>Ga0208039_1000004_pt1:50000-368411 | contig 368411 bp, 318 predicted proteins | sample June2015DPH_20_1_2_FD_184722 | JGI IMG/M metagenome (GOLD analysis project Ga0208039, IMG submission 184722) | Peatland microbial communities from SPRUCE experiment site at the Marcell Experimental Forest, Minnesota, USA - June2015DPH_20_150... | ecosystem: Environmental >... | reverse complement strand
CTTGTGATCTGACAGCGCACGAGATCCTCCACCGACTGCGCCAGGGATCGCTGACGGCGGAACAGGTCGTCCAATCCGTCCTGGAGCGGATCCGCCAGGTCGAGGGCCGGCGCCCGACGGCCGCCCCGTATTCGCCTACTCCCGCGGAACTGGCGGACGACCGGAGGCGGGTTCACGCCTATTTGCATCTGCAGGGCGAGAAAGCCTTGGAAAGAGCGGCCGAAATCGACCGAGCCTTTCAACAAGGCGAGGAGCCGGGGCCGTTGGCGGGTGTTCCCCTGGCGGTCAAGGACATCTTTTGCGTCGAGGGGACGCCCTCTACGGCAGGTTCGCGGATGCTCGCGCAGTTCATCTCGCCCTACACCGCCACCAGTGTGGCCAGACTGGAGCGGGCGGGGGCCATCGTCCTGGGCAAGGTTAACCTGGATGAGTACACCTTCGGTTCCTCCAATGAGTCTTCGGCCTTCCTGCCTCCCGTGGGCAATCCCTGGGACCCGCGGCGGGTCCCGGGGGGCTCGTCGGGCGCCAGCGCGGCTGCCGTGGCGGCCGGTGAGGCGGTCATTTCGCTCGGAACCGACACCGCCGGCTCGATCCGACAGCCGGCCGCGTTTTGTGGGGTCGTGGGCCTTAAGCCGACCTACGGTCGGGTGAGCCGCTTTGGCCTCATTGCCTTTGCCTGCTCCCTGGATTGCGTCGGCCCCGTCACCCGGGACGTGACCGATGCGGCCATGATGCTGGGCGCGATGGCGGGGCCCGACCCGTACGATGCGACCGCCGCGCAGGTTCCGGTCGAAGACTACCGCGGCTATTTGGACCGCGGAGTGCGCGGCTTGCGCATCGGGCTCTCCCCCGACTATTTTCGATTGAGGTTTCCGGACCCCAAGTCAGGAAGGATCCAAGAGCAGGAAATCGGCGGGGAGATTGCCGCGGCCGTGAGGCACGCGGCGCAGGTCCTCGCGCAGGAAGGCGCCGAAATCATCGAGCCGGTGCCCATGCCCAACACCCGCTATGGGGTTCCTACCTACTTTGTCATCTCGCGGGTGGAGGCCGCCTCGAACCTGCATCGCTATGACGGGGTAAAGTACGGGCATCGAACTCCTCAAGCGGTGAAGGATCTGAGGGAGATGTACCGCAAGACTCGCGGCGAGGCCTTCGGGCTTCAAGTGAAGCTGCGCATTCTAATGGGAATGTATGTTTCGGCGGCCCAATACGAAAAACATTACTACCAGAAGGCCCTGCGCGTTCGCACCCTGATCCGCAGGGATTTCGAGCAGGCCTTTTCGCCGGATGGGGAGTTCCGTTTAGACGCCTTGCTCGCCCCGACCACTCCGACGACCGCTTTTGAACTCGGCGCCGTCTACGGCGACTCAGTCCTCATGCAGTATGCGGACCTCCTGACGGTGCCCGCCGACCACGCGGGGGTTCCGGCTCTTTCAATTCCGGCGGGACTGGATGCCGCCCGCCTGCCCATCGGCGTTCAACTGATCGCCCCGGACTTCCGGGAAGGATTGCTTTTCCAGGTGGGTCGCACCTACGAGCGGGCTACGCAGCATGAGACCTGGCGCAGGGACAGGCCGAGTCTTCTGGAGGATCTGCCACGCGACCCATGAAGAGGCCAATCGCCCGCCGGGGAGCTCCTCAGCGGACGGCCATTCCGGGATCCAAGCGAAGTGGAATCCCAATCCGCTAGGCGCCCAAGCCCACGGACGGGATGGATTCATGTCTGACTATGAGGCCGTCATTGGCCTGGAAACCCACATTCAGCTGAGGACCGCTTCCAAGATCTTCTGCCGGTGCCGGGCCGATTCGTGGGGCGAACCCCCCAACACCAACATCTGTCCGATCTGTTGCGGTCTGCCCGGCGTCCTTCCGGCCCTCAACCGCGCGGCGGTGGAGAAGGCCGTGCGGCTGGCCGCCGCCTTGCAGGCCCAGATCTCGGAGCTCTCCTACTTCGCGCGCAAGAACTACTTCTACCCCGATCTGCCCAAGGGTTACCAAATCAGTCAATACGATGAGCCTCTGGCCCGGGGCGGGCAGTTTGAGCTCCCCATGCCCGATCAGGTCGTTCGCCACATCTCGATCCAAAAGCTGCACCTTGAGGAAGATGCGGGCAAGACCCGGATGGTCGGGGGTCGCCGTTGGATTGACATGAATCGCTGTGGCGTGCCTCTGGTGGAAATGGTCACCGGCCCCGATCTGCGCTCGGCCGACGAAGCCGCCCAGTACCTCATTCGGCTGCGTCAGCTCTTGCGCTGGCTCGATATCTCTGAGGCGAACATGGAGCGGGCTCACCTGCGCTGCGACGCCAACGTCTCCATCCGTCCGCGCGGGAGTCCGGCCTTGAATCCGAAGACCGAGATCAAGAACGTCAACTCCATCGAAGCGGTACGCACGGCGATTGAGGCCGAATTTGCCAGGCAGATTCGCGAGGTAGAGTCGGGGGCCAGCGTGAAGGCCTGGACGCTCGAATGGGATGAGGAGGCTGGAGTCTTGCGGAAGATGAGGGAAAAGGAGAGCGAGGGCGATTACCGCTATTTCCGCGAGCCGGACCTTCTCCCGATTCGCCTGGAAGCGGGCTGGACGGATGAAATCCTTGCCCATTCTCCCGAGTTGCCCCTGGCTCGGCGTGGGCGCTTGGTGGAGCAATATCATCTTCCGGTCTACGACGCCGAGATCCTCACCGAAGAACGTAGCCTGTCGGAATACTTTGAGGCTGCGGCGCGTGCCTACCCCGGTGATCCGAAGCGGGTCTCCAACTGGATCATGAATGAGGTCCTGCGCATCCTGCGCGACCGCGGTCTAACCGCCGCCGAACTGAAGTTCCCTCCTCGGCACCTGGCCGAGACGCTCCAGTTGATCGACCAGGGAACGATCACGCTGGCCACGGGGAAATCTCTGTTGGAGAGGTCCCTGGAGAGCGGACGGGCTCCCCGCGAGATGGTCGAGGCGGAGGGGCTGGCTCAGATCCGAGGCTCCCAAGAACTTCGGACGCTTTGTCTTCAAGCTATCCGCACGAACCCCGATCAGGCCCAGCAATACCGGGCAGGCAAGACAGCGTTGCTTCAATGGTTTGTGGGGCAGGTGATGCGAGCCTCCCGGGGAAAGGCCAATCCGCAGGAAACGGCCGCCCTGTTGCAGGATCTCTTAGGCACAGAGAGATGACCGGCGGCCTCCGCATCTGGGAAGAAGAGGGAATCGAGATCCGGCGCGCGTGGCCTTCCGACCAGGAGGCCATCCAAGACATGGTGCACGAGATGCGACTCAATCCCCTGGGCCTGCATTGGGAGCGGTTCCTCGTTGCCAGCGGATCGGATGGCCAGTTGTTCGGCCTGGGCCAGATCAAGACTCATCGGGACGGTTCAAACGAACTCGCTTCGATCGCCGTGGTCCCTCGCTTTCGGGGCCAGGGGTTGGCGCGGGCCCTGATTGAGGCCCTCTTGCGCGACCGGCCGCCTGCGGTTTACCTGACCTGCCGATCCTTGCTCATCCCGTTCTACCAGCGATTTGGGTTCCGGACAGCTTCTGGGCAGGATTTGACCCCCTACTTTCGCCGGCTGAGGCGACTGGCTTCCCTGCTTTCTCCTCTTCTCCCGCGCGCGGGAGGCATGACCATCATGCGGCGGGGATAGGGGGCCCCGTTCCCCTCCGAAAGGAGTGGACTTGGGTGGCACCCAAAGACCCAGGAGTTGAATCAATGGATAGGGTTGCGGTTCCCTCCGGGCCTGGCGGGCGAGAGAGGCCCAAAGGCGTCCGCGCCGCGAGACCCCATGTCGCGACGGGAGGCGACAATCGCTCCCTGCGCGCGCGGCTTCTGGCCGTCGTCGTGGCGCTGATGGGACTCCTGAATGTGGCCTCGTCCGCATTCTTCCCGATCACGAGTCGGCTGCGCTGGCTGCGCCAGGTCTTGCCCCCGGAGATCACGCTCGGATCGCGAACTCTCACCCTGGTCGCCGGATTCTTCTTGATGGGCATTGCCTGGAATCTGTCCCAGAGGAAGCGAGTGGCCTGGCTTCTCACCGTCTGGTTGCTCGTGGTCTCGGCCCTTTCCCATGTCCTCAAAGGCCTGGATGTGGAGGAAGCCGCGATTGCCCTTCTCTTGCTCTCGATTCTGTGGTGGTTTCGCAGGGACTTCTCCGTCCGCAGCGATCCCGACGCCATCCAGGCCATCCTGTTTGCCACGCCCTACGTCCTCGTATTCTTCTTCGCCTACGGGGTCCTGGGGTTCTATCTATTGCAGAGGCAGTTTCGCCCGAGCTTCGACCTGGGCTCTTCCATCGCCGAGGTTGTGAACTTGGCCTCCTTCCAAGGCGACCAGCTCTTCCAACCCGTGTCCCGCCAGGCTCGATGGTTTGTGGAATCCCTGCCCCTGATGTCGGGGATCGGGGTGCTATTCCTCGTGTACAACTTGACTCGCCCGGTCTTGCGGCCGACGCCCCCGACCCGGCGGGACCGACATGCCGCTCGCTCGATTGCCCAAGAATTTGGTTCCAGCGGGATTGCCTACTTCGCCCTCAGCCCGGAGAAGAATTACTTCTTCAATGAGGATGCAACCTGCGCAATTGCCTATGTCCTGGTGGGAGGGGTAGCTCTTGGCGCCGGGGATGTGATCGGGCCGGAGGAGGATCTGGCCTCCACGGTGGAACAATTTCATCGCTTTTGCGAGGAGAACAACTGGGTTCCGGCCCTGTTCCAGGTCCGTGAGGAGTACCTGGCTCACTACCGGGCCGCAGGCCTGGAGGCGCTGAAGATTGGCGAGGAAGCGCTGATCGACATCCGCGGCTTTGATCTGAGCGGTCGAAGCAAGGATGACTTGCGCGCCGCCGTCAACCGGGCCCGCCGAGAAGGCTGGCGGTTCTTCTTCTTTGATGGTCCCCTTGGGGATGAGCCGCTGCAGCTTCAGCTTCAGTCGATTTCAGAGGCTTGGCTGACGGACCGCATCGGGGGCGAAATGGGCTTCACCATGGGCGGGACCTCGATCCGCGGCAGCGCGGAAACCCTGGTGACCTGTGCCACCGCTCAGGAGGGCAGCCTGTTTGCTTTTCTGACCTGGGCGCCGATGTTCGCGCGCCGGGGCTGGTCCTTGGACCTCATGCGGCGTTCGAACTCGGCCCCCAACGGCACGATTGAGTTCTTGATCCTGCAAACTCTGGAGCGATTGCGCGAGCGGGGGGGATCAGGTCGTGAGTCTCGGCCTGGCGCCCCTGGCCAACACCTCCGGGCCCTCCTCGGAGGCCGTGAGGTCGCTGGACCGAGCGATTGAACTGATTTACAACCGCTTCGATACGATCTACGGTTTCAAATCCCCGCATCAGTTCAAGCAGAAATTTGACCCGCGCTGGGAAAACCGCTATCTGGTCTTCCCGGGCCTGCCGGCCCTGCCCCGAGTGGTGTTGCCCTGATCAATGCGCAGATGCCCAGCTTCAGCCTGGGCGAGCTCACCAAGCTCGTCCGCCCAGCCTAACGGCCCCGGGCGGCAGCGGGTGACTCCCGATCGAGGCCAGCCCCCCTCCTCTTCGGGCCGGCTTCCCTGCGCGGGCAAGCCGATCCCCGCTTTGGCTTTTGGGTCGACACGCCTGCCGGCGGCTCAGGGGCGAGGTGGGATCCGGCTCATGGCGTACTCCGCCAGCGCGGTGATTGTCAGACTCGGGTTGACCCCCGGATTGGCGGGCACGACCGAACCATCGACCACATACAGGCCGGGGTAGTTGAACACCTCAAACTTTGTGTCGACCACGCCCTCCTGGGCGTTTCGGCCGATCGGGCAGCCGCCCAGGATGTGGGCGGTGGAGGGAATGTTCAGGAGCGACTCGTTGAAGGCCCCTTGGGGAACCCCGTTTGTCCTTTCGGAGAAGAGGCGGGTCACCTTGTGGCCGATGGGGACCTCGGCCTGAATGGGGCGCTGCTCGTCTCTCGCCGAGGTCAGTCCGCGTCGAAAGAAGGTCATGAGACTTCGTCCGGGGCGGAGGCGCATGCGCGTATCACTCGTCTGCATCACGAGCAGGATGGTCCCGCGGTGAGCCCAGCCGGGCAGGACCCAGATGCGCATTGCGTCGATCGGGTTGCGCAGGACGCGCCCGACCACCTTCAGCACCCGCCCTAGGATTCCCGAACTGGCCTCGACCAGGGGCGCGGATAAGAGCCTCATGAGGGAGGATCCATCCGGGTAGCGGACCGGTTCAATGCGGGTTTCCTCATCGGCCTCGAAAATGGAAGTGATGGCCACTCCCTTGGAATAGTCCACTTCTCCCCGGCGAGCCGTCGAGCCCAGGAGCGCCTCGCTGTTGGTGCGCACCTCCTGCCCCAACCTCGGCGAAAGGGCGGGCAGGGATTGGAGTGAGTCCCGGCAGCGAAAGAGCAGGTCGAGCGTTCCGAGAACTCCGGCGGCGACGATCACGTTTCGGGATCGAACGTGATGAAGACCTCGCCCCCACGGCGAGGTGGTCGTGCGGTAGCCGATCTCGTACCTGGCCCCGTCCTCTCGGGCGGGCAGCAGAGGTCGAATGATCTCCGCCTGCGACTCCGAGAGGATCTGCGCGCCCCATTTCTGGGCAAAATAGAGATAGTTCTTGTCCAGGGTGTTCTTGGCGTTGTAGCGGCAGCCGACCATGCAACCGCCGCAATGAGTGCACGGGCTCCGCAGGGGGCCGTCCCCGTCGAAATAGGGGTCTCGCTCGGGTTGGTCGAGTTCTCCGAAGAAGACCCCCACCGGAGTTGGCGCAAAGGTCGAGGCCCTGCCCAAGTCGGCCGCCACCCCCCGCAACACCTCATCGGCAGGCCAAAGCCTGGGGTTCTGCGCGACCCCCAGCATGCGTTTGGCGGTCCGGTAGTGGGGCTCGAGGAGGGCTTTCCAGTCGGCCAGATCCCGCCAGGCGGGGGCCTCGAAGAGCCGGTCGTCCGGCTCCATCAGGACGCAGGCATAGCCGAGGCTTCCCCCGCCCACGCCGCTGCCGTGCAGGATCATCTCGTCCCGGAGCAGACTGATCTGCAGGATTCCAAAGCAGCGCAGGGCCGGAAGCCAAAGGTATTTCCAGAAGGACCAGTTCGTCTTGGGGAAATCTTCAGGCCGATACCACTTGCCGCGCTCCAGGACCAGGAGGCGGTAGCCTTTCTCCGCCAACCTCATGGCCGAGACGCTGCCCCCAAACCCTGAGCCGATCACGACAAAATCAAAGAGGTCGTCCTCTGCCGCTGGCCCTTGCCTCATTGCCATCTTGTCCTCCTGCCGCGCGTCAACGGTTCGAGCGGACGAACCCAACTTGGGGCCAAGGTCTGCGTTGCTGTCGACCGGACAGGACCCCGGCGGACTTGAGATTCGCCCGGAAACTAGGTCCGCCGGCGCACGGGGGGTAGGTCGTGGCCCTTAGGAGAGGCGATAGTCGTAAAAGCCCCTGCCAGACTTTCGGCCAAGATATCCCGCGTCGACCATCCGGCGCAGGAGAGGAGCGGGGCGGTACTTGTCATCTCCCAGATCGCGGTGCAGGACTTCCATGACCGCCAGGGTAACGTCCAGGCCGACGAAATCCGCAAGCGTCAGCGGCCCCATGGGGTGATTCATCCCGAGTTTCATGACCTGGTCGATGGCCTCGGGCGTGGCGATGCCTTCCTCCAGCACAAAAATGGCCTCATTGATCATCGGGCACAGGATGCGGTTGGAGACAAAGCCTGGCGAGTCCTTGACCTCAATGGGCGTCTTGCCCATCCGCCGGCCGACCTCGGTCGCGACCCGAACCGTGTCGTCCGAAGTGGGCAGGGCCCTGACGACCTCCAGCAGGCTCATGATGGGGACGGGGTTGAAGAAGTGCATCCCGACCACCTTATCCCCTCGCCGCGTCGCCCCCGCGATGCGCGTCAGCGAAATGGAAGAGGTGTTGGAAGCCAGGATCACCTCCGGGCCCATCATTTGATCGAGTTTGCGAAAGAGATCGAGCTTGAGCTCGACGTTCTCGGTCGCGGCCTCCAGGACAAGGTCCGCTTCCCGGACCTCTTCCAGAAGGGTTGTGGTGTGGATCTTTTTCGCCGCCTGAGCCTGGTCCGAAGTGAGCCTGCCCTTCTCCGCGAGCTTGTTGACGGATTGAGCGATCTCCCCCAGAGCCCGCTCGATCTGGCTGGGAATCACGTCCATCAGGCTCACCCGGTAGCCCGCGGTGGCGGCGACCTGAGCAATGCCGCTGCCCATAGCGCCCGAACCGATGACCGCGATGTGTCGGATTTCCATATTCCCCTCGCAGAACCGATCAGGGGGGCGCGTGATTTCAGCCGCGTCCCTGGGGTGGTAGGGTGTCCGGCTTAGAGCAATTCGATCGCCAGAGCAACAGCCTCGCCGCCTCCGAGGCACAGGCTGGCCAGTCCCCTCTTCTGGTGGGATTCCTGGAGTGCGTAGAGTAAGGTCACCAGGATCCGCGCGCCGCTGGCTCCAATCGGGTGACCCAGTGCAATCGCCCCTCCATGAACATTGACCCGGCTCCAGTCCCATCCCTCGGCCTCGAGGGCCTTTCCGTCGGCGAGCGCCTGGGAGGCGAAAGCCTCATTGATCTCCACCCGGTGGTAGTCGGGCAGTACGCGGCCCTCTTTCTTGAGCAGGTTGCGGATGGCAAAGATGGGAGCCGTGAACAGCTCGAGGGGTTTGACAGCCGCCTGGGCGTAGCCCGTTATACGGGCGAGGGGACGGAGGCCCTCGGCCTGGGCTCGAGTGGCACTCGAAATCACCAGTGCCGCGGCCCCATCCGTGATGCCCGGGGAATTCCCGGCCGTGACGACCCCTTCCTTTTGAAAGGCGGGCTTGAGGCGCGCCAGGGCTTCCAGGCTCGTGTCTCGGCGAGGGGCCTCATCCACCTCGAAGCTCCGGGCTGCTCCCCCGGATGGGGAGATCTCGACCGGGACAATCTCTGCGCGGAAGCGTCCCTGGTCGATGGCCGCAACGGCCTTGCGGTGGCTCTCGAGGGCGAAGGCGTCTAACTCCTCTCGGCTCAACTCGAACTTGCGCGCGATCCATTCGGCACTATTGCCCATATGAGTATGTTCGAAGGCACACCACAACCCGTCATGGACCAGCGCGTCCACCAGCACGGCATCGCCCAGTCGATAGCCGCTGCGCGCTTGGGGAAGGAGATAAGGCGCAAGGTTCATATTCTCCATTCCGCCGGCCACGAGCAGGTCGGCGTCCCCGGCCCGGATCATGCTGGCGGCGGTCATGACCGCCTTCAGTCCGGAGCCACAAACCTTGTTGAGGGTCGTCGCGCCGACGCTGGGCGGGAGTCCGGCTTGGATGGATGCCTGTCGGGCTGGAGCTTGGCCCAGGCCGGCAGAGATGACATTGCCCATCAGGACCTCGTCGATCTCCCCCGGGTCGGCGCCCGAGCGCCGAACGGCCTCGCGGATGGCCAGCCCCCCCAGGAGAGGAGCCGGTAGCGCGGAAAGGGATCCGCCAAATTTGCCGACGGCGGTCCGGCAGGCGCTGAGGATGACCGGCTGGCGATCTTCGCTCATGGGGACGAGATCTCCTGCCACGCCCGGCCCAACCGGCGGTACGTTTCCTCCAGGCTTTCCGGGAGTACCCGGGTCTGCGCCAGGGTCGCCATGAAGTTGGTGTCTCCGGGCCAACGGGGCACGACGTGCAGGTGGACGTGGTCCGCCACGCCCGCCCCGGCGCTCTCGCCAAGGTTGGCGCCCAGGTTGAAGCCTTGGGGGTCGTAGACCCGGCGCAGGGCTTTCAAGGCGGTCTGGGTGAGAGCCATGACCTGGGTCAGGGCCTCCAGAGGCACCTCCTCGAGCGCCGCCACATGCAGGTTGGGGACCACCATCAGGTGGCCGCTGGTGTACGGAAAGCGGTTGAGGATTACGAAGGCGTGCTGGGCGCGGTGAAGGAGGAGCGAGGCGGCATCGTCAGGAGAGGCCAGGGCCTGGCAGAAGATGCACCCCGTTTGGCTTGAGTGACTCTGAATGTATTCCATGCGCCACGGTGACCAGAGGTGCCTCATGCCATGCCTGTGCCGAAGATTGTAGCAGATTATGGGGGGTCGGCAAACCGAGCCCAGCAGCCCGGACGGGTACTGGAGGCCGCCGCCAGCCCGCGCAACAATCGTTGCGAAAACGTTCTGGGCATCATGCAGGGGAGCATGGGCCGAGGGGGGGCGGCGCTCGGCTTGCAGGGCCCAAGTGGCTCTGGTATAATCTTCTCTCCCGGTTGGGGAAGTCCCGTGCCGACGTAGCTCAATCGGCAGAGCAACCGCCTTGTAAGCGGTAGGCTACGGGTTCGATTCCCGTCGTCGGCTTCCGTGGCGGGCCTTCGAGCGGATGCCGAAGGCGGTTTTGCCTTTGTCACCCGGCCGCAGATCGAACAGAGGACCAGGGGCGGTTACCCAAGTGGCCAAAGGGGGCTGACTGTAAATCAGCTGGCAGAAGCCTTCGGAGGTTCGAATCCTTCACCGCCCACTGCCCGCGTAGCTCAGTCGGTAGAGCACACCCTTGGTAAGGGTGGGGTCATGGGTCCAATTCCCATCGCGGGCTCCATTCCGTGTCCGAAGGGCGAAATTCATCGCAGGAGAGGTCATCATGGCCAAGGAGAAGTATCGACGGACGAAGCCGCACGTGAATGTCGGGACGATGGGGCACATCGATCATGGGAAGACGACGTTGACGGCGGCGATCACGAAGGTAGCGCAGATGGAGGGGCACGGGCAGTATCGGCCGTTTGAGTCGATCGACAATGCGCCGGAGGAGAAAGAGCGGGGGATCACGATCAACATAGCGCATGTGGAGTATGAGACGGACAAGCGGCACTATGCGCACGTGGACATGCCGGGGCACCGGGACTACATCAAGAACATGATCACGGGGGCGGCGCAGGTAGACGGTGCGATCTTGGTGGTAGCGGCGCCGGACGGGCCGATGCCGCAGACGCGGGAGCACGTCTTGCTAGCGCGGCAGGTGGAAGTGCCATCGATTGTGGTGTATTTGAACAAAGTGGACATGATGGAGGATGCGGAGTTATTGGAGTTAGTGGAGTTAGAGTTGCGGGAGTTATTGAGTCAATACGGGTTTCCGGGGGAGGCGACGCCGATCGTGCGGGGGAGTGCGCTGAAGGCGTTGGAGAGCAGTTCGGTGGACCCGCAGGCGCCGGAGTATGCGTCGATCCGGGAGTTATTGCGGGTGGTGGACGAGTACATACCGGAGCCGGTGCGGCACACGGAGTTGCCGTTCATGATGCCGATCGAGGATGTCTTTTCGATCAAAGGGCGGGGGACGGTGGTAACGGGGCGGATTGAGCGGGGGGTGGTGAAGGTAGGGGATGCGATTGAGATCGTTGGGTTGCGGGACAAGACGACGGGGACGGTGTGCACGGGGGTAGAGATGTTTCACAAGACGATGGACGAGGGGCAAGCGGGGGACAATGTAGGGGTATTGCTGCGGGGGATTGAGCGGGAGGAGGTCGAGCGGGGGCAGGTGTTGGCGAAGCCGGGGTCGATCACGCCGCACCGGAAGTTCAAGAGTCAGGTGTACGTGTTGAAGAAAGAGGAGGGGGGGCGGCACAAGGCGTTTTTCACAGGGTACCGGCCGCAGTTTTACGTGCGGACGATGGACGTGACGGGGACGATCACGCTGCCGGTGGGGGTGGAGATGGTGATGCCGGGGGACAGCGTGAACCTGGAGGTGGAACTGATCGTGCCGGTGGCGCTGGAGAAGGGGTCGAAGTTCGCCATTCGGGAAGGCGGCCTGACCGTCGGCGCCGGAGTCATCACGGATATCCTCGATTGAAAGGAGGCTTCCCGGGTTCCGGGGAGGTTATAAGGTACAATGCCAGGAAAGAAGGATGTTCGCCCGGCGATCGCGCTCGCTTGCGCGGAATGCAAGCAGCGGAATTACATGACCGAAAAGAACCGGCGCAATGACTCGGGGCGGCTGGAACTCAAGAAATACTGTCCTCGATGCGGCAAGCACACCATGCATCGGGAGACCAAGTAGAGCGCAGAAGGGGCGGGCGATCGTGCCGCCACGCAGGCCAGTAGCTCAATTTGGTAGAGCACCGCTCTCCAAAAGCGGGGGTTGTGGGTTCGATTCCTGCCTGGCCTGCCTGACTTGAGGAGATCCTGACCATCCCCGCCGCGCCGGGTTGAAGGGTGTGCGGCCGGGAGCCCCAGGAGAGAGCCCCCTGTGGGGCCGTGCTTCCGCCCCGTGGGGCCCGAGTGGGCGGAATGGGCGCCCTGCGCGGGCCGTGAGCAACGGGGCGTTCGTATGTTGTCAGCGGAGGGAGAGACTGCTGTGGCCAAGGCTCAAACCAACCGACCCCCCAACGCCATCGTCCGGTACTTCCGGGAAACCGCAGGAGAAATGCGGAAGGTGAGCTGGCCTACGCGTCAGGAAGCAATCAACCTGACGATCGTGGTCCTGATCGTGACCGGGGCAACGAGTCTGGTCCTGGGCGCGCTCGACTATGTATTCACGGATCTGTTTCGTCTGATCATCTCGCTGTAGCTCGGCTGTGTCGGCGGGGAGTCTATCTGTGGGGCACGAGGGACAAATGACGGCTGAGCAAGAGGAGCCCATGACGCCCTCCGAGGCTGAGGCGGACGGAGATCGAGCACCCGCCTTGGAATCGATGACGCCGGCCGAGGCGAGGCCGGAGTCGGAGGATCTGGCTCCGCAGAAGGTGGAATTGGAACTGCCCCCGGAGGAGACGTTGCCAGCCGGGGAGGCCACGGCCCCGCTGGTGGCAGGGAAACCGGCGGAACCCGAGGACGAACGCGCCTGGTATGTGATTCATTGCTATTCGGGATATGAGAACAAGGTTCGCTACAACCTCGAGCAGCGCATTGAGACCATGGGGATGAAAGACAAGATCTTCGATATCGTCATCCCCACGATTGAAGAGATCGAGATCAAAGAAGGAAAGCGGCGGAACGTCGAACGCCGGGTTTTCCCGGGCTATCTGCTCGTGCAAATGATCCTGACCGAGGAATCCTGGTACGTAGTCCGCAACACTCCCGGGGTGACGGGCTTTGTGGGCATGGGCAACATTCCCACCCCTCTGCGGCCCGAAGAGGTGCAACAAATCCTCAAGCGCATGGAGACGGCCACGCCTCAGGTACGGCCTACGTATAAGGCCGGTCAGCGCGTGAGGATTATCGACGGGCCCTTCAATGAATTCATCGGGACCGTGAGCGATCTCGACATGGATCGCGGCAAGGTGCGCGTCCTCGTGTCCTTCTTCGGCAGGGAAACCCCGGTGGAGCTCGATTTCCTCCAGGTCGAAAAAGCCTAGCTGGAGGCCAGAGAGAGTGGGAGGGCGCTTGAGGCGTCCGCCAGGACCACAAGGAGACCCGCAGTGGCAAAAAAACTCAAGGCAGTGGTTCGCATTCAAATCGAGGCGGGCAAGGCCAATCCGGCTCCACCCATCGGGCCGGCCTTGGCTGGCCACGGCATCAACCTGATGGCCTTCTGCAAGGAATACAACGCCCGCACCGCGAACCGACCCGGCGAGATTATCCCGGCCGAGATCAGCATTTTCAGCGATGGATCTTTCACCTTTGTGCTCAAGACCCCGCCCGCCTCGGTGCTGCTGCGCAAGGCGGCCGGAATCGAAAAGGGCTCGGGCGAGCCCAACCGCAACAAGGTGGGCAAAGTGACCCGCAAGCAGGTCCGCGAGATCGCCGAGATCAAGCTGAAAGACATGAACGCGGTCAATCTCGAAGGGGCCATGCGCATGGTGGAGGGCACGGCCCGCAACATGGGGATCACGGTCGAGGAGTAGTCGGTGGGAGGGCGCGCGGTTTCGCCCGCTACGACCACGAGGAGAGGCTATGGCCAAACATGGCAAGAAGTATCGAGCGGCGGCGGCTCAGATTGAGGCGGAGACCTTGTACTCGCCAGACCAGGCGGTGCAACTGGCTAAGCGCACTTCCTACGCGAAGTTTGATGCCACGGTCGAGGTGCACATGCGGCTGGGCGTGGATCCCAAACACGCCGATCAACAGGTGCGTGACGTTGTGGTCCTGCCCCACGGATTGGGCAAGACTGTACGCGTCCTGGTTTTCGTGGCCGGGGAGGGCGCACGAGCAGCCCAAGAGGCAGGCGCCGACACCGTGGTGGATGACGACGCGGGCCTCAAGAGAATCCAAGAGGGCTGGACGGACTTCGATGTTGCCATTGCGACCCCCGACATGATGGGCAAGGTGGGGCGGCTTGGCCGCGTCTTGGGGCCGCGCGGACTCATGCCCAATCCCAAAGCCGGAACCGTGGTTCCGGCGGAAGATCTGCCCAAGGCCATCGGGGAGGCGAAAGCTGGGCGGGTGGAGTTCCGGCTGGACAAGACGGCCAACCTGCATGTTCCTATTGGCAAGGTTTCGTTCAGCGAGCAGGCTCTCTACGAGAACCTGGCCGCGCTGATGGAGGCCATCAAGCGAGCCCGGCCGGCAGCCGCCAAGGGCACCTATCTCCGCAAGATCGTGGTCACCACGACCATGGGACCGGGGGTCCGGGTCGACCCCGTGGGCGCCCAGGGGATGGAGCCGAAAGTCTGATAGAATCCGCGTGACCGCCGTCAAGGCGGAGGAACAACCAGCAACACCGCCCAAGACAGCAGGGGCCCGGTGAGGCTTAATCTCCTGCCCAGGTGGGGTTCCCGCGCACGATGCGCATGGCGTGCGTTGCGGTCCTTGCCCGGCAGGCTTTCGGGCAGGGACTTTTCTTTTCTCAAGGGAGAGGAGGTGAGGGACTTTGGCACTGACCGCGGAGGACAAGCGTGAACGGGTCGCCGAGTATGTGAGGCTCCTGAAAGAAAGCCAGGGGCTGGTGCTGGCCGAATTCGTCGGGCTGAACATGACGGGCATTAACAGCCTGCGGGGACGGGTTCGCGAGGCCAGCGGGGTCGTGGCAGTCGCCAAGAACACGCTCCTGGAAATTGCCCTACGCGAGGCCGGGCTTCCCATTCCGGGAGATCATCTTTCCGGCACCACCCTGGTAGTGTTCGGCTCAAGCGATGTGGTTGCAATCGCAAAGGCTGTGGCGGAGACCGCCAAGGAGCAGGAAGCTCTTCGCGTGAAAGGCGGACTCCTGGGCAGGCGGGTGATGAGCCGAGAGGAGGTGCGGGCCCTGGCGGAGCTCCCGCCGCGACCGGTCCTTCAGGCGCGGCTTCTGGGCCTCTTGCAGGCACCGGCAGGGAAGCTGCTGGGAGTCCTGCAAGCTCCGGCTCGGCAGGTCATGGGGGTGTTGAAAGCGCGCGCCGAGAAATCGGCCGAAGCACCCGTCGCGGCATGAGGCGTGGCTTCGGACAAGAGCAAGACCTAAGGCAAGGAGACTGGAACCATGGCAGATCTAGAGAAGTTGATTGAGGAACTGAGCGGCCTGAGTGTCCTCGAAGCCGCCGATCTCTCCAAGAGGCTGGAGGAGAAGTGGGGTGTCAGCGCGGCCGCGCCGATGGCGGTCGCCGTGGCGGGGGGAGCCGCCGCTCCCGGGGCGGCCGCTCCGGCTCAAGAAGAGAAGACCGAGTTCACTGTGATTCTTAAGGAAGCCGGTCCGAAGAAAATTGAGGTGATCAAGGTCATCCGCCAGCTCACAAGCCTCGGCCTGAAGGAAGCCAAGGACTTGGCGGAGACGGCGGGCGGAAAGGTGCTGGAAGCGGTGAGCAAGGAGGTGGCCAGCGACGCCAAGGGAAGACTCGAGACCGCGGGCGCCTCGGTGGAAGTCAAGTAGCGGTTAGACCGCAATCAGAGACTGCTGAACCCCTCCGGCCTCAGCCTGCGGAGGGGTTTCCGCGTTAAGGCGTCGAGGGGCGGCCTGCCCGCAGGCGGACTCGGCTCCGGAACGGTCGGGTGGCCGGGCCCAAGTTCCAGGCATGCGGAAATGGGGCGGCGGGCCTGCCCGAAGTCCAGCCTAGCCCTGCCTATTGGCCCGGGGCGGCGAGCTCTCCCTGCAGGCTCCAGGCGGTGCTCTGAGTAATGCGCACGGCTACTCGGCATCCACCCCAGTCTCGAGAAGTGCTGTCGTAGAAGACCAAGCGGTTGGTGCGGGTACGACCCATCCAGCGGCCCTTGTGTTTCCCCTCCACCAGCACCTCGAGCGTCTGGCCGACATAGCGTTGGCTCAGTTCCGCCGCAATCCCGGCCTGCAGCTCTTCCAGGGCCCGGAAGCGGCGCATTTTCTCCACTTGCGGCACATCGTCCTGGTAGCGACGGGAGGCCAGCGTCCCGGGGCGCGGGGAGTAAGGTGCCAAGTGGGCGACATCCAGACGCAGCTCCGTCAGCAGGTCATAGGTTTTCTGAAACTGGGAACCGCTTTCGCCAGGGAACCCTACGATGACGTCGGTGGCGATCGAGGATCCGGGGATCGCGGTGCGGATGCGATCAATGAGCCGGCGATAGTCGTCCACCGTGTAGCCCCGCTTCATGCGCGCTAGAACCTCATCGTCCCCTGCCTGCACGGGCACCTCGACATGTTCACATACCTTGGGGAGTTCCGCCATCGAACGGAGGAGATCATCTGTCACCCAGAGGGGGTGGGAGGTGAGAAAGCGGATTCGTTCCAGACCTTCGATCCCTTGCACCTGACGCAACAGGCCCGGCAGCCCGGGTTCACCGGGCAGATCTCTGCCGTAGCGGTCGACGATCTGGCCCAGCAGGGTGACCTCCTTGACGCCCTGCTCGACCAGGGCGCGCACTTCGGAGACCACCTCTTCAACCGGTCGCGATCGTTCCTGGCCGCGTCGCATTGGGATGATGCAAAAAGTGCAGCCGTGGGAGCAGCCGTAGACGACGGGCACGTGGGCGCTGACCACGGTCCCGCGTTCAGGCTCCGGGAGAAGGAAACCCGCTGGGCTTTGGCTGAGGTCATCCTGCAAGGCGAAACGGGCTTCCGTTTCCGCCTGGGCCAGGGCGCGTCCGTCCTCCCGTTCCAGGAGGTATGTCAGGAGAGGCCGCGGGTCTGAGGGGGCGGAAAAGACATCGACATAGGGAAAGGTCTCTTGCAGGAGCCGGTTGCCTCTGACCCCCACCAGGCAACCCATCAGGTTGATGACCAGGTCAGGTCGCTTTTCCTTGAGGGGGCGCAAGGTGGTCAAGCGTCCATAGGCCTTTTCCTCGGCGCTCTGGCGCACGACGCAAGTGTTGAGGACAATCACGTCGGCCTGTTCGGGCTTCTCGGCCCAGTGATAGCCCAGCCGCTCCAGCGCGCTGGCCACGCGTTGCGAGTCGGCAACGTTCATCTGGCAACCCTCGGTCCAAATGTGGTACCTCATCGGAAATCCCAATTCAGTGGTTCGAATTCTGGGGCGTGGCCTGAGGGCCAGTCAGGAGAGCCTCAGCCCGCAGGGCTTTTCGCCCTGGCCCGTTCCGCGAACTGGGCCCGGCGCACCACCGCACGCTTGTGGGTTACCTCCCCCACCTTCTCGACCTCGTCGAAGACCTCGGCCCGCACCACAACAAAGCGGCCGTCCACCTGGACAACCTCCACCTCGGCTCGGACCTTCATCCCCAGAGGCGTGGGCGCCAGATGATGGATGGTCGCCTCTACCCCCACGGTCGTCTCCTCCTGGGGGAGGTAGGCCTGGATCATCTCCAGCGCAGTGCGTTCGACCAGAGCGAGCATGGCGGGTGTGGCAAAGACCCCCGCCGTGCCGCTTCCCAGGTGGGACGCGCTCACCTCTTGGGTCACGGTGATCTCTTTGGAGTGCTTGGTCCCAGGGGCGATGGCTGGCATGGGTGCCTCCTGGATGCCCGGCAACATGGGCGGGATGCAGTCGAGGAATCCCTCGATGAGCGGATGCTGAGGTCCCGCGGAGAGCCCTCGGCCTGCGGGTCGTTCAGTTTGGACGCGACCCAACTCAAGAGGCCTCCGGCGGGGTCGAGGCAATGCACTCAGACACGCCGAAGAGGCAATTGTGGGAAGTATAATCCCTCCCATGTGGCCTCTGGTGCGGGTCGCCCGGAACCGTCGAGTGCGCAGGACGGGCGGACCAGTCGGCCCCGGGTGGCCGAAAGCCGGTCGGGGCAAGCTTTCTCTTCGGCTGCCCTGGATCGGGAAGACAGTCGTCGGGTTCGCGGGAGGACTGCTTTCGCTCCTAAGCCTGGCTGCGATCGGCGTTGGGGCGATTCTGTGGACACCGGTTCAGGCGGACGGGTCCTTGGCAATTCTGGCAACGGGGGCCCCCTCATTTCGCACTGGTTTTCTCGACCGGACGGACCAGCATCTCCTTCTTGAGTTGAGACCGGCTGGCACGCAGGGAGCCGGTTGGATTTCCCTGGCGCGCAACGCTTCCAGCCCGGCGCTCATCGCGGCGGCCGAGACTCTGCTGACAACATATGGGGAAGGGCATCTGCCTTCAGGGTCCGGAGCCGCTGCCGCCCTGCGGGCCTTTGCACAGACGTGGCGGGGTCAAACCAATCTTGCTGGAGATGTGGCCGTTCTGCTGACTGAGCGCAACGGGGGATCGGTGGGGGGAGGGCTCCTCCACCTTCGAGTGGCTCTCCTGGCAGCAAACTTGGCATGGCGCTATCCGGCGCAGACGCTCCTCGAATATGTCATGAACTCCACCTACTACGGGCGCCTTGCGACGGGACTGGATGAGGCGGCCTTTGCGTATTTCGGGAAGCCTGCACTGGAACTGAACCTGGACCAGATCGCAACTCTGACCGTGATTGGGCAGGATCCGACCCTCGCCGACCGCCTGGTGGACCTTCAGGGGGCCCGCGCCCGGCTTCTGGCCGGGATGGTTTCCCTAGGCTGGATGGGAAGCTCCCAGGCAGTGGAAGAGGCTTCCAGGCCGATCGCCCTTATTCCCCGAGCGGACGTGGCCAATCCCGCCGTCGCCGCCTACCTGCGCCTGGTGGAGTCACAACTGGAGACCGAGTTTGGCGAGGCGGCGCTGGTGACCTCGGGTTTTCGAGTGACCACGAGCTTGGAATTCCCGTTGCAGCTTGAAGCCGTGTGCGCGGCCCAGACCGAGGCGGCCTGGCTGGCCGGTGCCCCACCGGAGTTCCGCACAGCCAGGGCGGACGGAGGGGACTGCGACGCCGCGGATTTGGTCGAAGGACTGGGCGGTGCTAGAGCCCAGGGCGTTGACTTCGGGGTCACCGTTCTCCAGACTGCAACCGATGAGCTCTTGGCCTATTTTCCATCCATCCAAGACCAGTCTCTGACCGATCGATCAGGCCAACCGGGCACTTCCTTGCTGCCCTTCGTCTACTTGACGGCTTTTGCCCGGGGGTACTCCCCAGCCACCTCCGTCCTGGATGTCCCCTCTCCCACCCCCCAAGGGGTCGGGGGCGAGCTGCCACTGGCGAACACCAACGGGCAGTATCAAGGGGCGTTGCGTGCGCGCCAGGCACTTCTGGACCAGAGTTTGGTTCCTGCCGCCGGGTTGGTGGAGAGGGTCGGCCTGGAGAATGTCCTGCGCACCCTTTCTGAGCTGGGGATCTACTCCCGCCCACAGGACGCTCCCCAGGATGCCCGGGCTTTGCTGCTCGGGGGGGGCCAGTCGTCCCTGCTGGATCTTACCCACGCCTACGCAATCGTCGCCGACAATGGGATCCAAGCCACGGCCCCCGCCAGCGTGTCGCCCGGCCTGGTCGGCCGGATTGCGCTCGCAAGCGGCCGAGGAGACGAACCGGTGAGTTCGGGGCCCTCGGTTGCCGTGGTCAGTCCGGGACTTGCCTACTTGTTGCAGGATGTGCTCTCCGGTACGGGACTGGGGGAGGCATTGAGTGAAAACGGTTGGGACGAGGGAAGCTACGCGGGTTCCTCAACTGAGACCGGAGATTCCTGGGCGGTGTTCCTGACCCCCGATTTTGTCGTCGGCGTTTGGGCCAAGGCCCCCGGCGGAGCAGACTTGGATCGGCAGGCCGCTTTGCCTCTGGCCCGGGCCATCGGGCGATGGCTCGAGCAAGGGAAGCCTTCTGCAAGGTGGATAATGCCCGCCGACGTGACGCGACTGGACGTGTGCGACCCCTCGGGGCTGTTGCCGAGCACGGATTGTCCGAACGTGGTCTCGGAAGTCTTCTTGAGCGGCTCGGAACCTAGCCAGGTCGACAGCTACTACCAAAGACTGGCGGTAAACACAGAGACCGGGCGTCTGGCGACCCTGTGGACTTCGCCGTCTCTGGTGAAGGAAGAAGTCTTTCAAGACCCGCCGGCCGAGGCCCGCCCCTGGACTCCTGCGGGGAGCATCCCCCTGGCCCCCCAAGAATTCGACACGTTGCCCTCCTCCTTTCCGTACCCGGCCACGCTTCACATCACCTCCCCCGGGCCGTTTTCGGTCGTGCGCGGGGTCGTGCCGGTCACTGGAACCGCCGCGCTCGAGAACCAGGCCTCGTACGTGCTCCAGGCGGGGGAAGGTTTCTACCCCTCCCTCTGGTATGAGGTGGAAAACACGACGTCGCAACCCCGGGAGGCTCTGCTGGGCACTTGGGACACACACAAACTGCAAGGCTTGGTCGCGCTCGAGCTCCTGGGGATAGGGCAGGACGGCCATGTGGCAAGTTTCGCTATCCCGGTGACCGTGGACAACGTGTCGCCGACGATTCAGTGGGTTGTTCCGCAGGACGGCGGCGTCGAACAGGTCGCCCCGGGAGGAATTGCGGTGATCCAGGTTCAAGCTCAGGACAATCTCGGCCTGGCCCAGGTGGATTTCTACCTGGACGGGCAGTTGGCGCAATCCTTCTCCGCAGGCCCTTACTCCGTGAGATGGGCCAACCTGCCCCCTGGACAGCATGAGGTTGCGGTTCGCGCCTTGGACTGGGCCGGGAACGAAACGGAACTTGGACCCCTTGCACTCGTCGTGCGATGAGAGCTTGAGGGCCGTGCCATGGCCCTGCCCGAGCCTTTTCGTTGGCGGGCGAGTCTGAGTTAGAATCCTCACCGGTCACCTCGGCATGATTCAGCGAATGCGGTTCGGATGGATTCTTCTGGCCGGGTTGGGACCGGTTCTGGGCGCCTGCAGTTTGTCCGCAGCGGCTCGGACGGCTTCCCCGGTCACGGAGGCCGCTTTGACGGTTGGCGCGGTCTTCACCCAGATGGCCGGGGAGGGGCAATTGACCGAAACGGCTCTTGCTTCCAGCCCCTCCCCAGAAGCGCCCGGCACAACCCTCGCGGAGACTGCAATCCTGACCAGTCCCCCGTCGCCCAGCCCGGTATCCACCGCCGTGGCTTGCTATTGGCTACGATTCGAAGCCGACGTGACTCTGCCGGATGACTCACCGGTGCAACCGGGGGCGACCTTGGTCAAGACATGGCGTCTTCTCAACACGGGCTCCTGCCCCTGGACGGCGGACACGCAGGTTGTCTTTGTCAGTGGAGATCGCATGGCCGGGCCCCTCAGCCAGCCGATTGGCCAAACCGTGGCGGTCGGGGCAGAGGCCCTCATCAGCGTAACCCTGACGGCTCCGGAGGAGCCAGGAACCTATCTGGGGTATTGGATGCTTCTCAGCCCGGACGAGACTCGATTTGGGTACGGGCCCGCCGCAGACCAGGCGTTCTGGGTCGAGATCGTGGTCTTGGGCACGCCGGTGCCAACGGCCACACCGACTCCAACCCTGACGGGAACTCCGGGCCCGATGTCCAGTGCCACCCCCTCGAGCACCCCCACCCTGCAGTCCAGTGCGACACCGACCTGGACCTCGACCGTCGCCTTGAGCCCGACTTCGACCCAGACCTCGACCGTCGCCTCAAGCCCCACTTCGACCCAGACCTCCACCCCCGCCCCCAGTTCCAGCCCCACCCCCCCCACCCCGACTCCCTAGTCGGGAGCGAGCGAGGAGCACGCCGAGTTTGGCTCAGTGTGACCTCCTAACCGGAAGGGTGAGGGAGAATCGTGACTTGGCCCGATCTCTGCTGACGGAGGTGGCCAAGTGGGGTAACGCGCTCCGGCAATTTCGCAGGTGGCCCGAATTGCTAGATGTGCTCCACCACCCACCAATGGGACAACCCGAGATTGCGCAGGGGCGTACGCTCGAGCGATTGGAGGAAGCCGCGCAGCGTGCGTCCAAGGTGAGGACAGCGGGCCAGGAGGTTGTCGTAGCCCCCAAAGATCACCGTTTGGCGGAGGACACGTACCGGCAAGCCCTGGAAGAGACGACCCAGCTCAGTCGGGGTATAGGCGCGAACGTGGGGAGCTAGGCGGTCGCGGAGGAAGCGGGGCAGGTAGTTCACGAGCGGTATGTTTCCAAAGTGGTACTGGCCTCGCCAATAGATGCCATGCGTCTCGAAAGGGTACCAGCGGTTGGGACAGAACAAGACCAGGCGACCCAAGGGGCGAAGCACGCGCACCATTTCCGAGACCGCTTTCCGGTCATCCGCCACATGCTCGATCACCTCGTTCGAGAGGACCAAATCGAAGGTGCCGGGGGGAAAGGGAAGGCGTTGGCCATCCCCGGCAAGAAGCCGCCCGATTCCGCTGCGGGCTCCCCGGGCCACACGCTCCCATTCGATGTCCAACCCAACCGTCCTGAGCGCATGAGGCTCGAGGGCCCGCACATACAATCCCAGGCCGCAGCCGTCGACCAGGACCTGGTCGGGGCGCGGGTGGGGGCCGGAATCGAGAATCATGCGCAGGCGCCTTTCCTGGCCCGCCCGCCACACGTATGAAGGTTCCCCACGCGCGGCGGCCTTGGCGGCGCCGCGCTCTAAGGCCATGACCATTCCTCCTTGTGCCCGAAGCCGAGGCGGTTGTCGATCAGCCTCACCCAGTCCGGCACGAAGCAGTGGAGGCTGGCTTCTTCCAGCGCGCGCTCCAGTGCCCGGGCGAAAGGAAACCGGGCCAAGTACACAGATCGCCCCCGTTTCTCCTCCTCCCCCTGGCCCAGGGTGACGACCCCGCGCATTTGGACCCCCCGCAGGTTCTGCCAACGGGCCCCGGCCGGAGAAAAGCATACCGCGGCGCGGTGATCGCGGCGCAGGTTCTGGACATGCTGGGTGTGGGCGGAAGAGAGAAAGTAGAAGTGCAAGTCCGGGGTAAATGCGAAATACACCGAAGCGGCCATGGGTTGCCCCTCCGCTCCGACGGAGGCGATGGTCATGGCCGAACACTGCTGGCAGATTCTCAAGAGCCGGAGGACATCCCGTTCCATGTCTTGGCGTATTTGTTCTCAATCCCCAAACGGGACAGCACCCGCCCGACCGTCTGATCGATCAGATCTTCCAGAGACTGGGGGTGAGTGTAGAAGGCCGGCACGGGTGGGAAGATCACGGCTCCGGCCTCGGCCGCCTGGGCCATCATGCGCAGGTGGCCCCGGTGCAAGGGAGTCTCGCGCACCACGAGCACCAGGGGTCGGCCTTCCTTCAGGGTCACATCCGCCGCCCGGCTGAGGAGATCGGCGCTAAACCCACTGGCGATCGCCGCAAGGCTCTTGATAGAGCAGGGGATGACCACCATGCCGCGCGTGGCGAAGGAGCCGGAGGCCAGCGCCGCGCCGACATCGTCGGGTGAGTAGCAGGAGTGGGCCAAGGCCTCGACTTGGCTCAGCTGGTAGGAGGTTTCCTGATGAATCGTGACCCGCGCGGCCCTGGAGATCACGAGATGGGTCTCGATGGGCTCCGGCCGAAGGATTTCGAGCAGGCGAATTCCATAGATCACGCCGCTGGCCCCGGATATGCCAACCACCAGACGTTCGGCCATGCGCTGACCTCCTGAACCCTGCGGGCCGGTGGGGGATCCCTCCGTCCGGTCGGCCAGGCGAACCCCGGCTCCTGGGCGCAGCCCTGCACGGGGATCGTAACACAGCCCAGGGGCCGCGGGCCTCGGCCGACCCTCGCAGGAGCAGCGGATTGACTTCGCGCGGCGTGCCTAGAAGGGAACCGGCATCGCCAGCAACTGGATCAAGAGTCTGACCGCATTCTCCACGTCGTTGAGGTCAACCATCTCCGCTGGACCATGAAGATATCGGCAAGGCACGCCGAGGCATCCGACGACTACCCCGGCCCGTGAGCGCTGGATTTCGGCCGCGCCAGTCGTCCCCACCTCACTGACCTCCAGTTGGTGAGGCAGACGGGCCTCTTCCGCCCGCTGAACCATCCAGCGGACGACGCGCGGGTCGGAGAGCAGGCTCTGATCGCGGACTTTGATGGCGGGTCCCTTTCCCAGCGCCACGGACAAGCGCGCCGCCCCCGAGGTGTCGCCGGAAGGCGTGGCGCTCACCGAGATCGCGATCTCGGGCTCCAGGCTGAAGGCGGCGGTCCGGGCCCCTCGCTGCCCGACCTGCTCTTGGACCGTGAAGACAAATTGGAGTTCATGGGGCGAATGCTTCAGCCGCCGAAGAGTCTCGATCAGGATGGCCGCGCCGATGCGCCCGTTCAGGCCTTTTCCGATCAGGGTCGTGCCCGCCTCAGCCAGGGGAGAGGCGAACACCGCCGTGTCGCCCACTTGCAGGGGATGATTTTCCCGCCCGGAGGCGCCCACATCGATGAAGAACTCACTCAAGCTCCGCCGCGCGGATTCACGCTGGCGGTCCCCCATCCCGATCACGCCCACGCGACCGTCCGCAAAGCGAACCCGCGCCCCCAGGCACTGGAGCAAGTCCACCTCGCCCAGAGCCGTGAAGCGCGCAAAACCGTGCTCATCCACGTATGAAACCATCAAGCCAATCTCATCCATGGGCGCCGAGATCATGATCTTGCGCCCCGCTCTGGCCTTTTGCTTAAGGACCGCATGAACATTGCCGAGAGGGTCTTCGGAGATGTAGTCGCTCAGCCCTTTGAGCTCCGCGCGAATGATCTGCCGGAGGTTATCTTCTTTTCCCGAAGGGCCGTAGGCATCGGCCAGTCTGGCGATTAGGGCCTTCACAATTCCCTCCCTGAGGTGACGTCAAGGATCTCGGCGCGGGCTCGGGTCTATCGAAGCATGTCGGCCGTGAGGCGCGCCAAGGCGGCGCGCGAAAGGCGCAGGGTGTTGAGCCAGTCGTCCAGGTGGGCCAGGGACTGCGGGGTGTGCAGGTAGCGGGCGGGGACCGAAAGTGAAACGCTCGGGATCCCTTTGCGCGTCAGATGAATGGCTGCAGCATCCGTGGCTCCCCCGCCGGGTTGGCGCAGCTGAAGGGGAAGCCCCTCGGCCCGCGCGGTTTCGGCCAGCAGGTTGACCAGGCGACGATTGCTGATGGTTCCCCCATCCGCCAGGTACGCCGCCGGACCGGCGCCCAGCTTTGTGTTGTAGGAGGTGTTCTCGGATCGGTCCCCCATCGGCAGATCCTGGGCGGGGGTGGTGTCGAGGACAAGCGCCGCTTGAGGCTCGAGCGCGTACGCGGCCACCCGCGCGCCGCGGAGCCCCACTTCCTCCTGGGTGGTGAAAGCGGCGAGCAGTTCGATATTCGGCGGCGGATCCAGGACCAGGCTGATCAGGGACGCTACCCCGAGCCGATCATCAAGCGCCTTGCCTCGCACCAGCCGGCCGTGGGCCTCAAAGCGAGTGGCGAACGCCACCCGGTCCCCGGGCTGGGTCCACTGGCTGGCTGCTTCCTTCGAGGCAGCGCCGATGTCGATCAGAAGGGAATCTACAGGAACTGTCTTGCGGACTTCGCTCGGGTCCCACAGGTGGATCGGTTTTAGCCCGATCACTCCGGGCAGGTGATCCTTGCCGACCCAGACAGGCTTTCCCAGGAGGTAGCGTTCATCGACCCCTCCGACCTTTTCGAAGCGGAGCATCCCTTCCCTCGAAATCCCCACCACCATCAGCCCCACCTCGTCCAGGTGAGCGGCGACCATCACGCGCACCGCTCGGCGGCCGGAGGAGCGGCAACGAACCAGGACATTCCCCAGGGCATCAACCGAAACCTGCTCCGCCCGGCCCTGCAGACTCTCCAGAACGACTCTGCGCACGGCCGCCTCGTCACCGGATATGCCGCTGGCCTCGCTCAGTCGGCGGGCCAGCTCGATCAGGTCCGGCCCGCGCGCGAGGCTTGAGGCGCCCGGCGCGCGGCGATGAGGTGCCGTCTTCCTTTGGCCAGTCGGGTTCTTTGCCGCTCGGGTTCGGGACCGGGCCTTCCTGGGCATGCGTCACTCCAAGCTCAAGCGCTGAAGAAAACCATTGTCGAGGCCCACGCAGAACTCTGCCAACAGTCGGCCGGCTCTGCGAATGTCGCGCAGGGCGACCAGCTCCAGAGGCGTGTGCATGTAGCGCAGCGGGATGCTGACCAGCATGGTAGGAATGCCCTCGGCCGTAACCTGCATGGCATCGGCATCGCTTTGGGTGTGCCGGGGCATCACTTCGGTGAAGTAGGGAACCTCCGCCCGCAGGGCGGCCTGCTCAAACTGGCGGAACAGCCCGGAATGGATGGTCGGACCCCAGCCCAGGGTGACCCCTCCCCCCAGGGGGAAAACTCTGTGCTCCGGTTGGCCGGGGGGACCGGCAGCGAAGGTCACGTCAACCGCGACGGCTAGATCCGGATGAATCTCGAAGGAGGAGGTGCGAGCCCCGGCGAAGTTCTCCTCCTCCTGGCTCGTGGCGACGACGACCACATCCCAGGTATGGGTCCGCGATTGGAGTTCCTCCAGACAAAGGGTCAAGGCAGCCAAGCCCGCCCGGTCGTCAAGCGACTTGCCGGCCAGCAGGCCGTCGCCCATCTCGAAGGGCGGCTGAGTGAAGGTAATCAGATCTCCGGGCCTCACGAGTTTCGCCGATTCGAGCGACAAGAGGCCCGTGTCGACCCACAGATCCTCAAACCGGACGGCCTCCTCCCCCTCCCGTTCGGGCGCCAGAAGAGGGACGGGAGGCGCCACGAGCAGGCCGGGGAAGTCGCGCCTGCCATGAACCATCACCGCTTGGCCAGGAAGGATGCGCGGATCCAGCCATCCCACTGGCGTCACCTGCAGGAACCCGCCCACCACCTGCTGAACCATCAGGCCGACGGTATCCATGTGGGCAGCGATCAGGATCGATGGCCGGGAACCCCGGCCCCGCCCACGTTTGCGCCCGTGCAGGCTGCCCAACCGCGATTGCGTGATCTCGTCGAGGAGAGGATCCCAGGCTTGACGCATGCGCTCGCGGATGGGCCCCTCATGGCCTGACAATCCAGGCTCGTCCAACAACCCCTTCAGAAACGCCGTGAGCTGAGTATCGTCCATGGGGCCTCAACGCTTTGGCTGGGTCAAGAGGCGGGAGCCGTGTCGCTGGGGAGCGCCGGTGGCGGCGAAGCGGTGGCCGTAGGCAGAGGCGTTGCGGTCGGACGCGGAGTGGAAGTCGGGGGCGGCAGGGGGGTCGGTGTGAAGGTGTTGGTCGGGGTAAGATACGGGGTTTCCCGGGTGGGCGTGGCGGTCAAAGGCCGGGTGGGGGTCGCCGTAGCCGTTGGGAGCTGGGTGGGAATCTGGATGGAGGTCGCGATGGGGACGGGGGTCGCAGTGGAGGAGGGCCCGGATTTGAGTGCCAGGAGGACCGCTCCCAGGCAATAGCACGGCAAGGTGGCCAAGATGACCCCTCCCAGAACCGCATACAAGCGACGCTGGCGATGAAGCCGCGTTGGGATCGGTTTCATAAGGACAAGACATGCGACCGAAGGCGCCACGACCTGCAAGGGTGAGCCGATGATAGCAGAGGGATCTCGCCGGCGCAACCATTGCGATCGAATTCGATCCCGGATACCTCCCCGGGCGGGTCGGATCGCTGTCAAACCAGGTTGGAGGGAGGCCTCCGCATTCCCTCTGCAACCAGGTCAAGGCATGCAATCCGGGTTGTTGTGCTCGGGGCGCAGGGCTTCCCGCCCGACCGCAGGGAGTCGAAGGGGTTGAAGCTCATTCAGACTACTCTGCGGGCTGCTCGGGCCGTTCCTGGCCGGGGTATAATCTCGCTAGACGAAGGGAATCGGGGGCCAAAACGTGCCTGATCGAAAGATTCGCGTGCTGATTGCCAAGCCGGGCTTGGACGGTCACGATCGCGGGGCCAAGGTTGTTGCCCGGGCATTGCGGGACGCCGGCATGGAGGTCATCTACACAGGTCTGCGCCAGACGCCGGAGATGATCGCGGAGGCCGCCCTGCAGGAGGACGTGCAGGTCGTAGGCCTGTCGGTTCTTTCCGGGGCCCATATGGTCCTGGTACCCCGCGTGCTTGAACTCCTGCGGCGCCAGGGACAGGGGAATGTGCGCCTGTTCGTGGGCGGCATCGTCCCCGATCAAGATGTTCCCGCCCTCCGGTCGCTGGGGGTTGCCGAGATCTTCGGACCCGGCACCTCGACCGAGGTGATCGTTGCAACCATCCGCCGCTCCCTGGGAGAGACGATTGCGAGTTGAGCCGGACGATGGGCGAGAGGCTGGCCTTGGTGGGAGATGTCCGGTCGGGCGACCAGCGTGCCCTTGCTAGGTTGCTCACTCTAATCGAGAACGAACGCCCCGAAGGAGAGTCGGCGCTGGCGGAACTCTATCCGGCGACGGGGCGGGCCCATATCGTGGGGGTCACCGGCGCGCCCGGGACGGGGAAATCCTCGCTGGTTAATGAGCTGGCCAAGGTCTTCCGTCGAGGGCTTTCCCCCGCGGAGAAGGGCGGCGAGGGTTCGCGGACGGTAGGCATTGTGGCGGTCGACCCCAGCAGCCCTTTCACGGGAGGAGCCCTCCTGGGCGATCGCGTCCGCATGCGCGATCTGGCCGGGGACAGAGGGGTCTTCGTGCGGTCCATGGCCTCCCGCGGATCTCTGGGGGGCCTGGCGCGGACCACGGCGGGCGTGATCCAGGGGCTGGACGCCGCGGGCTTCGAGATCATCCTGGTCGAGACGGTCGGGGCCGGCCAAGCCGAGGTGGAAATCGCTCGGCACGCCCACACCACGATCGTGGTGGAGGCCCCCGGCCTGGGCGATGACATCCAGGCCATCAAGGCCGGGGTGCTGGAGATCGCCGACCTCCTGGTCGTGAACAAAGCGGACCTGCCTGGTGCGGAGAGTGCCCTCCAGGTCCTTGAAGCGGCGCTCGCCATGGCGCCGCGCGGAAAGCCTCCGGCCCGCGGGATGGAGCCGGAAAGAGCCTGGGTTCCTCCGGTGTTGCGCAGCGTGGCTCTTTCCGGAGAGGGGGTGGAGGAGGTTGCCCGGCAGATTCTTCGGCATGGCGACTATCTGCGAGAGTCGGGGATGTGGGCGGTGCGCGAGCGGGAGAGGATATCAGCCGAAATTGAGGGCCGCGTGAGGGATCGCCTTGCCGATCAGTGGCGTACCTTGCAACCGGACGGCCTTTTCGAAAAGATCGTGACCCGGGTCGCGAGTCGAGAGATTTCACCCGCCGCGGCAATCGAGATTCTGCTCCGCCAGGACGAAACCCAGAGGCTGTGAGCCGAGGAAAGGGTTGGATGCGATGATCTATGGGGAGCGGGTCGGCCTTCGGCCCATTGAGCGTGAGGATCTGCCACGTTTCGTGCGCTGGTTTGCCGATCCGGAGGTGCGGGCCGGCCTACTGATGCACTTGGGCATGAGCCTGGCCATGGAGGAGCGCTGGTTTGAGGGGGTCCTCCAGCGCCCGGCCGATGAGCAGCCACTGGCCATCGATGTCCGCACGGGGCGCGATCAGTGGGAGCACATCGGCTCGGCAGGCTTTCAAAGCATTGACTGGCGCAACCGGAGCGCGGAAGTGGGGATTGCGATCGGCGAGAAGCGGTACTGGAACCAAGGACTGGGGACCGAGGTCATGCGCCTCTTGCTGGGGCACGCCTTTGACTTCCTGAACCTGCGTCGCGTCTTCGTGCGGGTCTTTGAGGACAACCCCCGGGCGCAGCGCGCGTACGAGAAGGTCGGCTTCGTGCTGGAGGGACGCCTGCGCCAGGCCGAGTTCCGCAGGGGGACTTACCGGGATGTTCGCCTGTACTCCTTATTGCAGGAAGAATGGGCGAAGCGGGACGCCAACCCAGACCGGGAGCCGAGGTGAACATGTACAGCGGAATCAAGCTTCTGGCAGGCACAGCTTCAAGAGAACTGGCGGGAGAGATCTCGGCCTACCTGAATGAGCCCATCTGTGATCACGAGGTCATCGAGTTTCCCAACGAGAATGTGTTCGTTCGCCTCCGCAGGAGCGTGAGAGGTCAGGACGTATACATCATCCAGACGACCTCCTCCCCGGTCAACCGCAATCTGATGGAACTCCTGATCACCCTGCAGACCTTGAAGCTGGACTCGGCGGGCCGGATCACCGCCGTGATCCCCTATCTTTGCTATGCCCGGTCGGACAAGAAAGATCAGCCGCGGGTGCCCATCACGGCGCGACTGGTGGCCGACCTGATCCAGGTCGCGGGCGCAGATCGCTACATGGTCCTGGACCTGCATGCTGGGCAAATCCAGGGCTTCTTCTCAATTCCCGGGGACGCACTGACCACGTTCCACATGCTCAGCGGCTACTTCCTTGAGCAGCGGGGGAGGCTCCAGGATCCGGTCATCGTGGCGGCCGACCTGGGATACTCGAAAAAGGGTCGCAATTTCGCAGCCAAGCTGGGCAGCAGCATGGCGTTTATCGAGAAGCGACGCCGGGGCAACGATCCTTCCGCGGAGGCCCTCACGATCGTCGGCGAGGTGGCCGGCCACGATGTGATTGTGGTCGACGATGAGGTCGCCACCGCCGGCTCGGTGGTCCAGGCCGTTGAACTGGTCAAGGCTCACGGGGCCCGGGACGTCTACCTGTGCTTCGTTCACCCCGTTTTTGCGGCGGATGCGGCCGAGCGCTTGGCTCGCCTGCCGGTCAAGCAGATCGTCACGACCAACACCATCCCGCTGCTCGCCTCGCAGCGGGCCGGTCTGGGCGATCGACTGGTCGTGCTCTCGGTCGCGCCCTTGCTGGGGGAGGTGATCCGCCGCGCGCATGAGGGGCGCAGTGTGGGCGAGATGTTTAACGAGTAAGCCGGAGCACCCCGAACCCCGCATGGCCGCATCGATCCCGCCTCCAGTCCATTCACCGAACATTTTCTCGCTCTCGAGGGGGCTCTAGAAAAGTATGCTCAGGTCGCTCGTTCGTTTGGTCGGCGGGGATCCCAACCGTCGAGACATTGAGCAATACAGCCAACTGGTTCAGCGCATCAACACGCTGGAGCCCGATTTTCGCCGCTTAAGCGAGGCTGAGCTGCGGCTGAAGACGGACGAATTCCGGGCCCAACGGGCCGAGGGCCAGAGCCTCGAGGATCTTCTCCCCGAAGCCTTTGCGGCGGTGCGCGAGGCAGCCCAGAGGACGCTGGGGCTTCGGCATTACGACGTCCAGCTGATCGGCGGCATGGTCCTGCATCAGGGCCGCGTGGCGGAAATGCGAACGGGCGAGGGCAAGACGCTGGTCGCCACCCTGCCGCTCTATCTCAACGCGCTGGCGGGGAAAGGAGCCCATCTCATCACGGTCAACGATTATCTGGCCCGCCGGGATGCGCGCTGGATGGGCCCGATCTACACCTCGCTGGGCCTGAGCGTGGGTGTGCTCCAGGAAGCGGCGCGGACCGACAACGCCCGCAAGGCCTTTGTGTACGATCCCTCGCGCTCCTCCCCTCAAGAGGACGTGCATCAACTGCGCATGGTGGATCGAGCCGAGGCGTACGCCGCGGACATCACCTATGGCACCAACCACGAATTTGGGTTCGACTACCTGCGCGACAACTTGGCTCTGCGCCGGGAAGAGCGGGTGCAGTCAGCGCGCCATTACGCAATCGTCGACGAGGTTGACAATATCCTCATCGATGAGGCTCGCACTCCCCTCATCATCTCCGGCCCCGCGGCGCTGGATCCTCAAGAATACCGGCGCATGGCGCAGGTCGTGCGCCAGCTGCGGCCGGAGGATTGTGAAATCGAGGAGCGGGACCGGACAGTCACCTTGACCGCGGTCGGCGAGGAGCATGTGGAACAGCTCCTGGGCTTCCCCCTCCGGGATCCCGACCGTCCCGAGGATGTCACCCCGGAGCAGGCCAGGCTGGCGGGAAACCTGCAGCAAGCCCTGCGGAGTGAGTTTCTCTTCAAGCGCAACCGGGACTACCTGGTCCAGGCCGGCCAGGTCATCATCGTGGACGAGTTTACGGGGCGGCTGATGCATGGTCGCCGCTGGTCAGACGGGCTCCATCAGGCGGTCGAGGCCAAAGAGGGATTGGAAATCCAGCCGGAGAACGTCACCTACGCGACCATCACGCTGCAAAACTACTTCCGCCTGTATGACAAGCTGTCCGGCATGACCGGCACGGCGGTCACGGAGTCCGAGGAGTTCAGCAAAATCTACAAGCTTGAGGTCGTGCCCATCCCCACCAACCTCGAGTATGTGGCCAGCCTGCCCGAATCGGACCTCATCGAGGTCCCCTACAAGGAGGACGGCAATCGCTTTTTCCACTACGGCCGCAAGGAGCAGCCGGAGGTCCCCGTCTTCTGGAAGCGCAGGGATTATGCGGACGTCGTCTACCGCACGGAGGAGGTCAAGCTGCGGGCTATCTCAAGTGAGATCCTGCAGATGCACGCTGTCGGACGCCCGGTCCTGGTGGGCACGACCTCCGTAGAGCGCTCGGAGAATCTCTCGGAGCGTTTGCACGCCGAACCCCTGCGTCGCCTGGCCCTGACCCTGATCCTGCGCGATACCTGGTTCGAAAAAAACAACCTGCAGGAGGACGGCCGTCTAATCGAAGAGCTGCTCGTCCTGAATCAGCCGCTCAATGCGCTGACTCCTGCGATTCTGCGGCCCCTGGCCCGCCCCTTGGAAATGTCCCTGAACCCGGAGGCGGAGGAGAACCTCCTGCGCCTGGCCCGGGTCCTGGACCTGCCCGAGTCCGCTCAAGCACGGCTGCTGGAGGCCCTCCAGCGGGGCATTGCGCATCAGGTGCTCAACGCGAAAAGACACGCCGAGGAAAGCCAGATCATCGCCGGAGCCGGCGCCTTTGGAGCGGTCACCATTGCAACCAACATGGCCGGCCGCGGGGTCGACATCAAACTGGGAGGCGAGCTGGCCGAGGAGGTCCTGGCCGGGGTCAACCGCATTCTTCGGCGGAATGGGGTCGAGGATCCTTACGACCTGACCAATGAGCAACGGCGTCAATCCTTGCAGGGGCTTAGCCCGGACCAGTACGGCATCTACGCGGGGGAGGTGGAATACTTCCTCAAGCACATGAGGGAAGAGGGCCGGGTGCGCGAATTGGGCGGGCTGCACATCCTGGGTTCTGAGCGCCATGAGGCGCGGCGCATCGACAATCAGTTGCGGGGCCGATCCGCGCGGCAAGGGGACCCGGGTTCGTCGCGCTTCTATCTCTCCCTCGAAGACGACTTGATGCGCCGATTTGGAGGCTCTCAGGTCTCCGATTTGATGCAGCGCCTCAAGATTGATGATGCGGTGCCGCTGGCCTCTGGTCTGGTCAGCCGGCTGATTGAACAAGCCCAGACGCGCGTCGAGGGCGCGAACTTTGATGTGCGCAAGCACCTGCTTGAGTACGATGATGTCCTCAACGCCCAGCGCAACCGAATCTACGCCCAGCGGGATCGCATCTTTGAGAAGGAAGACCTGAGCGAGGATATTCGCTCGATGCTCGAGAACGAGGTGGGGGCGCGCGTGCAGGACGCCCTGCACGATGCGGAGGGCCCCTGGCGCCTGCTGGCATGGTTGGACGAGACCCAGCCCCCCTTGCTGCTGAATGACGGCCGGATTTTTCCCTCCTATTCGCTGAAGCTGATCCAGGGGGCCTTGTCGCAACCCGGCAGCCAGAGCTTCTCGCTGGGGATGGAGGAGTTCGCAGGCCGGGCCATGCAGCTGGAAGGGGAACACCTGCTGCGCGCGTTCGAGGAGCAAGCGGAACAGGTCGGGCAACACGCGGAGGAGCAGGTCCGTGAGCGCCGCCAGGCGGCGGAAACCGCCCTGGAGGGGGTGGAGATCGAGGCCCGAGAAGGGGAGCGCGAGATCTCGCCTCAGGCGCTGGCCGACGCGGTGAACCAGGTGGTGAGCATCGACGCGCGCCTCCTTCCCAAAGAGCATATGCAGGCGGAGGCGGTTGAGGACCTCAAGCGCGATCTGCTCGAACTCGTGGAGAAAGCGGTGTGGTCACGGGCCGGAACCCAGCTCCTCTCTTGGGTGCAGCGGCGAACCGGGCTAACGGCCGATCGCCTGCCGACGCCCTCCCCGGATCTGGATCAGGCGGTGGAGAACCTGCGGCGGCACTTGCAATCGACCCTGGATGCCCGGCGCCAGCGCGTGCTTCAGGAAATCCACTCCGAACTCAGTTCGCCGAATCCCTCCCCCACCGGCCTGAACGACCAGCTGCGCGCGTTGGCTCAATTGCCCCTGACCTCGCAGACTGTCTTCGACGCCCGAACTCACCAGCGCCGTTCCGTGACGGCCGGGCGTTTCACCTGGGTCTACCTGGCTGCTTCCTTGCTAGAGGATCGACCCGGTCCGGAGATTCAAGAGGAGGTCACGGGGACCCTCCTGGAGGCACTGGACGCCCTGCAGGAGGAATGGGGTCTCACCCTGTGGCAGCGCTTCGGAGAACACTCCCTGGATACCCTGGCTCCCGATCTGAGGCAATCCGTCCGGCGGGAGTTGGAGCAGGTGCCCCTCGAGGAGAAGGATCTGGAAACGAGGGTCTTGCGCGAGTGGCCCGAAGCCACGCGGCAGGCGGCGATCCAGGGCTTAGGAGCAGCGGCCCTGACGCAGGCCCAGCGCGAGTTGATGTTGTCGACGGTCGGCCAGATCTGGGTCGAGTACCTGACCTCGATGGAAGGACTGCGCACCTCCATTGGTCTGGAAGCCTATGCCCAACGAGACCCGCTGGTGGAGTACAAGAGCCGCGCCTTCGACATGTTTCAGCAGCTCTTGGTCCAGGTTCGCGCCGGGGTCGTCTCGAGACTGTTTCGCCTGCGCCTCTTGCCGCCGACCAGCGCGCCGCAGGAATCCACCGGTGGCCAGGGCGGAGGCGGCCGTGTGCTGGGTAGGAATGATCTTTGCTGGTGCGGCAGTGGCAAGAAGTATAAGGATTGCCACTTGGCGGCGGACCGCGCTGGGGCGCAAGCCGCCGAGCGGGAGCCCGCCGTTGCCGCAGAAGCCGCCCGGGGGGAGCAGACGGCGGAAGCCGCCGGATCCCCGGGCGCAGCCCCTGCCCATAAGCGGCGGAGACACCGGCATTAGATTGCCTCCCCTCCCGGCCGGGGGAGGGCGGCCCCGAGCTTTTGATCTCCAAGGTGCGGATGGAACCCACCAGAGTTTATGTCTATCGTGATTCCGAGGAGGGCGGGTTCATGGCCCACGTCCCGTCCCTGCCCGGGGTCAACGCGATGCATCCCGACCGGGAGAGAGCCGTCGCCCGGGCCCTGGAGGTGCTCCAGGAAGAGATCCTCTTCTTGAAAGCCAATCTCCTCCCCGTACCCTCCCTCGATTTGAGCCTTCCCATTGAGCTGGACCCGATCGCCGAGAACTTTTTCCCAGAAGATCTTGTGCCTCTGACCCGCGACGAACTGCAGCACTTGCTCATGCGAATGGCGCTGGCGCGAGAACGTTTTGGTCGATTGGCAAGGGGCTTAAGCCAGCCGGAGATGGACTGCGGGCCGGCGGATGGCTGGAAGGTGGTCCAGATCATCGAGCACGTCTCCATTGCGGAGTGCTGGTACCTGGACCGGTTGATCCCCCTTCCCGAAGATCCCGCCGGGGCAGCCTCCGGGACCCGCTCCCTATTGATCGACCGGTTGCGCGGCTTGGCCGAGGACGAGCTCTCGGCGGCCACTTCCTATCTGGGCGAGGAATGGACCGCGCGCAAAGCCTTGCGCCGAGCGCTGGAACTGGAGACTGCCTGGGGGGCTTTCATTCAGTCCCTGCCCGAGGGCGACCCCGCAGTCCCTCGTCCCGGTCCTTGCTGGCGGGGGAATGAAACTGTGGAATCGGACCTTTTCGCTTTCGGCCGGGAAGATCTGGATCGCGGGATCCATCAACTCCTGGAACTCGGCCTGCAATTGGCCGGATGGCTGCGGGGCGCCGGGAAGGTCCTTCAGCTCGAGGCGCCGTCGGCGGAGCATGACCGACGCGACGAGGCCCTGCGACAGCTGGCGACGGCGCACATGCATTTTCGCGGGCGGCTGGGGCGATGGCCCTCCGACCCATTGGCGAGGCTGGCGCAGGTCCGCATTCTGGCGGTCCAGAGGCTCGAGAGCCTGGACGAGAGAGAATTTCATTGGGTCAACCACGCGCCATGGGGAGAGATCTGGACCGCTCGCAAAGTGCTGCGTCGGTTCCTCGAGCATGAGCGGCAGCATTACGATCACATCCGCCAGGTCCTGGCAGAGCCCTAGGAAGGAAAAGGACTTCCCGAGGCGGGGTGGAAAGAGCACGGGGTGGCTGGAATGGCTGGTAGCGAGGGGCCGGAACGGTGGAGGCGATGAGGCAGAGACCCGAGCTTTACCTATTGAACGATGGGGTCGTGCGCCAGGATCCGGGCGGACCGTTCGGCCTCGTGCCGCCCACCCTCTGGCAGAGAACTTTGCCGCAGGAGGACTGGGCGCAGATCCCGATGGTCCTGCGGTCGCTGCTCATTCGCTCCGAGGCCAAGACCATACTCGTGGAAACGGGGTTGGGCACCAAACTGGATGAGGCCGCCTTGGCGCAATGGGGACTCGAACGCCCCGGAGGGGGCTTGCTGGAGGGATTGCATCGGCTGGGAACATCTCCTGAGGATGTCGATCTGGTCATCAATACCCACTTGCACGCCGATCATTGCGGCGGCAATACCCGAATGGAAGCCGGGAGCCCTGTGGCAACATTCCCACGGGCAGAATACTGGGTGCAGAGGCTGGAATGGGCCCAAGCCTCTTTTCCGGACGAGCGCACACGCAACACCTACTTTGCCGTGAACTTCTCGCCCTTGGTCAGCGAGGGGCGGATGCACCTGCTTCAGGGCGATACTCGAGCGACCCGCGAGGTCAGTTGCGTCGTAACCCGCGGCCACACCCGCGGCCACCAGAGCGTGCTGGTGGAAGGGCTCGCTACGCCGGTTCTCTTCACGGGCGACTTGGCCTCGCTGGCCGCTCACTTTGCGCACCTGAACTGGCTGACCGCTTACGACGCCGAGCCGCTGGAGACCCTGCGCAGCAAGCGACGCTGGCAGGCTTGGTCGGTGGAACGGGGGGCGCGGGTGATCTGCGCCCACGACCAGTACCAACCTGTGTTCCGGGTTGAGCAAGTGGATTCGAAACTGCGATTGCGGGCCGCGGCTCTGGCCAGCCAGTAAGCCCATGACCCGCGGCCGGGCGGCTCCCCGGTCTCGTGTCCCTGGGGAAGCCAAGTAAGAGCGCCGGCCCCCGCGAATTCCCCGGTTAGCCCTCGTCCGTCGTGACGTAGAAAAAATCGCGTGCGGATGGGCCGAGATAGCGGCCCTCACCGTCGCTCATCTCGGGAAAGAGCGCATAGGCGAAAAAGCGGGTCCCCACTGCCCGAATGCTGACGAATTCCACCCAGTAGTTGTTTATATCGAGCTCAAGGGCATTGTACGCACCCGCCGCGCTGAGGGTGCTGGCCAAGCCGCGCAGGGAGAGACTGGGGCCGGCGGCATAGTAAAGCACATGGCCGTCACGACTCAGCCCAAGGCCAGACCGCCACGTGAGGGTCTTGCCGGTCAGGAGAGTTCCCCACACATCGAAGGAAACCAGGTCGACCTCTGGATTGACCTCCCCCCAGTTGACGATGAGCGGGCCGTTCTGCCTCCAGGCGGCGATATCCGGGCTGAGAGGGAATCGCCCCCACTGATCGATTCTCACCTGTCCATCCGCATTGAGAACCACGGTTCCCATCCCGTCTCGGGGGGGCAGAAGGGTGGTGCCATCGACCATCACCCCGAAGTTACCGTGGCGCCCCTTGAAGCCGCCATTGAATGCTGCCAGCAGGACGCCGGGGGCCTTGTCCGAGGGGGCAATTTCTCCCAGTCGCTTCAAGGGCACATTGGACTCCGGCTCCTGAGTGCCAACCACGTAGTGCAAGCGAGTGGTTCCCAAGTCGAAGGCAACCACCCCCACGACAACGTAGGGCCGCGTGGGATCGGGTTGGAAATAGGCCCGGTCGGCATAGACCGTTCCCGAGGCGCCCACCAAGTAGGGGGACCACTCACCTTCCCCCGCGAGGTGGCCCAGCGGGGGCCTTGAGGCGAGCGGCCAATAGGGAGGGGTGGCGGTTGGCTCCTGGGTTGGGCTCGGGGTGGAAGTAGAGAGGAGGGGCGGAGTTGGGGAGAGGGACGGGGCAACGGTGGTTTCGCTGGCCACACCGGCGGTGGGGGTAGGTCCGCTCGCCCCGGCCACGAGGGGTGCCGGGGTCCAGGGAGTCGCGGGAGAGGACAGACCCAGGGAGTACTCGGCCAGGCGGATATCGTCCTCCACCTTGAACAGGGTCACCTCCATGCGCGAGACCGTTTGATCGCCCAGGAAGGAGCGCAGCCAGTCTGCTCCCAGCGCCCCGATCTCAGCCCAGTGCGCGCCGGCATAACCGCATGCGCCCAGGAGCAGAAGGGCGAGGATCGCAAGGGTTGCGGGCGATCTCAGTCGGCGAGGTTTCGAATGCGGGTGCGAAGGCTTGAGGAGGGGGGCCATGCTCAAGACGCCTTATCAGTAGCCTCCGTCTGCTCGACGGAGGCTCTGCTTGCACAATCGTCCGGTCTCGGTCGCGAGGAGGTCATTATATCGGCAGACGAATGAAGCTGGCCCCTCATCTTGGGTTGCCTCGTGACGACGGCTGGGCCTTCCCAGCAAGCTGGGCTGACAAGGCTTGGAAGGGTTGCATCCCCAACGGGACCCGGGCGCCTGTACCTGTCCGCGGCTGGGTAGGAGAGAAGTAGCCCGGGGACGCCGTTGCGCTGCACCTCCCCTGGACCCTTGCCCGACGACAGCCAGCGGAGGGGGGAGCGTCCCGCGAGAGGGCCGGTCTGCAGGGCACGAAAAGTGTTCCCGCGCTTGGAAGATCTCTGCGTTCGACCGGCCCTCCTGGTCCCTCGCGCGGCTTTCGTCTCCTTTCCAGCGCGTGGAGCCGTGAACTCCGGCCGGGGTTGGCACCCTTTGCCGGCGGAGCCGTGCGCGAGGGCTTGAGGGCTCTCGGCTGGGCAGGAAGACCCGGGCCCTCCAGATGAGGTTGAAGGATGGGTCCAAGTCGTGCGCGAGCCGAAAGGCCAAATCGAGGCAGGCGTGTGGCCCCCCTCGAACTAATCCGCGCACGCCCATTGGTCGCCTGGCCCCTGCGGGGCAATGCAGGGTAGATCGGGGAGGGTCTTGGCGCTGGTCGTGCTCTCGGATGACGGCAGGCGAGGCGTGCTCCCCTAAGAGACCCGAAGCGTGGCTCGGCGCGAGTCGGCTTTGTACAACGAGAGGCCCCAAGCTCAGATCGCATCGGCAGGCAAGCGCTTGAGGCTTGGGCGCCCAAACGCCCGCCCAACAGGAGGCGCGGCTCATGGGCCAACCCGGCGGAGTGATACTCTTCCTTGGGGCGGGTGATGATTATCGTTGCGATAGGTGATTTCATGCTCTCACCCCTCTCGAATTCGACCCTTAGACTGCCTTTGGCACCCAGAGATGACCCGCCTTGCGCGGCCGGGAGCCAAGTGGTTGCGCATCAGCCGGGGGCCTGGCTCTTCCCGATTGCCCTGAAGGAGCACCAATGCCCGACATGCCCAGCGAAGGTCTTGTCATTGACCGCAAGGCCCGCATGAAGATCCCGTTCGAGGACTTGGCAACTCGTCCCGTTGCGGAGCGGCTCCTCGATTTTGGTGAGACTTTTCTTCCGCTGGACGAGGAGCGTGCCAAGCGCGAGGCCATGCGATGTATCCACTGTCCCGATCCGGCTCCGTGCTCGGAAGCCTGCCCCGGCCACAATGATATCTCCGCCGCGCTGCTGCTCATTGAGCAGGGAAAGTTCCTGCAAGCCGCGGACATCTATCGCCGGACCAGCTCCCTGCCGGAAATCTGCGGCCGGGTCTGCCCACATGAGCAGCTTTGCCAAGGGGCCTGCGTGCGCAGCAAGCGCGAGGAGCCGGTCCTGACGGGGGCTCTGGAGGCATTCGTAGCGGACTACCAGCGCAGCCATGCAAGGGTCGAGGTTCCAAAGGGTCCGGCCTCCGGCAAGCGGGTCGCCATTGTCGGATCGGGTCCGGCAGGCCTGGCGTGTGCTGAGCAACTCCTCCAGCGGGGGCATGCCGTGACCTTCTTCGAGGCCGCGCCCTCGCCCGGGGGGCTGCTGGTCTACGGGATTCCAAATTTCAAGCTCTCCAAGAAGGTCGTCCACGCGCGCATCGACGATTTGCGCCAGGCAGGGGCTGAGTTCCAGACCGGGGCCCGGATCGGACGAGAGCACACCATTGATCAGCTACTTGCCGACGGGTACCCGGCCGTTTTCATCGGCGTCGGCTCAGGGATTCCCGCCACGATGAAGGCGCCGGGTGAGGACCTGCCGGGCGTTTACCAGTCCACGGAATTCCTGATACGCACGAATGTGGACCCGGCCCTGCTTCCTCCGGATCAACGCGAGCGTTTGCAGGTGGGTCGCAAGGTGGCTGTGGTCGGGGGAGGTGACACGGCCTCTGACTGCTTGCGCACGGCTCTGCGCCTGGGGGCCGAGGAAGTTACCTGCGTCTATCGCCGCACCGAGGCGGAGATGCCGGGAGGCAGGAAGGACCGTGCTCTGGCGCGAGAAGAGGGGGCCCGCTACCGCTTTCTCACCCAACCCATTCGCTTTCTGGCTGGACCGGACGGCCGGGTCAGCGGGGTCGAATGCCTGCAGTGCGAGCTGGGCGAGCCGGACAAATCGGGCAGACGCCGGCCGGTGCCCATCGAAGGGTCCAATTTCACGGTGGAAGCGGACACCGTTGTCCTGGCGCTGGGCTACTGGCCGGATGCGGAGATCGGGGAATCAACCCCCGGCCTGGAGGTTCGAGACTGGGGCCTCATTGTCGTCAATCCGGACACCGGGGCCACATCTCGTCCGGGTGTCTTCGCTGGCGGAGACGGCGTCACCGGGCCCGACCTGGTGGTGACCGCCATGGCGGCGGGAAGAAAAGCGGCTCGCTCGATCGATGAGTACCTGCTGACCGCCTGCTAAGTCAGTCTCAATTCCTCCCTCCCCTTGGATTGGATCGGCGGCCGAAAGGCCGCCGATCTTGATTCTCGACGGTCTCGTTTTTCGGCATCGATCTTGCAGCCTCTGCCCACTACGAGCACAAGCCAGAAGCCTTCCGGGTAGAATACGGGAATGCCCTCCTTCGAAGCGGAAATGAGGCCTTTGCTGGTTCGCGCCGGGAAGCTGGAGGACGCTTTCCCTGCGGGCTACCAGGTTCGGACCGCGCCGAGACGCTGCGCGCGGGGTCGCGCGGGGGAAACGCTGGTCCTTGCCTTGGGCGGGGTTTGGGGGCCTCTGAGTGATTCCCAAGCCAATCAACTGTGTGAGCTCGCGGCTCGCGCCTACTTTGACACCCCGGGGTCAGTGACCGCCGCTCTGCGTGCCTCGTTCACGGCGATCAACGAGGAGGTTTTTCCGGGGACCGAGGACTTGGTGGGCGCTCTGAGTCCCCAAGCCCCACCGCTCCAATTGAACTTGGCCGCCGCGGTCCTTCACGAGGAGGCGTTGTTCTTGGGCTTCGCGGGCGAGGTCCTGATCCTGGCGGCAAGCCAAGGGTTCAAGGAGGGATTCCCGGCGCTGGGCGAAAAGCCAGGGCGGCCGCTGGGCGGCTCACGCACCCCCGAGTTGCACTACGGTCACATCGCACTGCAACCTGGCCAGAGCCTTGAGCCATTTCCCACCCTGCTTCTTTCAAGCTCCCCCGCCGCGGGGTGGCGGAGCGCTCTCGACAACGCCGCTCGCCTTTCCCTGCACGCAATCGCCGAACGTATGGGCCAGGCCCCGGCGGAGCCAACCCGAGACCTGGCCGCAATTCTGGTTCGCTTGGTGCCCGAGGCCGCCGCCAGCCGGGCTGCGCCCGGCCGAAGTGGGGTCTTGCCCCGCATCCCGCTCACCCCCAGGGCGGGCGAGAAGCCTGCCGTCGCAGGCGAGTCGCTCTGGAAACCGGACTTGCCTCACGGGACGCCGGGCCGACCCCCTGACCTTGAGGCTCAGACCGGGCCGAGGGCAGCTTCCCTTCCCACCCGCCCGGAGGGGCCGGTTCCTGGCACCGATCAGCTGGTGAAACGCGCTCGCTCCACAGCTCTAACCCGGGCCGAGCCAAGCGCAGCTCCGCAAGTGGCCTCTTCCGGGCCGGGATCGCGGTCGGCCGGGCCGGCCAGTGAGAGGTTGGAGGCGAAGCAAGCCACGGAACTGAACCTGATCTCCGGATTGCGCTCATTTGCGCGGGCCTCCAGGGTTAGCTTTGGCGCGGGGTGGGCGGCCCTGCGCGCAGGCTTGGCGCGGCTGACCCCCGAGGGAACACTGCCGAAGGAGGGGGCATTCACCCTTCCCCCCCGCGTGATGCTGGCAACGGCCCTCGCGGTTCCCTTGATGGTCGTTGCGGTGATTGGGGTCCTGTATTACCAGCGCGGCCGGGCCGAACAATTTGCGCTGGTCTTGGAACAGGCCCGCACTTCAGCCGCCGCCGCCGCGGGACAATCCGATCCGAGTCTGGCCCGCCAGCAATGGGGGCGGGTGCTTGCCCTGGTCAATGAGGCCTCTCGATTTGGGCAGTCCGGGGAGCTGGAAACGATTCGCAATCAAGGGACTCATGCTCTCGACGTTCTCGACGGAATCACCCCCCTCGACTTCCACCCCGTGGTTCCTAACGGGCTGGGAGCTGGGACGCACATCACGGCCATGGTGGTCGGCGATCGGGAGATCTTTGCCCTGGATGCGAGTCGCGGTCAGGTTCTGCGGCTCGTCATCGGCCAAGGTGGCTACCAGGCGGATGACGGCTTTCGCTGTCAAGCCGGCGACTATCCAGAGCACTCCGTGGGCACGCCGGTGGACATGGTTTGGGTTCCGGACATCACGGTCGGGTCTCAGGTGCCCAGCTCGGCTCGCAGTGGTGTCCTGGTTGCGGTAGATGCCAAAGGAGGCGTGCTGTACTGCCCGCCGGGTGGGACGGCCGTGGCCGGAGCGCTGATCCCACCCCGCACGGGGTGGCTCAGCCTGCGGGCGATTGATTACTACAACGGCAAGCTCTATGCTCTCGACCCCACGGCGAATGGTTTCTGGCGTTACGCAACGAGCGGATTCAATTTTGACCAGCCACCGGATGACTACTTCAATGCGGCGGTGCCGAATATCACGGACACGGTCGACTTTGTGGTGGCCGGAGGGGAGGTCTTCTTCCTGCATGCCGACGGGCACCTCACTCGCTGCGCCTACAACTCCCTGTTCTCACTGCCGGGAAATGCGGGAACGGGTGCGAATGTGTGCACGGACATCGCCTATGACGACACCCGTCCAGGGCGCCAACCGGGGGCCCGGATTGCAGACGCGCAAATCACCCAGTTGCGTTACAACCCGCCTCCCGAGCCTTCCCTCTTTTTCCTGGACTCCTTTGGCCGGGGGGCTTTCCGGTTCAGCCTGGCGCTCGACTTCCTCGCCCAGTTCCGGGTTACGGCGGCCCTGGGGGGAGATGCCTCGGCCCTGGCGGTCGGAGCGGACAAGACCCTCTATTTGGCCGTAGGCGATCAAATCTACGCCGCCAACATCGCTTCGCCCTAATCCGCCGGCGTGGCCTGGGTCCCTTTTGACAGTCCGTCCTGGCACGGTTACAATTCGCATTAAGCACCTAGCCTCGTCCTAGGCAATGCCTCTCATGAGTCGCTGGCCGGACAAGTACCTGATTGGCCTAACCGGGAACATCGCCACCGGAAAGAGCGTCGTGCGCAAGATGCTCGAGCACCTCGGAGCCTACGGCATCGACGCAGATGCCGTGGGGCACCGCTGCATTTCCAAAGGGGCGCCCGGCTATCCCGAGGTCGTGCGCCTCTTTGGCCAATGGATCCTGGACGAGAACGGGGAAATCAACCGCCAGTCGCTGGCCAAGCTCGTCTTTTCGAACGCCACGCTCCTGGCCAAACTAGAGGAGGTCGTCCATCCTCTGGTTCGGGAGGCGGTGGGACTATTGGTGGAGCGCGCCCATGCTCACGTGGTGGTGATCGAGGCCATCAAGCTCGCCGAATCGGGTCTGGCCAAGGAGTGCGATGCGCTCTGGGTGACCGACGTACCCGAATGGATCCAGATGGTCCGCCTGCGTGAAAAGCGCGGGCAGAGCGAAGAGGCGGCGCAAATGCGGGTGAGCGCCCAGCCCCCACCGCAGGAAAAGTTGGCTCGGGCCGACGTGGTCATCCACAACGATGGTTCTTTTGAAGCCACGTGGGACCAGGTTCAGGCAGCCTGGAGGAGAATCCCTCAAGCGGCCGAGGTCGTCACGGCTCCCCTGCCTCGCGCCGAAGCGGCTGTCCGCCGAGGGAAACCCCCCGATGCGGATCAGATCGCCGAGTTCATCAACAGCGTGACCCATCCACCCCGCTCCCTGGCTCGGGAGGATGTGATGGCGGCGTTTGGTCAGAAGGCCTTCTTCCTCCTGGAGCGGAATGGCCGCATCATGGGCCTGATTGGATGGCAGGTGGACAACCTCGTGACCCGCGCAGATCAAGTGCTCCTGGATCCGTCCCTCCCCACGGACAGGGCCCTGCCCCTCTTGCTGCATGCGGTCGAAGCGGCCTCCTCTGAATTGCAAAGTGAGGCAGCTGTGGTCTATGTCGATCGGAGCATGGCTCGAGATCGGGCCTGGCGCAAGGCGGGTTACGAGCCTTCTTCCCTGGGCAGCCTCGGCGTTCACGCCTGGGAGGAGGCCGCCCGAGAAGCCTATGTTCCCGATGCGCAGCTTTTCTTCAAGCGCTTGCGGGAAGACCGCGTACTGAGGCCAATATGAGGCGACTGGGAGCTTGGACCAGTGCGCATCGTCGCCTGACGGCCTGGGCGGTCATGGGCGTCGTCTTGGATGGGGTGGTGGGCTTTGATTCCCGCTCCCTCCACCTGGGGCTGAGCCGGGTGGGGCTCTTGCTCCTGGCGACGACCTTCGCCGCCGGGGTGGCCGTGTGGGTGGTGGAGTGGGACTGAGGATCGCCTAGCCGATCGCTGGTTGACTTGGGTGGGGGGAAAAGTATCGGCTCGCGAGGTGTCATGCACCTCGCGAGCCGGTTTTGGTTCCGGAGCGGCAACGGGGATATGCCTCTAGGCAGAAGCGGGAGCCGCCGGCGCGGAGGGCGTCGGGCTGACTTGAGGATAAGACCTGGCCCCGAAGCGGGTCATTACCACCCCGCCCAACCCAAGCAGCCCGATCACCGCGGGCACGACCCAGCCCACGCAGGGCACCAATCCGATCAAATCGGCTACCAAGGTCAGGACCAGGGTCCCGATTCCGGCCTCGGCCGCAGGGTGGAGCGCCCAATGGAATGCCCCTGCGAGTCTCCGCCCTACCTCCTGCCCCAGGGCCACCCAGCCGAAGACGACGGCCACTGCCATGACCAGGGCCCCGATCAGGCTGAAGGGGATGAGGCAGATGGTGATGGCCAGCAGCAGGAGCAGGACGGGAACGACAATGATCGTGAGCAGTCCCACCCCGCCGGCGACGAGGGCCTGGCCGACAGCCGCCCGGGCCACCCGGCTGGTCGGCTCGGCCCAGAACAGCACAACCAAAACGGCCAAGGCGGCCAGGGCGAGACTCCGCAGGCCGATGGAGAGAGCCTGCACGACGGGAGTGAGGCTCAGTTGCCAGAACCCGGGGCTGGCGAAGGGCCGAATCTGGATCGACGGGATGGGGAATTGGAACGGGCCTTGGGCGTTTTCTCCGCCGAGGACCTGCCCGTAGATCTTGGACCCCTCCGCCTGATTAAGGATCCCGCCCAGAGTGGTCACGTCGCCCCGCACGACAGAGTTAGCGCCCAGGTTGGTGACGCCGCCGATCACGACCAGATCCCCCACGATCTGGGCGTCGGAACTGAGCGTGCCGCCGATGAGCACGGCATTCCCCGTCACCATCGACTCGGGCTCCAGGGTCACCGCGCCTCCGATGACCACCAGGTCCCCGTTGAGGGTGTCCCCACGCGCCAATGTATACGTGCCGCCAAAGACCACCTTCCCATCCCTCGGTCCGCTGGCCAACGCGAGGCCCGGGAGGGCGAAAAGCAGGACCAGAACGACGAGCGGCATACTCCGCAGATAGCGATTCATTTTTGGACTCCTTGTACGTCAAAGCGCAGGATGACAAGCACCCAGAGGGCGCAGAGCAAGCCCAAGCTCACCACCAGACCGGCCCAGACGGGCATGGGAACCAGCTGCCTTGCGCCTTGGAGCAGGACGGACCAGAGCACTTCCGCCACGGTCACCTGAGAGGCCAGGGAGGTCGCCAGACGGGCCAGCTCCGCGGCCAAGTGGATGGGCGAGAGCACAAGGGCGACCAGCTGCAGGCCCAGGATCGCCGCCAGGATCAGAGCGCCTGCCCCGCACAGCGCCAGGACCAACCAGGCATGCCACAGCCGCCGGCCGGCCTCCTCCCGCTGCTGGCGCATTTGGGTCCAGCGCTCGAGAAAATCGCGGCGCGGCTGGGCTATGGCCATCTCGCGCAATGCCGCCTCGGATTCGGCGCGGCTGGTCGCCAGTTGGCGGCAGGCGGGGCATTCGCGCAGATGACCCCGGAGGGCCTCCTCCTGCTCAAGCGAGAGGACCTCTTCCGTGAAGAGCCAATCCTCAAAAGGCAGGTGCGGCATCAGGCCTCCTCCTGGGAGGGTCTGCTTTCGGCTGCGTCGAGGCCCATAGGTCGGCCAGGGTTCGGCGGGCACGGTGCAGCCGGCTCTTGACCGCGCCCGTCGAGAGGGAGAGCACCTGGCTCATTTCTTCATAGGACATGTCATACCAGTACCTCATGATCAAGGCCGCTCGATCCTCGGGATCCAGCTTCTGAATCGTCGCCGTCAGCGTGCGTTCGCGCTCGGCTCTCTCCGCGGTCAGCTCGGGCCCAGGGCTGGGATCGCGCAACTCTTGCGGGGGCACGAGCGCCTCCAGGGAAACGGTCGGTGCTTTTCTGCGGCGGAGCAGGTCAATGCAATGATGCGCTGCGATGGCGAGAAGCCATGTCCCAAAAGGCCGCCTCGGGTCGAAGCGGCGAATCGCCCGATAGGCACGCCAAAAGGCCTCTTGCGCGGCGTCCTCTGCATCGCCCGGGTTGCCGAGCATCCGCAAGCATAGGTTGTAGACGGGAGCCTGGTAGGCTTCAACCAGGCGATCGAAGTACTCTGCCTCTCCGCCCTGGGATCTTTGAATCCACTCCGGGGGAACCTCAACCACGGCGGCCTCTCCAGCCTGACATCCAGGGCGTGAGGGAGCGCGGGCCGGAGGCAATGCCCCGGCTCACGCTCCGGCCGGGCCTACTCGCTCAGGAGCGAAAGACTCCCTACGCCCATCTCTACCGAGATGGAGAGCAAGGGGCCCGTGCCCGCATGACTATAGGTGGAACCGCTCGTTTGCCAGCCCGTGTCGGTTTGCACGCTCGCGAGACCGCCCTGGGTGGTCACTTGGACGTTGAGCCCGGCTGGCGCCAGGAGGCGCACCGAGCTGACCCCGGTGCGGATCCGCAGTGAGGCTGGGTGCTGGAGGACTCCTCCGAAGTCGAGGGTATAGTCGCCTGCCCCTCCATCGAAGGTCATTTCCTGGAAATTGGCGTTCGCGAGGCCACGCAACGTGACGGTTGAGGCTCCGGTGCGGTAACTGAGGAGCTGCATGGGCTCCGGATTGGGCTCTCTGAAGTTGACCTCGGACTGACTTGCGCCGTCAGAGATTGTCAGATTCCGAAGGAGGAGGCCGGTCAGATCGAGATTCCCGCGGTAGGCTCCGGCCTGGATGGTCAGATCCATGGGGACAGAGCCCAGCTTGAGATCCCAGTCGTTCACAACTTGCGGCCCCTGGACCGCAAAGGTGGAAGAGGTGGTCTGCTGGCGGATGGTTAGATTGGCCCCCGACCGCTCCAGCACGGGGCCCCAATCGGCCACGTTGCAGCGAACGGTCCCCTCGGCCAGCCCCGACGCGCCGGCGGATAAATTCAGGGTGCCCGTCCCCATCTGCAGGGTGATGGAGGCCACCTGGCCGGCTGCGGGCAGGGGTTCGTTGATCGTAACCGTCTGCGTCGGCCCAGTCTGGACCTCTTGCACGTTGAAGGTCAGCCCGGAGCAGGCCAGGGTCGCTCCGGCCAGGGTCGCCACCGCTGCGAAGAAGGGGGGTCTCATGTGGGGTATCTCCATGGACGGGTTGCCAGCCAATACTCAGGCCGTCGCGGATGGGCGGGAGGGTTGTCTAGCCCAATATACGCTGATTCGGGGCGTGGGTTGCGCGGGCCTGGAAAAAACAAGGCGCCAGCCAAGCTGGCGTCTGGGGTAACCCTATGGCTAACGTAGCGGCGCAGGGAGGGGGCCTAGTACAAGCCCGCGAGTGCGCAGGCCCGGCGGGGGTCTTCAGGGCGCTTCCGCCTCAGGGCCTGCTTCGTCGGCCTGGAGGTCGGCCTCAGGGCCTGCGTCGTCGGCCTGGAGGTCGGCCTCGGGGGGAGCCTCTTCCTTCGCCCCTCCCGTTTCCAGGTCGCGCATGGCGGCTTCCCAGTCCAAATCCGCGTAATCGGGAGAGTTCACCCGCCTCAAACTCAGCCCGATGCGCCGTCCCTCCGCGTCCACCTTAACCACGCGCAGGGTCAAGGTCTGTCCCTCCTCAATCACCTCACGAGGGTGTTCGACGTGCTTGTCCGAAAGCTCGGTGAGGTGGATCAGACCCTCGACCTCCTCATGCCCTTCCAGGCGCGCGAAAGCGCCAAATTTGGCTAGTTTGGTGATCGTAGCGCTCACCAGTTGGCCTTCGTGAAGCTCGCTCACTATCTGCTGCCAAGGATCCTGCTCGAGGGCCTTCATCGAGAGGCTGATGCGCTTGCGTTCCCGGTCGACGCCCAGCACTTTGACCTGCACCTTTTGCCCCACCTTGAGCACTTCGGAGGGGTGGTTGATGCGCTTCCACGAGATCTCGGAAAGATGGACGAGACCGTCGGCGCCTCCCAGGTCCACGAAAGCGCCAAAGTTGGCCAGGCTGATGACATGGCCGCTATGAACCTCGCCCTCATGCAATTCGTTGAGCAAACGTTCCTTTTGGCTCTCGCGGGCCTCTTTGGCCGCGGCGCGTTCGGAAAGGATCAAGCGGTTGCGGCTGCGATCCACCTCGATCACCTTGACATGGATCGGCTCGCCGACCATCTTGCTCCACTTCTGCTCGGGCGTTTCCCCTTCGCTGCGATGCCGCCGGCTGAGGCTGAATTGGGAGGCGGGCACGAACCCACGCAGGTTGCCGACCTTGACGATCAGGCCACCCTTGTTAAAGCCGTCCACCCGTCCGCCAAAGACTTCCTGACTTTGGCGCATGTCCTCGACCCGTTGCCAGTCGTTTTCCTCCTGGGCGCGCGCGAGGGAGAGGAGCACGTTGCCTGCGTGATCCTCGGGGTTCACAACGTAGACGGTAATCTCTTGGCCTTCCTGGAGGGCGGCCCGGGTTTCGGTATCCAGGCGTTCGAGCTCTCTGGCGGGGATGACCCCTTCCGATTTGGTTCCGATGGACACCAGGATCTCCGCGGGGGTGACTCGGGCGATGACGCCCTTGCGGATTTCGCCGCGTTTGGGCTGATCTCCCGCTTCAGACTCCTGCAGGAGACTGTCCATCGGGTTGTCGGGAGGGCCGTCCTGAGGCTTTCGTTCTCCCTCGTCCAGCTTTTCGAAATTGGGTCCCATCAAGGTTGGTTGCTCCGGTGGAGAAGATAAGAGCATTATAAGAGCGAAGACCATTCCTGGCAACCAGCATGAGGAGGGGAGGATCTGGCCTCCTGGGGGCGCCGGCATTCTTGGCACCGGGCCCAAGCCCCGGCACGCCAAGGTACGGGGTGAATGTCCGCAGGGGAATCGCTCGCGGATACGCTTGCCCCGGAGGGATTTCCCCAGCTAGCTCGGGATCGCGAGTTATAATGGTTTTGAGGCGAAAAGGACCATGCCGGCCATCTTCCCCTTTACCGCTATTGTCGGACAGGAGCGCATGAAACGGGCCTTGCTCCTGAATGCCGTGAATCCCCGCATTGGAGGGGTGCTCATCCGCGGGGAGCGCGGCACGGCGAAATCGACGGCCGCTCGCGCTCTGGCCGCCTTGCTTCCGGAGGTCAAGATCGTCGAAGACTGCCGCTTCGGCTGCGACCCGGACCGCCCAACCACGTGGTGCACGGAATGCCGCGAGCGGAACGGCGAAAACGGGTCGCTGCCGTTCGTCATGCGGCGCACCTCCTTCGTCAACCTGCCCGTTTCGGCCACCGAGGACCGGGTGGTGGGGACCCTCGATATGGAGCGAGCCATCCAGAAAGGGGAGCGGTACTTCGAGCCGGGCGTGCTGGCGGCGGCGAACCGGGGTCTTCTCTACATCGACGAGGTCAATCTCCTCGATGACCACGTCGTCGACATCCTGCTCGACTCGGCGGCGATGGGGATGAACATCGTAGAGAGGGAGGGCATCTCGTTTGCGCACCCGGCGAGGTTCATCCTGGTCGGAACCATGAACCCCGAGGAGGGCGACCTGCGGCCACAACTTCTGGATCGCTTTGCCCTGTGCGTCGACGTGCATGGCATCACCGAGGCGCCGGATCGCGTGAGCATCATGGAGCGCAACCTGTCCTTTGAGGACGACCCGGAAGGATTCCGCGCCAAGTGGATGCCCAGAGAACATGAGTTGTCGCAGGAGATTGAGCGAGCCCGGGAGGTGGTGGAGAGCGTTTCGTACTCGAGTCGCGACTTGCTTTCCATTGCCGGCCTCACCTCTTCCTTGCAGGTCGACGGTCACCGCGCGGACTTGGTCATCCTCAAGGCGGCCCGCGCGCAAGCGGCTTTGGAGGATCGCCTGGCCATCAACGATCATGACATTGCCCTAGCGGCCGAGCTGGCCCTGCCTCACCGGTTGCGGCGCGGTCCCTTTCAGCAAGCCGAGGTCAGCCTTTACAACCTGGAAGAACGAATCGAACAGATTCACGCTGATCTGCAAAACGGAGAGGAAGGCGAACCTCGCACCCCCGAACAGGAACTGGCCAGCGCGGTAAAAAAAAAGATGAACTGAGGCAGGAGCCGGCTCATGAAGCCCCTCCCCAGCAAGCCCCGGTCGAGCCCTTCCCGCAGTCGGCTGGGGAAAGCCACCAGGCGCCCTGGTGGGAGGGGGGACAGAAGGTCAAGGTCGGCCAGGAGTTTTCTCCGCGCCGACTGGCTACGCCGCTGGATCGCCTCACCCGCCGAGAGCGAGGGCGCCGGTCGCGCACGCGGACCGAACAGAAGCGCGGTCGCTATGTCCAAGCGCGGGCCACTCCTGGAAAGGCGGACGATCTGGCCTTCGACGCAACGCTACGGGCGGCGGCTCCCTTCCAACGAGAGCGCGAAGAGGAACGCGAGCGAGTAGCCTTCGCGATTCATCCCTCCGATTATCACTGCAAGATCCGCGTCAAGCGGGCGGCAAACCTCATCCTCTTCGTGGTGGACGCCTCTTGGTCCATGGCCGTCGCGGAACGGATGTCGGCCACCAAAGGGGCCATCCTCTCCCTGCTTACGGACGCCTATCAGCGGCGGGACCGGGTTGGGCTGGTGGTCTTCCAAAAGGATCGCGCCATCCAGGTCCTGCCTCCGACTCACTCCACTCAGCTCGCGCAAAAAGCGCTGGCGGATATCCCCGTGGGTGGCAAGACCCCGCTCTCCGCCGGCTTGGCGACGGCGCTCAAGGTCTTCCGCCAGGAGAAGACCCTGCATCCCGAGGTCATGCCGATGATGATCCTGCTCACGGACGGGGCCGCCAATGTTTCCATGGGGCCCTTGGCGCCGATCGAGGAGGCCCATCGCATCGCCGAGGAAATCCATGAATCCGGCGTGCGCAGCGTGGTGGTTAACATGGAACACGCCGCCTTTGACCAAGGATTGGCTAGTCGCCTGGCCGACCATCTGCAAGCGCCATGCTACACGCTTCAAGAGTTGAAGGCCGAAGCGCTCTACCAGACGGTCCGCTCCGAATTAGGGACCTGAACGGCGCGCGGCCCTGAAACGGTTAAACTCGGCCTCCTCCCTTCGTTTTCCCGTTCCGCGGGGACAGAGGTATAATGGTATATACCTTATATACCAATGCCTCCTGCCAGCGGACACGGGATGACGGCACCGCCCCTCGCAACCCTTCTGCCCTTCACCATCGAGCGGTCCAGCAATCAACTGGACGCCCCCGTTCCGCTCTACGTCCAGGTGGCCCAGGGCATGCTGGATTGGATCGAGTCCGGGAGCCTCGGGCCAGGCATGCAGCTTCCCTCGGAGCGGGAGCTGAGTGAAAGGCTGGGGGTCAACCGCATGACCCTGCGCCGCGCGCTGGGCATGTTGGCGGCCCAGGGGCTTCTCGTGCGCAAGCAGGGCAAGGGCACCTATGTGGCCAGCCCGAAGATTGAGCGTCAGGCCGGGTGGTTGATCTCCTTTACCCGGGTCATGGAGCGCCGCGGGTTCACCCCGGGGGCGCGGGTGATCTCCTTTGAACAACGTCCGGTGGAGGCCTCCCTGGCCGCGATGTTTGACCTTCCCGTTTCGGCCCCCGTCTACGACATTCAGCGGCTGCGCCTGCTCAATCAGGAGCCGGTGATGATTGAGCATTACATCATTCCGGTGCGACGTTTTCCAGGCCTGGAACGTTTCAATTTGGAGTCGCGCTCGATGTATGAGGTGATGGAACAAGAGTACCGGGTAAAGGTCGTTCGGGCTCGTCAGAGCCTGGAGCCGGTCGTGGCCAGCGAGTATGAGTCTGATCTGCTGGCGGTCCTGCCCGGTGCCCCGTTGATGATGGAGCGCCGCTTTTCCTACGACAGCCAGGATCAGCCGGTCGAGCACGGACGCGACCTGTACCGGGGGGATCGGTTCCGGTTTGTGACGGAAGTGGCGCCGCTGGAGAAGTAGGAGCCCGGGACGGGAGCGGGCGCAAGGGGAGCGTTTCCGGAAGAGATCCACAGGATCCGAGAAGAGGCTGACGATGAATAGCTTTGCAACCCTATTGAGCCAGAGTGAGGTCGAGCGGATTCACGAGGCCTCCCTGGAGATCCTGGAAAAAGTGGGAGTGCTCGTGCGGAACGAGAAGGCGCGCGCCATCCTGGCTCGGCACGGGTGCCGGGTCGAGACCGAGACCCAAATCGTCCACTACCCACGCAAGGTCGTGGAGGAATTTCGCTCCATGATTCCCCCCCAGTTCACGTTCTATGCCCGGGATCCTGCCCTCGACCGCACGATTCCGGACGATAGCCCGGTGATGGTGACGGGAAGCTCGGCTCCCAACGTGATTGATCCCCTGACCGGCCATGATCGCCGTGCCACCTCGGCGGACCTCGCCCAGATTGCTCATCTGATCAACGAACTCCCGGGATATGACGTGTTCTCGATCGCGACCCTGGCCCAGGACGCTCCGGCCGGCCTGTTCAGCGTGACGCGTTTCTACACCGCCCTGAAAAACTGCGCCAAGCCGGTTCGCGGCAGCGGGCCGTCGGAGGATGCCGAGAAGATCCTGCAACTGGTGTACCTGATTGCCGGGAGCGAGGGAGCCTACCGGGAGCATCCCTTTCTCACCCATCACTACTGCCCGGTGGTTTCTCCGCTCACCATGGATTTCGACTCGACCGAAAGCCTCATCTATTTCAGCGAGCGGAAACTCCCGTGCTACCCCACGATCGTGCCCAATGCCGGCCTGACTTCGCCCCTCACCCTGGTGGGGACGATTGTTCAGGGGAATGCGGAGTTCCTGGCCGCTGCGATTCTGGAGCAGATGATTTGGCCGGGAAAGCCGACCATCTACGCGACGCTGCCGACGGTGGGCGACATGCGCACCGGGGCCTACGCACCGGGAGCGATCGAAACCGGCATCCTGTTCCTGGGCTTTGCCCAAATGGCGCGCTTTTACAACGTTCCCAATGGGGGCTATATCGGCCTCACGAATTCGAAGCTGAACGACGCGCAGTCGGGCTACGAGACAGGGATGTCTGCCGTGGCGGGCCTCTTGGGCGGAGTGCATATGTTCAATACCGGAGGGCTGCTGGACTCCCTCATGACTTTTGACTTTGCCAAGGCGGTGATCGACGATGAGATTTTCCTGATGATGAAGCGCATCCAGCGCGGGCTGGAGTTTAGCGAAGACAACCTGGCCCTGGACCTGATCGCGGAGGTCGGGCCGGCGGGGATGTACATGGACCAGGTGCACACCCTCGAGCGCATGAGGACCACGGCCTTCCTGCCAGCGGTGGCGGACCGCGAAGCCCGCCAGCAGTGGGCGGAGAAGGGAGGGCTGGACTCCCAGGCGCACGCGATGCAGAAGGTGCGGGCGATCTTGACCCGTGACAACCCGGTGGTGTTCTCGGCGAGTGTTGAGGGGCGCATTCGCGCGGCGTTCCCCAATCTGGTGGCCGGCGATTCACGGCCGCCGGCCGGTTGGAAGGCCGAGTCCCCTGCTGCCGCTCGCGAAAGGACGGAGCGGCGGCGCCGCCGGACAGAGGGAGTCGAGGAGTCGTGAGTTCTGGGAGAGCAAGGAACGGAGCCGGGCAGAGCGAGGGTTAGGTTGGCATCCATGAGTTCAAGCGCTGCGTCGCAGGAATGCTTGGTGGTGCTCCTGCCTTCCGGGCGGAAGGGCAGGGTGACCCGGGGCATGACCCTCCTGGAGGCGGCCCGCACCCTGGGGGTGGAGATCGAATCCATCTGCGGTGGGCGCCAGACCTGCGGGAAGTGCCAAATCGCTCTCGAACGGGGCGACTTTCCCAAGCACGGGCTGGTATCCCGGGAGGCCAACCTCTCTCCGATGGGCGAGGCCGAAGCCGCCTACCTGGAGAAGAATCAGATCCTCGGTAGAAGGCTGGCCTGCGCCGCCCAGGTAATCGGGGATGTGCTCGTCTCCGTTCCGGAGGAAAGCCAGGCGCGCAAGCAGATCATCGCCAAGGAAGCCACTCAGCGGGTGATTGAGGTCCAGCCAGCGGTGCGCCAGGTCTATGTCGAGGCCATTCCCGCGACGATGCAGGACCATCGCGGCGACTGGGAGCGCCTGCAGGCCGCGCTGGAGGACCAATGGAACCTCAAGGACCTCTCCATTGACCTCCCGGCGCTCAAGACCCTCCAGCCCAATCTCAAGAAGGGGGATCACAAAGTCACCGTCTCGCTGTGGCAGGAGCGCCAGGTCTTGCGAATTGAGCCCGGCTATGCCGAGGGCGCCTACGGACTGGCGGTCGACGTGGGATCGACCACGGTGGTGGCGCATTTGTGCGACTTGAGAACGGGCAAGGTGCTCGCGACCGAGTCCATGATGAACCCTCAGGTGCGCTACGGCGAGGACCTGATGAGCCGGGTGACGTATGGGATGATGGAGCCTCAGGGCGTGACCCGCATGCATCGTGCGATCATTCGCTCCCTGAATGAACTGGCGGAAAAAGCTTGCCAATCGGTCGGCCTCACCCCCGACAGCCTCCTGGATTCCGTCCTGGTCGGGAACACCGTGATGCACCACCTCCTGCTGGGAATTGACCCGCTGGAGCTGGGCGGGGCACCCTTTGCGCTGGCTACCGCTTCGGCGACGGACCTCAAGGCGCGGGATCTGGGCCTGGAGTTCCATCCGGCCGCCCAAGTGCATCTCTTGCCCTGTATTGCCGGCCATGTGGGGGCGGACCATGTGGCGGTGCTTCTGGCGGAGGAACCTCACCGCCAGGATGAGATGGCTCTGGTGATCGATGTCGGCACGAACGCGGAAATGTCCCTGGGGAACCGGGAGCGCCTGCTGTGCGCTTCCAGCCCGACCGGGCCGGCCTTCGAGGGGGCTCAGATCACTCACGGCCAGCGGGCCGCACCGGGCGCGGTCGAACGAGTGCGGATCGATGCCCAGACTCTCGAGCCGCGCTATCGGGTGATCGGCTACGATGGCTGGATGGAGGGGGAGATCCCTTCCGGCCTCCCGGCCGAGGCTCGCGCCACCGGAATCTGCGGAAGCGGAATCATTGAGGCGGTAGCGGAAATGTACCTGGCTGGGATCATCGGATCGGATGGGCGGTTCAGCGAGCAGGCCGCAGACCGATCCCGCCGGGTTCGGTTTCGAGGCCGCAGCGGGGAGTTCATTCTGGTGGAGGGGAAGGGGACGATCTCGGGGGAGCCCATCCTCGTAACCCAAAGCGATGTGCGCGCCATTCAGCTGGCCAAGGCGGCGCTCTACGCGGGGGTCAAGCTGCTCATGACCCACCGAGGGGTGGAGCGAGTCGATCGCATCTCACTCGCCGGGGCTTTTGGCAGCTACATTGACCCTCGGCATGCCATGATTCTGGGAATGATCCCGGATTGCGACCTCGCGCGAGTTCAGGCGGTGGGGAATGCGGCCGGAGACGGCGCTCGCATCGCGCTGCTGAACCGCAGTCAGCGCCAGGAGGCCCAGCGCCTGGCGCGCTGGGCCGAGCACGTTCAAACGGCAACCGAGCCGAGCTTCCAGGAGGAATTCGTCGCGGCGATTGCCATCCCTCACGCTGCGGATGCGTTTCCGCACCTGGCGGGAGAACTGCCCCCGGCGGGAGCGCAGACGGCGCGGCACCCTCGCCGGCGCCCCACGGTTACCCACAAGGTAGAAAAGGGGACCCCATGAGCGATGAACCGAACCTCGCCCAACTGGAAACACCGCAACTGATCGACCAGATCAAAGATGATCTTTACGATGGCATGGCCGACCCGGTGGTCTCGGGCGTCAAGGAGCTATTGCGCCGGGGGCTGACCCCTTACGAGGTCTTAACCCGGGCGTTGGTGTCGGGCATGGACGTGGTGGGAGTCGACTTTCGCGACGGCATCCTCTTCGTGCCCGAGGTCCTCATGGCGGCCAAATCCATGAAGGCGGGCATGGAACTCTTGCGTCCCCTCTTGGCCGAGACCGGAGCCCCGCAAGTCGGTACGATGGTGATCGGTACGGTCAAAGGGGACATCCATGACATTGGGAAGAACTTGGTGGCCATGATGATGGAGGGGGCTGGCTTCAAGGTTGTGAACCTCGGCATCAACAATGACGCGGCGAAGTTCTTGGCCGCCGTGAGGGAACACCGGCCCCAAATCGTCGGCATGAGCGCCCTCCTGACCACGACCATGCCTTACATGGGCGTGGTGATCAAGGCCCTCCAGGAGGCGGGACTGCGAGACGATTTGATCGTCCTGGTCGGAGGGGCTCCGCTCAATGCCGCCTTCGCGGGGGAGATTGAGGCCGACGCCTACGGCCGGGATGCGGCGGTTGCCGTTGAGACGGCCAAGAAGCTGATGGCCATCCGACGGAGCGCAGCCAAGGGAGCCTGAGCCGTGAGCGAATGGAGCGAGCTTCTTGCGGGGCCGGGTCCGGTCCTGGCCGACGGCGCCATGGGGACCATGCTGTTTGAGCTGGGCCTGCAGTTCGGTGATTCTCCCGAGGGATGGAATCTCGAGCATCCCGACAAGGTCAAACAGGTGCATCGGGGCTACCTGGAGGCCGGGGCTCGTCTGGTCTTGACCAACACCTTCGGCGGCAACCGATTCCGGCTGGGGATGCACGGGATGGAGTCGCAGGTGGCCGAGTTCAATCGAGCGGGCGCTCGCCTGGCGCGCGCGGCGGTGGCCGAGACCGGTCAAAAGGCGCTGATCGCGGGCGACATCGGGCCCAGCGGGGGGATCATGGCCCCCCTGGGCGATCTGGATTATGAGCAGGCCCGGCGCGGATTTGCCGAACAAGCCCGAGCGCTCCTGGAGGGTGGAGTCGATCTGTTCTGGATCGAAACGATCTCCAGCCTCGAGGAGATGAAAGCCGCCTTCGACGGGGTGCGGACGGTCGAGCGGGAACGGCCGATCATTACCACCATGACCTTTGATACGCGCGGACGGACCATGATGGGGGTGACCCCCGAGGAGGCGGCCTCCGCCCTGACGGCGCTGGGCGCCGCTGCGGTGGGGGGAAATTGCGGCAATGGCCCGGAGGAGATCCTGGAGGTGATCCGGAAGATGAAGGCCACGGCCCAGGAGGGCACGGTCCTGGTGTCCAAGGCGAATGCCGGGATCCCTCGCCTGGAAAAGGGTCGAGCCGTGTATGAGGCGGGCCCGCGGGAGATGGGCTCCTATGCGTTAGCCGCACGCGAGGCCGGGGCAGTCATCATCGGTGCCTGCTGCGGAAGCACGCCCGCCCATTTGAGGGAGATGGCTCGCGCCCTAGCGCTCGGTCGCGCAGGCTAGGCGGCCCCATGCCCGGCGAAAAGCGCGAGCTCGCTTCGGAACCGCCGTCGAGCCGGACGGCGCTGGTTGCCTGCGGGGCCCTGGCCCGCGAGGTGCTGGCGCTCCGGGAGAAGTACGCCTGGCAGGCCGACGTGCTCGCGGTTCCCGCGCTGCTTCATAATCGGCCGGATCGAATTCCGGAGGCGGTGTTGCGGCGAATACGCGAGGCGCGCCGCGCTTATGGGCGAGTCATCGTCGTGTATGGCGACTGTGGCACGGGAGGGCTCTTGGACGCCCTCCTGGCCAGAGAAGGGGTCGAGCGCGTCTCCGGCCCCCATTGCTACGAGATGTATGCCAACGGTCGTTTTGACGACCTGATGGCCCAGTCGCTGGGCACCTTCTTTCTGACGGACTACCTGACCCGGTCGTTTGACCACCTGGTCATCGAGCAGCTGGGCCTGGACCGTCATCCGGAGCTGAGGGGAGAGTACTTTGCCAATTACCAACGCGTGGTCTACCTGGCGCAACGCCAAGACCCCGTTCTTCTGGGGAAGGCCCAGGCCGCCGCGCGGTTTCTCGGATTGCCGCTCGAGGTCATCTCCACCGGTTACGGTGCCCTGGAGCAGCGCTTGGCGAGGCTATTGGAGCCATGACCTGCACCTATCAGATCGTCTGTTGGCGCGACATCCCGGCCCAAGTGAAGGTTCGGGCCGGACGGCAACGGCTCTCCTGGCCTCTGAGCAAGCGCTTTCAGAGCGCGATCGATCAGGCCGCCATGCATGCCGGGAAGTCGGAGACGGATGAGTACCTGGCGGAGTGGCGAACCCAGGGGGCCGGGGAGCGCGAGGGTGAGGCGGAGGCCGTCGCCGAGGCGCTGCTGGCGGAACGAGAAAATGGATTCCCCGAGGAGAGACTGAGTCGCCTGGCGGCCCGCGGGGGTTGGGAAGCTTAATCGCCCCCAGGAAAGGCCGCGGGCCGTCGAGAGGCCGAATGGCTTTCTGGCAGAGATACCCGCGCCTGCTTGAGATCGCCTACGCCGGAACGGATCGGCTGTTGGCCTTCTTGCGCCCCTGGCTCAGGCCGGGAGGGAGAACCGAGCGCCTTTTTGTGGTCGGGGAGCGGCTAAGCAAGGGCCCGCTGTTCAACTGCCAGATGTGCGGGCAGTGTGTCCTGCACTCCACGGGCATGACTTGTCCCATGAACTGCCCCAAGAATATGCGCAATGGTCCCTGCGGCGGGGTGCGCCCCAATGGGCACTGCGAAATCCGACCGGAGATGACCTGCGTCTGGCTCCAGGCGTGGGAACGTTCCAGCCGCATGCCCCTCTACGGCTCCGATATCCATCAGGTTCTTCCGCCTCTGGATCGCAGAAGGCAAGGGAGCTCGGCCTGGCTCAATGAGCTGAATGGGTTAGCCGAGCCCCCGCCGGGATGGACTCCTTGACCTCCGGCTCGCGCCTGGAACGCGTCTTGCGCTCAGGGCGGTTCGCGGTGACCGCCGAATTGGACCCGCCCGACAGCGCGGATCCTCAAGCGGTCTATGACCGCGCCTTGGTCCTGGCTTCCGTGTGCGATGCGATCAATGCAACGGATGCCTCGGGGGCCAACGTGCACATGTCCAGCTTGGGGGTTTGCACCCTCCTGACCCGGGCCGGATACGAACCCGTACTGCAGATTTCCTGCCGCGATCGCAACCGCATCGCGATCCAGGGCGATCTGCTCGGGGCGGCCGCCCTGGGGGTGCGCAATGTGCTCTGCCTGACCGGCGACGGGGTCCAAAACGGCGACCAGCCACAGGCCCGCCCCGTTTTCGACCTGGATTCGGTCAGCCTGCTGCGATTGGCGCGCATGCTCCGGGACGAGGGCAAGTTCCTGAGCGGCCGCAAGATTGAGACCCCTCCCTCTCTCTTCCTGGGGGCTGCCGCCAATCCTTTTGCCCCTCCGTTCGAATACCGGCCGGTGCATCTCCACAAGAAGGTCCAAGCCGGAGCCCAGTTCATTCAAACCCAGTACTGTTTCGACCTCCCCCGCTTGCAGGAGTTCATGCACAAAGTTCGCGAAGAGGGGCTTGACCAGAAAGTGTTCATCCTGGTGGGTGTCGGGCCACTGCGCTCATGGAAGGCCGCCCGCTGGATGACCGAGAATGTCCCCGGGGTGGTGATCCCCAAGCCGGTCTTGGACCGTCTGGCCAGGACCCCCAGCCATCTCCAGCGCGAGGAAGGAAAGCGCTTGTGCGTCGAGATCATTCGGCAGGTTCGGGAGATCCCGGGGGTGAGCGGGGTCCACGTCATGGCCACCCGTCAGGAGAGCCTGGTAGCCGAGATCATCGAAGAGGCCGGGCTTCTCCCGCGCCAGGCCCAGACCCGCCCCCCGGACCTTGTCGCAACCTAGGAGACCTCCCCATGCAGACCTTGCTCAAGTCTCCAACCCGAGAGGTGCGGATCGGGCCCGACCAGCCCTTCGTCATCATCGGCGAGCGCATCAACCCGACCAACCGCTCGAAACTGGCGGCTGAAATGGCGGCGGGCGATTTCTCGCGAGTGAAGGCGGAGGCGGTGGCCCAGGTCGAGGCGGGGGCTCATGTGCTGGATGTCAACGCCGGTATCCCTCTGGCCGATGAGCCGGCCATCCTGGCCGAGGCGATCCGGGTGGTGCAATCGGTGGTGGAGGTTCCCCTCTGTCTCGATTCCTCCGTGATCCCGGCCCTTCAGGCCGGTTTGGCGGCTTACCGAGGGAAGGCTCTGGTCAACTCGGTGACCGCGGAGGAGGAACGGTTGGAGGCTGTTCTGCCCCTGGTACGAAAGCACGGTGCGGCCGTGATCGGCGTGACCAACGATGAAAGCGGGATCTCCGAGGACCCCCAGGTGCGCTTCCGTGTCGCCCAGCGGATCGTGGCGCGGGCCGAGTCCTACGGCATCCCGCGCGAGGATGTGCTCATCGACCCTCTGGCCATGCCCGTCGGGGCAATGGCCTCGGCCGGGGTCTCCTTTTTCGCCCTGGCGCGCAAGCTGCGAGAGGAGCTGGGGGTGAACACCGTGTGCGGTGCCTCCAATATCTCCTTCGGGCTTCCGGACCGGGTCAGCCTCAATGCGGCTTTCCTGGCCATGGCCATCGCCGCCGGATTAACTTGCGCGATCACCAATCCGCTCGAGGAGGACATCCGCAAGGCCATCCGGGCGGCCAATGTGATGATGGGTCACGATGAGAACTGCACGGCCTGGCTGACGGCCCAGCGGGGGGAGTCCCCGCAGGAGGCCCGGGACCGCGCGGCTCGCAGGGAGCGCCGGCGCGCCCGCGCGGCCTCCTGAGGGCACCCCCTGCAAAGGAAGGGGCCCCACGGAGGGAATGGCCTGGGGGGCTCCGGCTCGGTTCCGGTTAGTCGCGGCCCGCGGCTTGCTCCAGCCAGTCCCCAAAAGCGGCCGAGTGCATGACCTGCAGGGCTCGGTCCCAACGCGTCTGGCAGTAACCCCAGAAGTCATAGTCCAGTTTGGAAACCTTGGCCTGAATGGCGCCCCACAGGGTCCAGCCGACGTCGGACATCAGTGCGTACAGGTGCATGCGGGCGAGTTGGAACCGGCGGACCTCCCCGAAGTAGGCGCGGCACAATTCAGCGAACTGGACTTTGCTGTATCCCAGCTCCTGACAGGTGTTGCCGAGTTCGAAGCAGGGATCGTTGTTGCCGCTGTATTCGAAATCGATGAGGCGCAACCTCTGGCCGTCATCGATGTAGTTCTCGGCCAGGAGGTCATTGTGGCAGGGCACGCTGGGAAGCGCGTGCGCCCCCAGAGCCCGCTCGATGCGCCCGAAGGTCGGCCGCTCCTGCGGGTAGCCAGCGGGGACTCGCACCTCGTGCTCCCTGGCCATGCGCAAGTAGAACTCCACCAGGCGGAACATGTTGAAATCGGTGAGGAAGCGCGGGCCGGCGTGGAGGCGCAGGAGCGATTGGGCAATCCGTTCCGGCATGCCGGGGGAGCCGAGGGCCCGATTGGACATGGTGGTTCCCGGGATATACTCCAGGACCATCACGCAATCCTGAGGGAGGTAGTGGAGGACCTTCGGCCCGACCCCCGCCTGGGCGGCCGCCTTCGTGTTGAAGTACTCGTTATTCCGATCGACCGCCAGGAGTTGGGTACTGGCCCCGGGGATGCGCACAACGCAGGGAGACCCGTCCACCTCGACCCGGTAGTTGGTGTTGGTCAATCCGCCGCCCAGGAGCTGGAAGGATACCTCGCGCCCGCGCCATTCGGGGATCCGTTCGATGACCTCTTGGATGGAGGGAGTCACGCCTGCCTCCTCGAGTGGGTGGCCCAGGGAATCCCCAGCGCCTGCCCTCTCCCTCCCGGGCTTTGAGTCCGGGGTGATCGATCAGCTGCGCAGGTGGACCCCGGCCGCGTCGTAGAGGACATCCCGGGCCACCTGGCAGGGCACGCGCCGGCCGAAAACCTCCGCCTCGAGGCGGGTGCCCTCCTGAGCCAGAGCGACGGGCAGGTAGCCGTAGGCGATGTTGCGCTTCACCGAGAAACCATAGCCCGTGCTGCGCAGCCTGCCCACCACCTCCGACCCGAGCAGCACGGCTTCGCCACCATATACGGTCAGGTAGTCCTCTCCGCCGAGGGTCAGGGTGCACAACTTCTGGGTGAGGCCCTGCTCTTTGATGTGGAGCAGAGCTTCCCGGCCGACAAAATCGCCCTTGTTGAAGCGGACGCAGAATCCCAGCCCGGCGGCCAGCGGGTTCTCAATCATGGTGACATCCAGGCTGTAGTAGCGGTAGCCTTTTTCCATCCGCAGCGAGTCCAGGACCTTGTAGCCGCAGGCCGCCAGGCCGTGCTTGGCCCCAGACGCCCACAGGGCATCCCAGACCTGCATAGCCCGCTCATTGCGAACGTAGATCTCCCAGCCGAGTTCACCCACGTAGGTGACGCGCTGCGCCAGGACCCCCACCCCCGCCAGATCAATACTCCGGGCGGTCATGTAGGGAAAGGCCTGGTTGGACACATCGCTCGCGGAGATGGACTGGACCACTTCCCGGGCCCGGGGTCCCCAAAGCCCGATGGTGGCGAATTCCTCGGTCACGTCGCGCACTTCGACGGGCGGGTCCTGGGGCCGAATTCCCATGCGGATCAGGCCGAGATCGTTGCCGATAAAGTTCGAACCGGTCACCACGCGGTAGTGGTCCTCGGCGAGGCGCGTCACGGTCAGGTCCGCCTCCACCCCGCCCCGGGTGTTGAGAAACTGAGTATAGATGACGGACCCCACCGGCCGGTTCATTTCGTTGTCGGCCAGCCGCTGGAGAAGCGGCAGGGCGGCGGGGCCGCGAACATCGATCTTGCCGAAAGAGGTCATGTCGAAGATCCCGGCCCGCTCCCGCACGGCGCGGTGTTCGTCGCCCACCTGCCCGAAATAGGGCGGTTGCGCCCAGCCCCATTCCCTCTGGTCGGCACCGGCGCGGCGCCAGGGCTTGCCCGGCTGGAAGAAATTGACCCGTTCCCACCCGTTCTTTTCCCCAAAGACAGCGCCCAGTTCTTGCATCCGAGGGTGGATCGGGCTTTCCCGGCGGGGACGCGCCCATTCATTCTCGTCGTTGGGGTACCTCAGCAGGTAGTAGTACTTCACCCCTTCCCGGGTGCGTTCGGCGGCATAGGAGGGGTCCACAAAGTACCGCCCGAAGCGCCAGGCGTGGAAGGCATACACGTCCAGGGATGGCTCGCCTGCGACGATCCACTCGGCCAGTACCTTGCCCATCCCGCCCGCGCCGCCATATCCGTTGAGCGAAAGACCCGCCGCCATCCAGACGCCCCGCACCCCGGGCAGGGGGCCCAGCATCGGGCGGCTGTCGGGGGTGTAGGCCCCGGGATGGCAGGTGATCTTGCCAATCTCCGCCTTCTCGAGATAGGGGATGCGCCGGATCACCCCTTCCAGGAGCGGCTCGAACCGGTCAAAGTCGGGCGGCAAGGATTGACCCCCGTGTTCCCAGGGCGCCCCGTCGACCCAGCGAGCATGCGGGTTGAGCTCATAGCCTCCCACCAAGATGCCGCCCGCCTCTTCCCGCAAGTAGACCAGGTTGTCAGGGTCGCGGACACAGGGTGTGTCGTGGGGAAGCTCCCTTCCGGGCACGGCCGTGAGCGCCACGTGCTGATGGTCCACCGGGGTGGTGGGGACGTGCACGCCGGCCATCGCCGCCACCTGTGGTCCCCAGATCCCGGCGGCAATGACCACGATCTCGGTGCGGATGGCTCCCTTGTCCGTGAAGACTCGGGTCACTTCTCCCTGGGGTGAGAGCTCGATGCCCGTGACCCGGGTATTAGTGTGGACGCTGACCCCTAGCGCCCGGACGTGTTGGGCCAGGCCGGTGGTCGTCAGGTAAGGATCGAGGTGCCCATCCCGAGGGAGGTAGACCGATCCATACAGGCTTTCCTTGGAGAGCGCGGGGAAAAGGCGGACGGTCTCCTCGGGTGAGATAATCTCGACCTCCAGGCCGATGGCCTTGGCCTGACTCACGTTGCGCTGGAGTTCCTTGAATTGGGCCTCACTGGAGGCCAGCCTGAGGCTGCCCACATGGCGGAAGAGTCCCAGCTCGCTGAAGAGGTCAATGCTGTACTTGCGGATCTGCATCAAGGTAGGGGAGGTGTGGAACTGGGTAACCAAACCTGCGGCCCAGCCTGATTCGCCGCTCGCAATCTCTCCCTTTTCGAGCAAGATCACATCTTTCCATCCCAACTTGGCCAAGTGGTAGGCCACGCTCACGCCCATGATTCCGCCGCCGATGACGACTACCCTGGCTTGGTCTTTCATCGCAATCCTCCTTGTGGGTCCGAAAGCTGGAATTAGTGCGCTGAGTGCGAGGGGCGCGCCTGCACCCACCGCGATGATCCAAAGAGCGCAAAGAGGGCTTTACGAGCTTTGGGACGGCGCGGTGGAACCTGGCATCCGAGGCAGGCAAGCGGGGGCCCGAAGAGGGCCCCCACTTGCCTTTTGGTGCGAGGTTACTCGGGCGGGATCTCCTTGAAGGCGTAGTCCACGTTGATCCCACGTGACTTCTGTGTCTGCTTGACGATCAGGTACCAGACTACCGAGATCAGGATGATCGCGAAGGCGATGATCTGCGCCAACAGGTGGGTCGGGAAGCTGCTGAAGTCCCAGACACCCAGCACGCCCAGGGCCGGGGAGAGCAGGAAGGCGATCACCATGGCCATCCCGAACCCGCCGCCAAGCATGCCCAGGGCGGAGAGCCAGGGCATCGGCTTGCCGTTCAGCCACTCCAGCAGGTGGCTCCTCATCGGGTAGAGGAAGGCGGCCACGGCTGCAAGCGAGGCGAGCCGGATCAGCCAGGACAGGACCGCCGAGCTGGCGAAGGCCTGGGGAGCCAGCACCCAGGTCAGCGCAACGAATGCAGCCGCGCCGAGCAGGGTGAAGAGTACCCCTACGATCCCGCTGACTCTATATTTTGCGCCCGGAGAGGCCTCGTAGACTTCCTTGGCGCGGTAGGGCAGCAGGGCACCGGCCAGACAGGTGATGATGAACACATAGCCGCAGCCGAAGGTCACTCCCAGGGTCAGGGTCGTCCAGGTGAAAGGCTGGGTGACCAGGCTATAGGCCACGATCACCGGCAGGCTCGCCAGGAAGTAGCCGAGGTGAGCATTCACTGGGGTATGGAACCGCTCGTTGACCTTGCTAAACCAATTCGGTAGCAGGCGGTCGAGCGACATGGCTACAAGGATGCGCGTCATTCCGATGTAGCAGTTGCAGACGATCTGGAAGCCGTTCAAGAGATAGCCGAGGCCGATGATCAGCACCACGATCGGGCTGGCGGTGAGAGCCACCGCCAGGATCGGGGGCCACAGGCTGAAGCCGTTGATGTTAGCCGCGGACACTCCAGACCAGTAGCCCGCGCCGGCCACGTACAGAAATTCCGAACCGGCCACTTTCAGGATGCCCACCGCCAGCAGGGCCAGCAGCAGGCCGGTGGCGATCAGGGAGCCGACCATGATAAAGGTCTGCGAGCGGAAGCTGCGGGCGTCTTTGATCTCGCCGTTCTGCTCGGCTGAGTAGGTCGCCCACTGCAGGGAAGTCCAGGCGATCGGCGCGACCAGCAGGGTCGCCAACAAGCTAAAAGGCGGATGAACGTTGATCCCGGCCTTGGTCACGGCATCCAGGGCGGTCTGGTAGAAGTTTGCTCCACCGCCTGAGGCCACCGCGAAGGCGTTCAGCCGCGAGATGAATTCTCTGGCGGGCGTGGTAAAGAGGACAACAAAGACGGTGGCAAAGCACAAAAGCGTACCCCAAAAAATCACGTGCTGGAAGCGCACGTAGTTCTTGAAGCCCGAGGTCAGTAGAATGAGCGACAGGAGGGCGTTGACGACGCTGACGATGATGATGCCCGTCGCGGAGGTAAACCAGACACCCAGATTCGACAAGGAAACCACGTGCATCGTGGCCCCCAGGCCCAGGAAGAGCGGCGCAAACCCGAGATAGGAGACCAGCCAGCCGGAGAGCGCCACCCACTGCAGAATCCAGATGACGAAGCCCGACATCACCACGGTGAAGGCCAGCCCGCCGCCGAAGACGCGGCTCTGGAACACGTAGTCGCCGCCCGAGCGCGGTAGGGCCGTCGAGAGCCAGACATAGACGAAGGCAATCGGGATCTCAATCACCATGGCCAGGAGGATCCCCCAGACCAATTGACCGCCAGGAAGCGTCGCCGGCGCCCACAGGTATGTCCAGGGGAAGATCAAGCCCATCGTGAGAATGTTGTAGACGAATGCCGAATACGGAGACATCACCCGCACCAGCCCGGAGGCCTTGCGGGTGAAAACCTCCGTTCCCGCAACAGCTGCTGTGGTCATGTCACATACCTCCTCGAACCAGAACCAGGGGATAGCCGAATCCGGAAATCTCGCTCGCGCCAGCCTTCCCTTCGATAGGCACCTCCCTCCCCTCCTTGGAAACCTAAAAAGCCCGGGACCCTCAGCCGGAGGTCAGTTGGTAGCTGTCCACCTTGCCGTTCACCAGGTTGGCCAACAGCCCGCGCAGGATCCCTTCCCCGTATTCGCTCCCCGGGTTGACGCAAAGGGTCTTGCCGATCTTGACGACGCCAGTCGATTCGTGAATGTGCCCGTGCAGGCCGAGCATGGGCTGGTGCTTCTCGATGGCACTTCGCACCGACTTACTGCCCGCGCCGTGCAGGACGACCTGCCCCGCCCTTACGATCTGGGAGGGGGGATCCGTATTCCAATCGAGCTGGGGACAGGTGTCGAGGGTCGAATCGACCGGCGGGTCATGCAGGTTGAAGATGCAGGTAGACATATCGACGACTTGGGCGGCCAGGCTCTCGATGAGCTTACCGAGTTCCTCGTCCGGCATCTCGCGCGGGGTCTTCCAGGGGGTGGGGGTGCTGGCCCCAATGCTCATCATGGAGTGGGTCTCGTCGATGGGCACGATCTTGCTCTCGCAGGCGACGACACTGCCAATGGAATTGCTCTGCAAGACGGTCAGCACGTCGGGATAGTCATCGTTGCCGCCAGTGATGTAGCACTTGATGCCCGTCCCCTTGAGGCGGGTGTCAGCGAGTTCGATCCAGGAGGTGAGCCGTTGCCGGGCGAGATCGTGGAAGAGCGCGTCCACCGAGGCCTTGTTGGCCTGGATCTCATGGAACTCGTCTTCCCCCATGATCTTATAGTAAAAGCCGAGGGTCCCGATTCTCTCCTGTAGCTTCTTCAGTTCTTCCTGCGTGGATAGGTGCTGGACGGTCCCTTGCAGGGTGGCGCGGTACCCGCTCTTCTCCTGGATGATGGGGATCGTCATTTTGCCGATGATATCGCCGCCCATGACCAGTACGCTGGCGTCGTAAAACTTGCCCGCGTTGAGGAACTTGCGGAACGTCCGCTCCGACCCGTGGACATCGGTCGCATAGAACAGGCGAGTCGTTTTCTTAGCCTGCTTCGAAAACACCGGCATGCGCCTTCTCCTGATCTTCCCTGACCGGGAATCCATCTTCGGCCCCGGGTGCGGGGCAAGCCAGGATGACATTCACCCCGCGCGCTTCCAGCTGGGCCCGGGCTTCTTGGCCCAGGCCCTCATCGACTACCAGGGCCTGGATCTGATCGATCTTGGCCAGCTCGAAGTTGGAGACTACTCCCCACTTGCTGTGGTCGGCGACGACCGCCACCAGGCCTCGTGTGCGCTCGATCATCGTACTGGCCGTTTCCGCCTCCGCGCTGGCGGGGGTGGTGCAGTGGAACTTTAGGCTGATCCCATCCACCCCGATGAAAGCCTTGTTGGCATATACCTTCTCAAGCATCTCGATGGCAAATCGACCGGCTGTGGAATTGGACCGGGGGCGAAAGGTTCCACCCAGGAGGAGGATATCGAAGGGCGCATCGCGCACCTCATTGGTCGCGGTGACGTTGCTGGTGATGACGGTGATGTGGGAGAGGTCCGGCCGAGCCCGCAAGCTGCGCATGACCTCGGTCGTGGTGGTGCCGCTGTTCAGGAAGACCATGTCGCCCTCTTCGACGAGGGCTGCGGCCGCCTTCCCGATCCACCGCTTTTCGGCCGGGTGAGCCAGGGCGCTGTGGGAATAGCCCGGCTCCTGGGGCATGCGCTGGGAGAGAATCGCCCCGCCATGAGTTCTTTCCAAAAGCCCCTGCGTCTCCAACCATTCGAGATCGCGCCGGACGGTGGCTTGGGAGGCCCGCAAAAGGTCGCTCAGGGTTGAGAGACGCACGACCTGATGGATTTGAAGATACTCGGCGATCAGCTTCCGCCGCTGAGCGGGGATGAGGCTCTGGTCAGGTTCGGTCACTTCACCTTTCCTCCGAGACAAGCGATCGTGCACAGTTGCCTACCCGAGAGTGTACATCGCTGGCAGATTATGAGCGAATTTACAAGATTTCGATTGGCTCTCCTTCCCAGCGATTACATTATGCAAGAGGAGGCCCAAGGTGTCAACTGGGTTGGATGTTCCTTAGAAGCAGCTTCAATTCCCAATAGACCCGTGAGATAGCAGTTCGAGCCATATCCCTATGCCCCCTGCGAGGGGGCGAAACAAGCAACCCGTGACATATGGTGCTTGCGGATGAAGCCTTTTGCGCTCTTCTGAGGTCCATTGTATAATCAGCCGACACAATCTTGCCTCACCCATGAGGTCTGTGCCGATGACCAGTAGCCACCTTGCGATGGCGCCGCAAGACGCCGCGGAACGCCGTCGTTTTGAGAATGAACTGCAGCGCATCATTGCGGCCGGACAAGAAGGCCATGTGGTCATGCGGGTGCTTGGATCCCTGGCTTTTCAACTCCATTGCCCCAAGTACGGCTACCTCCAACAAAAGCTGGGTCGCGCCTACACGGACATTGATTTCGCGGCCTACGGCCGCGAGGCCGGGGGAGTGCGGGCCTTGATGGCTGGCCTGGGATACTCCGACAACCGGGAGGTCTTCGTGGTTTCCGAAGGCGCCCGCGCCATCTTCGACAACCCGAAACTTGGCCTGCACGTCGATGTGTTTTACGATCGGCTCGATTTCTGCCATATCATTTCGTGGGCTGGCCGACTCGAGGTCGATACCCCGACGATCCCCCTGGCGGAGATGTTCCTCGAGAAAATGCAAATCGTGCGCATCAACGAGAAGGACATCATTGACACGATCATGCTGATTCTCGAGCATCCGTTTGGGGTCGGCGACGAAGAAGCGATCAACATGGCCCACGTGTCCCGGCTTTGCGCCTCCGATTGGGGCCTCTGGCGGACCGTGACGATGAACCTGCAGAAGGTCGCCCGGTTGGCGCCGGGCTACGATCAGCTGGAGCAGGACCACAAGAGGCGGGTTGACGAGCAGGTCCAGTCGGCGCTGGCCGCTATCGAGGCCGAGCCGAAAACGATGGCCTGGAGGTTGCGATCCCGGGTAGGCGATCGGGTAAAGTGGTACAAGGACGTGGATGAGGTGGAATAGCCGCCGGACCGTGTTCGCCGGTTAGGCGAAGCCCCTGGCGGGGAGGGAAGGCCATGGATAAGACCGTTCGCGATCTCATGCACCGGGGCTTGATCACCTGTCCAGCCGATACCCCCTTGGGGCAGGTCGCGCAGCTTCTGGATCATTATCATATCCACGCCCTGTTGGTCGCGGACGGGACCGGGCGGCCGGTGGGCATCCTCACGGATTTCGACCTCTTGGCGGGCGAGTGGCTTTCCAGCAACTCCGAAAGCCTGGCGGCGATGCGCAAGATGACCGCGGGTGAACTGATGACCACTCCGCTCAACAAGGTGAGGGCCGAGCTCTCGGCTTGCGAGGCGGCTGGTCTCATGCGCCGCCAGGGAGTCAGCCGGCTGGTGGTGGAAGAGGGCGGCCAGCCGGTCGGGGTGATCTCCACCTCCGACCTGGTGGGAGGCATGGTCCAAGAGCGTGATCTAGAACGGCGGACCGTGGCCGATGTGATGTCCCGCTGCATGCTCATCTGTCGCGAAGAGACCCCGCTCCATGTCGTTGCGCGCGGGATGACGGACGCCCGGTACCGTTCCGTAATTGTGGTTGACTCCCAGGGGCGCCCCTTGGGGGTGGTGAGTGGGCTGGACATGCTGGCCTATTGCGAGAGGCAGCAGGTCGACCGCACGGCCGGAGAGGCGATGCACCCCATGCTGACCGTCCATTCAAATGCCAGCCTGCGGGAGGCCGCCAACAAGATGATTCAGCATCATCACCACCGCTTGGTAGTGGTTGATCCCCATGAAGCCGAGACGATCCCCTTGGGGGTTATTTCTTCCTTCGACATTGTCGAGGAGATGGCTCAGCCCGGCTCGGCCTGGCAGCGATAGTCAGGCGGCACGTGGCAGGCGGGAGAGGATGAGGGTAGCCTCCCGGGGGCCAGACAGCTTGGCGCGAGTCCCGCAGTGGAGGGGTCGCATGGATCTGAAGGTGACCTCCCTATGAAGGTGGTGTCTGACCTTCGCGAAGCCAAGAGGGGCGGGCTGCCGATGGGCATCTCCAAGCCCGACTTGGACTTTCAGGGGTACGCCCGGAAGCCCATCGATCGAAGGGAACAAGCGCTGCCATCTCTGCCGGAATTCATGGCCTGAGGAGGTTGTGGATGTCTTCTGAACTTCCGTCACACGCTCGCGTCGTGATCATCGGAGGAGGGGTGGGGGGAGCCAGCATTGCCTATCATCTCACCCTGATGGGATGGAAGGACGTGGTCGTGCTGGAACGAGGCGAGCTGACTTGTGGCTCCACCTGGCACTCGGCGGGTCTGGTTGGCCAACTACGCTCCGATTTCAACCTGACCCGCATGATGAAGTACAGCACCGAACTCTACAGCCGGCTGAAGGAGGAGACCGGACAGGATACCGGGTGGCGAGAGGTCGGAGGGATCCGGCTCGCTTCGTCCGCGGAGCGCATGCAGGAGCTCAAGAGACAGGTGGGCTACTCCCGCTCCTTCGGCATGCCCCTGGAGCTGATCACGCCGAATGAGGCCAAGAAGCTCTTTCCCCTGATCAACTTGGAGGGCGTGCTGGGGGCGGTGTATACGCCGACCGACGGTTCGATCGATCCGACCGGCTTGACCATGGCCTTGGTGGCCGGTGCCAAAAACCGAGGGGCGCGTTTCTTCACCCAAACCAAGGTGACGGGGATTCACGTGACCAATGGGCGGGTGGAGGAAGTAGTCACCGCCCGAGGATCCATCCGGGCGGAGGTCGTGGTCAATGCGGCGGGACAGTGGGGTGGCCAGATCGGGCGTATGGTGGGAGTAACCTTGCCGGTCGTGCCGATGGCCCACCTCTATCTGATCACCAAACCGATCGAGGGCGTGCAGCACGACTTTCCCACCTTGCGCGACCCGGATCTGCTCGTGTACTGGCGGGAGGAGGTCGGGGGGCTGGTCACGGGAGGGTACGAGCGCCTGCCCGAGCCGTACGGGCTGGGGGGAATCCCAGACGACTTTCAATTCAAGTTGCTGCCTCCCGACTGGGACCGATTCACCCCGCTGATGGAAAACTCGATCCGCCGCGTGCCGGCCGTGGAGCAGGCGGAGATAGTCCAGTTGCTCAACGGGCCGGAGGGGTTCACCCCGGATGGCGAGTTCCTCCTGGGCCCCACCTCGGTCAAGGGCTTCTGGGTGGCCTGCGCCTTCTGTGCTCATGGGCTGGCGGGAGCGGGTGGGATCGGCAAGGCCATGGCGGAATGGATCATCGATGGGACTCCCGAGTGGGACACATGGCGCCTCGACGTGCGCCGCTTCGGGCCCAATTACGCCAGCCGCGACTACATTGTGGCGCGCACGATCGAAACCTACAGCAAATACTACGACATCCACTACCCGGGCGAAGAGCGCGAATCGGTCCGAAACCTGCGCCTCTCCCCCGCCTATGAATCGCAACGGACGCTCGGGGCCAGCTTCGGAGAGAAGTTCGGCTGGGAGCGACCCAACTGGTACAGCTCCTACGAGGGCCAGGCCAAGCATGGCTATGAGCCCAAGGGCTGGGCCCGCGTGTACTGGTCTCCGGCCATTGGGGTGGAGCACCTGGGAACCCGCGAGCGGGCTGGCCTCTTCGATGAGAGTTCCTTCAGCAAGATTGAGGTGCGCGGGCCGGGCGCACTGAAGCTATTGCAGTATCTTTGTGACAACGACCTGGACAAACCGGTGGGCAGCGTGGTGTACACCTCGATGCTCAATGCGCGCGGAGGCATCGAGTGCGACTTCACCATCACCCGCACCGCGGAGGACCGCTTCCTGATCGTGACGGGGACGGCCTTTGGACAGCATGACCTGGGGTGGATCCAACTGCACATCCCGGAACAGGACGGGGTATGGGTGGAAGATGTGACCTCCTCCTATGCCTGCATCGGCCTGTGGGGTCCGAAAGCCAGGACGGTGCTCGCGCAGGTATGCAAGGACGATGTCTCCAATGAGGGTTTCCCCTACATGACGGCCAAGCGCATTGCGGTAGGGGACGTGCCGGTCTGGGCCCTGCGGGTCACCTACGTCGGCGAACTCGGCTGGGAATTCTACGGCCCCATCGAATACGGCCGGCGGCTGTGGGACACGCTCTGGAAGGCCGGCGAGCCAGAGGGCATCGTCGCCGCCGGCTACCGGGCCATCGACAGCCTGCGCCTGGAGAAGGGCTACCGCTATTGGGGAGCGGACATCAACCCGGACTACACCCCGTACGAGGCGGGCATGGGCTTCGCGGTCAAGCTGGACAAAGGCGATTTCCTGGGGAGGGAGGCTCTCCTCCGACAGAAAGCCGAGGGCCCCAAGCAGAAGCTGTGCTGCCTGACGATTGCCGATGCAACCCGGGTGGCCCTGGGCAACGAGCCCATTCGCAGCCAGGACAAGGTGGTGGGCTGGGTGACCTCGGGAGGCTATGGGTACTCGGTCGGCAAGAGCATCGCCTACGGATACCTGCCGGCGGGACTGGCCAAGCCGGGCACGGATCTGGAGATTGAGCTCTTCGGGGAGTGGCTGAAGGCGAGGGTGGAACGCGAACCCCTTTGGGATCCGAAGGGGGAGCGGATTCGGGCCTAGCAGGATGCTGATATATTCCCTTTCGCCGGGGGCGTCGGGCGCAGGTGCGCCCTGGCCCGGCGGAGATGAGGCAAGACGTAGGAGGAAAAGGAAATGACCGAGAGTGTGGTGGAAAGGCTGCAGAAGACCAATCCGGACATGGAGATTTGGTGGGATTCATCTCCTTTGGTGTTCAACCCGTGGGTGAAAAAGATGGTGGAGGCCGCTCCGGCTGGCCAGAAGAAGGAGCTGGAGGCGCAGCTCAAGCGCCTGATCCTCTGGGAAGATCTTCCCCGGAGTGTAATCCGCGGATGCACGACGAACCCTCCGCTTTCGCTCGCCGCCATTAAGTCCGACCCCAGCTTTTGGGAAAAGTGGGTGGACGACCGGATTCGCTCCACTCCGGGGATCACGCTGAAGGAGCTGTGGTGGATCACTTATAAGGAAGCGATCCGGCGCGGGGCGGAGATGCTGCTGCCCATTTACGAGGCCTCGGCGGGACGGTTTGGGTGGATCTCGGGCCAGTTGGATCCGCGTCTCTTCACCGAGGTGGACCAGATGCGCCCCCAGGCCGATGAGCTGCATGCCATCTCGCCGAATGTGATGATCAAGGTTCCGGCCAGCCAGCAGGGCCCGGAGGTGGTCAAGTACCTTACCTCCAAGGCGATCTCCACGAACGTGACCACTTGCTTTACCCTGCCGCAGATCATGGCGGTGGCGCGCGCGGCCCAGGAGGGGGTGGAGGAGGCCAAGAAGAACAAGGTCGACCTATCCCGCTGGCGGGCGGTGATCACCCATATGCTGGGACGGCTCACCGAGCGAGAAGTGATCTGGGAGCAGGCGGCCTACTATCGGGTGAATTGGACCGAGGCCGACCGGCGCTGGTTCGGCCTGGGGGTCTTCAAACGGGCCTACCAGTTGCTCAAAGAAGGGGCCTACCCCAGCAAGATGCTGCTGTGCTCGGTGCGACCGGGGCCGCTCGTCAACGGCAAGCAGCGCTTTTGGGACATTCAGGAGCTGGCGGGGGGGGACATTGTCTACACCCTGCCCCCCTATGCCCTGGAGCCCATGTTCGCGCTGGGGGATCTTCTGGACTTCCGGGAGGGGGCCATTGAAGACCCGATCCCCGAGTCGACGGTCGAGAAGATTTACCAGATGCCCTACACCCTGCAGGCCTACGAACCCAATGGGCTGGCGCTGGATCAGTTCAACACCCACCCGGCGACGATTTACACGGTGGGGGAGTTTTCCAAGGCCGTCCAAGGGGTGGAGGAATTTTGCTCGAGCCGCCTGAAGGCCGCCAAGGTGCCGGTGGGGGCCTGATGGTCTGAGGCCGGCGGGCTTGCCGCCAAGGCCAAGCGTTGACCGCTCGAGCGTGAAGGCACGCGCCCTGCCACGGACGGCATGGGTTTGGATGGAAGGACGGATTCTATTTGGGCCCAGCCTGTGGACTCCAGGCGGAGTGCGCCCAAGGCGGGCGATTAAGGCAAGATTACGTCATCCAGTCAGCGTACATTCTTGAATGACATTTGTCTACCGGCCAGGATGCGATCGGCACGGTTGCTAAGGTGGGTCAATTGATATAGACTTAGCCGCACGGAGGGAGGTCGGAGCGGGTGGTAGAAACGTTGTCGGCCCCTCCGGGTGCGGGGGAAGGAGGATGAGAGGCCCCAGCGAACGGATCTTCCCAGATCACAAACAGTCGTTCTTTCAAAAGGAATTGTCGCTCTCGCACTTTGCGCCGAACGGTGTGCGAGGTTCCGGCGACAGCCACTTGGAGCCCTCACGGTTCCAAGACCGATTGAGCAAGGAGGAGATCTAGTCTATGTCAACCAAGAAGATGGTTTGGGCAGTGATGGCGTTGGCCATCGTCCTGGCGGCGTGCGCGCCAGCCGCCACGGCGGTTGCGCCGATTGTGGAGACTGTTGCGCCGATCGTTCAGACCGTTGTGGTTCCCGCCACCCCCGGGCCGACCCCAACCGCGAACCCGATGGATGCGCTGATCGCCGCGTGCAAGCAGGAGGGTGCGGTTACTCTCATCGCCGACCCGCGCGACTGGGCGAACTACGGCACACTGATAGATACGTTTGGATCCAGGTACGGCGTGTCGGTCGGCGACCTGAACCCGACGGGCAGCTCGCAAGAAGAGCTGGACGCGATCAAGGCCAACGAGGGCAACAAGGGTCCTCAGGCTCCCGACACGGTGGATATCGGCTACACGCTTGCAAATTCGGCCAAATCCGGGGGCCTGTTGGCGCCCTACAAGGTTGCCGGTTGGAATGATATTCCGATCAAGGACCCGGATGGTTACTGGTGGGAGGAATACTACGGGGTGATGACCTTCGAGGTCAACGCCAAGCTTGTGAAGGATGTGCCTCAGGACTGGTCCGATCTGCTCAAGCCCGAGTACAAGGGCATGGTCGCCCTCGCGGGTAACCCGACAGGTTCGAACCAGGCCATCATGGCCGTTTATGCTGCGGCGTTGGCGAACGGCGGATCGCTCGACAACGCTCAACCCGGGCTTGATTTCTTCGCCAAGCTCAACAAGGCGGGCAACTTCGTCCCGGTGATTGCCCATGCGGCTTCCCTGGCCCAGGGCGAGACCCCGATTGTCCTGCGCTGGGACTACCTGGGGCTGGCAGACCGCGATACGTTGGCGGGCAACCCGCCAGTGACCGTGGTTGTCCCCAAGAGCGCCACGATCGCAGGCCCTTATGTGGCGGGCATCAGCGCCTACGCGCCGCATCCGAATTGCGCGAAGCTGTGGCAGGAGTTCCTCTTCTCGGATGAGGGCCAAGTAGACTGGCTGCGCGGCTATGTCCATCCGGCCCGCTTCGCGAGCCTGATCAGCCGCAACGTTGTTGCCGCGGACGTCTTGAGCAACATGCCTTCGGCTGCGGCCTACAGTGTTGCTGTGATCCCCTCCCTGGATCAGATCACAACGGCGAGCAGTCTCATCACCAAGGGGTGGGATAGTGCGGTCGGGGTGACCGTGAAGTAGCAGGTTTGCCTGTGACTTCCTCGACAGCCATGGGGCGGGACGTGCCTGGGGCGCGTCCCGCCCCCCACCGATGGTCGTGGGCATGGCTTGGGGTCATGCCCTTCTTCCTTTTCATCCTCTTTTTCCTGGTTTATCCGTCCTCAACTCTGGTGATCGGAAGCTTTCGGGATGACGCGGGCCGCTTCACTTTCGCGAACATCCTGGGCTTGCGCGATCCGTTCATCCTGGGCGCCTACGCGGTGAGCATTCGCATCAGCCTGTTCACGGCGGTGGGAGGCGCGATCTTCGGCTTCCTGATGGCCTACGCGGCCGTTCGTGGTGGGCTGCCCTCCTTCGTGCGCACGAGCATGATGACCTTTTGCGGGGTGGCCTCCAACTTTGCCGGGGTCCCGCTCGCCTTTGCGTTCATCGCCACCCTGGGACGCACGGGGATGGTGACCCAATTTCTCGGTGCCATCGGACTGAATCCGTACGATGCGGGCTTTAGCCTTTATACTGTTTGGGGACTCAGCCTGGTTTACATGTACTTCCAGTTTCCATTGATGGCCTTGATCATCGCGCCGGCCATCGATGGCTTACGGCGGGAGTGGCGCGAGGCCGCAGAGAACCTGGGGGGTGGCTTCTTCGACTACTGGCGTCAAGTCGCCCTTCCGATTCTGACGCCCTCGATCCTGGGGACCACGATCTTGCTCTTTGGGAATGCCTTCGGCGCCTATGCGACCGCTTATGCCCTTACGGGCGGCGAACTCAGCTTGGTAACCCTGCGTATCGGCGATCAACTTGCGGGTGATGTGGGCAACATGTCCCAGGGCCTCGGGTATGCGATGGCACTGGGGATGCTGGTGATCATGGCGATCTCAGTGGCGGGCTACACCCTTCTCATGCGGCAGAGCGAGAGGTGGTTGAAATGAGGCGGGGAACGTTGTGGTCCTGGCTTTGGATTGGCCTGGGAGTGATCTATTTCTTTGTGCCTCTAGCAGCCACCTTCTGGTTTTCCTTGCAGGCCAAACTCAACGTTTTGAGCTTCCAGTCGTATGTGAATGTGCTCAAGGACCCGGATTTTGCGAAAAACTTTTCGGCCTCGGTCCTCTGGGCCGTGTCGGCGATCATCGTCGGGGTCCTGATTTTCGTCCCGACCGCCTACTGGGTGCGGCTCAGGCTACCTCGGGTTCGCCCGGCGGTGGAGTTCGTCACCCTGCTTCCCTTCGTAGTGCCAGCAATTGTGTTCGTCTACGGCTTGGTGCGGACGTTTAGCCGGCCGCCCCTCATGATTATCAACAGCCCTCTGCTGCTGGTCTTCGGATATACGATCATGTCGATGCCCTACATGTACCGGGCGGTGGACACCGGACTGAGGGCGATCGATGTTCCTGTCTTGACGGAGGCCGCCCAGAGCTTGGGGGCGGGCTGGCCCACGGTTATGCTGCGTGTGGTTTTGCCCAACATCCGCGTTGCCGTCCTGGGCGGTTCCTTCCTGACCTTCGCTATTGTCATGGGCGAGTACACGCTGGCTACATGGCTCGTCAAACCTGCCTTTGGGCCTTACATGTATGAGCTGGGCCAGAGCAGGGCCTATGAGCCATCCGCCTGTGCCATCATCAGCTTCGCCCTGACTTGGGCTGCCATGGGGATCATGCAGTTCGTCGGGCGCGGTGCCCCGGGCGGCGTCCAAGTGGCCGCTGGCCATTAGGTTTTGAGGATCGTATGGTGTTCCTGCGTCTATCCCACTTGAGCAAAGACTTTGCACAGACTGCCGCCGTCCAGGATTTCAATCTGGAAATTGAAAAAGGCGAACTGGTGACGTTCCTCGGGCCCAGTGGATGTGGCAAGACCACGACTCTGCGCATGGTCGCTGGATTCGAGCTTCCCACTGAAGGGCGGGTCGAGCTCAACGGTGTCGATATCACCACTCGACCCCCGAACAAGCGCAACGTCGGGATGGTCTTTCAATCCTATGCCCTGTTCCCGAACATGACCGTAGGAGACAACATTGGATTTGGCCTGCGTGTCTCGCGTCGGCCCCAGAGGGAGATTCGCGAACGGGTCGAGGAAATGCTGGGCACGATCCGCATGCCAGATTTGAGCAAGCGCTTCCCCTACCAGCTCTCCGGAGGCCAACAGCAGCGCGTAGCCCTCGCCCGGGCGCTTGCGATTAAGCCTCAGGTCTTGCTGCTGGATGAACCTCTCTCGGCCCTGGATGCCAAGATCCGGGTCGAGCTGCGCTTCGAAATTCGGCGCATCCAACGCGAACTGGGGATCACCACCATCTACGTGACCCACGATCAGGAAGAGGCCCTTTCCCTCTCGGATCGCGTGGTGGTCATGAACGCAGGAAGGATTGAACAAGTGGGGGCGCCGTTCGAGATCTACAACTACCCGGCCACACCGTTTGTCGCGGGCTTTGTCGGAACCCTCAATCAGCTTCGTTGCCGCGTGATCGACGCGGCGAAGGGCAAGTTGGCTTTCGATGGGCAAGAGTTCGTCACGGCGACGCCCCTCCAGCCAACCGACTCATCGGTCACGGTGATGATCCGACCGGAACAGTTGCATTTGGGGATCCTGCAGGGCGAGAATCATCTCACCGGGAAGGTGGATGCCGTGGCTTTCCTGGGCTCGGTAGTTCGCATGGTGATCCGATTGGGGGAGTCGGTTGTCACCCTGGATGTCCTCAACACCCGTGGGCTTGCCCTGCCGAAGGTCGGAAGCGAGGTCCCCCTGTCCTTCCCGGCGCAGTCCAGTTGGATCCTGGGGGAACGTTAGGACTGCAACGGCCGCGGCGGCGTGATCCCTTGAGGCTGCCCGCAGCTGGCTGGGCCGAAGGGCGGTGGCCTCGAAGCGCGAGGCAGGGCCCTTTGGATTAGAAGAGCAAAACGGTGTCAAGATCATCCAGGGCGGCCGCTTGGTTCGAAGCGGGGCAGGCTGGCTGAGGGTGGGGGCGAGGTCGGAGGTTGACCAGCCCCAGGGCCTTCTGCCCGGCGGGGATGGGGCGGACCGCCTGATTTGTTTTCCTGCGCGCACCGGCGAGGCGGGTCTTGGGTTAGTTCTTTTGCAGGAAGCGGGATGAAGTGGGGAGGCCAATTGACCAAAATCTTCTTCGCCACGGATGTGCATGGATCGGAAGTCTGCTGGAAAAAGTTCATCAACGCGGCGAAGTTCTACGAGGCCAGCATCCTGATCTTGGGCGGGGACATGACCGGCAAGGCCATCATCCCTATCATCTCCCAGGGCAAGGACAAGTACAAAGTGACGCTACTTGAGCAGGAAACCATCCTGGAAGGAAAAGAGGCTGTCGACGGGATGGTGAAGACGATCAAGAGCCGTGGCTACTATCCGTACGTCACCAATCCGGACGAGGTGGCCTCCCTCTCGAATACGGCCGGGCTATCTGACAAGCTGTTCGTGCAAGAGGCGCTGCGTACCATGCGGGAATGGATGGAGTACGCGGATGCCAAACTGGAAGGCAGCGGGGTGCGCTGCTTCGTGTGCCCCGGGAACGATGATATGTTTGACATCGATGCCGTGATCGGCCAATCCAGGCACGTGGAGAACGTGGAAGGCCAGCGCACCCAGCTCGATGACCAGCATGAGATGATCAGCACTGGCTGGACGGACCCCACCCCATGGAATACTCCACGAGAGGAGAGTGACGAGGCCTTGGGGAAGAGAATTGAGGGGCTAATCGCCCAGCTTCATGACATCCCCAGCTCCGTATTCAACCTGCATGCGCCGCCCTATGGAAGCGGGTTGGATGAGGCTCCGGAGCTGACCAAAGACCTCCGCCCGGCGTACGGCGGCCGGTCCCTGATGCCGGTGGGCAGCAAGGCAGTCATGCAGGTGATCGACAAGTACCGGCCCTTGCTGGGATTGTTTGGGCACATCCATGAGGGAAAAGGGACCCGCAAATACGGGCGGACCCTATGCATCAACGCCGGAAGCATGTACGAGCAGGGCATGCTCTGCGGAGCGGTGATTGAACTGAAACCCAAGGGGCTGGGAAACTACCTGCTGACCACGGGCTGAGGGGGGTTGCTCGGGAGGGAAGTTCGAATCGGGCGCCGCGAACGGGGAGGCCGTGCGGCGCGCCGATGGGACGAGAGTGGTCTCCCGGCTGGGTGAATCCTGGAAAGGGGGGGTGGCCAAAAACTCTAGGGATTGGGGAAAAGGAAACGAGGAGGCTGCGGGAGCAGCCTGAGGGGACATTGGGTTGTTGGCCCGGGACCCGAGGCAAGGGAGGCCGGGCATATCCTCGGAAGGAGTGTTTCGATGAGCGAAGCAACCCTTTTTGTGCGCAAGGCATCCGGCCTGGTGCGGGCCTGGTCGATCTTTGATGCCTTCATCTATGCCACGTTTTCGATCAACCTGATCACCCTGGGCCTGTTTATCTTCTCGTACTGTTACTATTTCCAGGGGAACTTGGCAACTGCCGTGATCGTCGGTGCCGCCTTCACCGTTTTTGAGGTGATCGTGTACGCCAGCCTCATCTCGGTGATGCCGCGCGCCGGTGGAGATTACGTCTGGCAGAGCCGCATTCTAGGCCGCGGGGTCGGTTTCATCCTCACCGTGACCGGCTGGTGGTTCATTCTCTGGCTGTGGACCCCCCTGTACGGTGAGATGCTGAACTATGAGTTCTTCACCCCGATCCTGGGTGTCCTCGGTTTCAAGGATGCGGCCCTGTGGTTCACAACCAGCAACGTCGGGTCGCTGGTGGGCATGCTGGTGGTCTGCCTGATCGTGTTTATCTACGTCGGCGTGGGCATGAAGTGGTACGCCCGGGTGCAGAAGGTGTGCTTCTGGGGAGGATTGGTGGGATTGGCCGGCGTGTTCTTGCTGCTCCTGTTTGGGAGCCACCAGGCCTTTGTCAACGGCTTGAACGCGTATGCGCCGAAGCTCTTTGGCGCGCAGGCCGGCACGGATCTCTATGCAGCGACCCTCGCGGCGGGCAAGACGGCCGGGACGGTTGCCAGCCCGCTTCATCTCCTGTTCGCCGCCGGGACTCTGGCCATCGTCCCGATGATCACCTTCTATAACCTGTGGCCGAACTGGGGCTCCACCCTCTACGGCGAAGTGCGCGGCGCCTCGGACTACCGGCGTAACTTCATGGGCATGTTCGCGGCGATCGCGGTGACCACGGTCCTGGCGTTGGTGTTCTTCCTGCTCATCGCCAAGACCATCGGCTGGGATTTCTACAACAAGGCCAACGGCGCCTTCTGGAACTGGGGCTTCGGCTACACCACCACGCAGCCGCCGCTACCTTTCTGGCCGTACCCCGCGCTTTTTGCGGTCTTCCTGGTGAACAGCCCGGTGATCCAATTCCTGATCATCCTGCTGATGAGCCTGTGGTGGTTCGGCTGGTCGGGGACCTTGTTCCTGAGCTCCACGCGGGTCATCTTTGCGGCAGCCTTCGATCGCATGCTCCCCGAGTGGGTGTCGAAGGTTGAGACCCGCACCAAGACGCCCATCAACGCGTTGCTCTTGATGGTGATCCCTTCGGTGATCATCTCATTCCTCTACGCCTACAATGTGGTCAACTTCAAGAGTGTCACGCTCGATGCGACGGTGGTCATCGCCATCACCTTCCTGGGGTCGACCCTCGCCGGCACGATCTTGCCCTGGCGCCAGAAGGAGATGTTCCGGGGTTCGCCCATCTCCAGGTACAAGGTGCCGAAATGGGTAGCCTGGGTATTGACCGTGGTGTTTGCGGCGTTTGCGGTGTATCTGATCTACCTGTCCGCCCAGCTGGGGTCCGCGGTGCTGATGAGCCTCCCAGCCGTTCCGGGGACGCCTCTCCAGTGGATCAGCGCGGGGTTGATTGCCGTGCTCTCGGTGGTCAATGCTGTCCTGCTCATCTGGGTGGTCTACACCGTTGCCCGAAAGATCTTTGGCGGGGATGACATGCCATTGATCACGGCGGCCGGATTGATCTTCCTGGGCTTCCTGGACTGGCTGTTGGTCGTGTGGTTCTGGGACCCGTCCACGGCGAGCGGAAGCGCGCTGTACGCTATCGGTTGGGGGAACGCCACCTCGATGGTGTTCATGGTGGCGATGTATGTCCTGGCGGCGGTCATCTATTTCGGTTTCAACGCCTACCGGAAGCGCCAGGGCGTAAACGTGGACATGCTGTTCAAGGAGATCCCGGCCGAGTAATGGCCGCCTTTTGCGGAAGAGACCTTCTGGATCGAGCGGTTGCCGGTGCGGTTCAGAGGTAGGCCAACTTGCGCATGGGGCGGAGAGGGGTCGGGTGAAAAGGACAACTTCAGGGGGTTGACGACCTCTGGAGGAGGCTCAAGAGGGGCTGGCGCAGCGCAGGTACTGAGCCAGCCCCTTTGACGCCTTTCGCCGGGTCCTCTTCGCACCCGGAAAAAGGCCCTGGGGAAGCAGGCCCGGGCGGCGCTGGCTCGGCTCATGGGGGAGGTTTCCCTTGCCGACCTGGGACTCGCCCCTGCCGCAGGCGACCCCGCGCCCATGCCGTGCGAACGGCCTGCTCGGAATCCTTGGCTATTCAAAGGGTCGAGAGAGTCCTCGCACCCCATGGAAGCGACCTGGGCGAAGGGATCGGAGCCCCGTCGCGGCCGGCTGGGTGGCCACGCAGGAACCAGTGGATTGGCCCCATTGCGCGAAATCCCCGACCGCATGGAGGAGAAACCATGGGCAAAGTCCTGATGGTCTTGTCGGATGGATTGAGGAACGATGTCGCCGAGCAGTCGATGGGCTATTTGGAACACCTGGTGGAAAGCAAACAGGCCAGCCGTTACACCGTTGTGGCGGAGCTGCCAACCCTTTCTCGCCCGCTGTACGAAACCCTGCACACCGGGGTCACGGTGAGCGAGCACGGGGTCACCCACAATCGGATGGTCCGCCGCTCGAGGATGCCCAACGTGTTTGAACAGGCCGTGAAGAACGGCCGCACCACGGCCGCGGCCGCTTACTACTGGTTCTCTGAGCTGTATATCCGCGCCCCCTACGACTATGTGGCGGATCGCGAGGTGGACGACCCCTCCCAGTGGATTCAACACGGCCGCTTCTATACCGAGGATGCAATCCCGGACCGCGAGGTGTTTGCCGCCGGAGCCAGCTTGGCGTACCGTTATCAGCCGGACTACCTGCTCGTCCACCCGATGGGCATGGACTATGCCGGCACGACCCACGGCTCGGACTCGGCGGAGTACCGAAACAACGCCATTTTTCAGGACATGATCCTGGCCGATTTGATCCCGCGTTGGAGGGAAATGGGCTACACGGTCCTGGTGACGGCCGATCATGGGATCACGAACGATCGCATGCACGGTGGCAAAGACCCCGGGAACCGCCACGTGCCCCTTTATCTGGTCGGGGCAAGCGGCAAGGGAAAGGGGGTTGTCGCGTCCCAGGTCTACCAGCTCCAGATTGCACCGACGCTCTGTCGGCTCCTGGGCGTCCCCGTTCCCTTGACGATGAAGCGAGCCCCGATTCGGTAGGGTTGCTCTTATGGGAGCCGGATCCGCGGTGGTCGGGGCGCAGTTCCTCACGATTCCGCAAGCCGCTTGCCGGGCGGCCTGACATCGGCCTTCCATGACGACTGCGAATCTGCTGCTCTTGCTCGTCTCCGCCTGTATCCACGTGGTCGCCCACGTGGGCCTGCGCCGCACCCCGGACCGTTCGGCCTTTGTCTGGTGGATGTTGCTCTGGTCGGTCATCCTCTTTTCACCGGTGGTGTGGCTGGTGAGGACGGGGCTCAACCGAGGCGCCTGGACCTGCATCCTGATCAGCTCGGTCTTTGAGGCGCTCTACTTTGTGGCCATTGCCAAGGCCTATCAAGGCGGAGATCTCTCGATTGTGTACCCGCTGGCCCGAGGCAGTGCACCCGCGATCCTGCTGATCTGGTCGACCCTGGTTTTGCGGGAGGCGGTCACGTGGGGGGGCGTTCTGGGTGTGCTGGTGATTGTCTGCGGGCTGTATCTCAGCAACCTGCCGGGCCTGGGAGCTTGGCTCGAACCGCTGCGGAGGCTGAGGAGCGCTGCCCCGCGCTGGGCTCTTCTGGCAGGCCTGGCCACCTCCCTGTATACGGCGGTCGACAAGGTCGGCGTCAGCTACGCCATGCCGATCCTGTATACCTATGTGGCGGTCTGCATCACCTGGGCCTGGCTCACACCGGTTACCCTGGTTTCCACGGGCTGGAAACGGATCTCCGCGGAACTATCGACCTCGCGCTACTTCGCGCCCCTGGCGGGTTTCACGACCCTGGCCGCCTACGCGCTGGTTCTGATTGCCATGCAACGGGGAACGCTGGCCTCCTACGCCGGGGCCATCCGCGAGTTCAGCGTCGTGATCGCCGCAGGGATCGGCGTTCTGGTCTTTAAGGAGGCGAGCGGACCGATGCGCATCGCCGGCTCGGTCCTGGTCGCGCTGGGGGTGGGGATGATCGCCGTGCTGGGATAGTCCGCCGCCAGCGGAAGGGAGGGTCCAACTTGCATTGTCGGCTTGCCCTTCCAACGGTATCAGGGCGTGTCATTCCGCCTGCCGCTTGAGCCTTGGGCGGAAGACCGGTGCTCCCCCTGGGTGCGGCCTTGCCAGTGCCGGAACCTCCCGCTCGGCGCGTGGCTGCGAAGTTGACCTTGCCAGGCGCCAGGACGGCTTGACTGGTCGTCCGGAAAAATGTATGATTGTATGTACATGTATACAACGCCTTCGGGACTTCCGGATCGCTCCAGCCCTTTGCCGATCTATCTGCAGCTCGCGAGCTGGGCGGAATCGATGATCTCCGGCGGGCAGTTCGCGGTCGGAACGAAGCTTCCCGCCGAGAGCCAGCTGGCCCGGGACTTTCATCTCAATCGCAACACGGTCCGGCAAGCCATCTCTCTCCTGGCTCAACGCGGTCTGGTCGAAAAGAAGCGGGGAGCGGGCGCCTTTGTCAAGCGCCGGAGTGTCCTCTCCCCGATTCACCAGCTCGGACGAATGACCAGTTTTGTCGACGACTTCGAAATGAACCGGGTGGAGATCGAGGACAAGATCTTGTCGCAAGAGAAGGTTCGGGCGGGGCCCGATTTGGCCGGGAAGATGAGGATCCGGCCAGGAGACGCCGTGGTCGTGATCGAACGGCTGCGCATCGCCGATTGCACCCCCTTCCTGCTGGAGGAACAGTATTACCCCTGGGAACAATTCAGGGGACTGCTGAAGATCGAGATCAAGGGATCGATGTATCAGCTGCTCACCTCCCAGTTCCACGCCGATCTTCATCATTCGATCCAGACCCTGCGCGTGGTTCGGCCCTCCCAACCGATCGCAGCAAAACTGTGCATCTCGCGCGATGTCCCCTGCATGTTCCTGGAAAGTCTGGCGTACACCTCCCAAGGCGAGTGCCTGGAGGTGCTTCACTCCCACTACCGAGGGGATCGCTACCTCTTCAGGGTGGAGACCGGCCAGTATCGCCGGGATTTGAGTTCCGTCGCCGCCTCGTGAGCTTCCTGCGGGGAAGCGGCAGGCGCTGGAAGGTGCCGACCCGGCAGGATCCAGTCTTGCGGCCGGGCAAGAAAGCAGGAAGGCGGCGGCCGCTGGCTATCGCCACCCACTCTTTCAACAGGAGAAGATCGCATGCCTACGTTGTCCAAGAAAAAGATGGAAGACTACTACGTTCCCTGGATGAAAGGCCAGAAGATGTACATCTCCAATCACATCGAGCTGGCCTGGAAGGATCCCAACCTGCATCGCATGATGTCCAACGAGAACCCCAATCCGCCCTCGGAGAAGGTGCTGGCGGCCATCGACAAGTATGCCCGCATGGCCAATCGCTACCCGGACCAGGGGCTGGTCGTGCGCTCCAAGATCGCGGACATCAACGGTCTCGACGGGCCCGAGAATGTCATGCTGGGGAATGGCTCGAGCGAGGTCTACGACATGGTTTGGCGCAGCCTGGTTCAACCCGGCGAGGAAGTCGTCCAGCACACTCCCTGCTTCGGTATCTACCGGCTGCGGTGCCTGGTGGTGGGCGGGAAGCTCGTTTCGGTCCCCATGATCTACAAGAACAAGCAGTTGCTTTTCGATGCGGAGGCCATCCTGGCGGCCATCACCCCCAAGACCAAGGCGGTAGTGATCGCCAACCCGAACAACCCCACGGGCAATTTCATGGAGGCCAAGGACTTCGTGCGCATTGCCGAGACCGGGATACCCCTGGTGGTGGATGAAGCCTACGTCGAATTCGCCGGGCTGGAGCGCTCTCAGGCCCCGTTGACGAAGAAGTACGAAAACGTGATCATCACCCGAACGCTCTCCAAGGCCTACGGATTGGCAGGGCTGCGCTTCGGATATGTCCTGGCGGCCAAGCCGGTCATCGATCAATTCGCGGCCACCCTCATCCCCTGGAACATGGGCACGATCCCGATGTGGGCGGGCCTGGCAGCCCTGGAAGATACCGCGGCTCTTCGGGCGCGCGTACAGCACAACAATACTGAACTGATGCTCCTGGAGGAGTCGCTCAGCGACATCCCCGGACTGGTCGTCTTCCACTCCTACGGCAACTACATCCTCTTTGACGGGGGAGCAACGGGCAAGAAGGGCCAGGAGCTTGTGGATTACGCCCTGCAGAAGGGGCTGATCCTCCGTTCGCAATCGGCCATGTACGGAAGTGATGGCTGGTGGCGGCTGACCATCGGGAGCAAGGAAGAGAACCGCCTGCTCATTGAGGTCGTGCGCGAGTTCTACACCAAGTAGTTCCCGCCCGGGCGGATTACCCATTAAGCCATTCCCTGCGGCCCAAGAGAGGTGAACCATAGGGCGGAAGGGAATGGCCTGTTTTCGTCCGGGAGCGCTCGTTGCTTACCGCTGGGTGCGCTCCATGGGAACCACCGGCGGCCAGCCCCATCCGGTCCAACAAGGCGTTCTGCCTCAGGGCCCGGCTCTCGGCCAGGACCCCACCTGCGGAGGGGACAGAACGTGGCGATCTCCCCCCGTGGGCGGAAGGGTTCCCTTTGGGGGGGTCTGAGGCCAACTCGAGCAACCCCTCCTGGGGAAGAGAGAATCTACGGCAGCGGCGCCCTCCTGAAGATGAGGCCGATGTCCGCCGGGCGATGAGGGACCAACTTTCGGCCGGTCTTGATCGCCCACTGCGGCGCGGCTCACCTTTCCGTGACACCCGCCTACCTCTGGCCGAACGCGGCGAGAAAGGCTGATCCTTCCCCTCCTCTTGGATATCGCCTCAGGAGAAGAAAGGGGATGGCCCAAGATCGCCCCGTTATCTGGGGGCGGGGGCTCTTTTCCCTATCGGGTCGCCATCGTGTCGCGAGGGGCGCGCCCGGGTCTTGAAGAGGCTCTCGGCGATCCGGTGGCATGAGCTAGGGGCCTGTGGTATCCTTGCCCAGCTCAAGCAGGACACTGCCTTGGGAAGTGAGGGACCTGCCCGTTGCACCGCTTTTGTGGCCGTGTCTGATTGGCAAACCCTGTGGCCCCGGATGAGCGCTGGCGGCGCTGATCTGGGGCTTTGCTTTTCTGGTCGGGGCGGGCCTTCCAGCGGATCTCCGCGAGGCGCGGGATGCTGACTCTGGCAGAGAAGGTGTTGTTTGTACTTGCCGCCGGCGCGTCCGCGGCTCTCACCCTGCGATCCGTAGATCGAATCCGCCGGGCGATTCGACGGGGTTCTGGAGAGTTCCGGCCCCGGCAAATCCCAAGACGCCTTTTCGAGACAGTTTTTCTGACCCTGTCCCAGTGGACCACCTTCAAGACCCGAAGACGGCCGGGGCTGGCTCACATCCTCGTGGTTTGGGGGTTCAGCTACTACGTTCTGGTCAACCTTGGAGACGTGCTGGAAGGGTTCCTTCCCGGATGGGTCTTCCTTGGTCAAGGGTGGGTCGGCCACGTTTACCGTCTGGGCGGCGACCTGCTCAGCGTGGCTATCCTGGCAGGCATGTTGGCGCTCCTTGTGCGGCGGCTCTTGTTTGGCAGTCGGATCTTTTCCTTCCTCGAAAGCACACGGCTGGACCCCAAGGCCAGGGGAGGGATCCTCCGGGATTCGATTGTGGTCGCCGGCTTCATCCTCCTCCACGTCGGCTGGCGGTTTCTCGGTCAAAGCTTCGCCCTCGCAATGGTCGGCCGCGACCCATGGCAGCCCTTCGCGAGCCAAGTCAGCCTGCTTTGGAGGGGCGCCTCTCTGGGAACCCTGGTGCTGATGCGGCACATCTCGTTCTGGATGGCGCTGGGCTTGGTCCTGGTCTTCTTGCCCTACTTTGCCGTCAGCAAGCACATCCACATTTTCTTTGCGCCTCTGAATTTCCTGATCAAGCCGCAGCACCTGGCTGAGGTGGGGGGCCAGGCGCAGGCCGGCAAAGGGCGCCGGCGGCCGGTGTCGTTGCTGGCGAGGATCAATTTCGAGGACGAGAGCATCGTCCAGTACGGTGCCGCACGCCTGGAGGACCTACCCTGGCCGCTCATCCAGGATGCGTATGCCTGCATCCAGTGCAACCGCTGCCAGGATGTCTGCCCGGCGAATGCCACCGGCAAGTCCCTTTCACCCTCCGCGCTGGAAATCAACAAGCGCTACCTCCTTAACCGGGAAGCCGCGACCCTGGCGTCAGGCAAGGAGTCATCGGCCCCGCTGCTCGATTTTGCCATTTCGGAGGAGGCCCTTTGGGCCTGCACGACCTGCGGCGCGTGCGTCGAAATCTGCCCGGTCAAGGATGAGCCCATGCTCGACATCCTTGAAATCCGGCGCAACCAGGTGCTGACCGAGAATGTCTTCCCGGATCAGCTCCAGAATGCATTCCGCGGGATGGAGCGGCAGGCCAATCCGTGGGGCCTGGCCCAGGAACACCGCCTGGACTGGGCGAAGGGCCTGCCGGTGCCCACGATTGATGAGAATCCGCAGCCGGAGATTCTCTGGTGGGTGGGATGTGCTCCGGCTACCGAGCCGCGGGCCCAGCGGACGGCTCGCGAGTTCGTGCGCATCCTGCAGGCGGCCGGGGTCAATTATGCCGTGCTGGGAACTCGAGAGCGCTGCACGGGAGACTCGGCACGTCGCTCGGGAAATGAATACCTCTTTTCCCAGCTGGCCCAGGAGAACGCGCAAACACTCAACGCGGTGAAGCCGCAACGAATCGTCACCACCTGCCCTCATTGCCTGCACACCCTGGCCAACGAGTATCCGCAGTTTGGAGCCCGCTACCCGGTGATCCATCACAGTCAGCTGATCCAGGAGCTCATAAGCGACGGGAGACTCAAGCTTCGCCCGAAGGCGCTGGAGCGGGTCGCTTTTCACGACCCCTGCTACTTGGGTCGACACAACGGGATCATCGAGGAGCCTCGTCGGCTCCTGAGTGAAGCCGGAATGGAATTGCACGAGCTTCCGCGAAACCGCTCTCGTTCCTTTTGCTGTGGGGCGGGCGGGGCCCAAATGTGGAAGGAAGAGGAACCCGGGAGAGAAAGGGTGAGTGCCAATCGTTTCCGCGAGGTAGAGTCCTCGGGAGCCGACACCCTGGCCGTGGCCTGCCCCTTCTGCATGATCATGCTCAGTGACGCCTCCCGAGCCGCTGGGGAGAAGATCCCAGTGCGCGACGTGGCGGAAATTGTCGGCCAGGCTCTGCCCTCCAGGTGGGAGGCCGGCCCCGGCGGGCGCGGAGCCGCCAGCGGAAGACGGAAGAGGTCCAGTGGGGCACATTCACCCTGACCAACCACGCTGTTTCGGGGTCGCTGTTGGCGACGCCCATTATCCATCAGCCGCAATGTGCTATCCTGGGGGTCGGCGCCATCCAGAAGCGAGTCGTGGTGATCGGCGACGCGATCGTGATCCGTCCCATGGCCTACCTGACCCTCACCTTTGATCATCGTATTCTGGATGGGGCGCGCGCCGATGCTTTCCCAGCCAGGGTGATCGCGAGCCTCGAGAGGCCCGGGTTCTAGAGCCAGCGCGATGTCGGTAGCCCAAGCCATCGAAAACCTGCGCGGCAACCCGCGCCTGGCCGGGAACCTAGTGGCCTGGTCTCATCGGCCGCCTCGGGCTGCCCAATCCTCCGCTTTTCCTACCGAACTGGACCCACGCCTTGCTCACGCCCTGCGGGCGCGAGGGATGCAGGCTCTCTATTCCCACCAGGTGCAGGCGTTCGCGGCGGCCCGACTGGGAGGCGACGTGGTTATCGCCACCGGGACAGCCTCCGGCAAGACCCTGGCCTACAACCTCCCGATCTTGCAGACCCTGCTCGAGGACCCCGAGGCGCGTGCCCTGTATCTGTTTCCCACCAAGGCCCTGGCCCAGGACCAGGCCCAGGAGCTTGGGCGCTGGTCCGAGGCGCTCGCGGGAGCCCTTCCCGAGGCAGGACTCGGGATCCGCCTCTATGACGGGGACACACCCCAGGCGCAGCGGGCGCCCATCCGGGAGGAGGCCCGGCTTCTGCTTTCAAACCCGGACATGCTTCACACCGGAATCCTGCCGCACCATACGCGTTGGTTCAGCTTGCTCTCCCACCTGCGATTCGTGGTCCTGGACGAGATGCACGGCTACACGGGCGTGTTTGGCTCGCACATGGCGAATGTCCTCCGCCGTTTGAGACGCGTGTGCGCCTTTTATGGCGCCCAGCCACAGTTCCTGTGCACCTCCGCAACCATTGCCAATCCCCGCGAATTGGCGGAGGGGCTCCTAGAAGGGCGAGTGACCGTGATCGATGCGGATGGTTCCCCCAGCAGCGGTCGCACTTTGGCGGTCTACAACCCCCCGCTGATCGATGCCGCCCTGGGCCTGCGCCGGTCCTACCTGCTGGAGAGCCTGGCGATCGCCGACTCGCTGCTGCGGGCGGAACTCCAGATCGTGGTGTTCGCGCGCACCCGGCGCACGGTGGAGGTCCTTCTGGGGTATCTGCGCGAGCAGGCTCAGGCGGGGGGGCTCGCCCCCGAGTCGGTGCGCGGGTATCGGGCTGGATACCTGCCTGAGGAGCGACGGATGATCGAGGCGGGCCTGCGCAGCGGACAGGTGCGCGCGGTCGTAGCCACGAACGCGCTGGAACTGGGGGTGGACATCGGCAGCCTCGGGGCGGCGTTGCTGGTGGGCTACCCGGGGCGGATTGCCTCTCTGTGGCAGCAGGCGGGCCGGGCGGGACGGCGTGAGGAGGAAGGCTTGGCGATTCTAGTCGCCTCACCCGCACCCTTGGATCAATTCCTGGCCGGCAATCCGCGCTACCTGCTGGAGACCTCCCCCGAGCACGGGCGCATCAATCCGGACAATCTGGCCATCCTCGCGAACCACCTGCGCTGCGCGGCCTTTGAACTCCCTTTTCAACCTGGGGAAACCTTTGGGCAACAGAAGGTGGACTCCCTGCTCGAGGCCCTCAGCCAGGAGGGCGAGATCTATCATTCCTCCGCCGACGAATGGCAGTGGGTCGGGAGCACCTATCCGGCCTCCGAGGTCAGCCTCCGCTCCGGAGGGGATGATCGGGTCGTGATCCAGGACGTGAGCGAGGGCAGGCCCCGCTTGATTGGCGAGGTGGATCGCTCTGCCGCCCCCTTGTGGGTCCACGAGGGCGCCATCTATCTGCACGAGGCCCGGCAGTATCTTGTGGAGGGGCTGGATTGGGGTCAGGGGGTCGCCTCGGTGCGACCCACCGAGGTCGACTATTACACCGAGGCTTCGGAATCCGTTGAGGTGGAGATCCACGGGGTCGAGGAAGCGGATGAGCAGACCGGGCTGGGCCGTGCCTGGGGTCGCCTCGAGGTCAGGGCCCAGCCGGTGTCCTATCGCAAAGTCCGTCGGCATACGCAGGAGACCCTGGGTCACGGCGAGATCCATCTGCCGGCTCGAGAATTCCAGACGATCGGGTCCTGGCTGTGGATCCCTCCCGCTTTCGGCCGCGAGCTGGAGACCGAACTGGAGCTCGCGGGGGAAGATTTTCGAATCGCCTTGGGGGAAAATGACTACGGCCCTTCGTGGGAAGGCGCCCGACAGGCTGCCCGTCGGCGGGACGGATTCCGTTGCCAGAGATGCGGGGCCCCCGAGTCGGCAGGCCGAGAGCACGACGTGCACCATCGCATCCCTTTTCGCGCATTCGGCTACCGGCCCGGTGCCAACGAGAACCACCGGCAAGCCAACGAACTCGAAAACCTGGTGACGCTTTGCCGTGTCTGCCACCGGCGCCTGGAGAGCCAACTGGGAACCCGGACCGCTCTGGGGGGCTTGGCATATGTGCTTCACGGCTTGGCCCCTTTGTTCCTGATGTGCGATGCTCGCGATGTGGGATTTGGCCTGGATCTGCGCAGCCGGGAAACCGGTTCCCCGACCATCACCTTCTATGATCAGGTGCCCGAGGGAATCGGGCTTGCCGAAGAGCTATACGCTCTCTTCCCAAGGCTGATGCGGGCAGCGGCCGAGAGGATTGCCGCTTGCTCCTGCGAGCAGGGATGCCCTTCGTGCATCGGACCGGTGGCCCCGACCAGTGGGCCGGTCAAGAGCACGACCCTGCGACTCGCTCAGCGGATGGCCAGGGAACTGGAGCGGAGCGGCCCAGGCGGCCCGGATTGAGAAACTCCCCTCCTTCCCCGCGGGCTCTCCTCCTGAGGTTCAGGCCTTCACGGCGGCCACGATCCCGCCGGTCATGCGAATCAGATCCGAGGGAGTGAGCTCGAAGATGGCGTTGGGGGTGCCGGCCGCGGCCCAGATCGTGCGGTGCAAGAGGAGATCTTCGTCCACCAGGGTCAAGATCGGACGGAGATGGGCGAGGGGCGGGACCCCCCCAATGGAGTATCCGGTTTGCTCTCGGACGAAGGCTGGGTCGGCCATCTCGACCGGTTCGCCCGCCAGAACCGCGAGTTTGGACTCGCTCACACGATTGGCTCCGCTGGTTTCCACCAGAACCGGGCGCCCGGAAGTCTTGCCCCGGAAGACCAGGGACTTCACGATTTGGCTGACCTCGCAACCCGCGGCCCGGGCCGCCTGCGAGGCGGTGCGGGTGCTCTCGGGAAGCTCCTTGACCTGCGCGGAGAACCCCTGCTCTTGGAGGGCGGCTTGCACGCGTTGAGCAGCGGGAGAGAGAACCACGGGATGGTTGCCCCCTTGATCGGGGGAGTGGGTTGCAGGTCGCTAGATCCGCCGCCGCTGGCGAGCCAGGTAGAAGGTCAACACGCCAGCGGAAACGAGCAGCGCGAGTCCGATCAATCCGAGCAAGGTCGAGGTCCCTCCGGAGTCCGTCGAAGGAGTCCCGCTGGCTTGGCTGGTCTGGATCGCGAAGGCCACGAAAGCCTGAGCGCCGGGTTCCAGATGAATGGGAGTGTTCATGCTGGAGGTGGCGTTGTAGCCGTTGGGCGCGGCTGCGGCGACATTGTAATCTCCCGAAGGCAGCTGTTGGAAGCAGTGGGGCTCGTTGACCCCATCGGTGGTGTAGGCGCCCACCTGGGTTCCGTCCGAGCGGGCGATGCTGATCTTGCCTCCCGCCACCAGGCCCTCCCCAGAGTCCTGAGAGGCGTTTCCGTTGAGGTCGTTGAAGAACGAAACGCAAATGTTTCCGGTTCCAGTCTGGGCAACGGGGGTAGGGGTGGGAGTCGGCTGAAACGCCAGGGTGGGCAGCGCGGTGGCCGACTGGCCAAGTCCCAAGACCAGCTGCTGCCCGACCTGCAGGGAGCTGTTCTGGGTGAGGTTGTTCAACTTTTCGAGCTGATCCAGAGGGACGCCGGAAAGGGCGGAGATTTGCCAGAGCGTATCGTTCTGGCGGACGATGTACACAATCCGACCGTCTGGCCCCGGGGTGGGAGACTGGAAGGCTGTGGCTTGGGCCGCGGGAAAAGCGACCGTTCCCGGTCGCGAGGTCGCGGCCAGGATGAGGCATGCCAGGCACAGGCCTATCGTCAAGAAGGCATTTCGATGCGCGCTACGCACATGTCGCTCCGAGGTTGAGTCTCGTCATTATAGCCTGTTCGTCCGGCGCACCGGTCTCACACCTTCCCGGGCGACAGGTCGCCGGGCTGCGCGGGCAGGCGTTACGGGCGGTCCAAGGGCTTGTGGTATATTGACCTCAAGGACGAGGTGGGAGATGAGCGCAAGGATCTTGGTCATCGAGGACGAGGACAGGATCGCCTCCTTCCTGGAACGAGGTCTCACCTACGAAGGCTATCGCGTGGACATTGCCCACGATGGGCCGGCGGGGCTGGGAGTGGCCCGCGAGAACCCGCCGGACCTGGTTGTGCTCGACTGGATGCTGCCGGGAATGGACGGTCTGGAGGTCTGCCGGCGATTGCGAGCGGGCAGCCAGGTTCCGGTCTTGATCCTGACGGCCAAAGACGCGGTCGCTGACCGGGTTGAGGGGCTCGATGCGGGAGCCGATGATTATGTCGTCAAGCCCTTCGCCTTTGCCGAGCTCCTGGCTCGAATTCGCGCTCTGCTCCGCCGCTCAGGACCCGGGGAACCCGAGATCTTGCGCTTTGGGGATCTGGTGCTGGACACCGGAACTCACCGCGCACGACGGGGCAACCGCGTGATCGATCTGACCGCGAAAGAGTACGACCTCCTGGAACTGTTCATGAGACATCCGCGCCAGGTTCTGACGCGGGAGGTCATTTATGACCGCGTGTGGGGATACGACTTCGGAGGAGAGAGCAATATTATTGAAGTCTATGTTCGCTATCTGCGGCAGAAGATCTCCGCGGACGCAGAGCCTCGCTTGATCCACACGGTGCGCGGTGTCGGCTACGTGCTGCGTGAGGAAGAGGAGTAGATCCTCCGGTTCTCCTGACCGACGGGCAATGAATGTCGTTGCGCGCGCGCCTCACTCTGGGTTATTCGGCTGTTCTGGCGGGAGTGCTGTTGGTCTTTTCGGCAGCCCTCTACCTGCTGCTTACCTATGGTTTGGTCTACCAGCTTGACCAGACCCTGGCCCAATCGGCCGAGACGATCCTGCGAACCAGCCGCGTAACGACGCAGCGCAACCTCCGCATCATCACCCTGCCCTCGCTGGCCTTCGCCGCCCCGAATGTGTACATTCAAGTGTGGAGCAGCAATCGGGAGCTCATTGCTTCCTCCGGCAACGTGAGTTCGCTTAGCGAGCCCCTGGATTCTGCGGACCTGGGGATCCAACAGCAACGTTACAGCGAGGTGCGTATCGCAAGCGCGCACCTCAGGGTCTTCACCGTGCCCATCACCTTGGCCGGGGCGGAGGCGGGCTTTCTGCAAGTCGGGACGCCCCTGACCACGGTCGACAGGATCCGAACGTCCCTCTTGTTGATGTTGGTCCTGGGAGATACTCTCGGGATCGTCGTCGCGGCGGCCCTGGGAAGCCTGATCGCGGGAAGGGCCCTGCGCCCCTTGGACACCGTGACTGAGACCGCCCTTCAGATCACTCGCGCAGATGACCTGTCCCGCCGTCTGGCTCTGGAGGCGCCGGCGGGAAGCGAAGTCGGTCGCCTCATCTTGGCCTTCAACGAAACCCTGGAGCGCTTGGAGGACCTCTTTTACTCCCAGCGGCGATTCTTGGCGGACGTCTCTCACGAGCTGCGAACCCCCCTGACCGCCATTCGGGGCAATGTGGACTTGATTCGACGCATGGGCGCGGATGAAGAGTCGCTGGAAGCCATTCAGACGGAGGCGGAACGGCTGATGCGGTTAGTCGGAGATCTGTTGCTGCTCGCGCAGGCAGAAACCGGCAACCTGCCCATGGCTCATGACCCCGTGGATGTCGACACGGTTCTCCTGGAGGTGTTCCAACAGGGCCGGGTTCTGGCTCAGGATCATTTGACGCTTACGATGGGGGATTGGGACCAGGCCGAAGTGGTCGGAGACCGAGATCGGCTCAAACAGCTCTTCTTGAATCTGGTGGCGAATGCGGTCCAGTACACCCCAAGCGGTGGACGGGTGACCCTCTCCCTTCGCCTGGTCGGCGAGTGGACGCACATCTCGGTGACCGACACGGGCCCCGGGATCCCGGCGGAGGAAATCCCGCACCTTTTCGAACGCTTTTACCGCATCGATCGATCCCGGGCCCGGAAACCTCGTACGGGCGCGGGGCTAGGCCTGTCCATCGCCTACTGGATCGCGCACAACCACGGCGGCCGGATCGAGGTGGCTTCCGAGCTGGGCAAAGGGACAACTTTCTCAGTCTGGCTTCCGCTGGCGCCCAAGGAGACTCACCAACCGGCTGCCGTTGCCGCCTGAGCTCCCGGGAGACCCAGCGCCTGGGCGGCCTGCTGGCACAGGCGCGAGCCTCCCGCTTCCTGCCACTCCTGCAGACGCGCGCTGGAGGCCGACCCGGATCGCGCCGCCTGGTAGATGCCGGTGCCCCAGTACACATAGCGCTGGGTCTCCGAAGGCCAGCCTTCTTGGCTCTGGGTCAGGCGGGCCGGACCCCCGTTGTAGGCGGCCAAGGCAAGAGCCGCCTGCCCATGAGCCTCTTGAAGACCAGTCGCCAGGTAGGTCAAGCCCCGCTGCGCATTCGTCTCGGGGTCCAAGGCGTTCTCGCCCGGGCGGAAGTGAAAAGGCATCACCTGGAATAAGCCCAAGGCTCCAGAATTGGATTTGGCCTTGGGATTCCCACATGACTCGATCTGCATGACCGTGGCCGCAAGGTCTGGATCCAGGCCATACTGGTGCGCCCAACGCTGGATCTGGGAACCCCAGAACTGGACGGGGCGAGCGAAGATCGGTGATAATCCCGCCGAAGAGGGCCTGGCTGGGGAAGAGGCGGGAGCAAGATCCCTGAGCCGGACGGCCGGGGAGAGCGAGTGCGCTGAGGCGGAGACGGAGGCCCAGGCCAGAAGCGCCGTGAGTGCCCCGACTTCAAGCGGCAAGGCCCGGACCAAGGTCTCCGAATGCAAGCCTGCCTCGCGCCGAGACGGCCAGGTTAACCGAGCTCGCGAGACCCCGGGAGGGCGGGCCCTTCCCGGAGGGACGGGGAGGAAGGGGCAGGCTGGCCCGAGGCGGGCGTTGCAAAAAGTCGCTTGCCCTCCATCGCGAGCGTGCCGATCAGCAAGATGCGGATCAACCAGACTACAGCCGCGACGAAGATGGGCACCAGGCTAATGACTTCCTCTCGCGTCAGAAGGCCGTTGCCCAGGCGAGGCTGGCCCAGGGCGGCCAGGCTCACGGACCACCAGGTTAGGACCGCATTCATGCCCCCCGCCAGGAACCAGGCCGAGAGGAGGTACCAGGTCTCAAGCCGCTGGGCCTTTTGTTCTCGGGGGGTGAAAAGCCGGGCTAGGCCTCCGAAGTCCATCCCGCAGAAAGCCATGGCGAGCACGGTTGCGAGCGGGATCCCCAGAAACCGCAAGTCCCCGAGCAGGTCCGCGAGGGCGAACTGGGTCGTGCTGTAGTTGAACACCTCAAAGGCCAACAGGGCCAGCACGATCACGGTCCCAAAGGCCGCCCCCTGCTGTGGGAAACCCACCTTGAGGTGCCAACCTCGGCTGCGAGGGGTTGCTTGGGCGACATGGTCGCGGGCCACACTCATAACGCTCATGGGAACCTCCTGACTGGATGCGATGGGAGAAACGGTTGGAACCAGTATAGAACATATGTTCTATATGTCAAGGGTGCAAAGCAGGTGCCACCCGAACTCTTGGAGCCCCTGTTGCTTGGGGATGCTCAAGCTCCGGGGGCTAGATATGGGGTGGTGGAATCCGGCGAGGCTTGCTCAGGTTGGTGAGATAGTGGGCGGGAGGCCACGAGAACAGGCGGGGCGAGACCGACGGGCGCGCAGACCCAGACCTAGACCCGCTCGATGATGGTGGCCGTGGCCATCCCATGGCCGATGCACATGGTCTGCAACCCGTACCGTCCGTCCACGCGCTCGAGCTCGTGGATGAGCTTGGTCATGAGTATCGCCCCCGTGGCGCCCAGCGGGTGGCCCAGCGCAATCGCGCCGCCGTTCGGGTTCACCCGGGCGGGATCGGGTTCGAGTTCCTTTTGCCAAGCTAAGACCACCGAGGCAAAGGCCTCGTTGATCTCAATCGCATCCAGTTGAGCCAGGGAGAGTCCGGCACGAGCCAGCGCCTTGCGGGTGGCCGGAATGGGCCCGTCGAGCATGAGCACGGGGTCAGAGCCGACCACGGCCGTGGCAACCACCCGAGCCCGTGGTTTGATTTGCAGCTGGTGCATTGCCCGAGACGAGGCCAGGACCAGCGCAGCGGCCCCATCGCTGATTTGGCTTGCGTTTCCCGCTGTGACCACCCCATCCGGCTTGAAGACGGTCTTGAGTGTGGCCATCCGTGCCCGGTCGGGCTTCAGGCGCACGCCTTCGTCCTGCTCAAAGGTGCGTAGCTCCTCGGTGGGCTCGCCCTCCGGATTGCGGACCGGGACCTGGAGGGGGAGGATCTGCTCGCGGAACCGCCCCTCGCGGATCGCCTGGCCTGCGCGAATGTGGCTTTCAAAGGAAAAATCATCCAGCCTCTCCCGGGTCAGGTCCCACTCTTCCGCGATCATCTCTGCGCTCACGCCTTGGTGGACCAGGGAATACGGGAAATCACTGGGCCAGCTTGAGGGCCAGTCGGAGCCGAGCGGGACCCGGCTCATCACTTCAATTCCGCCCGCCACGACCACATCCATCTCTCCCGAGGCGATGGCTTGGGCGGCGAAGTGAATCGCTTGCTGGCCGGACCCGCACATGCGATTCAGGGAAACGCCCGGAACCGTGACGGGATAACCCGCCTTCAGGAGGGACAAGCGGGCAATGTTCGCTCCCTGTTCTCCAATGGGGGATACGCATCCCAGAATCACATCTTCCACGCGCGCGGGTTCCAAGTGGGCCCGCCGCGGCGCCTCCGCCAAGACCCAAGCGGCCAGATCCATGGGCGAAAACGAGGAGAGCGCGCCGCCGAGTTTGCCGATGCCCACCGCTGTGCGCACAGCCGAAAGGATGAACACCTCGTTCATTAACGGCCCCCTCCTGGCCGGTCAGCCGCCGGCAAATCTGCTCTCGATTTCCCGGATGCGCTCGATCTGCTTGCGGTTCCACTCATCCTGGCTGAAGGGGGTGGAAAACCAAGCGTCGAGAATCTCTTTCAAGATGGGCTCGGAAGTCGTACGCAGGCTGAGTCCGAGCACATTGGCGTGGTTCCAAAGGCGCGCTCCCCTGGCCGTTTCGGCGTCGGGGCAAAGCGCGGCGCGAATGCCCGGGACTTTGTTGGCGACCAGGGTTGCGCCGGTGCCGGTCCAGCACATCACGATTCCTTCGCTCGCCTCACCCCGCGCCACCCTCTGGGCGGCCTCGAGGCTCACCAGAGGCCAATCCGCTTCTTCCCCCTTCTCCGGGCCCAGGTAGTCGACCTCGTGACCCCGGGCCTGCAATTCTGCGAGCAGGGCCTGCACCAGGTGCGTGTGCTCGTCACTGCTGACGACAACCTTCATCTGGGAACAGGTTCCTCCAGGCCGAGCCGGTGACTGGGGCCTCGAGTTGGGTTAGGCCCTGGCAGGGTCGGGCCCCGCTGGCCGATCGGCGATCAGATCTCGGAGAATGCTTCGGGCGAGCCCGGGCCCTTGGTACACCAGCCCAGTAAAAATCTGGACCAGACAGGCTCCGGCCTCCAGTTTGTCACGGGCGTCGCGGGCACTGGCGACTCCTCCGGTGGCCACAATCGGCAACCGTCCCTCGGTGTGCCGGTAGATGTAGTCTACTACCGCCGTGCTGCGTTCGCGCAAGGGTCTTCCGCTGAGCCCGCCGGATTCGGCGGCCCCGGAAGAACGCAGCCCGGTGCGTGCAATCGTTGTGTTGGTAGCGATCACCCCCGCGGCTTCGAATCGCAGCAAAGCCGCGAGGGCATCATCCAATTCCTCCCAGGTCAAGTCCGGGGCGAGCTTGACTAGAAGAGGGCGGGCCACTCCGCTCTGGTCGGCGAGATGGGCGCGCTCGGACTGCAGGTTGGCGAGCAGCATTTCCAGGGAGTCCCGCGACTGCAATCGGCGCAGGCCCGGCGTATTCGGGGAGCTGACATTGATGGCAAAGTAATCCCCGTATGGATAGAGCTGTCGGAGCAGGTCCGCGTAATCTCGCGTAGCCTCCTCGAGGGGAGTCTCCCGGGCCTTGCCCAGGTTGACCCCAATCACAAAACCCCGCTGGGCGGGCAGCCGGCGCAGGCGCGCGCGCACGGCTTCGGCCCCGGCACTGGGGAACCCCATCCGATTGACCAGGGCTTCGTCTTCGAGCAGGCGGAAGACCCGCGGTCGGGGATTCCCCTGCTGGGGCCGGGGGGTCACAGTGCCGACCTCGATGTGCCCGAAACCAAGGCAAGCCAGTGCCCGAATTGCCTCGGCGTCCTTGTCATACCCGGCGGCTAGCCCCAGGGGGTTGCGAAAGGAAAGGCCAAACGCCTGAACTCGAAGTTCCTGCCGCGCGTCGAACGCCCAGCCCAGCAGGCGGCGCCCGGCCCCCGCTGCCCCGGCCATCCGCAGCGCAAGCAAGGTCCAAGCATGAATCTGCTCCGGATCCAGGCGAAAGAGGATGGAACGAAGGAGGGTGTAGGTTCGCAGCGGAGAGGCCCTGATCCCGCCGGACATGGGCTTCAGTCCGGGTGGAGAACCGCCGCCGCTTCTTCCGGCGTCATTTTGCCCTGCTCCTTCCAGAGGTTGACCAAATCGGACAGGCGGGCCACGGAACTCAGCCTTACGCCTTGCTCCTGAAGTACGGCCTGCGCTCCCTGCTCGCGGTCGACCAAGACCACCACGTCGTTGACCCGCAGTCCGGCTTGGCGCAGCTTCTCGAGGGCCTCGAGCTTTGTCTCCCCGGTGGTGGCAACGTCATCCAGCACCGCGACGGTTTCTCCCACGGCGAATTCCCCTTCAATCAGTGAGCGGGTGCCATAATCCTTGGCTTCGCGACGCGGATAGACCATCGGCCAGTGGCCTTCGAGAGCGACCACCGTGGCGATGGGCAGGCCGGCGTAGGGGATTCCGGCCAGCCGTTGGAAGGAGAGACTCCTGAGAATGGGCAAGTAGGCCCGGGCGATGCGAGCCAAGTGGTTGGGGCGGGAAACCAAAAGGCGCAGATCAAAGTAGATCGGAGACTGCTTCCCGGATTTGAGCGTGAACTGCCCGAAGCGGACGCATCCGGATTCCAGCAGCAGGTCCGCAACCTGCCTGACCTCGGGTGAGGGCCGCCCCGGAGCCCGCGATGGGCTGTGCTGGAGTTGTCTCCGGATCGTGCGCATGACCTCGACCAGATTCTCCGCGGCCTGCCTCGGATTCTCCGCCTGAGAGAGAGATCGGGAGGCAGAGACAAGCAACCCGAGGCCGTCTTGGCGCAGACCGGCCTGGAGGACGGCACCAAGATTTCCGCCCTGCGAGCCGAGACCTGGAACCAGGAACCACAATTCGGGAACCAGCGCCCGAACCCGCTCCAGGGCGACCACATCGGTTGCGCCGACGACCAGCCCGACATTTCCGAGCTGGTTCCAGGATTGGGCCCGCAAGGCCACGCGTTCGTAAAGGTTCAGGCCTTCGGCCTGAAGGCCCTGGATTTCGTTGGCACCCGGGTTCGAGCTTCGGCACAGGACGAAGACACCGCGGTCCGGGTCTTGCAAGAAAGGCAGGAGAGCATCCCTGCCAAGATAAGGGCTGACGGTGACGGCCTTGGCGCCATAGACCCCAAAGGCGGCTCGGGCGTAGGCCGTCGAGGTATCGGCAATGTCTCCGCGCTTGCAGTCCAGAATGACGGGCACTTCGGGCGGGATCAATCCCATCACCTCGTGCAGGGCCCGCATTCCGGCCGGGCCAAGGGCCTCGAAGAACGCGCTGTTGGGCTTGAAGGCCAGCGCCAAATCGGCGGTGGCCTGGATCAGACGCCGGCAGAACGCCACGGCGGCTTCGGCGCTTGGCTCGGGCAGTTGATCCAGGTGAGGGTCCAGGCCCACGCAGAGCAGCGAGTCGATTCGCCGAGCGCGCTCATCGAGCCAGGCAAAGAACGGAAGAGACCTGCTTTCCCCGGTGACCATGTCGCCTCAGGCCTTGCCCAGCACCATCGCCAGGAGGGCCATGCGAATATACAGGCCGTACTCCATTTGGCGGAAGTACGCGGCGCGGGGATCCTGGTCCACCTCGATCGCGATCTCGCCGACGCGCGGAAGAGGGTGCATCACGATCATCTCGTCTTTGGCCAGCTGGAGGGTCTGGGGCGTGATGACATAGGTGTCCCTCACCGATTCGTACTGCTGCGGATTCTCAAAACGTTCCTTCTGAACGCGAGTAACGTAGAGCACATCGGTTTCGGGCAACACCGGTTCCAGATCTCCACGTTCGCTTTGGGGGATTCCCTTGGCCGCCAATTCCGAGACCAAGTTGGAGGGCATATGCAGGAGCTCTGGAGAAACGTAGTGCAGTTTGACCTTGTAGAGCGAAAGCAGTCGAGCCAGGGAATGGACCGTGCGTCCATACTTGAGGTCACCAAGCATCGTGACCGTGAGTCCGTCGATGCGTCCCAGCTCTTCCTTGATCGTGAACAGGTCCAACAGGGCCTGGGTCGGGTGTTCGCCGGTTCCGTCCCCGGCATTGATCACCGGCTTGCGGGCATACTGGGCCGCAATCGCCGCGGAGCCCAGCTCGGGATGCCGCAGGACGATCACATCCGCATAGCACTCCAGGGTGCGGACAGTGTCCGGAAGGGACTCGCCCTTGGCCACCGAGGAGTATCGCACCTCGCTAATTGGGATGACGCTCCCACCCATGCGCTCCATTGCGGAAAGGAAGGAGGACGAGGTCCGCGTGGATGGTTCGTAGAAAAGGTTGGCCAGTATCTTGCCCTTGAGCAGGTCGAAGGTTCCGACGCGCTCGACCATCGACCGCATCTCCTCGGCCACCCCAAAGACATATTCCAGGTCCTGTCGATTGAACTGGGAAACGGAAAGGATATCCTTGCCATAGAAGCGGGCCTGGCGCATGTCTCCAAACGGGATGTAGGGGCTCTTGACCCTGCGTTCGCTGGGGGGCACATAGGTTGCCATTCTATTCTCCTTTTGTCACGGGGCGGGGCCCGATCGAGCGGATGGATTGTGTGCGTGTGTGCGGGGGGTCCTGGAGGATTCCGGCCCCCGGCCGAACAGGTTGTGTCCAAAACCAGGCGGCGCGAGCACCCGCCCGTCCCGGTAGACCAGTTGCCGCCTCATCGTGACGCGCGTGACCCGCCCTTGAACCTCCCAACCCTCGAAGGGAGTCCAGCCGCATCGCGAAAGCAGTTCCCGGCCGCGAATCGTCCAGCGCGCTTCCGGATCCACTTCGATGAACGTATCTTCCCATTCGCGCAGGTTCCAGATTCGAAGCGGATTGTCGTGCATCCTGGCGACCAGGCCCTGCATCGTGAGCCGCCCCTGGCGGACCGCCCCCAGGAGCAGCGCAAGGGCAGTCTCCAGGCCCGGGAACCCTGGAGGCGGGTTCGGGCCGTCCTTCTCCGAGGGGGTGTGGGGAGCATGATCGGTAGCGAAGCAATCAATCACCTCGAGCTGGGCCCACAAGGCCTCCCGGTCCGAAGCTCGCGCCAGCCTCGGTCGGACTTCGGCCCGGCCAGCACCGATCTTGGAAATGTCCTCTTCGTCCAGGAAGAGGTGGTGAGGCGTGACCTCGCAGGTCACCGGCCATCCGCGCTCCTTGGCAAGCCGGATCAAGGCGATCTCCTCGGCCCGGCTGACGTGGGCCACATGCACGGGCTGATCGTGAAGAGCGGAAAGCAAAAGCGCCAGGGCCAGGCTGCGGCCCTCCGCGTGCACCACCACGGGCCGGACTCCTCCGGGCCAATGGGCGAAATGCTGGATCACTGAGGTGAGGTCATCCAAGCGGAGCGGGCCGTAGGTTTGGTCCAGATACAGCTTGAGACCGCAGGACGGGGGAGCGAGGCCGGGGGCAGTCGCGACGTTTTCCACGCTGCCGCCCAGGTAAAGGCCATAGTCGCAGCGCGCGTGCTCGGTCGCCAGCTGCTCGACCTGTTGGAAGACTTCCGCGGTCGTGACCGGGGGTTGTGTGTTGGGCATGGCCAGCACGCACACGAAGCCGCCGGCGAGAGCGGCCGCCGTCCCGCTGCTCCAGTCTTCCTTGTGCGTCGCCCCCGGTTCGCGCAAGTGGACGTGGGGATCCATCAGCCCGGGAAGCCTCAGCATCTTCTTGCCGTTCCTGCCGGAGTCGCAAGGGGCCGGCACCAGGCAAAAAAAGAGAGCCTTTCGGCTCTCATGATTCCGAGACCCACCTGCACGCCCTGGAGGTTTTCCTCCCATTCCGCGGTTCTGCCTTCACGATCCTCCCCGCCTGCCTTTCGACTTCGCGTACATTGTATGCGCTTTCCTCGCCGCGTCAAGGGGCCTCTTCCTGTGGCAAGGAAGGAGGACGGCGATCGACCTCAGCGGCTGTTTCGATCTGATTCCGGCCCCGCTCCTTGGCCCGGTAGAGAGCTCGATCGGCCACATCGACCAAGGAGAAAGCGTCGCCGGCATCGATGCCCAGACTGGCAATTCCTTGGCTCACGGTAGGGGAGGGCATTTGGCGGCCCAGCGAATCGATCGGACGAAGCTGAGCCAGGGTGTGCTGGATGCGCTCGGCGACCATGTGAGCTTGTTCGCTGGTTGCATTGGGGAGGGCCATCGCAAATTCCTCGCCTCCCCAGCGCCCCAAGAGGTCGCCGTGCTTGATGTGGCGGCGGATCGCATCCACGGTGCTCAGCAGGGCGGCGTCGCCGGCCACATGGCCGAAGTGATCGTTGTAGTCCTTGAAATAGTCGATGTCGAGCATGATCAGGCTGAGCGGCGAGCTCTGGTCCCGCGCGTGGGCCACGGCCTTTTCGAGTTCGGCGACAAAGGCTCCATGGCTCAGCACTTGCGTCAAACTGTCGCGCCGAGCTTGTTCGCGCACCGCCTCGTGCTGTCGGGCGTTCAGGATGGCTGCCGCCAGCTGCTCGACCACGATCTGCAGCACGAATTGATCGTCTTCGGAGAAGGCATAGGGGCGAGTCGCCTGCAGGTCCAGCATCCCCAAGAGAGTGCCGGCCGAGAGGATCGGCAAGGACATTTCCGACCGGATCGTCGGTAATGCGGGCACCTCCAGATAGTACGGATCGGTTCGCACGTCCTGGGCGAGGTAAGGTCGGCAGCTGACCATGACATGGGAATTGATGCACTTCTCATCGATCCGGATGCGATCCTCCTGGTCCACTTGAGCCCGGCCCTGGGGACTGGAACCGCCCACGAATACCGCCGAACGTCCACCCTCCTCCACCGCCAGAATGTGCACATGCTCGTAACGCAATCGCGAGGCCAGCAATTCGCAGACCCGGTTATACAGGGAGGAGGGATCGAGGATGGAGCTAATTTCGGTGCCGACTTCGCTCACGGTCATGAGCAGAGACCGCTGTTGCTCCAGTGAGGAAAACGCCGTCGCGTTCTCGACCAGAGCCCCGAGCATCGCCATCAGGGTCTCGCCCATGGCGGCCTCGGCGGGAGAACCCCGATGGGGCACCTCGAAGAAAAGGATCAAGACCCCCCGGAACTGGATTGAGATCTGCAGGCTGAAGGCCTGCAGGGCTTTGACAGAGTCGGGGAGGGGAAGCGCCCTCAGATCGGGCCGATCGCGGTCGATGTCCTCCACGACCAGGCTGCCGGCCCGAGTGGCCAAGACTTTGAACTGGGGAGCCTCCACCAAGGCGCGCGCGTCCAGGGTAAGATCGGTCAGCCCATCTTGGGCGGCGAGGCGCAGGCGGGGTTGCTCGGCCAGCAGAATGACGGCCGCTCGGCATTGGAACAACTGCCGGGTCTCCTGGCACGCCCGCAGCAGAAGCGTGTCCAGGTTGCGTTCCGTGGTCAGCTGCGCCGAAAGCTGAGCCAGGCCCGACATCCGCTGGCTCTCCTCTTGGATGTGTTGATAAAGGCCCAATCGCTCCAAGGCCAGGGCGGCATAGTGAACCGAGGACTGCGCCAAGCGCAGCTCGGGTGCGGTGAACTCGCCGCGCAAAGATTCCATCGCGGCCACTCCGATCACCTGGGATCCGACCTGAATCGGCAGGAGCAGACCTTGTTTCATCCCCAGGGCGGCCAGGATCGGATGCTGCGCTCCGGCCTGCTCGAGCACCTGGGGCTGCAGCTGACCCGCTTGCAGCTGGAACTCCGGAAGAGTGTCGGGAGTTGCTCCAAAAGAGGCAACCGGAACGAGAGCGCCATCTTCGAGGTCGATCGTCCAGACCACGCCTCGAGAGGCATTTACCGGCGGACCCCCGAGATGGTCGACGAGAATATGCGCGACCTCCTCCTTGGTTCGAGTGAGCAGCATGGAACCACTTAGCCCGAGCAGGGCCTCCAGGCCGGAAAGCATGATTTCACGGCTCTCCATCAGCGCGGTCATTTCGTTATGGCGATGGATGGGGACTTGCAGATGTCCCTGCGCGGAACGACCCTCCGCAAAGGCTTGATCCGCGTCGGTCAGCCTCTCCAGAGGTTTGAAGATCCGGCGATTGACCAGGTCAATCTGTACCAGCGAAAGAAGGACCAGCAGCCCGATCATGACGCTCAAGCCGACCGAGATCGTGCGGCTCACCGCGGCGCTGATAGCGTTCTCGCTGAGCAGAAGGTGGAGAGTGTAGGGAGGATGGTCACCCGCCTGCGGAGGAAGGTCGAGGGTGCGGGCCATGTCGAAGGAAGAGCTGGCCCCCGTGCCCATGGCAAACAACCCTTCGCGACAATCCGACGAAGTCCCGGCCAGACAGCCCGCCGTCGGGACCGGGCGCGTGGTTCCCGAGAACGCCTCCTGCCAGGTCCGTCTGACCAGCCCGGGCTCGGTGGCTGCGAGGATCGTCCCCTGATTGTCAGTGACCAGGGCCAGGGTACTCTGCACGCGAATTCCCTGGCGGAATTGACTCAGCAGGGACGGCAACTGGGCCGGGTCACTGGAGTCCTCGAGCTGGGTAGCCAGCAAGAAGCTCACCTCGCCCATGTGATCCCCGAGGACTTCTTGGGACAAGCGGTTTGTTTGCTGCGTGATCGCCAGGACGCCAGACACGGTGGCCACAATCACCACCGCTACATTCATGCCAAAGAATTGCGTGCGCAAGCGGACGAACCAGGTGAGCCGCATGGGCGAATTTGAAGTGAGCGGATTGGGTTCGCTTACTTACTGGAAATTATAGCTTCGGTTTGGGCGAAGGGTCAGATTCGTTTCGCCAGCACCCCTCTCGAGCGGACTGCCCCGATCGAGCGAGGGGGTCAAGACAGGAGGGCCGGCTTCTTAAGGAAGCCAGCTTCCCCACAGAAGAGGAACAAGTCAACTTGCGTCCTTGAAGCCCCACCTGGGGGTCAGGGCTTGCGCCAGAGATCCAGGATCCTGGGCATGGAGGGAAAGGCCAGTTCCGGAATCTCCTCGGGTCCAAAAAGGCCGGCAGCTTGAGCGTCGTCCCCTGGCGTTGGGTTCCCGTCCTGGGCGGTGCCGCGATACACAATGAGGATATCGGCACCCTCGTCCGGGGCATGTCGGGGAATGACATCCAAAAGATCCAAACCAGATACAGATAATCCGGTTTCTTCCTCAAACTCGCGCATCGCGGCTTGGCGCGGATCCTCTCCCGCCTCGACGTACCCAGCCGGGACGGACCACTTGCCAAGTCCGGGGTTGACCCCTCGACGGATCAACAAGACTTGGCCGTTTCTCTGTGCCAGGACGGCCACTGCCACCTTTGGGTCTTCGAAATGGATTCGACCACAGCTCGTGCAGATCGCCCGCTCCCGGCCAAATGCCGGACGGTATTCGACGGGAGCGCCACACGAACTGCAAAACCGAATGGGGGCTCGTGGGCTCATATCCCGGTCCGCCGAGAGAGGATGGCCGCGATTGCCAATCCAACTGCCGCGAGCGCCAGAATGATCTCGCCTGATCGCAGGAGGGGGCGAGAGGCTGGGACGATCGAGGCCCAGGTTCGAGGCGAAGAAGGCAGCGGTTGCGCGGGGAGATTCGTTTGGCTTTTGGGGGCGGGGACCGCGACCGAGGGCTGGAGGTTCTCAGCCTCGGTCTGGGGGGCGGATGACTCAGGGCTGGGAGACGAGCCGACATGGGGAGGAGAAGGAGGAACACCCCCTCCCATGAGCTGCTCGGGGGTGGGCGGGGTTGCCGAGGGTGCTGCACCCCCGGCAGGCGTCAACTCGCTGCCGGGGGTGGGGTTGAAGAGGCGCTCGGCTGCGAGCGGTGAAGTTATCGGAAGCGGGGCCGCTGGACTGGCCAGCGAGGATTGCTGCGCCTGCATCACCGAGGGAGCCTGCCCCGGTGTCTCATGGTCCGAGGCAACCGGCAGCGCGGCGGGAACGCTTCCCGCTGCCAGCCAGGAAGACGAGCCGAGGTCGAGGAAGAAAAGTAGTGCCAGCGCCATGGCGGCGACGGCGGAGCCCCAGGTGTAATACTTGGACCGCTGAGGCTGCCTCGGCCGCAGGGGGGCGAGCAGACCCTTTGTGATCCGGAAGTCTCGGGGCACCCCGATCGGGGGCAGGTCGCGCAGCCCTTCCCGGACCATGCGGATCTCCGCCACCGCCCGGCGGAGTTCAGGTTCTTGCCGGAGTCGGGAGAGAAAGTCGCGCCTTTCCTTGGGCGTCACGGTCCCGTCCAGGAAGGAGGAAATCAGCTCCAGATCACGTTGGGAAAAAGAGGCGGGAGGGGTCATGGGACGGACTCCTCCTCAAGACGGAATTGCGATGGAAGAAGTTCCGCTTGGGACGACAGGCAGTCGCGCAGGTTGGCGCGCGCCCGGGCCAGCCGACTCTTGACCGTGCCCAGCGCGATCTTGAGGGACTCGGCAACTTCTGCGTAGTCCATCGCCTGCACATCGGCCAGGATGACGACGGCTCTCTGCTCGAGGCTCAGTTGAAGCAGGCAATCCTCCAGCGCACGACGGAGTTCGTGGCGTGAGGTTGCCTCTTCGGGGGTCTCTCCCGGGTCGGAAAGTACGGGTAGCCCATCGGGCTCGTTTCCCCCGTTCTCGGAAGGCGAGAGGTCGTCCAGGGAGAGTGTGGGTTTCCGCTTGCGGCGGCGCAATTCGTCGTAGCAAGCGTTTGTCACGATTCGGAAGAGAAAGGCGCGGAACGAACCGCCACGGAAATCCTTCAAGTGGCGGTAGCAGGAGAGAAAGGCCTCTTGGGTCGCATCCGCAGCCGCCTCCGCCTCGCCCATCAGGCGGAAGGCGAGGCTGTACACCTGGCTCTGGTAGGCGGTAACCAACTGGTTGAAGGCTTCCAGGTCGCCGGCTTGAGATGCCGAGATCAGCTGTCTTTCTTTCGGGATGTCGTCGTGCCTGGCCATCACTTCATGCGCGGATCGGACCCGACCTCCCCTGGTGATGAGTGCGCGTCCGACTCAGACCCCCTCTCCGGCCAAGCATAATGCACGCCCGCCAAATCTGCGAATCGCTTGGGCCGCAAGATCGGTTGCAGTACAATGGAGCAGGTGTTGGCGGTCTGGCTCGAACTGCTTGAAGTGGTTGCCGTTTCCTCGGCCGCCAGCCCATTCAGATCATGGATGCTCGCCCCTCTCCAATCGCAGGGACTTGGTACCCAGGAAGCCCCGCCGCTCTCAAGGATTCCATCAACCGATTCCTCTCCGGGGCGGTCTTGGATTTGCCCGCCGGGCGGATCAGGGGAGTGATCGCGCCCCATGCCGGACATCGTTACTCGGGGCAAGTAGCGGCCTATGCCTTCAACTGTCTGCGAGGGCTTCAGCCGGACTTGGTTGCCGTCGTCTCTCCCATGCATCATCCCTATCAGGCCGCGCTGCTGACCACGGGCCACGAGGCCTATCGGACGCCTTTGGGGGATGTCCTCGTGGATCGGAAGGCCGTCGAGGCGCTTGGGGAGGGGGTGGCCAGGCGATTGGGCCTCGAACTCTCTCCAATCCGCAACGACCCGGAGCACGCGCTGGAGATTGAGCTTCCTTTCTTGCAGTGCGTCCTGGGGTCGTTCCGTCTCCTGCCGGTGATGGTCCTGGACCAGGAGACGGAAACCGCCCGAGGGCTGGGCTTGGCATTGGCCGAGGTGTTGAAGGGTCGGGATGCGCTCCTGGTAGCCAGTTCGGATCTCTCCCATTACTTCCCTCAGGCCACCGCGGATGCGCTCGATGCGGAGATGCTGCACCGCATTGAGGCCTTCGATCCGGAGCGGGTGATGTCGGCGGAAGAGGAGAGAGTCGGATTCGCTTGCGGTCGAGCCGCGATCGCCGCCGTGCTGTGGGCGGCGCGGGCTCTAGGTGCCGACCGAGTCCGCGTGCTCAAGCACGCGACCTCCGGAGAAGTGACGGGTGATTACGATGCGGTTGTGGGCTATGGCGCCGCCGTGATTTGGCATTCGCGCAGCGAAGCGGCGCCCGTCCCCTCCTCGCCATGACGCTGGCCGGATTTGATCCCCTCCAACTGATCACGCTTCTGATCCTGCTCGGCCTTAACTCCTTCTTTGTCGCAGCCGAGTACGCCTTGGTAGCGGCCCGCCCCACGCGTTTGGAGGAGCTGGCGCGCGGGGGGGACTTGGGAGCGCGCCAGGCCATCGAGCTCCTCCGGGACCGGGATCGCTTCATCGCCACCAGCCAGCTGGGGATCACGATGGCCGGGCTCGGGCTGGGATGGGTGGGGGAACCGGCCCTTTCCGGCCTGATCCAGGACCTCTTGGGGTTCTCCCCGGGCTTGGGGCAGGGGAGCACCCTGGCCCATGTCCTGTCCTCCCTGTTAGCCTTCGCAATCGTCACATATGTGGCCGTGGTGGTGAGCGAGCTTGTCCCCAAGTCCCTGACGTTGGGAAATCCCGAGCGGATTGCGGCGTGGGTCTGTCGTCCCCTGATTTGGGCAGCTGCCTTGGCGCGCCCTCTGGTCTGGCTGCTGCAACAGTCGGCCCGCGGCCTGCTGGGCTGGGTCGGTGCGACTGCGGAAGTATCGCGGCGTCCCCCCTACAGCACGGATGAACTGAAGCTCCTGGTTGTGGCGGCGGAGCGAACCGGCGCGCTGGAAACCACGGAGCGCGAAATGCTGCACGCCGTTTTCGACTTCGGCGACCTGAGGGTGCGTGAGGTCATGGTTCCGCGGACCGAAATGGCCGCCCTCTCAGCCGAGAGCACTCTGGAGGAAATGATCCAACTCTCCAGCCGCCATCCCTACAGCAAGTTCCCGGTCTACGAGGGCGATCTGGACCACATCCTCGGCCTCGCCCATGTCAAGGATCTGGTCGCCGCGCGGCGCAGCCCTCCGTCGACGTCGGCCGTTCGCGGTCTTTTGCGGGAGACCTTCTTTGTACCCGAGAACATGCGCGTGCAAGATCTTCTCAGGGAATTCCGAGCGCGCCGGCAACACCTGGCGATCGTGCTCGACGAGTACGGCGGGACCGCGGGGCTCGTGACCCTGGAGGACCTTCTCGAGGAGATCGTCGGCGAAGTAGCCGATGTCTTCGACAAGCGAGCCCCGGACATCAAGCGTCTGCCCGAGGGAGGCGGGCTGATTGACGGGTTGGTTTCGATTGAAGATGTTAATGACTCCTTCGGCCTGCGGCTCGCCGACCCGAACTACGATACCATCGCCGGGTACATGCTCGGCCGGTTGGGCCGCGTGGCCAAAGTGGGGGACCAGGTTGACGTGGAGGGTTATCAATTGCGGGTGGAGGCGATGGACCACCTGCGCATAGCGAGCCTCTCCCTGAGCCCCCGAAATCCAAGACCGCTGCCCTCCCCGCCGGTGAGTTCATGAAGCGCTTTGTGGAAGTGGCCGTCAACGTTCCGACCCAGCAGGCCGTGTTCCACTATCATGTGCCTGCCGAGTGGGACACTGTCCCGGGAGCGGGGATGCTGGTCGAGGTTCCATTTGGCTTGCTGCAACGTCAAGGGATCGTACTGGGCGAGATTCCCAGCCCGCAGGTTTCAGAGACCAAACCCCTGGTTTCACTGCTGGATCCCCAGCCGGTGCTGACCCGCCAGCAGATCCAGCTGGCGCGTTGGATGAGCGCCTACTACCGAGACCCCCTTGGGAGTTGCCTGGAGGCCATGCTTCCCCCTGGGCTTTCCAAGCATGCGGAATCGACGTACTCGCTTCGGGTTCCCTCCTTTGAGCCTGCCCGTCCCTCGGAGCGGCGCCTGATCAGCCTGCTTGGCCAAAGAGGGTCGCTCAGACACGGGCAGTTGGACCGCGCCTTCCCGCATGTGGCCTGGGAGCGTGACGCGATGAGGCTCGTGCGCAAAGGGATTCTCATGCGGCGCCAGCTGCTGCCGCCTCCCTCCGTCCATCCCAAACAGGTCCGCACGGCGAGGCTGGCCATCCTTCCGGAACAGGCGCGGGAGCTGGCAGGCGAAATCAGAAGCCGGGCCGTGCGCCAGAGTGCGCGGGCGGCGGCCGAGCGGCGCGCCAGGGTTCTCGAGTTCTTGGCGGAAGAGAAAGGCCCCGTCGAGGCCAGCTGGGTCTACGCCCGCAGTGGCGCCCGGTTAGAGGATCTCAAGTTGCTGGCCGAATCGGGATGGGTCGATCTGGGGCAGGAGCAGGTCTGGCGCGACCCGTTGGCCGGAAGGGAATTCGGCCCCCCACCCTTCGTGACGCTCAGCAGCGATCAGGAACGGGCGTGGCAGGAGATCCGCGTTGCACTGGCAAGGGGGGAGGGCCGCTCCTTCCTGCTTCACGGAGTCACAGGCTCTGGCAAGACCGAGATCTATCTGAAAGCGGCCTCCGAGACTCTGGCAAAGGGCCGGCAGGTCATCGTTCTTGTCCCAGAGATCTCGCTCACGGCACAGACGATCGAACGTTTCGGCCGATGGTTCCCGGGACGAATGGGTGTGCTTCATAGCCGACTCTCGGAAGGGGAGCGGTATGACACCTGGCGCCGTGCCCGCTCCGGGACCCTGGAGATCATCCTTGGCGCGCGGAGTGCGCTCTTTGCCCCGCTGCCCGCCTTGGGCTTGATCGTGGTGGACGAGGAGCATGATGACTCCTACAAATCCAACCAACCCCCGTTTTTTCACGCGCGTCGAATGGCCCTTGAGTATGCTCAGATCGCGCAGGCCGTCTGCCTGTTGGGGTCTGCCACCCCCGACTTGACCACGTACTCTGCGGCTCGCCACGGAGCCCTAACCTACCTCCGCCTCCCCTTGCGAGTGGGAGGTCCGCAGACCTCCGCCGGCAGTGGCTCCGGTCGCGGCAGGGAGATGCCTCCGGTCGAGGTGGTCGACATGCGGCAGGAGTTGAGAGCGGGGAACCGTTCCATCTTCAGCCGGTCGCTCATTTCCGGGTTGAGGCAGTGTCTGGAAAGGAAGGAACAAGCCCTTCTTTTCCTCAATCGAAGAGGGAGCGCGAGCGCCGTGTTTTGTCGCTCCTGCGGTCAGGCACTGCGGTGCCCACGGTGTGGCATCCCCCTGACCCTGCACGGAGGTCCGGAGGACCAGAAGGAGGGCGGCGGAGCCCTCTCCCGGAGGCTGATCTGCCATCACTGCAACTACCGGCGGGAGATCCCCAAGAATTGCCCGCGCTGCCGGAGCTCAGCGTTGCGGCCCCTGGGCGTGGGGACCCAGCGCATCGAACAAGAGGTGCGCTCCGCCTTCCCTTCGGCGCGCACTCTGCGGTGGGACCGGGACACCGTTCGCCAGCCTGGCGCGCATGAGATCCTGCTGGAGCTCTTCGCCTCCGGGCGGGCGGACGTGCTGGTGGGTACGCAGATGATTGCGAAGGGATTCGACCTGCCGCGGGTGACGCTGGTGGGGGTGATTCTGGCGGAGGTGGGTCTCTACCTGCCGGACTATCGGGCCGCCGAGAGGAGTTTTCAAGTCCTGACCCAGGTGGCTGGCCGCGCGGGCCGAGGAGTGCGCGAGGGGCGGGCCATTTTTCAGACGTATCAGCCGGAAGCATCTGTCATCCGGGCTGCGGCGGCCCAGGACTACGAGCTTTTTGCGCGAAGCGAACTCCAGGCGCGGAAGGAGTTGTCCTACCCCCCTTCGGCCTCGCTCATCCGGTTGCTCTTTGCCGATGAGAAGGAGGAGAGAGCCTCGCGCGCATGCCGCCTGACAGCCTCCCTCCTGCGCGAAAGGATAGCACGCCAGAAGGAGAGAAACACGGATCTCGTCGGGCCAGCTCCGTGTTTCTTTGCACGCGAAGCAGGACGGTATCGCTGGCAGGTGCTCCTGCGCGGCCCCAACCCGGCTTCCGTGCTGCCTGCCACACTTCCCGCCGAGTGCCAGGTGGACGTCGACCCGGTGACACTCCTATGACCCCGGGTGGAGGGGAAGGCCAGGTTCTCATGGCCCGGCGGAACGCCTTTGGGTGTTGGGGCGGTGTCGGTCGAGGAGCGGATAGGAAGGGAAAGGGCGAGCGTTGCAGGGCGCTCTTTTCCCCTTCCGGGAAAAGGCCAGCGGGCCTTGGTCAGGCAGGGGAGCCGCGCGAGCGGATCGCCGGTTTTGACGGCCCGCGCCGCGGGTGATATACTTTCGGCGCTCCCGCCTACGGGCGGGAGAATTTGTGCCCCGCAAGGGGTATCTCGCACGCGGTGGACCTGACCGTGCGTACCCGGAAGCCGCCGAGCGGAGGGTAGCGGGAGGGGAGGAAGCCGCGGAGGCCAAACGCAAAGGAGAAGCCATGGCACTCGTGTCTCTCAAGTCGCTGCTCGAAGCCGGGGTGCACTTCGGCCATCGGACCGAGAAGTGGCACCCCAAGATGAGGCCCTATATCTTTACTGAACGCAATGGGGTCCACATCATCGACCTGCAACAAACCGTTGCCGCCCTGACGCAGGTTCATTCGTTGGTAAGCGGCCTGGTGGCCCAAGGCGGGACGATCTTGTTCGTGGGAACGAAGCGCCAGGCGCAGGATACCGTGGAAGAGGAAGCCACGCGGGCCAACATGCCGTATGTAATCGATCGGTGGCTGGGCGGGACCCTGACGAACTGGCGGACCATCAAGGAGCGGATTGACGAGCTGGATCGGCTGGAGAAGATGGGAGCCTCGGGGGAGTTTGAGCGCCTGACCAAGAAGGAGGAGCTCATGCTCCGCCGGCGCATGGCGCGCCTCGGCCAGCGTTTGGGCGGGTTGCGCAAGATGGTCTCCCTGCCCTCGGCCCTTTTCGTGATCGACGTTAACCGTGAAGAGACCGCGGTCCACGAGGCGAATATCCTGGGCATCCCCGTGATTGCGCTCGTCGACACCAATTGTGATCCATCCGGCATAGACTACATTATCCCCTCCAACGACGACGCGATCCGAGCCATCCGCCTGCTGACGGCGAAGACCGCAGATGCGGTGCTGGAAGGGATCGGACTGCGGAAAGACAGGGAGCAGGTCGAGGAGGCCCCTCAGCCCGAAAGTGACGAAGCGCTGCTGGGCGAGGCGACGCTGGCGAAGATGCGCGACGAACAGGGGACGAGTGGTTCTGATGAGGAGAAGGCTGGAGGAGTATGAGTCGGGCGATGGTGATTCCCACGGCTCAAGTCAAGCAGTTGCGCGAGTTGACCGGCGCAGGCATTCTGGATTGTCGTACGGCGCTGGAGGAGACGGGCGGCGATGTGGACAAAGCCGTTCAGTACCTTCGCGAGAAGGGCTTGGCGGCAGCGGAGAAGCGCTTGGGACGGGAGACGCGAGAAGGTTTTATTGATCTTTACAGCCATGGGAATGGCCGCGTGGGGGTCATGGTCGAGGTGAATTGTGAGACCGACTTTGTCGCCCGGGCCGAGGAGTTTCGCCGCTTTGTTCACGAGGTCGCCCTGCAGGTTGCGGCGGCCTGCCCTCTGTATCTGGATGTGAGTCAAATCCCGTCCGAGGTTGTGGAGGTGCAACGAACTGAGGCGCGCAACCAAGCTCGCCGAGAAGGAAAGCCCGAGAAGGTCTGGGATCGCATTGTCGAGGGGCGTCTGGACAAGTTCTATCGGGAGGTGTGCCTCCTCCGTCAGCCCTATATTCGTGACGACCAGATGACCGTCGCGGATGTTCTCCGGCAGATGATCGCTTCCACCGGGGAGAATGTGGTCATCCGGCGCTTTCAGCGCTGGGAGGTGGGCCAGGAGGCTGGGTGAGTCAGGGCGGGTCAACGAGAAGGTTGGCCCGCTTTTCTTGAAAGCGGGAGGAGGGGCGCATGGCTCTGCAATACGAACGCATCCTTCTCAAACTGGGAGGAGAAGCTCTGGCCGGAGCGGATGGCAGCGGCATCGATCCGATGAGGGCGGAGGATCTGGCCGTTCGCATTCATGCGGTGCAGGAGTGCGGCGTACAAGTCGCGGTGGTCATCGGGGCGGGGAACCTGTGGCGCGGGGACCGCGGCCTGGCGCGCAGCATGGAGCGTGCGACCGCAGACTACATGGGCATGATTGCGACCGTTATGAACGCCCTGGCCTTGATGGACGCCCTGGAGCGAATGGGGGTCATCACGCGGGTGCAGTCTGCCATCGAGATGCGTGCGGTGGCCGAGCCCTATATTCGCCGGCGGGCGATCCGCCATTTGGAAAAAGGCCGGGTGGTCATCTTTGGAGGGGGGACCGGCAATCCCTTCTTTTCCACCGACACCGCAGCGGCTCTGCGCGCGATGGAGATTAGTGCCCGAGTGCTGATCAAGGCCACGAAAGTTGATGGGGTGTACGACGAGGACCCGCAGAAGAACCCCGCCGCCCATAAGCTCGAGAAGCTGAGCTATATCGAAGCCCTCAATCGCCGCCTGGGAGTAATGGACAGCACAGCCATTTCCCTCTGCATGGACAACAATCTCCCCATTCTGGTCCTCAATCTCTGGGAACCGGGAAGCCTCGAAAAGGCGGTCGAAGGGAAGCGGATCGGGACCATGATCGGCCCCGATTGATTCTCGGCCCCCCGCCTGTTCCCCCCTCCGCAGCTGTGTGCCCGCTCCCCCTTCCAAAAGGTGGCAGTTTTCGAATTGCTCCTTTTGGATTATCCTTGGCTTCAGATAGAGCTCATTCCGGCGCGAGGATTCGATAACCCAGGAGCGATTCCCAATGGTGAAGGACGCATTGGCCGAGGCTGAGACTCGCATGAAAGGCGCGGTGAAGTCACTGGAGGAGGAACTGGCCACCCTCAGGACGGGTCGCGCCAGTCCGGCGCTGGTCGAGCGCCTGGAGGTCGAGTACTACGGTGCGGCCACGCCTCTCATGCAGCTGGCGACCATCTCGGCGCCTGAAGCTCGATTGCTCACCATCAGGCCATTTGACCCCGGATCGCTCAAAGGCATCGAGCGCGCGATCCTGGGTTCCGAATTGGGCCTGACCCCCTCCAATGACGGCAAGATCATCCGTTTGACCATTCCCGCGCTGACCGAGGAACGACGGCATGAGTTGGTGAAGATTGTGAACCGTCGGACCGAGGAATCGCGGGTTGCCGTTCGCAACATCCGTCGAGATGTTCACAATGACCTGCGCGAGTTCGAAAAAGAGAAGCTCATGTCGGAAGATGAATTGAAGCGGGGCGAGGAAGACCTTCAGAAGCTTACCGATCGGTACATCGGGAACCTGGATGAGATGAGCCGGCGCAAAGAGGCGGAGATCATGGAGGTCTAGTCGTCGCAGGGAAAGGGTACGAGAGGTCCGTGCGGACAGGTGCCGTGACAAGCAAGCGATCGGATCCTGCAGAGGAAGGGGCTAAGGCCGTTCCGTCCGGGCTGCCGGAGAAGATCCCGCAGCACGTGGCGATCATCATGGACGGGAATGGCCGCTGGGCCAGCCAGCGCAACTTGCCCCGCTTGGCCGGGCATCGGGCGGGTACTGAGAACCTGCGGCGAGTGATCACCGCCTGCGTCGAGTTCGGCATTCACTACCTCACGCTATATGCCTTCTCTACCGAGAACTGGGGGCGGCCCGAAGACGAGGTCCAGGGCCTGCTCTCGATTCTGGAGGATGTTCTGGACCGCGAGCTCGCGGAACTAAATCGGGAAGGTGTTCAGCTTCGGCACATCGGTCGGCTGGACGGGATCAGCCCCCGCCTGCAGGGAAAGGTCCGGCAGGCCATCGAACGGACGAAGGGCAATCAACGTTTGGTGCTCAACGTAGCTTTCAACTACGGTGGGCGCGATGAAATTGTCCAGGCCGTGCGGCGGATGATCGCGGATGGGGTCCGGGCCGATCAGGTGACCGAACCGTTGTTCAGCCAGTACTTGTTCACCGCGGGCACCCCCGACCCGGATCTGATCATTCGCACCTCGGGCGAGCTGCGCATCAGCAACTTCCTCATCTGGCAATGCGCCTACGCCGAGTGGTACATTACCCCCGTCTATTGGCCCGACTTTGGCAAAGAGGAGCTGCGCCTAGCCCTCTGGGAATATAGCCAGAGGGAACGGCGCTTTGGCCGAGCGCCCACCGCTTGGGGCGCGTCCTAGAGGACTCATGCTCCGGGATCGCATCGTCGTGGCGCTTCTGTTGTTGCCCGTTGCGCTTTGGCTGATCGTAATAGGGGGTCTTCCCTTTTGGGCCCTGGTGTCGATTTTCCTCGTCCTGGCGGGGATCGAGTACGGGCAGCTTTTTGAACATGTAGGCCTGAGACCGAGCTCCTGGCTGATGGCGGCAGGCATTCTGGCCATTACGGCGATGCGCGCCTGGGCTGGTTTTGACCATGTCGGTATTCTCCTGCTGCTCATCACCCAGGGGGCACTGCTCTGGTACCTGATCCAGTACGAGCGCGGGGCCTCCCGCTCGGGGAGCGAGTTTGCGGTAACCCTGGGTGCAATCCTCTATGTCGGCTGGCTGGGGGCCTACCTGGTTTCCCTCAGGGCCCTGCCCGACGGGACGTGGTGGTTCCTGATCGTCATGCCCGCGATTTGGCTTGGCGATTCCTTGGCCTTCTCCATCGGGCGCCGCTTTGGCCGGCACCGCATGACGCCTCGTCTGAGTCCAAGGAAGACCTGGGAGGGCTACCTCGGGTCGGTCCTGGGGGGTGCTCTGGGCGGGGGCGGGTTGGCTCTCGTCTGGCAGATTGCCGCCCGGCCAGCCAGTGGATTGCGCCCGCTCAGCGGCCTACTGATCGGAGGCTTGGTGGGGGCACTGGCCCCGCTGGGCGACCTGGCCATCAGCATGATCAAGCGCGAGGCCGGAGTCAAGGATTCGGGGACCCTCCTCCCAGGACACGGTGGCGCGCTAGATCGGATTGATTCCTGGATTGTCGCCGCCTCCGTCGGGTACTACCTCGTCGTGAGTATCGCCCCGCTCTTCCACTGATCCCGACGGTCCCCCTCAAGTCGGCCGAGGCCGACCCCTCCCATAGCAGATCGACGAGAGGGCAAAGCGCCTGCCCCCAAAAAGGGAGCGTGTTTGGCGCCGGGGGAGGGAGACATCCAAACCCCGTGCGCGGCAGGCCGTCGCCAGCCGGGCCTCCTCGAAAGCAGCGCACGCGCAGAGGGCGGGTCGGCTGGCGCAGGGGGGTCAGAGCCAAACCGCCGGGGCTGAACGGATGAGCCCCGGAGCGCCAAGCCGTCAGGAGAGATTCGGGACTGAGCGGGTCAACCCGAGAAAAACAACAGGTGAAACGATGGAGGCTCCAACGCAGGGCGTCTCACTGCCCAGACCCAGCGAGATCCCGCCTCGCAGCCGACCCGGCAAGCCCCAGCGGATGCCAGAAGCAGAAAGAGATCGCTCCTGCCTCGGCTTCAGAGGATCGAGCCGAGGCTAGCCCTCGAGGTAGGCGCGCCCGCCTGCGGCTCTAGGGAGTGGGACAGCCCATGCCGAACCAAGCGCAATACAGGTTGTTGGTGTCGATGTAATAGAGGACCGCCACGAGGACCACGACAATCACGATTACCAAACAGCCGCAGCCGATCAGGAGATTGCGCGTGGTGTGGCTTTTCTTCTCAGGAGCGATGCCCGCGGCCGGCGTTGGCGGTGGCGGTGGGGGCACCGCCTGCACAGGCATCTTGGCTACCGAGGCCGCCACCGTGGCCCCTACCCCCTCGCCCTCAAAGGAGAAAACCACGTTTTCGCCAAGGGTGACCTCGTCACCCGGGCTAAGCATGCGCTGCCCGGTGATGCGCTGTTTGTTGACGAAGGTCCCATTGGTCGAGCCCAGGTCTTCCAGCATGTAGGTGCCCTGCTTGCTGGTCAGCCGTGAGTGTGAACGCGAGATCTCTGGGTCGGGGATGACGATGTCCGCCGAGGCCTCGCGACCGATCGTAATGCTATCCTTCGTGAGCTCGTAGACCTTTCCTGGGGTGGGACCGCTGCGCATGACAAGACGTTGGCGTTCGCTGGACATTTCGTCCTCCGGGTTTTTGAGCTTGCAGCGAGTGTACATGGACTTGAAGGCGGAGTCAACTGAGGTCGCCATAGGCGGAGTGTTCGCCAAGGCGGCTGGCTGGGCTTGGCCCGTGACGGAATCCGCTTCGTCTTGACAGAGGGCTCGGATTGCCGATAATGAGGTCAAAAGCAAAGGCCTTGACGGAGGAAAGTAAACTGCTGGGGGTTGCCAGGGAGGCCGAGGTCATGACTGGGAGCCCGGCCCAACCGCAGGCAGTTGAAGTTCCCTCCCGAGCCGTTCAGGTGGACCGCGTCGTCTTCGGGCGCGTAGTCTGAGCCGGTGCTCGGCCGTTACCCGAGAAGGCCCTCTCCCGGAGGAGACGGCAGGTGATCCGGGCGGGGGATGCGGAGCGAGTTGGGCCCGTTGCAGCGGCTGGGGTCCGACTAACCAGGGTGGTACCGCGGGTCTTGATCCCGTCCCTGATTGGACGGGATTTTGTTTGCTGTGGAGGCTCGATGATTGAGCAACTCGACCGAATGGAGCAGGAGGCGATTGCGGCCTTGAGTTTCGTGCGGGTAAGAGATGACCTGACGGTCTGGCGCGGAGCCTATCTGGGTCGCAGTTCAAAGCTCATGATCTTCATTGGTGATCTGGGCGAGCTCTCGAGTTCGGATCGACCGACCTTGGGACGACGAGCCAACGAGGTCAAGCGGCGGTTGGAGGAAGCCTATCAGTCCAAGCTAGAGGAGCTCCACCGCCAGGTGCTGGAGCGGACGCTCCACGAGGAGAGACTGGACGTCACCTTACCCGGGCGCCCGCCTGCGCGCGGTCGACTCCACCCCTCCACCCAAATCGTACGCCGAATCACTTCGGTCTGGGCCGACATGGGCTTCCAAGTCTACCGCAGCCGCGAGGTCGAGACGGACGAGTACAATTTCGGACTGCTCAACATGCCTCCTGATCATCCAGCGCGCGATCAATGGGACACTTTCTATACGACGGTTCCCAACATTATCCTTAGAACTCACACCTCTCCTGGGCAGATGCACGTCATGCGCGAGTGCGCGCCCGAGCCGATCCGGGTGGTCCTGCCGGGAATGTGCTACCGCTACGAGCAGATTACCGCTCGTTCCGAGATCCAGTTCAATCAGGTCGAGGGACTTGCGGTCGGGCACCAGATCACCTTCGCCAACCTCAAAGGGACCCTCTCGGATTTCGCCCGCCGCATGTTCGGCCCTTCCGTCCGATCCCGCTTCCGGGCAGACTACTTCCCGTTCACCGAGCCCAGCGCCGAGATGGATGTGGAGTGCTTTGTCTGCGGGGGTCAGGGATGCGCCGTCTGTAAGCACAGCGGTTGGCTGGAGATTCTGGGAGCCGGAATGGTGCATCCGAATGTCTTGCGCAACGGGGGCTACGACCCGAGGCATTTCTCGGGCTTTGCCTTCGGCCTGGGACCGGAGCGGATCGCGATGTTGCGCTACGGCATCGGGGACATCCGTTCCTTCTGGGCCAACGACCTGCGCTTTCTGGAGCAGTTCTGAGACCGGGCGGACCGAGCCGCAGCCTATTGGAGTGATGGGAGTCTTGCTCATGGATGTTCCTCTTTCGTGGCTGAAGGAGTATGTGCGCATCGACCTTTCCCCAGCAGAGATTGCTCGACGCTTGACCTTTGCCGGGCTGGAGGTCGAGGCCGTCGACACTCTTGGGGTGAAGCGGGATCGGTCCGCCTCGGCGGCCGAGGAAAGCTTGATGCCTCCCCCCTCCGGGGCCCGATACGGGGACCTCGTTTGGGACCGCGAGAAGATTGTGGTGGGGGAGGTGTTGGAGGTGCTGCCTCATCCCAATGCCGACCGATTGGTGCTTTGCCGCCTTGGAGATGGGCAGGCTATCCACACGGTGCTGACGGGAGCCCCCAACCTTTTTCCCTACAAAGGACTGGGGCCCCTCCCCAGCCCCCTGAAAGTCGCCTACGCCCGCGAAGGAGCCGAGCTGTATGACGGCCACCAGCCGGGGTGGGTCGTGACCGTCCTGCGCCGCATGAAGATCCGCGGGGTCGACTCCTACTCGATGATCTGTTCGGAGAAGGAACTGGGAATCTCGGACGAGCATGAGGGGGTCTTGATCCTGCCTGAGGAGGCCCCTACGGGCAGGCCCCTGGCGGACTACCTGGGGGAAGTGATCTTCTCGATCAAGATCAATCCCAACATGGCGCGCAATGCGTCCATCCTTGGAATTGCGCGCGAACTCGGGGCGCTCACCGGCCGCAAGGCCAGAAGGCCTCCTTTGGCGTACCGGGCTCAGGGTTCGAGCCTGAAGCCTGAACTGCAAATCCGGATTCAAAGGCCTGACTTGAACCCGCGCTTTACCGCCGCCCTGATCCGCGGGGTGGAGATTGGACCCAGCCCGTTCTGGATGCAATGGCGGTTGCAGCGGGCAGGGATGCGACCGATCAACAACGTCGTGGATATCACGAACTACGTCATGCTTGAGATGGGTCAGCCCCTGCATGCCTTCGATTGGGATGTGCTCATTCGGCGAGCGGAAGGCGGGCCGGTGACCATCCGGACGCGTCTCCCCAAACCGGATGAAAGGCTCTTGACCCTGGATGGACAAAGCCGGGCCCTGGATGAATTCACCCTCCTGGTCTGTGATGAGCGAGGGCCCCTTTCGATTGCGGGAGTGATGGGCGGCGCAGAGTCCGAGGTCTCCAACGGAACCGCGAACGTCCTGCTGGAGGGAGCTTCGTGGGACTACCTGAGCATTCGTCGCACGGTGCAGGCCCAGAAACTCCCCTCCGAGGCGGCCTTTCGGTTTTCGCGGGGAGTGCATCCGGCGATGACCCTCCGCGCCGTGGCCAGGGCGGCCGAGCTGATGCGGAAGTTCGCCGGGGGAACGATTGCGAGGGACATCGCAGACGTCTATCCGCGCAAAGCCCCTGTGGTCCAGGTCGACCTGCCCCTGGGCGAGGTCGCGCGGATCCTGGGTGTTTCGATCCCTGCCGCTGCCGTGACGCGCATTCTCAAGAGCTTGGAGTTTGAGGTGGAGCCGGTCCGGCCGCGGTCCCGTCGCGGACGCACAGGCCGGGATCGCCCTCCCCGATCCGAGTCGAGCCTTCCGGCCCTGCGCGTAACGGTCCCCGACCACCGCCTCGATATCGGCCGGGAGGTCGTGGGTCAGGCGGATCTCATTGAGGAGATTGCGCGCATCTACGGCTACGAGCGACTGCCCGAGGCCCAGATGGCCGACTCTCTGCCTGCCCAGCGCGGCAACCTAAGGCTGGAACAGGAGGAGAGAGCCCGGGATGTCTTGGTCGCCCTGGGGCTCCAGGAGGTGGTGACCTACCGCCTCACCACGAGGGAGCGCGAGGCCCTCTTTGAGCGCGGACCGGCGCCGGCGGAGGATTACATCACGCTGGCCAACCCAATCGCCCCCGATCGGACCGTGCTGCGCCGCTCGTTGCTCGCCAGTCTGCTGGAAGTTGCTGCCCGCAATTCGATCCAGCGGGACTCCCTTCAAGCTTTCGAAGTCGGCCCCGTCTTCCATCCCCGCAAGGAGGATCTTCCGGAGGAAGCTGTGCGCCTGGCCATCCTCATGTACGGGCCGAGGCAGCCTTTGTTCTGGCAATCCGGGGACCGAGGGCCGGTTGATTTCTATGATTTGAAAGGGGTGGTGGAAGCCTGGGCCGAGGCCTTGCATTTGCCGGAGCTGAGATTTGAGAACGAAAGGTTGCCCTGCTTCCATCCGGGCAAATGTGCGGGCATACTCATCTCCCAGGAAAAGGTTGGTGTTCTGGGCGAACTGCACCCCGAAGTCGTCGAGCGGTTGGGCCTTCCCTTCCAGAAGGTACCGGGGGCCGAGATCGACTTCGATGCCCTGCGGGCCTTTCTGCCTGAGCGGTATTCTCTGCGACCCGTTACCGCCTTCCCGCCGGTCCTCGAGGACTTGGCCGTGATCGTGCCCGAGGACACACCGGCCGAGCGCCTAATCGAGGTCATCCGCCGGGCGGCGGGGAATCTGCTGCATGAGGTGCGCATCTTTGACGTGTACCGCGGGGGACAGGTGGGGGAGGGGATGAAGAGCTTGGCCTTCTCCCTGGTCTACCAGGCGCCCGACCGCACGCTCACCGATGCGGAGGCGGCCCGGGTGCGCGAGGAGATCATTCAGGCACTCGGCAAAGAGCTCGGTGCAAGGTTGCGCGGGCCGACGCCGGAGCGAGCCTCCCCGGCCAGTTGAAACAGCGACGGCCCGTTCCCACGGGCCGTCGGTGCAGGCAAGCAAGGCGTGCCGTGTGCTATTTGGCGACTGGAATCACATTGGCCGCTTGCAACCCCTTGGGGCCGTTCTCGATCGAGAACTCCACCTGCTGGCCTTCCTCCAGCTTCTTGTAGCCTTCCATCTGGATGGCCGAGAAGTGGACGAAGACATCCTCGCCACCTTCGCGGGCGATGAACCCATAGCCCTTGGTGGCATTGAACCACTTGACTGTCCCGATGATCCTTTCAGACATTGCCCTTTCCTCCTACTGCAGGGAGAGAAGATGTTCGCTTGCGGGGCGCAGCCAGCGGTGGAGTAAACAAGAAAAGCCGCCTGGGCCTTGCTCCAGGTCGGCCGGTGTTACATCCGTCCTAACTTCCGCGTCCCACAAAATGGATCGTAGCACAGTCGGCCTGTCAAGTCAATAGCGCCCCCCAGCCTGTGTTATTGTTCTTTGAATCTGTCACCCTGCACCACCCAGCCAGCGGCGGTACCTTCCCTCGTCCCCTCCCGGAGCACCGCCTTCGGTTTGGCCTGCGACCCCTTCCCCTCAACTGGGACCATGTTCGCGCAGGAATAGCCGGCCGGAGGCCTCTCGGTACACTTGGCCGTTCAGCCATTCCAAGCGAACGTATTCAAAATCTTGAAACAGGACGCCGTCTGCGTCCTCCTGGACTTCCGAAATAGGAAAACCCACGCGCTGGACCCCTTGCTGTTGGAGGTAGGTGCGGAATTGGTAGCAGACATTGTGTCCGCTCGCCTGAAGGTAGCTGCAAGCTGGGTCCACCTTGGGCGACGAAGGCGGTGTCTGTCTCCCGAGCAAGGTGTTGATCTCAACCAGGAAGGCGGGGTTAGCGCCGGGCGCTTGAGCCAAGGCGCCATAATCAAATACCTGGATCAGCCATCCCAAGTCAGCATCCGTGAAGGGTTGAGAAAGAGGCGTGCCCAGCCAAGCCGTTCCCCCCGCCTGCAGGTAAGCCGAAAGAAAGGGTTCCCCCACCGTGAAACCATTGGGGAAGACGAGCGGGCCGAGGGTGGTCGGGGATGACGCCGACCCCCGGGCAGTTGGGCTCGCGGTAGGCGAGGCGGACATCTGGCCCTTGGCGGGAGGCGGTTCCCCTTGCGTTTCGGCCTCGCGCGGCGTGGGTTTGAGGGCGGCCACGGCCAGCGCCGACCCGGATTGAAGGAGCGAGGCCTCATAGCCGCGCGCGGCAAAAAAGGACTGGCCCAAAGGTGCCAACCGCACAGCCCGGTCAGCCCAATCGAGAGTGGCATACTCGAAGTCCTGATGGAGAATCCCTGCGGCGTCGAGGCCCATTTCCGCCATGGGGGGGCCGAGATGTGCGGCCGCCTCACCCTCGTAGAATCCCAGGAAGCCAGAACAGACATTGTGCCCTGTAGCAGCGATGTACTGGCAGCCAGGATCGGTGGAGGGCGGTACCGGAGCCGTCTGCCGGCCCAGCAGGCTGTTCACCCAGAGCGGAAAGGCTGCCTCGCTAGCCGGATCCTCAGCCAAGACCCCGAATTCAAAGACTTGCAGTTTCCATCCCAGGTCGGGGTCCAGGAAGGCCCGGCTGATGGGAGGGCCAAACCAAGTGGTACCTCCCAGTCGGGCGTAGGCCTGGGAAAAGGAATTGTCGACCTGCAGTTGCGGGGGAACCGAAGAGGAGCTGGCGGCGGGGCCCCCATTTCCGGGCGCACCCGACTGGAAGTTGCCGGTTTCGGCTGACCCACAGCCAGTGGCAATCAAGCTGGGGATCGCTAGGACTGCGAGGGCAGTGATTCGGCTTTGCCTGAGGAATTGCCACCGCAGCATGGGACAGGCCCTCGGTGCGCTGGGGGGAATCGGCGTGAAGGCAGTATAACTCCCCGGCAGTGAGGGAGGGGAAGAACCCTATCGAGGCCAAGCTCTCAAGCGCCACGGCTGGCCTCGCCGCAGGCGCAAGTAGGAATCGTATCGTCGGGCGTGGATTCTCCCCTGGACAACAGCCTCCTTCACCAGGCAGTCCGGCTCCGTGTCGTAGGTGCAATTGTTGAAGGCACATCCTCCGAGCAAGGGCCGGATCTCGGGGAAGTATTGCTCGAGATCCTCGGGCCCGACATCCCACAGCGCCATTGCCTCAAGGCCGGGGGCATCCGCCACATAGCCACCGAAGTCGAGAGCAAAGATCTCAGGCACGACCGTGGTGTGACGTCCCTTCGAGGTAGCCCAACTGATCCGGCTGACCCGCAGGCCGAGGCCTGGGGAGAGTCAGTTGAGGAGGCTTGATTTCCCCGCCCCGGAGGGGCCCGAGAGGACGGTCAGCTTGTCGCACAAGGCCTCTCGAACTTGCTCCACCCATTCATCGCTTTGCCCCGAGGTATGGAGCACGGGGTAGCCGGCGGCTCGGTACCGTTCGAAGAGGGCCTCTGCATCCGACCGCTCCACGAGATGGATCGGGTTGGCGCAAACCAGGGCCGGAAGGTGAAATCGTTCTGCGGCGATCAGGAAGCGGTCGAGCATGCGCAGATGAGGGCAGGGCTCCGCGCAAGCGAAAACGAACAGGGTTTGATCCGGATTGGCGAAAAGGTCCTGTTCGGGGCCCGGTTCTCGAGCTTCCGGCCGGGGGCTTTGGCGTGAGAGGGCGCTCTGCCGCGGGGAAACCTCCTCAATCCGTGCGGTCCCGCCGGAGGCGTGTCGGATGCGGACTCGGTCACCGGCGGCCGCGACAGCGGTTGCCAGCTGCTCTTGCTTGAGACGTCCCCACAGCTGGCAGATAAATCGGCCCTCTTCGGATTCCACGGTGAAGAATCCCGATTGGGCCTTGACGATCCGCCCTTCGACCAAGGGGCCGGAGACAGGATTCATCCGACGAGCTGGAGCGTCGGGCGGGACCCCAAGGGGAACCCCTGCCTGTCTCATTAGGGCTTGGGAGTTCTGGTCGCTTTCGGCGTTGGGGTGGGGCTCTCCTCCGGGGTGGGTGTGGCAGTCAATCCAATTTCCGACTCCCAGGGGTATCGCGACTCAGGCTTTCCATAGAAATAAATTTCAAGCACGCGCCGGAAGATCGGCGCGGCCACCAGGGATCCTTCCCCCGCATTCTCAGCGATAACGGCAATGGCGATGTCCGGCAGGTCCGGTCGGTTCAAATAGGTATAGCCTGCGAACCAGGCGTGAGGATCTCCTCCCGAGTTCTCGGCGGTGCCGGTCTTGCCGGCCAGTTCGTTCTCCCAGCCATAGAAATCGAATCGCGCCGTGCCCTTCGGATCTGAAACAACGCCTCTTAGTCCGGCCTGCAGCGCGGCCAAAGTATCTGCACTGATGGGGAGCTGTCCGTTCACCTGTTTGGAAAAGGTGAACACCGGATTCCCGATCGGGGGCTGAATCGACTGGATAATCTGTGGGCGGTAGAGGGTCCCGCCGTTCCCAACAGCGGCCATGAAATCCGCCACCTGCAGGGGCGTGACCCCGGTGGCCCCCTGACCGATGGCGGAATTGACCGCATCTCCGGCTGTCCAAGCCTCACCCGTGGTCTGCGTCTTCCAGGCAGGGTCCGGGATCAAGCCGGCCGCCTCAGCAACCGCGTCGATCCCGGTGGGCTTGCCCAGGCCAAACCCTCGTGCCATGTTGGGGACAATCCAGGGGTCACGGTTGAAAAGGGCCAGGCCAATATGCCAAAAGAAGGGGTCGGAAGATTGGATCATGCCTTGAATGAGATTGACAGTTCCGATCGGAGCAGCCTTCCAGGTCACCGTCCAGCCCTCCAGGGTATACCCCGGCAACTCGGTGAAGTACCCGTTGTCCGTATAGGTGGAGTTGACAGTGAAGGCGCCCGATTCGAGGGCAGCCGACATGGTGATCACCTTGAACACCGATCCGAGGGGGTAGACACCCTGGGTGGCCCGGTTGAGGAGTGGATTTCGCGGGTTGTTCAGCAGGGAGGAGAGGAGGAACTGGCTGTTGTAATTCGTGGGGTCGAACAGGTTGCTGTCGAAGCCCGGGCTGGACACCATCGCCAAGACCTCGCCCGTGTCTCGATTGAGGACCACCACCGCCCCCGAGAAAGAGCCCATCCCGTACCGTTGGATTTGGGTTTGCAGGCTTCGGTCGAGCGTTGTATAGACGGCGTCGGCTGGCTGCGGGTCGCTATGGCCCAGGGTGGCCAGGACTTGGCCGGAGGGCGAGACGACGTACAGGGTCCCTCCCCGCTTGCCGGCCAGATAGGACTCCCCCCATTTTTCCAGGCCCATGATGCCGACCTTGGCGTCCTGGGGGTAGCCCTGGGCGAGATAGGCCTGGAGGTTTTCCTTGGGGATATCGTCCACATACCCGACCACATGCGAGGCGATCCCGCCGCCATAGTAATAGCGGGTTTGGGAGGTGCGGATCACTAACCCCCCCAGGCCGCTGAGGTAGTTATAGCGGGTCTTGACTTCATCCATGGACACGTCGCCCAGCGGGACATACCAGTCCGGCTGCGCCGTGGCGTATTTGGAGCGAATCACCTCGGGGTTCATGCCGAGGGTTTGGCTCAGTTGGGACAGGAGGGTCTTCTCGTCGGTGATCTGTCCGGGGATGACGCCCAGCGACACGGCCTGGGTTTCGTAAGCCAGGGCCATCCCGTTGCGGTCGTAGATATTGGCCCGGGCCGGGGCTTGCTGATCCATCACAAGGTTGTTGCCGCCCTTCAGCTCGGGCAGGATCGTCGAGTCGTCCCACGCGACCCGCCAATTTCCGTCTTCGTACTTCAGGAGCATGGAAGTCGGTCGGGCGATATCACCGACAACCGCCGAGTGCAACGTGATCTTGTAGCTCACCTCGGCCGAATCGGGGTTCTTCTGCGAGGAGACGATTTGATAGTCCACGCCGGAGAGGGCCGCCGTATTCTCAATGTCCTGGTAGCGCTTGGTGAAGTCATCCTGGCTCAGCGCGTCTCGGCTCAGCCGGGTAAGCAGGGCATACATCTGGGTGAAGTTGCCCTGTTTCCACGCCTCGAGGAATCCACGGGCTGCCGCCTCGGGGTCCGGAGCCACCTCGGTGTGAATCACCGGGGGAGGCAAGGTAGGCCGCGCGAACGGACTTGGCAATCCGGGAACCCCGCAGCCCGCCAGGGCACCTGCGATGATCATGGTGATCGCGAGTAAGAGTTTCTTGAGAGATGTGCTTTGGATTCGGTCCATGGGATTTGGCGGAGAATGGCCCGCTCGCCTCAAGTCTTCTTCGATCCTTTCATGGGTCGCGCCGCGCTAATCTGCGCTTCCCGAACTGAGCACTGGCGCCCCAGCTGGGCCCGACAGAGGGCCGGGAGATCCGCGGGTGCGCTCAGCCCAGCCGCGAGAATGAGGTTCCGGACATGACAGAGCGGCAATCCCATCACATTGGCGTAACAACCCTCAATGCTGGCCACGGGATGAAACCCCGTGTGCTGGATGCCGTACGCTCCGGCCTTGTCCATCGGGTCGTCGGTTTCCAAGTATCTCTCCAGTTCCCTGTCCGAGTACCTCCGCATTCGCACCGAAGTGAGGGCGAGCTCGGTCCAGCTATTGTCGCTTGAGGTTTCCAAGAGGGTCAGCCCCGTAAGCACCCGATGCTTGCGACCGCGGAGTTGGCGGAGGAACTCACGCGCCTGAGCTCGAGTCCTCGGTTTTCCTAAGACATGTTGCCCGTCGGCGACGACTGTGTCCGCCGAGAGGATCCACTCGCGACGCCCCTCACGAGTATGGGCGACCGCACGTGCCTTTTCGAGGCTTAGGCGGTGCACCAGCTCCTCGGGTGACTCTCCGGATCTCGGCATCTCGTCGATAGGGACCGAGGCGATGAGAAAGGGCCATCCAGCCAGCTGAAGGAGCTCCCGTCGACGAGGAGAGGCGGAGGCGAGGACAAGTGGAGCGTCGAGGGAGACTGGAGAGTAGCCCGACAACCGATCTCTTGCCCAATCTACTGGAAAGTCCGCTCGGGCTCCCTGAGGCTATTGCCCCATCCTGCGGAATTCTTTCGTGCTGACCGGCCGGCAAGCAGGCCGATTCCCGGAGAAAAAGAGGCCGTAGCGACTCCAACAACGCGCAATTGTAACAAACTAAAGTGGGAAAGTCGCCCGTGCTGGTTGAGAACAGCGTGAGCAAGTGGAATTCGGCAAGGATTCGACCCATCCCGGCCACTGGGACCCATGCCTGTGATTGAAAGGACGTGAGGCCGCGCCCGGCGGGCTCGTCCTGGCTTGCGGATGTCCTTGCCGGATGAGTGTTCTCCGGGGCCACGGCTCGAACGCTTCCTGGTGCCCTCATCGCGGGGTTGTCGCGTGCCAATGACCCGGCTAGAATTGACAGGAGGATGGACCGCCACCTCAAGTACTCAGTCTCTGGTTCTGGAAAGGTGCCGGAACGAAGGGGCGGCGGGGTTGGGATAGGCTATCCGAACCTGTCTTGGGCGGCGCCGAACGTCCAGACTGGCCCTGCCCCGGCCTCCTCTCCGGACCGGCTGCAGTCGGAAATCACCTGAGGACCCACGAATGCTTGAAATTGAAGTCTTCACCCTATTCCCCGGCATGTTCGAAAGCGTCTTGCAGGAGACTATTCTCGGGCGGGCCCAATCCAAGGAATTGGTGTCGATACGCGTTCGCAACATCCGCGACCATGCCACCGACCGCCATCATGTAACCGACGATGCGCCCTATGGCGGCGGGGGCGGAATGGTCATGAAACCCGAACCCATTTTTGCCGCGGTCGAATCCGCCCTGGGCAGTCCCCCGCGCGTGCCGATCATACTGCTCTCTCCTCAGGGCAAGGTGTTCGACCAGGCCCGAGCGTGGGAGCTTTCGAGAGAAAGCGGGTTTGCTCTCCTGAGCGGCCGGTACGAAGGGGTCGATGAGCGCGTTCGTGACCATCTGGCGGCCGAGGCTCTCTCGATCGGAGACTATGTTCTAAGTGGAGGGGAACTGGCCGCGATGGTCGTGATCGAGGCGGTCGTCCGACTGATTCCAGGAGCCCTGGGAGACGAGGATGGCGCCGTGGACGACAGTCTTTCCAGCGGCTTGCTTGAATACCCCCACTACACCCGCCCGGCTCTGTTCCGTGGTTGGCGCGTCCCGGAGGTGCTTCTCTCGGGAAATCACGAGGCGATCCGCCGGTGGCGCCGGGAGCAATCCTTGTGGCGGACCTTTGTTCAGCGGCCCGATCTGCTGGCCCGGGCTCCGCTCAGTGTTTCGGATCGGGAGGCCCTGGAGCGACTGCGGAAGGAGCATGCGGCCCAGGAGAAAGACCCGGGCAAAGGCTAACGCCACGCGCCCCTCCGCCGCAGGTTGCGGGTCGCGAAGGCCATCGTCCGACAAGGGAGAAGGAGGCGCTGCCAACGGGGAGGTTCTTGGCAAGGGTCCGGAATGCGGCCCTGGACCTTGGATTTGGGGATAACCACCTTGCCACGGGAGGGGCCACCATGTTACATTCGCTGGACCTCGGAGATTCGGCCCGATCGGTTTTGCTCCGATAAGGCGGAGGCAGATGAAAGCAAGCAAGGCGATGGCAAGCCAGAGACGGGTGGGACTCCTGCCGCAAGTCTTGCGCGGCCTTGGGCTCCATTGGTCCTGCTTGTTCTGCCTGCTCCTGGCCGCCTGCGGTTGGGTGGCCCGGGCCCCGCTGATCCCGGGCACGGCCTCTCCGAGCGCAGCGTCAACCCCCACGCCGATCCCTCGGCCTGCTCGGCTTCTGACGATCTGCATTGCCCAGGAACCCCAATCTCTCTACATCTACGGCGGCACGGATCTGGCCACCAATACGGTCTTGGAGGCCGTCTACGACGGGCCGATCGACTCCAACTCCTTCTCGTATCAGCCGGTCATTTTGCAGAAGTTGCCCAGCCTGGCCGATGGGGACGCGGTGCTCTCTCCTGTGTCGGTGAAAGCAGGAGACTTGGTCGTCGATGACGCGGGTCTGGTCGGGGCTTTGGCTCAAGGAACGAAGGTGCGACCGGCGGGCTGCTCCAGTTCCGCCTGTGCCGTGTCGTATTCCGGTGGCGAGATCCAGATGGACCAGATGAAGGCGACGTTTCACCTCAAGCCGGGAATTGAATGGTCGGATGGGTTCGCGCTCAGCGCGGAGGACTCGGTCTTCTCATTTGAGGTCGCCAAGAGTTCGGAGGCCCAGCTTACCCCGTTCCAGCAAGACCGAATCGAACGCACCCAGAGCTATCAGGAGGTCGATGACCTGACCGTTCAATGGATTGGTTTGCCCGGCTACCTTGACCCCGAGTACTACTTGAGGTTCTGGACCCCGCTGCCCGCGCACCAGCTGGGAAAACTGGCCCCGGGAGACTTGCTCACAGCCGAGGCCACCACGCGTGAGCCCATGGGCTGGGGGCCCTATGAGATCACGGATTGGCAACCGGGCCGTTACATCCTTCTCCAAAAGAACCCGCACTACTGGCGTGCGGCCGAGGGGCTTCCGCATTTTGATGAGCTGGAGTTTCGTTTCGTGGGGACCGATGCTGACAGCGGGATTGCCGCGCTGTTGGCGGGCGAATGCGATGTGGTCGATCAGTCCGTCCCGCTGGACGATCGTCTGGATTCGCTCAAGCAGCTCAAGAGCCGCGGACTGCTCGTGCTTGCGGATTCGACGGGAACGGACTGGGTGCACGCCGATTTTGACATTGCCGCGGCGGCCCCTTACAGCAATCAGCATTCGGCCTGGTTCTCAGACGTTCGCATGCGCCAGGCGGTGGCGCTGTGTATGGACCGCCAGGCGGTCGTCGACCAGGTATTGGCCGGGGAGAGCCTCGTCCCAGCTAGTTACGTCTCCCCCCTGAGCCCGATCTACAACCCGCAGGTCCCGGCTTACCCCTATGACCCGCAGCAAGGCATGAAGCTCTTGGACGCGATGGGATGGCGTCTGCCGCAAGCCGGGCCGCAGACGGTTCGGGTAGCAGTGGGGGTCGCCGCAGTTGCCCCCGGGACCCCGCTACGCCTCAACTATTGGGCAACCGACAGCCCCCAGAGCCGAGCGGTAGCGGGAATCCTCGCGGCGAGTCTGGCCGGCTGCGGAATCCAAACAAATGTGCAGTATTTCGACAGCTCCCTGCTGCAGGGCGGCTCCGACAGCCCGGTGTTTGGACGGCAATTCGACTTGGCGCAGTTTGGGTGGATCAGCGGGCCCGATCCGGCTTGTGAGCTCTATCTCTCCAGCCAGATCCCCGGCCCCGCTGACGGTTGGCAGGGCCAAAATGATACCGGATTCAGCAACGCCGATTTCGATCAGGCCTGCTCCCTGTCCCAGAGCAGTCTTCACGAAAGCGAAAGCTATGTTCAGAATGCAAGAAGCGCCCAGGCGACATTTGCCGAAAACCTGCCCTCCGTGCCCCTTTACCTGAAGGTCAAGGTGGCGATCGCCCGCCCTGGGCTGACCGGGCTGACCATGAACCCGACGGCCGCCGATGACCTGTGGAACATTGAGGAGTTTGACATTCCGGGTCAGCGCTAGCGACTCGGAAACGGCTGAATACCTTGTGATATACTGGCCTCCCAAGAGCAGCGCGGACGGAGAGGCCAAGGTCCGGAGGGAACGTCCTTGAGGACGATCTCTGTCCGCGGGATTGCGGCAGTTCCTCACAATCACCGTTTTTGAGAATGAGTAGAGCCACGCCAGTCCCTTTCAAGGCACTCGATCGCGACATCCTGGGTTTGAGGTTGGAGTCGCGCATGAACATCCGAGGCCCTCGCCCCTCATTCGCTTGTGCCGAGAAGGTCCGACTTCCGGCCCGCCCTGGTGATTGCCGTCCCAAGAAGACTTTGGTCGCTCGAGGATGTTGATGGCAGATCTTCTCGACGTGAAAGGGTTGGAGACCCAATTCCGCACCCCCGATGGTATTGTTCACGCGGTCAACGGCGTTTCCCTGACTTTGAAAGAGGGTGAAACCCTTGGGATTGTCGGCGAGAGCGGATGTGGAAAAACCGTAACCGTGCTTTCGATACTCCGACTGATTGCCATGCCGCCCGGGAAAATCGTTGCGGGGAAAGCGAATTTTCGAGGCCAAGATCTGTTGCAGATGTCAAATGAAGAAATCAGGGAGATCCGCGGTTCCCAAATTGCCATGATCTTTCAGGACCCGATGACATCCCTGAACCCGGTCCTGACCATCGAGCGACAATTGACAGAACCACTACTCTTGCACCTTGGTATGACCAAGGTGCAAGCTCGGAATCGCGCGGCAGAACTTCTCGGTTTGGTGGGCATCCCGAATGCCAAAGAACGACTCAAGGATTATCCTCACCAGTTTTCAGGGGGAATGCGCCAACGGGTAATGATCGCAATGGCTCTAGCCTGTGACCCCCAAATCTTGATTGCCGATGAACCGACCACTGCCTTGGATGTGACCATCCAGGCCCAGATTATAGAGCTGGTCAAGCGTCTCCGGGATGAGCTGGGAATGGCAATTATCTGGATTACGCATGACCTGGGTGTTGTGGCCGGCCTGGCGCGGCGTGTCATGGTCATGTATGGCGGATTTATTATCGAGGAAGCACCGGTCAGGGAATTGTATGCCAACCCCAGTCATCCCTATACACTCGGCCTGCTGGGAAGCCTTCCGCGTGTAGATCAAGAGCGAGAGCGTTTGTTTTCGATTGAGGGCTTGCCACCGGTTCTGTATCAAATGCCTGCCGCCTGTCCTTTCGCACCGCGCTGCAAGTGGGCGATGGAACGTTGTGGGAAGGAAAACCCCGTTCTGGAGACCATTGGACCAGATCACCGCATGGCTTGTTGGGTCGATACAAGGACAGGGAGAGCCCGTTGATGTCATCGAACCACAAGGAAGTCTTGCTTCGAGTCGACAATCTGGTAAAGCACTTCCCCATTAATCGTGGCGTCTTCCAGCATCAAGTTGGCGTGGTCCATGCCGTGGATGGTGTGACGTTTAATGTGTACAGAGGGGAAACTCTTGGCTTGGTGGGGGAGTCGGGCTGTGGGAAAACAACGACCGGCCGTACGATCCTGCAGCTTTATCGGCCGACTTCGGGGCATGTCTATTTCGAAGGCGTCGATTTGGTGGCTTTGAAAAGTGGAGAAATGCGCCGGATGCGCCGTAAGATCCAGATGATCTTTCAGGATCCGTATGCCAGCCTGAGTCCGCGCATGACCATTGGCGAGATTATCGGCGAGCCGTTGCTCGTTCACCATGTCGGCAATGCCCAAGAAATCCGCGAACGCGTCAAGTATCTGCTGGATGTTGTTAAGCTATCCCCCTCCTTTACGGACCGTTATCCTCATGAATTCTCAGGGGGCCAACGCCAACGCATTGGCATCGCTCGTGCTTTGGCTTTGCAGCCATCCTTCATTGTCTGCGATGAACCGATTTCATCACTGGATGTCTCGATTCAAGCACAGGTTGTCAATCTCCTGGATGATTTGCAAAGACAGTTCAATCTGACTTATCTGTTCATTGCGCATGATTTGTCGATGGTTCGTCACCTTTGTGACCGTGTGGCGGTGATGTATCTGGGGATCACCGTCGAAATGGCCGCCCGTGCGGACTTATATCGCATGCCTTTGCATCCTTACACGCAGGCCTTGCTCTCCGCCGTTCCGATCCCTGACCCGGTGGCGGACTCCCAGCGCCAACGTGTTATACTGGAAGGGGATGTGCCTTCCCCGGTAGACCCGCCCTCCGGATGTCGTTTCCGGACGCGCTGTCCCATTGCCAAGCCTATTTGTGCCGAGCAAGTGCCTGATTTCCGCGAGCTGAGGCCAGGTGATTTTGTGGCCTGCCACTTTGCGGAACAGTTCTTAAATTGAAGGAGGTGATGATCCTATACCCATAGAAAAGAAGCAAGACAGCCAATCTCACGAAAGGGTTGGTTGCATCCGCCTAATTCGATAACCAATGTGGGGAGAGAAGAAGATGCGCAAGATTTTTACCGTAGTTAGCCTGTTAGTCGCCGCCGGCATGGTCCTGACGGCTTGTGCGCCCGGCGCCACACCCGCACCGGCAGGTACGCCTCAACCGACTGCTGTAAAGCCGCCCGCCATCAAGAATCCGGACACGCTGGTCTATGCTTGTGAGGGTTGCGATCCACAATCACTCGACCCGGCTTGGTCCTATGACACTTCCAGCGGCGGAATCCAGCAGAACGTCTATGAAGGGCTCATCTTTTACAACCGCGAGCATGTGGACCAGTACATTCCGATGCTGGCGACGGCTTGGACAGTTTCCCCGGACGGCCTGACCTACACCTTCAATATTCGCCCGAATGTCAAGTTCCAGAACGGCGATACCCTCAAGGCCAGTGACGTCGCGTATTCCTACTTGCGGGGTTTCATCCAAAGCCGTGACAGTGGCCCGCAGTGGATCATGTTGGAGCCGTTCTTCGGGCCGTCGGTCACAGCCACCTTCCTGGATGCCACCGTCAAGGCTGGCGATACGACCGGTGATGACGTGGTGAACACCATGTACAATGGCGACTTTGTTGCCGCATGTCAGGCCGCGCAAAAGATGATCGTGGCTGACAATAACGCCATGACCGTGACCATGACCCTCAAGCAGCCATGGGGCCCATTCCTGGCTTCGATCGCCAATGCCTGGGGCAGTGTGATCGACCAGAGCTGGGCTGTCGGGCTAGGCGACTGGGACGGCAACTGCGCGGATGCACAGCAGTTCAACAACCCGGATGCTAATAAGGATCCGCTTTTCAGCAAGATGAACGGTACGGGTCCCTATTCGCTCGTGAAATGGGATTCGGGGAATGAGATCGATCTGGATGCAAATCCAAACTACTGGGCAACTCAGCCGTTATGGGCCGGTGGTCCTTCTGGGACGCCCAAGATCGCCCACATCATCATCAAGCAGGTTTCTGAATTTGGCACACGCCTGGCGATGATGGAAACCGGTGACGCTGACTTTATTGACGTGCCTCGCAACTATATCTCTCAACTGGATCCGCTGGTGAAGGAAACGTGCGATGCGTCCGGCAACGGCCAATGCCAAGCGGTAAACGCGAACGGCTTCATCCGCCTCTACAAGAATATGCCGGGGCTGGAAGAAGATGGCATGTTCTTTAACCAGGATGTCAATGTGACCGGTGGCAACTCCTTCCTGGGCTCAGGAAAGCTGGATGGCAACGGCATTCCGCCAACCTTCTTTGCGGACATCCACGTTCGCAAGGCGCTCGTCGCCTGCTTTGACTATAACACCTTCATCAAGCAGGTTTTCAATGGCGAAGCCGTTCAGCCGAACGGGCCCGTTCCTCCGGGCGAGTTGGGCTATGACACGAGCGCGCCGCCTCAGCAGTTCAGCCTAGATACCTGCAAATCGGAATTCGCCCTTGCGGCCCAAGACCCCGGCTTGACGGATCTGCTGACCAAGGGCTTCTACTTTGCCTATATGTACAATACGGGCAATACGACACGGCAGATTGCAGGTCAGATCCTGGCGCAGAACCTTCAGCAGGTCAATCCCAAGTTCGTTATGGCCGTGAATGCCGAACCATGGCCTGTGTTCTTGGGGGATTATGAGAAAAGTCGCCTGGGTGGTTTCTGGCTTGGCTGGCTCGAAGACTATCACGATCCGAACGACTGGGTGGCGCCCTACCTCGGAAGCGGCGGTGCGTATTCTGGCACTCAGAGCTTTGATCCAACAGTGCAAAAGCAAATGGACGCTCTGATCAATCAGGCGGTGTCTTCAGCGGATCAATCCCAGCGCGCAACGCTTTACGCACAGTTGAACAAGATGGCACTGGACAACGCGCTCGATATCTTTGCTGTCGCTCCGACTATCCGCCATTACGAGCAAGAATGGGTCAAGGGCTACTACTATAACCCGATCTACTCTGAGTTCTACTGGTACCCGATGAGCAAGGGACAGTAGTCGGGCCGTAGGGATGCATTAGTAGGCTATGACGGGGGCTGGAGATTTTCCAGCCCCCGTGCCGGAGTAAGACGAAGAAGTGTGATCGAGGTGAGAGGGTGCGTCCTCTTACCCATGCCCCGACGAGAATGATCAAGGATCCGTAACATGGCAAATTACATTGTTCGTCGATTGTTGATTCTGCCAATCATCCTCATCGGGCTGAGCCTTTTGATCTTTGCGATGATCTCACTCCTTAATCCATATACGCGCGCTTCGTTATACGTGAACTCGCCTCCGAAGACCGAGAATGCGCTCAATCAACTGGTCGTAAAGTATGGACTGGACAAACCGATTCCGGTTCAATATTGGAATTGGCTATCTCAAGTCGTTCGTGGCAATCTGGGCTGGTCCAAGACTGCCGAACGGCCGGTTTTGCAGGCTATTCTCGCGTACTTTCCCGCTACACTCGAACTCTCGATATGGAGTTTCATACCCATCATCGTGATTGGGGTTTGGCTTGGCGTGCAAGCCGCGATCCACCAGGATCAGTTGATTGATCAAGTGGCGCGTATCTTCAGCATTATTGGCTATTCCTTCCCCGTCTTTGTTTTCGGCTTGTTGGTGCTGATGATCTTCTATGCCAAACTGCAATGGTTCCCGCCCGGGCGTTTGTCCCAATGGGCGAGTCAAATTGTGGGCTCCGCGTCGTTCCATCCATACACCGGTATGAATAGCTTTGACGCGCTGTTGAACGGACGATTCGACATCTTTCTGGATGCCCTCCGCCACCTGGTTCTACCCGCGGTGACCCTTTCTTATGTTGATTGGGCGCTGATTCTGCGGGTCACGCGGTCTTCCATGCTGGATGTCGTTCGACAGGATTATGTGATGGTGGCGCGCGCCAAAGGCCTGAAAGAATCCGATGTGATCAATAAGCATGCACGGCCAAACGCGCTGATCCCGGTGGCAACGGTTGGAGGATTGTTGCTGGTTGGGTTGATGAATGGGGTCGTCATCACAGAGACCGTCTTTGATTATCACGGGATTGGATTTTGGATCGCCCAGTCCGCTTTGCAGCTGGACGTGGTCTCGGTGCTGGGTGTCACCCTGTTCGAGGGGACTCTGCTGGTGCTGGCCAATCTGGTTGTCGATGTGTTGTATGCTTCCCTCGATCCGCGTATTCGTCTCAGTTAGGAGAAACACACGGCCGCAACGACGACAACCGACCTCAAACTTACTGAAACCTGGAGTTTGCGACGACGGAGTCGCGTTCCCGCGTGGGTGCGCGCTTTGTTGAAGAACCCGGCTTCCATCGCCGGTGTCGTGCTCCTGATCGGGTACGCGCTGGTCGCCATTTTTGCTCAACAAATCGTGGATATCGTTGAGCCGGCCGTCGAGCGCCAGGCGGTCGTACAGAATTTTGGCAACCCGTACCAAATCCCGCGTGATGGTTATAGCTCCGAGCCGCAACCGCCCAGCGCCACGCATCCCTTTGGCACAACGGAGGGGCAGTATGATCTTTTCTATGGGGTTGTCTGGGGTACACGTACTGCCTTCGAGGTGGGCATCATTATCACGGGCCTGACATTTCTGATCGGTGCGGTCCTGGGTTTGGTCTCGGCCTACTATGGCGGATTAATCGATTTGGTGCTGCAACGTATCGTGGAGATTTTTCTTGCTTTCCCCTTCCTTTTGGCGGCGATTACGGCGGCCGCGGTGTTTGGTCCGGAAGTGCACAACGGCATCTTAACCGGGATCATCGCCTTGACGTTGTTTGGCTGGCCCGGATACGCCCGTATCATCCGCGGCGATGTGCTCACGATCAAGGAGCGCGATTTTGTGTTGGCGGCACGGGCCGTTGGCGTCGGCGATTATCGGATCGTCGTGCGCCATATCTTGCCCAACTCGATGTATTCGTTACTCGTCGTTGCCTCGCTCGATATCGGGACGTATGTGCTCACGTTCGCCGCATTGAGCTTTCTGGGCGTGGGCGCGGCACTCGGTTACGCGGACTGGGGCCAGATTCTGAGTTTCGCACACGATTGGATCCCCAGTCTGGCGACGTATTGGTACATCGTCCTCTATCCGGGCGTTGCGCTCGTGCTCTATGTTCTTGCGTGGAATCTTATCGGCGATGCCTTCCGCGATGCGCTCGATCCGAAGATGAGGGGGATGCGAGGGGGGTAGGGAATTGGGCTTTGCCTTGCTCGTTCCCTTGGCAGTCAGCGTTCCCATCTGACTTCCTTCTCATCCAGCTCCCCGGGGTCGAACTGCGAACTCCAAAGCCAGCCGCGCAGGCGGCTGGGTTCTCCCCGACCTGACTCCCAAGTCACGCGAACGATTCGGCTCTTCTTGACGGTGCCCGAGGCGCATGCTATAGTGCCTCGCTTCCCCATATACATTCTCGCTCGAGGCTCGATTGGACGCGCAATCCCCGAACCTGCTTGATGTCCGCAATCTCAAGACCTACTACTTCACCCAAGACGGCGTCGTCAAGGCTGTGGACGGCGTGGACCTGACGGTCCGTAAGGGGGAGGTCCTGGGCCTGGTTGGGGAATCGGGCTGCGGCAAGAGTGTCACCTCCTTGTCCATTCTGCGCTTGATCGGCAATCCGGGACGGATCATTGAAGGGGTTATCCATTTCGATGGCCAGGACCTGCGCAAGCTGCCGGAGTCCGAAATGGTCCATGTGCGTGGGAACCGGATCTCGATGATCTTCCAGCAACCGCAGTCGGCTCTCAACCCGGTCTATCGTGTCGGAGACCAGATCTCGGAGGTGCTCGAGATCCATCAAGGCCTGAACAAGAAGGAGGGGGCGGAGCGGGCCGTTGAGCTCCTCCAAATGGTGGGGATTCCGGATCCCGAGCGGCGAACCAAGTCCTATCCGCATGAGCTCTCCGGGGGCATGGCTCAGCGGGTGATGATCGCCATGGCGCTGGCCTGTTTGCCTGAACTGCTCATTGCGGATGAACCGACGACAGCCCTGGATGTGACCATCCAGGCTCAGATCTTGGAGCTGATGCTGGATCTGCGCCGCCAGACCGGATCGGCCATGATTCTGATTACGCATGACCTGGGGGTGATCGCGGAAACGGCCGAAAGGGTGGCGGTCATGTATGCCGGTCGCATTGTTGAGGAGACCCGGGTAGAAGACCTGTTCTCGCACCCCTATCACCCCTACACCCAAGGTTTGATCGAATCCATTCCGGTTCTGGGAAAGGTCAAAGACCGGTTGGAGGTCATCCCGGGATCGGTGCCGAACCTCATCAATCTGCCGGTCGGCTGCCGCTTTGCCCCACGATGCCGAGCACGCCTCGAGCACCATCTCTCCGTATGCGCGGAACTGGAACCCGATCTTCGGCCCGTCGAGCCCGGCCACTCGGTACGTTGCTGGCTCTACCACGACAGCCTCACGCACCGGGCTCCGATCGGCCAAGCGACACCGGACGCAAAGGACCCGAAGAGGAGCCCCCGTGGCTGAAACGGGAATGGCCCGGCCAGAGGGCGCTGAGCTCGTGCGCGTGGAGCGCCTGGTCATGCATTTCCCCGTCCGGGCGGGAGTGTTCCAGCGCATCCGCGGTTGGGTCAAGGCCGTCGATGATGTCTCCTTCACGGTGCACCGCGGCGAGACCTTGGGCCTGGTCGGCGAGTCCGGTTGCGGCAAGACCACCGTGGGCCGAAGCATTCTGCGCTTGATCCCCGCCACCTCGGGCAAAGTCTATTTTGGAGAACAGGACGTTTTCCGCCTCTCTCCGGGCGAACTGAAAGCCCTCCGCCGCGACATGCAGATCATCTTCCAGGATCCCTACTCTTCTCTGGACCCGCGCATGCTGGTCGGGGACAGCATTGCCGAGGGACTGCAGATTCACGGCATCGGCAGCAAGAAAGAACGCTACCAGACGATGCTCGAGATGCTGCGCAAGGTAGGCCTGGAGGATTATCACGCCCGTCGATACCCCCACGAGTTCTCGGGGGGCCAGAGACAGCGAATTGGGATCGCTCGCGCGTTGGCCCTGCGCCCCAAGTTTATTGTGTGCGACGAACCCGTCTCGGCGCTCGATGTCTCGATCCAATCGCAGGTGCTCAATATCCTCAAGGACCTCCAGAAGGAATTTGGTCTCACCTATCTCTTCATTGCCCACAACCTTTCAGTGGTGGAGCACATATCGGACCGGGTGGTGGTAATGTACCTGGGCAAGATTGTCGAAATCGCGGAGCGGGAGGATCTCTACCGCAACCCCCTCCACCCCTACACCCAGGCCCTGATGTCGGCCATCCCGGTTCCCAACCCGAAGCTCAAGCGAGATCGGATTATCCTTTCCGGGGATGTTCCCAGCCCGCTTAATCCCCCTTCCGGCTGCAACTTTCATACACGCTGCCCGGTGGCCATGGCGATTTGCTCGCAGGAGGAACCCACGGTGCGGGAGGTCGCGCCGCGCCACTGGGCGAATTGTTGGCGTGTGCAATAGGCCAGAACCCTTCTTCCGATCGCTGCTCTTGCCCCCAGCGCACACTTGACCGATGACGGACATCCAACGCCCCCGGGGCCGGCTTCATCCTCTCCTGCGAGTAATCTTGTATCTTCTCACGACGGTTGTCTTGGGGCAGCTCGTCGTGGGCCTGTTGCTTGGAGTGGCGCTCGCGGCGATCACCTTCCTCCTGAGGCCCCTGCGCTCCGAGTTGCTGGCCGACTGGATGCGAATGGTCGAGGCCAACCAGATCCCCACCGGCCTGCTCTTTCTCTCGGTGGTGGTCGACTTGGCCTGGATCGTCGCCGTGACCTGGATCTTCCTGCGGGGGCTGAATCGGGAGGGCTGGGCCTCCATCGGGCTCCGTCCCGGGGACTTCCTGGCGAGCAGCCTTTTGGGCCTCGCCCTCGGAGGGGCGACGTTCTTCCTGGTCGGCCTGGTTTTCTGGATTGAGGGGTGGGCCCAATTCACCTGGGACCGGCCGCTGGCTGGCCTGGCGAGCATGGTGGCCGTGGTCCTGCCGGCGGCCGTCGCGGAGGAGATCGCCTTTCGAGGTTACGTCCTGGGCACGCTTCGGCGTTGGAAGGGCTGGCCATTGGGGATTGGGCTTTCCTCCGTGCTCTTTTCTCTCGCCCACGGCCTCAACCCCAGTCTCAATTGGCTGGCCCTGCTCAACATCGCCCTGGCGGGGCTGGCTTTTTCTCTGGCTGTGCGCTGGAAGGGCACTCTCTGGCTACCGCTTGGCTTTCATTTTGCCTGGAACTACGCCCAGGGGCCCGTGCTGGGCCTGCCGGTCAGTGGCCTCACGGCGTTTGGGGTGGGTTCAACCTCCCGGCTGGTCGGTCCGGTCCTGTGGACCGGGGGTAGTTTTGGCCCGGAAGGAGGATTAACGGTGACCGCCGTGGTCGGGGCGGCTTGCGTGATCCTGTGGGTTCTCAGTCGGATGAGGGCAGGGAGAAAGCCGGCGGAGTAACACCGGGCCCGATGCGATCCGCTTCGCGCCAGGGGAGTTGGAGGGCATGTTACAATCCTCTGGGTCGCCGATCGCGATGATCTGCACAGACCAGGGGGCGGCCACGTGCGGATGCCGACGTGGACGGGAAGGTTAGTCGATCGCCCTCCGCACGAGTCGGTCCATCCCGGAAGGCCTCCTCAGGAATAAGTCGGCCCAACAATTCATGGAAGGTTCCCCTTTGTTGGGGCGTGGTGCAAAGGCAGCACACCGGACTTTGAATCCGTGGATCTAGGTTCGAATCCTGGCGCCCCAGCCTCAGCTTTTCTCCTTCCGGCTCCCGCTCGAGACTTGGTCTCCTGGAGCGTAGCGGTCCATCCCAGCGCCCCGGGGAAGAGGGTGCGCTCCTCTCACTCACTGAAACGCGATCCTCACGAAAGCTCTCCCCCAGCGTCTTTGAAGGTGACATGATGACTACTCGAGGCATCGTACTCGCCGCAGGGCTTGGCATCCGCATGAAATCGGAGATCCCCAAGGTCCTTCATCTCCTGGGAGGACGAGCGCTTATCCACTATGCCCTGGAAGCGGTAGGGGAAGCCACGGGTTCTCCGCCCGCGTTGGTCATCGGGCCTGGGGCCGACCGAATTCGCGAGGAGGTGGGTCCGGCGGCGCAATTCGTTGTTCAGGAGGAGATCCTGGGCACGGCCCACGCCGTTCGACAGGTGCAGGGTCTTCTGGCGGGGCAGGCCGACTCCATTCTGATCGCCTACGGAGACATGCCGCTTCTGACCGCCCCGACGCTCCGAGGTCTGATCGAGGCCGCCTCCCGGCACCCTGGGCCGCTGGCCTTCTTGGTGGGTCAAGGGGGGGAGGCCAGAGGCTTTGGCCGTGTCCTGCGCGACCGGCTGGGTCGCGTGCGGAAGGTGATCGAAGAGGCCCAGGCCACGCCGGAGGAGCTCGCGACGGAGGAGATCAACCTGGGAGTGTACTGTGTCCGCGAGGCATGGCTGTGGGAGGCTCTGGCCCGGGTCCGACCCTCCCCCCAGGGGGAATACTACTTGACCGGCTTGATCGAAATGGCGAGCGAGTCGGGGGCGGGCGCCCAGGCCATCCCCGTCCGGGATCCGGATGAGTGGATCGGGATTAACACCCGCGTTCACCTGGCTCAGGCGGAGGCCGCCTTGAGAGGCCGCACGAATCACCGCTGGATGGAATCCGGCGTGACGCTGGTCGATCCCGCGACCACCTACATTGGCCCCGAGGTCGGGATCGGCGCGGATACGGTGATCCTCCCCAACACGCATCTGGAAGGGGCGACCCAGGTCGGGCGGGATTGCTGGATTGGGCCGAACACCTTGGTGCGTGAAAGCCACATCGGCAACGGCTGCCGGATCGAGGCCTCGGTTCTGGAAGAGGCAACCCTCGAGGAGCAGGTCCAGGTGGGGCCCTTTGCCCATTTGCGTTCGGGGGCCCATCTGGCGCCGGGCGTCCACATGGGCAACTTCGGCGAGGTCAAGAACTCTTATCTGGGTCCCGGGACAAAGATGGGGCACTTCAGCTACGTTGGGGATGCGCAAGTGGGGCCGGAGGTGAACTTGGGGGCGGGAACCGTCACCTGCAACTTTGATGGCCGACGGAAGAACCCGACCGAGATCGGCGAGGGGGCCTTCATTGGAAGCGATACGATGTTGGTGGCGCCGATCCGGGTGGGCAAGGGGGCTCGCACCGGGGCCGGCTCGGTGGTGACGCGGGATGTGCCGGATCACACCTTGGCCGTTGGTGCGCCGGCTCGCAATCTGCGCCGCCTGGAGCCGCGGGATGAATGAAGCGGGCCTGGGGCCGAACCCTTGGGTTTGGGTACCTCCCCTGGTTCTCTTCCTCCTGAACTGTGCCGTCGCGTCGGGTCGCGCCGCCCTCGTCAATGCGCACCGTCCTCAGCTCGCTCTCTGGCGGGAGGCCGGTCAAGCCGGGGCTTCGCTGGCAGAGCGAGTGGCCGGGGAATCCCGCCGTCTCATTACGGCCTCGCGCACGGCGCAGATGGTCCTGCGAGTAGCCCTGGTAATTGCCTTCGTCCGCCTAGCCGACGCCGTGTGGATCCCCCTGCACTCGACGTGGTTGGGCACACTCGCGGCGGAGATCGCTGGTCTGCTTCTGATCGCGTTTCTGATGGCGTCGGGTGAAACCCTGGCGGAAACCCTGGCCATACGCGCTCCAGACCGGGCCAGCCTTTTTTTCGCCCCTCTGATGGCGGGGCTGGAAGTCTTGTTTTCCCCCTTTGCGTGGATTGTGTTGAGGTTGGGGGGAGGTCCGAGCGGGCCGAAAGGCGGAGCCGCAGTCGTGACCGAAGAGGAGATCAAGACCCTGATTGAAGTCGGGAGGGAGGGGGGAACGATTGAACCGACGGAGAAAGCGATGCTTCTCTCGATCTTCCAACTCGGGCATACCCTGGTGCGAGAAGTGATGACGCCCCGCATGGACCTGCAGGCCGTCGAGATGCGTGCGACCGTTCCGCAATGCGTGGATCTGTTGCTCCCTCACGGTCATTCCCGTCTGCCCGTATTTGATCAAAGCATCGACCACGTGGTTGGGTTGGTCCACGCCAAGGATCTGCTGCGCGCTATGCGCGAGGGCGGGCGAACGAGCTTGCAGGAGCTCCTGCGACCGATCTATTTCGTGCCCGAAGCCAAGCCGGCGGGGGAGCTCCTGGCCGAGCTTCAATCTCAGCATATTCATATGGCCGTTGTCGTCGACGAGTACGGAGGCACAGCGGGATTGGTGACCATCGAAGACTTGCTGGAAGAGATCGTGGGAGAAATCCGCGATGAATATGATGCGGGCGAGGAGGCCCCGGTTGTCCGACTGGCCAGCCAGGAATACTTGCTCGACGCCCGAATGAACCTCGCCGACGTCAATGAGGTTCTGGGAACCCATCTCTCCGATGAATTCGGGGACACGCTGGGGGGATTGCTCTACGCCCAACTGGGCAAGGTGCCTGAGCGAGGGGAATCGGCCTGGGCCGAAGGATACCGCCTGGTCGTAGAACAAATCTCGGGTCGCCGCATCCGAAAGGTCCGTGCCGTGCGCATCTCGGAAAACCTCGATCCACCCACCAAGGAGGTGGAGCGTGAGCCCTGAGGAATGCAGCGAACTCGTTCGGTCCGCACGTTTATCCCGGGAGAACGCGTATGCCCCCTACTCGCGTTACGCCGTGGGAGCCGCGCTGCTTTCGGAGTCGGGAGCCCTCTACCGGGGAGCGAATGTGGAGAACGCCGCCTATCCGACGGGTTTGTGCGCAGAGCGGGTCGCACTCTTCTCCGCCGTGGCCTCGGGTGAGCGCAGGTTTCGGGGGATCGCCGTCGTGACCCAGGATGGGGGTTTCCCTTGCGGAGCCTGCCGGCAGGCGCTCGCGGAATTCGGACCCAGCTTGGAAATTCTGGTGGCGGATGAGTCCGAGAAGATCCGCTGGGCCGGGACCCTGTCTGAACTGTTGCCACACGTCTTCAATGCCGAGAGCCTGCGAAGCTCTCAGCGGGATACCCCTCCCGGCCTCGGGCAGTAGGGCCTCTCCGAGGCGTGAAGTGCGCCTGGAAAGCGTGTGAGCGGATGAGCCGGGCGAGTCGCGAGCGGGTCTATCGAACGGAAGCGATCATTCTTCGGCGTCGAAACTGGGGAGAAGCCGACCGAATCCTCACCCTCTTCTCTCCCCTGCGGGGCAAGTTCCGGGCCAAAGCGGTTGGCGTTCGCAAGCCCCGCTCGCGCAAGGCGGGTCACCTGGAACCCTTCACGCGGACCATGCTCCTGCTGGCAAGAGGTCGGGAACTGGACATCATTACGCAGGCCGAGACCGTGGAGGCCTATCGCGCGCTGCGGGAGGACTTGGTCCGCCTGGCGTCGGCAACTTATGCCGCCGAGCTTCTCGACCGGTTCTCGCCGGAGGAAGTCGAAAACCTGAAGGCCTATGAGCTCTTGGGCTCCACCTTGGGAGCCCTCTGCCGGGCCTCTGCGGTGGAACCCATCTTGCGCTCCTACGACCTGCACCTTCTGGAGGCTTTGGGCTATCGTCCCCAATTGGGTTCCTGCACGGTTGGCCAGGAGGACATTCTCCCCCAGGACCAGTTCTTTAGTCCCTCCCGGGGAGGGGTGGTATGCCCAACGTGCGCCAGCTTGGCTCCTGACTCTCAGCCTCTGTCACTGGGAGCCTTGAGAGTCATGCGCCATCTTCAGCGGGAGAATCTTGGCGCGGTGGAGAACCTCAAGGTCAGCCCGAAGGTAGCCGCGGAGGTCGAGCTCATCCTCCAGGGCTACATCCTGCACCTGCTGGAACGGCCCCTGAAGTCTCCACCCTTCCTGCATGAGGTCGCAGGGGCGGGCCCTCTTCGCTGACCGCGGGTTTCGCCTCGGCGAGGCTGCGGTTGGCTCTCCGTTGTTATAATCGTGGCTCCATTATCTCAGCACAAGGATCCTCAAGCGCCAGCCGAGGAAGACAGGCCCTCATGACCCCACCCACCTTTCAGCGGGTTATTCTCGACTTGCAGGAATTCTGGGAGCGCCAGGGATGTCTGATCTGGCAGCCCTACTACACCCAGGTCGGAGCAGGCACCATGAACCCGGCGACCTTCCTGCGAGTGCTTGGCCCGGAGCCCTGGCGGGTCGCCTATGTGGAACCCTCGGTCCGTCCGGCGGATGGTCGTTACGGCGAGAACCCCAACCGCCTGGGCCAGTACTACCAGTTCCAGGTGATCTTGAAACCGGACCCGGGCAACCCGCAGGAGATCTTTCTCGATTCGCTGGAGGCCCTTGGGATTCCACTCAAGGAACACGACATTCGTTTCGTCGAGGACAACTGGGAGCAGCCCGCCCTGGGAGCCTGGGGACTGGGCTGGGAAGTCTGGCTGGACGGACAGGAAATCGCACAGTTCACCTACTTTCAGCAAGCCGGAGGCGTTCCCCTGGAAGTGCCCTCCGTGGAGATTACCTACGGCATCGAGCGCATCCTCATGACGCTCCAGAAGGTTTCCCACTTCAAGGAGATCCGCTGGGTCGCGGACGTCACCTATGGGGACGTGCTCTTGCAGAGCGAGCAGGAGCACAGTCGCTACAACTTCGAGACGGCGGATGTTGGGCGCCTGCGAGCTGCTTATGGGCTGTTCGCGGAGGAGGCTCGCGCGGCCCTGGCGGCCGGTCTGGTTCTGCCGGCCCACGACTACGTGCTCAAGTGCTCCCACACCTTCAATGTCATGGATGCGCGCGGTTCAGTCGGGGTCACCGAGCGGGCGCACTTCTTTGGACAAATGAGACAGCTTGCCTCCCAGGTGGCGCGGGCCTACCTGGATCAGCGCCGGGCGCTGGGGTTTCCGCTGGCCAGCAAGTTTCCGAGACCGAACCCAGAGCCCCTGCCCAGAGCGCAAGCGGCGACCGGGCTGCCCGGGGAAGCGGCCAGCCTGGGCCCGGCCCCCTTCCTGCTCGAAATCGGAACGGAGGAGCTGCCTTCCGGCGACCTGGACCAGGCCCTGGAGCAACTCGGATCGGCCTTCCGTCGCCTCGTATTGGATGCCCATCGCCTCCCCTACCGCGGCTTGGAGATTCTCGGTACCCCTAGGCGCTTGGTCATCCATGTCGACGAGATGGCCCCTCGCACGGAGGCCAGCCGAGAGTTGGTCAAGGGTCCAGCGGAGACGGCGGCCTTCGACCCGGAGGGAAAGCCCACCCCGGCGCTGTTGGGCTGGGCTCGCAAGAATGGCATTGGAGAGGCGGCCCTCGGCCCGGGTCTGATCCGGGAGATTGGAGGGCGGCGGTATGTTGCCCTGGAGGTTGCCGTGGAGGGGGAGGGCACGGTCGACTTGCTGGCCGCCCTTCTGCCGGTCGTCCTGGGTGAGATCCGTTTTGACAAGACCGTGCGTTGGAACGCGACGGGGGTTCCCTTCTCGCGGCCGATCCGCTGGTTGGTGGCGCTGTTTGGCGGCCGGGTGGTCGAGTTCGAGTTCGCGGGCGTGAGAAGCGACCGCGTCACGCGAGGCCTGAGGCTTTCGGCCGCGGAAGAAATCGTGGTCGCGACGCCGCCGTCCTATTTTGAGGGGATGAAGGCGGAGGGCATCGAGCTTTCCGTCCCGCTCCGGCGGGCCGAGATCTGGAGTCAGGTTGGAACGCTTGCCCGGGAGGCGGGCGGAACGATCCGCGAGGACCCAAGATTGCTGGCGGAAGTTGCCAATCTGGTGGAATCTCCCCGCGCCCTGCGTGGGTCGTTTGACCCCGCCTACCTGGACCTGCCCCCCGAAGTTCTGGTCTCGGTGATGAAGAGACATCAGAGATACTTCCCCATTGAGAAGAAGGGAAAGCTCCTGCCCTACTTCGTGACGGTGCGGAATGGGGACGACCGAGGCGTGGAGATGGTGCGAGAGGGTAACGAGCACGTGCTGCGGGCGCGATTCGCGGACGCGGAGTACTTCATCCGCGAAGATCGCAAGCATCCCTTGGAGCAGTTCCTTCCCCGTCTGGGCACCCTGACCTTCCAGACCCGCCTAGGATCGATGCTCGAGAAATCGCGCCGGGTCGAAACGTTGGTAGAGGGGCTGATCCCTCTGGTCGGCCTGGCGCCTGTGCAGGCGGAGGCGGCGCGAAGGGCAGCGCATCTGTGCAAAGCCGACCTGGTCACGCAAATGGTGGTTGAGATGACTTCCCTGCAGGGGGTGATGGGCCGATATTATGCGCTGGACTCAGGCGAGAGCCCGGAAACCGCCCTGGCCATCTATGAGCACTATTTGCCCCGAGGCGCCGAGGATGAACTGCCTCAATCGGGGGCAGGCGTGGCCGTGGGCTTGGCGGATCGACTCGATTCGCTGGCCGGCCTTTTTGCGGTGGGCCTGGTCCCCTCGGGGACCAGCGACCCATTTGCACTGCGTCGGGCGGCGATCGGGATCGTGCAGACCCTAATCTCGCGTGCAATTTCTTTCGACCTGCGCCGAGGAATTGACCTGGCCGTGGCTCTCCAGCCGGTCGCGGTGACGACGGAAGTGCCGGTTGAGGTGTTTGAATTCCTGCTGGGAAGGTTGAAGGCCGTTCTGAGTGATTCGGGTCTGCGCCACGACGTGGTGGAGGCCGTTGTCGCGGAATGCGGGCACGATCCGCACCAGGCGCGCGAGATGGCGCTCGAGCTCACTCACTGGATGCAGAGATCCGATTGGCCGCAGATTCTCGCGGCCTACGCCCGCTGCGTTCGCATCACCCGGGATTTTCGCGAGAGTTTCGCGGTCGAACCGCAACGGTTTGCAATCTCGGCCGAAGCAGAATTGTGGGAGGCGGTTCAGCGCCTTGAGTCCCTGGCCCGGGATTTGGTGGCGCGCCACACATGGACTTTGAATGGCTGGCTGGAGGCATTCGTCCCGATGGTCCCGAGGATCTCAAAGTTCTTTGAGGATGTGCTGGTCATGGCCGAAGAGGAGCCCTTGCGCAAGAATCGACTGGGACTCCTGCAGCACATTGCTCGTCTTCCAAAGGGACTGGTCGACCTTTCGAAACTTGAGGGCTTTTGAGAACCCCGCCGTTGCGACCCGGACGGCTGTGCTATACTGATGGACCAACGCGTCTTCTGAGAGCAGGCAATGGCCGGCCGGCGTGACGTCTACGATCAAGCCCTGCGCCAGGGTAACAGTGCGGCTTGGGATCAAAAATGGGAGCACGCCCTGGCTGCCTATCGCCGAGCCTTAGAGGAATTCCCCGGCGACGCGAGTGCCCTGGAGCATCTGGCCCTGGCCCATGTGCAACTCGGGCAACTGGATCAGGCACTGGAAATGTACCGGCAGTCGGCCAGTGCGGATCCCACCAATCCCATCCCCCAGGAGAAGATCGCAGAAATTCTCGAGCGGCGAGGTCAGAGCGCGGATGCCGTTCGCGGCTACCTTGCCTCCGCGGACTTGTATCTGGGGCGCCACGAGGCGGATAAGGCAATTGATGACTGGGTAGCCGCCTCTCGCTTGGCACCGGATAATCTCCTGGCCCGGTCGCGTCTGGCCTTGGGGACCGAACGCACCGGGCGGGTGCGTCAAGCGGTGACCGAGTACTTGGCCCTGGCGGCGATCCTGCAAAAAAGCGGGCAAAATGAAAAGGCCGGGCAGGCCATCGAACAAGGCCTGCGTCTGGCGCCCGGCAATACCGAGCTCCTGCGAGCGAAGGCCGCCCTCCAGACGAGCGAGGTCCTGGCCATTCCTCCGCCGATCCGCCCTCGGGGGACGGCGCCGCTCGTGGCCCCCCAGGCGGCTGTCCCACCCGGACCCAAAGAAAAAGAATCTGAGGTCCCGGCCACCAATCCCTTTGAACTGGCCCAGCACACCGCCATCACCTTAATAGCCGAGCTCTTGTTCGAGGCCGGCCAGCTGACACCGGCTCAGCCTCGGGCCGGGTTGGAGGACTACGACACCGGCAACAACCCCTCCACCTCGCGCGACGAGATGCTGCCCTACCTAGCCCAGGCGGTCGACGCCTTTAGCCGGGGGATGGCCAAAGAGACCCAGACGGCGCTGGAGCGAGCCATCCGAGTGGGCTGCGATCATCCGGCCGTGCATTTTGCATTGGGTGCGATGCTGCTAGGGGCGAGGGATGCCCGCGGCGCAGTTCCCTCGCTACAGCGTGCGGTGGATCACCCCGCTCTGTCCACCGGTGCGCATTTCGGACTGGGCCGGGCCTACCGCCAGCTGGAACAGCCGTACCCATCGGCTCTCCATTTCCTGTCCGCGCTGCAACAGGCTGACCTGACGACCGTTCCCGAGGAGATGCGTGAAACCTTGCAGCGCCAATATGAAACGTTTCTGGAGGTGGACGAGCCCAGCCAGTCCGCCTCGCAGTGGCTGGAGAGTGCTCAACGGGTGGAGTCATTACTCAGCGGCGCGGAGTGGGAGAGCCGACTGCGCTTGGCCCGCGCCCAGCTCGATGCGGAATCGGAAGGCCACGGCCTCTTGCCCCTCGCCTCGATGCTCGCCATGGGCCGTCCGCAGGCGTTGATCGAGGCGATGGCCTACGTGGATGCCGCCCTGCGTCGCGACCTCCTGAAGACCGCCATGGAGCAGGCGCTGCTGGCTCTCGACCAGGGACCCACTTACCTGCCTCTGCATGTGAGGATCGCCGAAATCGAACTCCGGGAGGGGCGGCAGGAGGCCTCCATCAGTAAGCTCAGGGTGGTGGCCCGCACCTACCGCATCCGCGGGGACAAGGCTCAGGCGGCGCGTGTCCTGGAGCGAATCCTGCAGCTCAGTCCCATGGATACGGGGTCTCGCACGGAACTGATCGAACTCGCCCTCGCCCAAGATGATGTTCGCACGGCGCTGTCCCAGTATCTTGACCTGGGGGAGATCTACTCACAGCTGGCGGAACAGGACAAGGCGCGCAAGGCTTATGAGACCGCCTTGACGTTGATCCGTCCAGGAGGCCCCGATGCCTCTTGGGAAATTCAATTGCTCTATCGGCTTGGGGATCACTACCTGCAGCGGCTGGATTGGCGCTCGGCGCTTCAGGCCTACACCCGTTTGATGGAGCTGGACTCCTCCGACGAGCGAGCGGCCTCTCAGGTGATCGGCCTCTTGCTGAAACTGCGCAAAACGACGGAGGCCCAGGCGGTGCTTGACCACCTGGCGCAGGAATGGTCCCGGCAGGGACGCCAGGAGCAATTGCTGTACTGGTTTGAGGAACTGGTGCGCCTCAACCCTCAGGATCCCACGGTGCGCAAGAAGCTGGCCGAGGGCTACCAGCAGAGAGGTCGGATGCCCGAAGCCATTGCCCAGCTTGACGCTCTGGGGGAGATCCTCATCGATTCCGGTAGGACCCCAGAGGCCATCCAGGTGGTTCGGGCCATCCTCGCGCTGAACGCGCCGGGCGCGGATGGCTATCGACGCCTCCTGCAACAGCTCGAATCCGGATCGGCGGGCACGACGCGCGGCTGAGGAGGCGGGCGGAGCGACCGCCTGGCCCGCTCCAGAGTCCGAACTGGGCTCAACGACGATGTCGTATTTCTTCGAAAACCTGGCCTTTGTCTTTCAACGTCTCGACTGGCTCGGCCTGTTGGACATCGGGCTCGTCACCTTGGTATTCTTCTCGATCCTGACCGCGTTCCGGGGGACTCGGGCGGGAGTGATGCTGCGAGGTGTGGCCATCCTCATCGCGGCGGTGGCTCTTCTCACCGGATTCGCGCGATTGCCCGCCTTCTCCTGGCTGCTACGCACGGCTCTTCCCGCGCTGCTCATTGCCCTGCCGGTCGTTTTCGCTCCGGAGATCCGTCGGGCCCTCGAACGGCTGGGGCGTGCTGGTTTTCCCCGGCGGACCACTACTTCCGAGGAGGTGCCTGCCTACTTGAATCCCGTGGTCACGGCGGCACAGAGACTGGCGGAGCGCCGCCATGGCGCCTTGATCGTGATCGAAGGGGATGTGCCTCTGGGGGATTTCGCCGAAAGCGGAGTCCGGATGGAATCGCTGGTCAGCCCCGAGTTGCTGCTCCAGATCTTCTACCCGGGCACCCCTCTGCATGACGGAGCCGTGATCCTGCGCGGGGAGCGAGTCGTTGCGGCCGGCTGTGTCGTCCCCCTCTCGTCCAGCGGCAGCCTTTCGCGCTCTCCGGAGCGTACCATGGGCCTGCGCCACCGCGCCGCCCTGGGGGTGAGCGAGGTGAGCGATGGCGTGGCCGTCGTCGTGTCCGAAGAGACGGGGATCATCTCCGTCGCCCACAATGGGCGCATGATTCGGCGTTTGGATGTCCCTCGCTTGCAAAGCATCCTGCAGGCATTCGCCCGCTCACCCGGCGTTCCCTCGGCCGTGGATTGGCTTCGCACGCATTTGGGCCTTTCCCAAGCCGTCCCCCGGCGGCCTCGCGACACAGACGCAGGAACCTCGGACTCCAAGAAGGAAGGAGCCCCAGGATGAGACGGGCCTGGCACGGGCTGGTAGGTAATTTGCCTGCGTTTGCCCTGGCGCTGGTTCTGGCGCTCACGGTGTGGGCCACCGCGGTGACCAGCCAGGATCCCAATGAGACCCGCACGTTGAGCAGCCCGATCCCGATTCGAGTCGTGGGGATGGCGCCGAATCTCATCGCCGATGAGCCTCTTCCCAAACAGGTGACCCTTACCTTGCGGGCGCCCCAGTCGGTGTGGACGCGCCTGACGTCGGCGAATATTCAGGCTGTGGCCGACCTGTCGCGCCTCGGCCCAGGCCCGCATCAGGTCCCGCTCCAACTCAAGACCGATGTCCATCCGGTTCTGGTAGAGAAGATGGACCCCAGCCAGATAGAGGTGACGCTCGAACCTCCCGCCAGCAAGAGAGTGGAGGTGCAAATCCGACTGAGCGGAACCCCGGCGGCTGGATACTCCCTTGGGACGCCTGCCTACTCACCCGATTTTGTTGCGGTGGGCGGAGGACAGTCGCAGGTGGAGGGAGTGACCTCCGTGGTGGGCTCGGTGGACGTCGAGGGAGTGCGAGCTGACCTTGATCGCCAGGTGACCCTTCAGGCCCTGGATGCCGCTGGGCAAGTGGTTTCCAGTGTAACTCTGGATCCGAGCGTCCTGCAGGTCTCCATTTCGGTCCAACAGCAAGGCGGCTACCGGGACGTGGTCGTCAAGGCCGTCATCCAGGGACAGGTCCAGAGCGGCTATCGCCTGACGGGTATTTCTGTCTATCCTCTCACGGTGACACTTTTCTCGGCCGACCCCGCCAGTTTCAGCAGCCTGCCCGGCTATGTCGCCACAGCGCCCCTCGACATTTCGGGAGCCCGGTCCGATGTGTCCGGATCGCTGCCTCTGGTCCTTCCCACGGGAGTCAATGCGGTGGGCTCCCCGCTGATCTTTGTCCAGGTGAGCGTCTCGGCCATCCAGGATAGTGAGACGATCACACGCGAGGTGCGCTATCAGGGGCAAAGCCCGGGGCTGGCGGCCAGCCTCTCCCCAGCCACCATCGACGTCGTTATCTCGGGCGCCGTTCCTCTGTTGAAAGCCCTGCGGCCCAGTGATGTGGACGTGTACCTGGACCTGTCTGGGCTAAAGCCGGGAACCTATCAGCTCCAGCCGACCTGCCATGTTCTCCTGGAGGGCTTGCAGATTGAGGCCCTGCTGCCTTCTCAAGTCGGGGTCGTCATCGCTCCGGGTCCGGTCCCGACGCCCTGAGCTCTCCCTCTTTCAAGTCATTGGTCATGTCGAAACCGGTTGTGGCCCTGGTGGGCGCGCCGAATGTGGGCAAGTCCACGCTCTTTAACCGGCTGGTTGGAGAGCGTCTGGCCGTGGTGGATGAGACCCCCGGGACCACCCGGGACCGCCTGATGGCCGAATGCGAATGGACCGGGACACGTTTTGACGTCGTGGACACCGGAGGCATCGACCCAACCGCGGGGATCACGGGCGCGCTGCCGGGGCAGTCCCGCCCGCTCTCCATCGGCTCAAGCGAATACATCATCCAAATTCGCTTCCAGGCCGTAATGGCCATTCGTGACGCCGATGCGGTCCTTTTCCTCACCGACGGCTCGGCAGGACCGACCGCGGCGGACGAGGAAATCGCGGAGTTGCTTCGGCGCAACCAGCGTTCCGAGGCTGGCCGAAAGGTGCCTCCCGTGCTTCTCGTGGTCAACAAGTGTGAGAACGAGGAGGGGCAGCGGGGGATCTACGCCTTTTACCGCCTGGGATTGGGCGACCCCTGCCCGGTCTCGGCTCTACACGGGACCGGGATTGGGGAACTACTGGATGCCCTGGTGAAGCTTCTGCCCGAGGTGGAAGCGGAGGATCAACAGGAGGCGCGGGTCAGAATCGCGATCCTGGGCAAGCCGAATGTCGGCAAGAGCAGCTTGCTGAACCGGATCTTGGGCGAGGAACGCGCGATCGTCAGCCCGATTCCCGGAACCACCCGCGACGCCGTGGATACTCAGCTCGAGGTGTCCGGGATGGCCGTGACCCTGATCGACACAGCCGGGATCCGACGCCGGGGCAAGATTGAGCTGGGGGTCGAGTACTACAGCGTCCTGCGTGCCCTGAAGGCGATTGACCGGGCCGATGTGGCCTTGCTCGTGCTGGACGCCACGCAGGGCGTAACAGCCCAGGATGCCCACATCGCGGGCTTCATCTTGGACGCGCACAAGAGCGCCGTGGTCCTGGTCAACAAATGGGATCTCATGAGAAAGGAACCGGGTACGGTGGAGCAGTACACGGCGGAGGTCCGCACCGCCTTGAAATTCCTGGACTACGTCCCCGTGCTCTTCATTTCGGCCCTCACGGGCCAGCGGGTGGATGGGGTTCTCCCTCTCGCCTTGCGGGTGCAGGAAGAGCGCCTCGTCCGGATTCCCACCGCGGAACTCAACCGCCTGCTGCGCGAGGCGACCCAGAGACACGCTCCTCCAACCCGGGCAGGCCGAAAGCTGAAGATCTACTATGCCGCTCAAGTGCGAACGGATCCTCCCACTTTCCTCATCCACGTCAACGATCCCGAACTGGTGCACTTCACCTATCGAAGATTCCTCGAGAACGAGATCCGCCGGACTTACAGTTTCCTGGGCACCCCGCTGCAGGTCTCCTTTCGGAGACGGCGCTAGGGCGAGATCTTGCCCGGGCTCCACTCCCGTCTTATAATCGTGCGACCCTTGCGACCCAACTGACCTTGGGGAGAAATGGTTGGACACAACCCAAGTCGACTCCCAGCCTCCGGAACCGCTCGTCCATCGCAACCCTACCCGAACGATCCTGTGGGAGTTCCTTCAGACCGTCGCCCTGACCCTGTTGGTGTTTCTGGTGGTCAATCTGACCACGGCCCGAGTGCGTGTCAGTGGACCGAGCATGAGGCCGACGCTGGAGGGTGGCGAGTACATCATCGTCAGCAAGCTGTCCTACCGGCTGGGAAGGCCGCAGCGAGGGGATATTGTGGTTTTTCACTCTCCCGACCCCTCGACCAGCGAGGACCTCATCAAGCGGATCGTGGGACTGCCCGGGGACACGGTGGAGTTTGTCGACGGCCGCGTTTGGCTGAATGGCGCCGCCCTCGACGAGCCTTATGCGGTTGGGCTGACCGGTTCGGATCAGACGTGGAAGATCGGCCCCGACCAGCTGTTCGTGCTGGGAGACAACCGAGCCTTTTCCCGGGACTCGCACAATTTTGGGCCGGTTCCTGTGAGGGATTTGGTTGGAAAGGCTTGGCTCATCTACTGGCCTCCCTCCGAGTGGGGGGCGGCGGAGCACCGCGCCGGACAGGAGGCCACGGCCGGGAGGGCCTCGAGGCAGTGGCCCGGGTCAGGGATCCTGGTCCTCGGGAGAGGCTGGCAGCCAGGTTCCCAGATCGCCCGGCCGGATGGGTAAGCTCGGATCACGCGGTTTCGCGCTGAGGCAGGCCTGCCGAGCGCGGAGGGGTATCATCAGGAGGTTCGATCCTGGGATGGACATACCGGTATGCCAATGACCGAGGGAAACACAGTGGACGACCAATCTCAAGCCGCGGAAGCCTGTCCCGAGTGCCAGGTGGGCACTCTCCAGCCCCAAGTGGTTCCATACTTTGCCTATCTGGATGGCCGATTGATCACGGTTCCGGATTTTCCAGCCTGGGTTTGCGACATCTGTCATCACTGCGAATATGATGAAGCCGCGCTGGACGACCTGCGGTCCGTGCTTGGCCCCAAAGCGACGTTGCCTGAAGACAGCAACCGGAGACGGCGCCTGACTCCGGACGAATCCCCCTCCTGGCTGATTCATCTCCACCGAAGGCGGCGCGCCTAGCCCCTCCGCTTCGACCTTCCCTGCGTGCCCACGGACTGAGCCGAGGCGTTCCTCCGCATGAGGAACTCCCCTGGGGATTGGTCTCTGGTTTGCCGGAGGGCGTCCAAACCTGCCTGGGCCATGGCCCTTTCATCGGGTGTCATCGCCAGGGGAAAGGCGGCTGGGTCAGCGAGGTGGCGGTTCTGGCCATGGGTTGATCCGATCCTGAGCCGTGGCGTTCCTTCGCGGGATCTGGGACACTCTTCCTGGGCAGCCTCCCGCCGCTCTGGTTGCCGCTCGCTTTCCTGGGGCAAGGGCGCCTGGGGATGGCCGGTCGCGGCTCTGGCCCCTGGCGGAGGGAGTTCGCGGCTCGGATTGCAAGCTGCCGGTTTGGATCGCCGGGGTGCTGACGTGGCCTGGACGGTCCCGTTGCCTGGTTCTGGCGGGACCTCATTTTCACTTGGCCCGGGCATGCGCCTTGACCCCATGGTCTCCCGGGGCCATGGGATCACAGCGCTCAGGCTCCGGCGGCTCGTCCGGAGAAAACCGAGCCAGTGTGCAGGAGGCGCGCGGGGCCAGCCATGCGGCCGGCGTGGAGGACATCCTGCAACCAGCCCTGGAGGCTTGCCGGCCTTGGATCTCAGGGGAGCCCAACTTTCGTTTCTCCCTCGGCAACCATGAGCCGTTCGCTGGCGGGGGAAATCCTGGAGGTGGTGATTGAGGCGCTGGCCTACGGAGGCGATGCGATCGCGCGGGCTCCGGACGGCCGCAGAATCTTCGTGCCCTTTGCCTTCTTGGGCGAGAGGGTGAGGGTCAAGATCGTGGAGGAACATTCGGGTTTCCTGCGCGGGGAGCTGCTGGCGGTCTTGGCCCCCTCTTGCTTTCGGGTCGAACCGCGTTGTCGGCATTTTGGGATCTGTGGGGGCTGCCATTATCAACATCTCTCCTACGGCGCTCAGATCGACGCCAAACGCTCGATCCTGATCGACCAGCTAAAGCACCTGGGGGGACTCCGGGATCCTCTTGTGAGGGAACCTCTCGCCTCGCTTGAGCCTTGGAACTATCGCAACTACGCCCAGTTTGCCCTCAACCCGGACGGCCGATTGGGCTACTTCGTGCGCGGGTCCAAGCGGGTTTTCCCGATTGAGGAGTGCCACTTGCCGATCCCGCCGGTGGACACTCTCTGGAGGAATCTTGCCCTCGAGCCCGCCCTGCCGCTAGATCAAATCGGGCTGCGGGTCGGGTCGGAGGGCGATGTCCTGCTGATCCTGGAGAGCCTGACCGGCGAGATTCCGGAGCTGTTGGTCGAGGCTCCGCTTTCCATCGCGACCCTCACTCCGGCAGGATCTCAGGCGCTCGTGGGAGAAGCCGCAACCGGATTCGAGGTATTGGGCCGCCACTTCCGTGTCTCGCCCGCCAGCTTCTTTCAGGTCAACACGAAAATGATCCCTGCCCTGGTCCAGGAGGTGCTGAAGACGGCCCAGCTTGAGCCGCAGCATGTAGCTTTGGACTTGTATTGTGGGGTCGGGCTGTTCAGTGCCTTCCTGGCGAGCCGTTGCCGCCGGCTCATTGCGGTTGAGTCCAACCCGGAGGCAGTCTCCGACTTCCAAGTCAATCTCGAGGACTTCGACAATGTCGATCTGTACCAGGCGGAGGCCGGGCAGGTGCTCTCGGGCCTGGCCGTCCGTCCCGACTTCGTGATCGCGGACCCTCCCCGCGCTGGGCTGGATCGCGATAGCTTGCGGGGATTATTGCGGGTCAGATCACCCCGTCTCGTCTATCTCTCCTGTGACCCGGCCACCCTGGCCAGAGATGCCCGCCTCTTGAGCGAAGGAGGCTACCGCTTGGAAAGCGTTCTGCCCATCGATCTCTTTCCGCAGACCTATCATATTGAGAGCTTGGCTCTCTGGCGACTGGAGGGATCATCGGATCCGGTGGGGGCGGTGGTCGCGTGAGGAAGGAATGAAGAAGAGCGAGGAACTCGAATTTGTCTGCCGCCTGGCTCAGCGTGCGGCCCGGATCCTCCGGGAGGGCTTTGGGCCTCGGATTCCCGTGGAGCACAAGGGCTTGGTCGACCTGGTGACCGAGTACGACCGCCGCTCAGAGGCGCTGATTCTCGGAGAAATCCAGAGGGCCTTTCCGCAGGATCGGATCTTGGCCGAGGAAAGTGGCGCCAACGGGGCCCCCGGCGAACGAACCTGGTACGTTGATCCTCTGGACGGAACGACTAACTATGCCCATGGCCTTCCGATCTATGCGGTGTCCATTGGCCTTGCGGATCGAGAAGGCTTGCGGCTGGGAGTCGTCTATGACCCAACGCGGTCCGAGTGTTTCTGGGGGGAGCGTGGGCGAGGGGCCTTCTTGAATGAGGACCGACTGAGGGTGTCAGACGTTGCCGAGCTGAGGGAAAGCCTGCTCGTTACGGGCTTCCCCTATGATGCCTGGTCCAACCCGGACAACAATCTCGACAACTACGCGAAGTTCGCAGTTCGGTGCCTGGGAGTGCGGCGACTGGGATCTGCTGCTCTGGACTTGGCCTACGTGGCCGCCGGCCGCCTGGATGGCTTTTGGGAGCTCCGCCTGAGCCCCTGGGATGTTGCCGCCGGATCGCTTCTGGTTCAGGAGGCAGGAGGCGAGGTCACCGATATCGATGGAGGACCGGAGTGCCTCAGGGACTTACCTTCGATCCTGGCTGCTAACCGCCAGTTGCATTCCCGAATGATGGAGGTTCTCCGTCTCAAGCCGGGACCGTAAGCGCAGAGCCGACCGGTCTCATTCCCTGGGAATAAGGTCCTACCCTTGGGACCCGTCCCTCATCACCCGCTCCAAACGCCCTAGATCGGTGCGAGACGTAAGGTCCAGGCTGAGAGGGGTAACCGCCACCTTGTGCTCGACGCGCAAGACGTACACATCGGAATCCTTTTCAATGTTCGGGTCCAGCACCGTGGAGTATCCCAGTTGGGTTGGCAGATCCCGCCTCCGGCGTTCGGGGCGTTGAGGGACGTAGTAGCGGGTGCGCGAGAGCCGGGTGATTCTCCAAGGCGTTTGCTGAGTGGCCTCCCTGGGCACCTCGACCTTGAGCAGATCCAGGTCCTGCCAACTCAGTCCGGCCAGCATCTTGTCCGCGAAGTAGGCCGCAAAGTAGGCGGCGCAGGTGAAATTGACCTCTTCGGAGTAAGTGAGATGGTAGCGGCTTTCGGTCTCGAGCGAGACGGCCAGGGCGGGAATCCCGTGGGCCGCGCCCTCGAGCGCTGCGCCGATAGTCCCGGAGACCGTTACGCCCGAGCCCACGTTCTCCCCGTAGTTGATGCCGGCCACCACCAGATCGGGTGGAGCTTCCAGAAGCTCGAGCAGAGCGAAGTCGACGGCCTGAGCCGGGCTGCCCGCGATGGCGTAGACTTTCCATCGTTTCTCGCCGACCTCAACCCATTCCTCCCGGATGACCCCGGGGGACTCAGCCGGCATGCTGCGGCCGGCACCGGACGATTGAGCCTCCGGCGCCGCGACCGTCACGAACCCCAGTTCAGATAACGCGCGGGCCGCAGACCAAAGACCGGGCGAGCGGATGCCATCGTCATTCGTCAGCAGGATTTGTTTCTTTACCGGCATCGGAAAGCTTCCGAACGGTGAGTCTTAACCCCTTGACCCCGAGAATCTCGACCTTTTCCCCGACCCCAATGTGCTCGCTGGGAGCGGCGGCGATCGCCGACCAGAGCTCTCCACCTGCCTGCACCATGCCCTGGGGCGCAAGTTCCACCATGACCCGCCCCACCCGGCCCACCAGCGTTTCCCTTCCCATGGTCGTTGGACGGCGGTGCGCCCGCACAACCAGGGTGACAATCCCGAGGAAGGTCGCGGCGATGGCCACGCCGGTAACCACCACCAGGGGCACGGACACCCTCTGGAAAGTCGGTGTCCCTGGCGAGTTGAACAGGATGAGCGAGCCTGCGATGAAAGAGGCCAGCCCGGCTGCGGTGAGCGCGCCATGGGTGGCGGCTTTGATGTCGACAATGAAGAGCACGAAGGCCAAGAGAACGAAAATCAAGCCGAACCAGTTGACGGAAAGCACCCCCAGGCCATAAAAGGCCAGGGCCAGGAAGACCACCCCGGCAAACCCAGCTACCCACCCGGCCGGGTGAGAGATCTCAATCAGCAAGGCTCCCGCCCCAACGGCCAGAAGGATGAAGACGATGTTGGGGTCGGTCAGAACCTGGAGCATCTCCTCGAGCAAATTGGCCGGGACTTCCTCCACCTGGGCGCTGGAGGTTTGCAGGATTACAGTCTTCGTCGCGCTGCGGATGGTGCGGCCATTGAGCTGCTCAAGCAGGTCTTGTCGACTGCCGGCGACGATATCAATCATGCCGGCCTGAAGGGCTTCGCTCGCCGAGGCGGCCTTGGCTTCATCGATCGTGCTGTCGATCAGATTCAGGGCCGTCGCGGAGCGCCCGGATGCCAGCGAGCGGGCCAGGGCCTTGAGGATACTCTTGGTCTTGGCCTCCTCCGTCGTTCCCAGATCCTCTCCTTGGGGACCGACGGGGCTGGCCGCGCCTATGGCCGTGTCCGGCGCCATCGCCGCCAAGTCGCCCGCCAAGGTGATCACCGTGCCCGCGCTGCCGGCCATGGCTCCCTGGGGGGCCACATAGACCACGATGGGGACAGTACTGGCGCGCATGGCCTCGACGATATCTTGCATGGTGCCAATGTCCCCCCCAGGGGTATTCAATTGCAGGACGATCAGCATCGCGTCCTGGCCTTCGGCCAGACGGATTCCGCGCTGGACATAGGTTGACATGGCCGGCGTGACTGCGCCCTCGGCATCCAGCCAAAGGATCTTCTGACTGGGGGTTTCCCGAGGGCTGGCGGCAACCAGCAACAGGCCCAGGCTTAGGATGGCGATTCGAATGCCGCGCATTGGCCGCACCTCCAGGGCATTATAACCCGGGCCTTTTGCCCCTTTCGGTATAATGAGCCGATCGACCGCCAAAGAAAGGGGATGCATGTGAGCGATTCCACTTCCTCCACTTCTTCCGCTTACGACGTGATCGTCCTGGGGGCCGGGCCGGCGGGGTACGTCTGTGCCATTCGGACCTCCCAGTTGGGACTCAAGACTGCCATCGTCGACCGGGAATGGCTCGGGGGGGTATGCCTGAACATTGGATGCATCCCCTCGAAGGCCTTGCTGAGGAATGCCGAGGTGATTCAAACTGTGCTTCATCGCGGTCCGGAGTTTGGCTTTGAGATCGGGAAACCCAAGGTGGACTATGCGGCCGCGGTCAAGCGCTCCCGGCAGGTTTCCGCCAGACTGGTCAAGGGGGTTGAATTCCTCCTGCGCAAGAATAAGATCGATGTGCACCTGGGGGCAGGCCGTTTGGCCGCCCGGGATACGCTCGAGCTGAAGGGGGCCGGTGGCAAGGTGACCCGCCTCACGGCTCGTAACCTAGTCCTCGCAACCGGGGCCCGGGCTTCCCTCCTGCCCGGGATGGAAGTGGATGGGAAGAAGATCCTCACCTATCGAGAGGCGATCCTGCAGGAGAAGCTGCCCTCCTCGGTGACGATCGTCGGGGCCGGTCCGATCGGATTGGAGTTCGCGACCCTTTGGAATTCGTACGGGAGCAAGGTCACTCTCGTGGAGATGCTGCCGCGCATCGCCCCATTGGAAGACGAGGAAATCAGTGCGGAACTTGCCAAGGCGTTCAAGCGCTCCGGCATCGAGGTGCGGACGAATACCCGCGTGGAGGGCATCGAAACAGGAGGGGAGAAGGTCCATCTGCGGGTGAGCGCGCAGGGGAAAGCCGAGGAGCTGGAGGCGGAGCAGGTCCTGGTGGCCACGGGGTTCCGGCCCAACAGCGAGGATCTCGGGCTGGAGGCACTGGGGGTAAAGGTCGAAAAGGGCCGGGTCGAAGTTGACGAACGCATGTCGACCAACGTGCCGGGCATTTGGGCCATCGGGGATGTGACCGGCCGCCTGATGCTGGCCCATGTCGGCTCGGCCATGGGGATCGTCTGCGCGGAAAACATGGCCGGGGCCGCCTCCATTCGCCTCAACTATGAAATGATGCCGCGCGGCATCTTCTCCCAGCCCCAGGTTGCCTCGTTTGGTTTGACCGAAGCCCAGGCGCGGGAGCGGGGTTATGAGGTCAAGATCGGCCGCTTTCCCTTCCAGGCCAATGGCAAGGCCTTGGGCCTGGGGGATTCAACCGGATTCGTCAAGATTGTTTGCGAGGCGCGCTACGGGGAGATCCTTGGAGCGCATCTGGTCGGTGCGGAGGTCACCGAGCTCTTGCCCGAGTTGACGCTTGCCCAGGAAATGGAGTTGACTCCGGAGCAGATCGCCCGCAACGTGCATCTTCACCCCACCCTGAGCGAGACCCTCATGGAGGCCGCGCATGGCCTGGCGGGAGGATATCTCAACATTTGAGGCCGTAGGGGAGCCTAGTTTCCTCGGCCGGGCTGGGACCCGTGCCCATGTCGCCGTGTGATGTCTTTTGGCTGGGCACGGTTCCCTACAAGACGGCCTGGGATCTCCAGCGGGTGGTCGCTGGCCGGGTAGCCCAGGGAGAAATCCCGGAGACGCTGCTCTTGCTCGAGCACCCGCATGTCTACACTTTGGGCGGTTCGGGCCACCGGGAGAACCTCCTGATCTCTGAGGAGGAACGCGCGCGAAAAGGGATCCAAGTGGAGTGGGTGGATCGGGGCGGCGACATCACCTATCATGGCCCCGGACAGCTGGTCGGCTACCCCATCCTGGCGCTCGGGACCCCCGATCACGCGAGCGGTCGGTTGCCCCAGGCCGATTATGTGGGCTACTTGCGGCGCCTGGAGCGCGTGATCATTGCAGCCGTTTCCCGGTTCGGCTTGGTAGCTGGACAGTTGCCGGGCAAAACGGGGGTATGGGTGCAAGCGGACATGGCCTCGCGCTGCCCATCCTGTCCGGCGGAGAAGCGCAAGGCTCCGAGCAAGATTGCCTCCCTGGGCGTCAAGGTGAATGCCTCGGGCGTGAGCCAGCATGGTTTTGCCCTGAATGTTCGCCCCACCATGGAGTACTGGAAGGGGATCGTGGCCTGCGGACTGCATGGCTATCAAGCCATCTCCATGGCGGAGCTGCTCGGGGAAGAAGCCCCTGAGGTGAAGACGGTGGCGGAGAGCGTGGTGGAAAGCTTTGGCCAGGTATTCGGGTATCAGATGATCTGGAGGGCCGCCGAAGCCCTGGGGGCCTCGGCACCGGTTCCCGTTGATCCAAAGAAACTCACTCAGCCTCCCCAACCCTTGTCCAGGAGTCTCAGATGATCACTGTCGAGAAAATCGATACCCAATCTCGAGCCCAGGTAAGGCGCTTCATCCGCTTCCCATTCTGGATGTATGCGAAGCATCCGCAGTGGGTTCCCCCTCTCCTGATGGACTCGGAGATGCAGCTCAACCGGCAAAAGCATCCCTTCTTCGAGCACTCGGAGGGAGATTTTTTCATCGCGGTCCGCGATGGCCAGGATGTGGGGCGCATTGCCGCATTTGAAAACCGTCCCTACAACCGATATCACAACACGCGTCAGGCCCAGTTTTATTTCTTCGATTCCCTGGACGACCTGGAGGTGGCCAGCGCTCTGTTTAACCGCGTATTTGGGTGGGCTCATGAGCGAGGCCTCAACGAGGTGGTAGGCCCCAAAGGCTTGAGTCCCTTTGACGGCTACGGGATCCAGGTGGAGGGTACCGAGCACCGCCAGATGATGACCATGATGAACTACAACTACCCGTACTATTCCCGCCTGGTCGAAAGCCTGGGATTTGGCAAGGTCGTGGATTTTGTTTCGTGTTATCTGAATGCCGCGACCTTTCATCTTCCGGAACGAATTCACCGCGTCGCGGAGCGGGTGGAAAAGCGCGGGACCCTGAGGGTGGAACGCTTCCAGAACAAGCGCCATCTGGTCGCGTGGGCAGGCAGAATCGGGCAGGCCTACAACAAGACCTTCGTCAAGAACTGGGAGTACTACCCCCTCTCGGAACGCGAGGTCAAGTTCGTGGTCGACAACCTGTTAATGATCGCCGACTATCGCCTGATCAAGGTCATCACTCACCAGGACGAGCTGGTGGGATTCCTGTTTGGCTTCGCGGATGTGTCCGCCGCCTTGCAGAGAGCGCACGGTCACCTGCTGCCCTTCGGCCTGCCGGACCTGCTGTTGGACATGCGTCGGACCAAGTGGATCTCCCTCAACGGGGTCGGGATCCTGCCCGAGTTCCAAGGGATGGGCGGCAATGCGCTCATGTATTCCGAGATTGAGAAAACCGTTCAGGGTTTCCATTTCCGCGAGGCCGAGCTCACCCAGGTCGCCGAATCGGCGCGGCAGATGCGTCACGACCTGGAAAACATCGGCGGAAAGCCATACAAGAACCATCGGGTGTACGGGAGGAAGATCTAGCCGGCGATATTGCGCGGTTCCCGGTCCGGGGTCTCCCGGGCGCACCCAGGGGGCGGTGAGAAGCGGCCCGGCGGAGAATCGCCCGCGGGCGGAAGTAGCGGCTTGCAAATGCCGGCCAATTGTGTATACTAGGCCGCAGACAGGTCTTTGGGTGCCCCCCTCACCCGAAGACCTGTCTGCTTACCGGCGGCCGGCTTGCCCGGAGCGCAAACCTCCGGCCACGGTGCCCTGATTGCCCAAGTCTGGAAGCAGGTGTAGCATTGGAACCAATGCGGATTCTTGTCATCTCGGACATTCACGGCAACTTGCCGGCCTTGGAATCCGTTTTGGCGGAGGCGGGCCAAGTCGATCAAGTGTGGTGTCTGGGGGACCTGATCGGCTACGGCCCCTACCCGAACGAGGTGGTGGACCGAATTCGTCTCCTGCCAGGCCTATTGTGTCTGGTCGGGAATCACGACAAGGCTGGGCTGGGCCAAATCGATCTGGAGGCCTTCAACCACGAAGCGCGTGAGGCGCTGGAGTGGACCCAGGAGTCCCTCAGCGATTCTTCGCGGGCCTTCCTCGGCTCCCTTCCAGAAAAGCTCACGCGCGGACAATTCACCCTGGCCCATGGCAGCCCTCGCCGCCCGGTGTGGGAGTACCTGCTCGACACCGAGCGGGCCCGCGCCTCTTTTGGCTTTTTCGGAACGCCCTATTGTCTGGTCGGCCATAGTCACGTCGCGCTCGCCTTCCGGCTTTCCGCCGAAGGGCATTGCGTCCTGCACCTGCCTCCGCAAGGAACCTCCTTGGGCCTGGGCGAAGAACGCATGATCTTCAATCCTGGTTCGGTGGGCCAACCCAGAGATCAGGATCCCCGGGCCTCCTATGCTCTCCTGGACACAGATCAGAGGCTTTGGGAATGGCGGCGAGTGGGCTATGACGTGAAAAGGGTCCAGGATCAGATGCGATCCTGTGGGCTGCCCGCTCGCCTGGCCCTCCGCCTGACCGAGGGTTGGTAGTCCCCCCGCAAGCCCCCCCAAGGTTTTTTCGCTCGGGCCGGGCACGGAACCCCCAGACCGTTTCTTTCGTCTACCTCATAGCGGCCTAACCGGCCGCTTGACGAAGGAGGCGAAATGAAGCGGTCCACTCTCGGGTTTGCCATCCTCATTCTCATCCTCGCAGCTTGCGCCCCCGCCCATCTGGCGGCCCAACCCGCCCTGGTGGAGCGCTCCGCCCCCGCCGTGGGAGCCGCGGTCGACCAGAATGCCCCGCAGGAATTGCCTGTCCCGGCCCAGGCTCCGACCTTTGGGGCCGCCCAGGGCGGGGATACCGGAACGGGCACGTCCTCCATCGCGGATCGTGTGGTGGTCAAGACCGGTTCCCGCACGATCGTGGTCAACGATCCAGCGGAGGCCGCTCAGAAGATCGCCCAGCTGGCGCAGGACATGGGGGGATTCGTGGTTTCCATGGATCTAAGTCAAGTCACCTACGCTGGCTCCGACAAGCCCCTCAACCAAGGAAACGTCACGGTTCGAGTCCCTGCCAGCCGCCTCGACGAGGCCTTGCAGAGAATTGAGGCGCTCGCGGTCGAGGTTCGCCAGCGGAATGAGACCGGACAGGACGTGACCTCCCAATACACGGATCTGCAGGCGCGGTTGAAGAACCTTCAAGCCGCTGAGGCCCAGCTCCGCGAGATCATGGCCTCCGCGACCAAGACCGAGGATGTCCTGGCTGTCTACAATCAACTGGTCCAGGTGCAGGGCGAAATCGAGTCCCTGCAAGGTCAGATCCGCTACCTCGACGAGACCTCCTCTTTTGCGCAGGTCAGTGTCCAGCTTGAACCCTTCGTTCCCACTCAACCCCTCCAGATTGGTGGATGGCATCCCAACGGCACGGCGCGCGAGGCCCTTCAGGCCCTCGTGCTCGGTCTGCAGAGATTAGGCGATGGAATTATCTGGGCCGGAATTTGCGGCCTGCCCGCGCTGATCCTGCTGGGGATCCCGGCTTCCCTAATCGCCTGGTTGGTACGCAGGCGGCTCGGGCGCAGCAAGCCGGCTTCCGCCGGATGAGATCCTTCTCTTGCCAAAAGGGCCCGCCTGGGTGAGTTAATGGCGGGCTCTTGACGGTTTGGAAGAACCCTCCCAGGGCTCCCGGCGGCCTGCCGGCGACGGCCGAGGCGATCCGTTCAGTCCCCAATCCACTCCACGATCGTGGCTTCGCCCTGTCCCACTCCGACGCACAGGGTCGCCAGGCCGAAGTAGGGGCGCTTTTCGCGCGGCGCGCGCCGGCGCATTTCGTGAGCCAGGGTCGTCAGGATGCGGGCCCCCGAGCAACCCAGAGGATGACCCAGGGCGATCGCGCCCCCGTTCACATTGGTGATTTCGTGGCGGAACTCAAGATCCTCCATCACGGCGAGGGATTGCACCGCGAAGGCCTCATTCAGCTCAACCAGCCCGATCTGATCCAGCCCGATCCCGGCGCGGGCGAGGGCCTTCCGCGTGGCAGGGACCGGGCCCAGGCCCATCCGACGGGGCTCAACGCCTGCGGCGGCCGAGGCCGCGATGCGCAGAAGCGGCTTGAGCCCGAGGGATTGGGCACGGTCGTCACTCATGAGAAGAAGCGCAGCCGCCCCATCGTTGATCCCCGAGGAGTTACCTGCGGTTACGGTTCCCCCTGGCCGGAAGGCCGGCTTGAGTTTGGCCAGCGCCTCCAGGGAGCTATCCCGACGAGGCGGCTCGTCGGTCGTGGCCGCCGTCGGCCCCTCCTTGGAAAGAGGCAAGGGGACCGGGACAATCTCTTCCGCAAAGAGGCCGTTGTCGATGGCCGCCACCGCACGGCGGTGGCTCTCCAGGGCAAAAGCGTCTTGCTTCTCACGCGTGAGGTGAGGCCGCTCCGCGGCGATATTCTCGGCGGTTTCGCCCATCGACTCCGTGCCATACATTTCTTTCATCTTCGGATGAGGATAGCGCCATCCCAAGGTCGTGTCCCACATGGTGACATTGCCCCAGGGATAGGGTCGCTCGGCTTTCGGAACCGACCAGGGTGCCCGCGACATGCTTTCGACCCCGCCGGCGACGTAGACCTTGCCCTCCCCCACTTTGATCGCCCTGGCTGCAGCATTGACGGCGGCCAGGCCGGAAGCACACAGCCGATTGAAGGTGACGGCCGCCACCTGAACCGGGTAGCCCGCCAGAAGCAAGGCCATGCGGGCCACATTGCGGTTGTCCTCGCCCGCCTGATTGGCGCAGCCGAGGTAGACCTCTTCGATCATGCCGGCATCCACCGCGGCTCGGCGGACGACCTCGCTCAGGACCAGCGCGGCCAAGTCGTCCGGGCGGATATCTCGAAGGATGCCGCCATGGCGGCCGAGGGGAGTGCGCACAGCTTCGACGATCACCGCATCGGGCATGAGCCCACCTCCGCACTTCCGAGAGGTGCGGGCTGAAAAGCGGAGAACGCTCACGCGTCCCGCGCCACTTCATTATAGCTTCGAGCTCCGGGGTGGCTGGGATCCGAAGTACCCCGCCGAAGGTCTCATTCCCCTGCGTATCCGTGGGGATGGCTGTGATGCCATTCCCAGGCGCTGGCGATGATCTCTTCGATGGAGGGGTGCTGGGGGCGCCAGCCCAGCTCACGGCGCGCTTTCTCGGAGGAAGCAACTAGGCGGGGGGCATCTCCCGGCCGGCGGGGACAATCCACGGTGGGGATCGCATGTCCAGTGACCCGGCGTGCAGCCTGAACGACCTCTCGCACGGAGTAGCCCTGGCCATTGCCGAGGTTATAGACCAGTTGATTCTCCTTGGCCAAGGCATTGAGCGCAAGCAGGTGCGCGGAAATCAGATCCTCAATATGGATGTAGTCGCGAATGGCGGTGCCGTCGGGCGTCGGGTAGTCGCTGCCGAACACCTGGGCGCATTCGCTCTGGCCCAGGGCGACCCGCAGCACCAGGGGGATCAGGTGACTCTCTCCGGGGTGATCTTCGCCGCGGCCGGGGAGCGCTCCGGCCGCATTGAAGTACCGGAGGGCCGCGTAGTGCAGGCCCCGGGTTCTCGAGTACCACTCGAGGACCTGCTCTGTCATCAATTTGCTCTGCCCGTACACGTTGCTCGGCCCGAGCGGGGAGTCCTCGCGCAGTGAATCGGTACTGGAGGCATACACGGCGGCCGTCGAGGAGAAGACCAAGCGGCCAATTCCGGCTTGGCAGGCCGCCTCAATCAGGCGGATGGAATTGCCCAGATTGTTGGCGAAGTACTTGCCCGGCTGGCGCATGCTCTCGCCGGCTTCGATGGAACCGGCAAAGTGCATGACCCCCTCGAACTGGCCCTCCTGCAGCAGAAGCTGAAGTTTTCCCACTTCCTCCAGGTTGCCTCGAACCAGCCGGGCGCCTGGGGGAACGGCGGCCTCATGACCGGTGATCAGGGCGTCGTAAACAGTCACTTGGTGTCCGGCTTCGACCAGCAACTGCGCGCAAGCCGATCCGATGTAGCCTGCGCCGCCCGTGAGGAAGATACGCATGCCGTCTCCCTTGCCGATGTCCGAACCGTACGGAAGGGACCGGTGCCGCCCGGTCCTAGGGCTTGAGATTATCCCGATCCGGCAGGATCGTCAAAGGCGCGGTCAGGCCGTCCAGGCGCTTCAAGCCGACCTCATCAAACATTACCAGAACCTCTTCGTCTTGGCCCCGGATCCTGGATTCAATGACCAAGCCAGACCCGAACTGCGCGTGCTGAACCCGCTGGCCGGATCGGAAGTGCGCCTCAGGCCTGATCTGGGAACTGCTGTCCGGCCTGCCCCGATCCGGGGTCCATTCCCACATCCGCTGCCGTTCCCGGGAAGCCTGCAGGCCCCGTCCGCCGGAGCCTCCGGCCGTGCTTTCCAACAGGGGGGCGGGAATATCTCGCAGAAAGCGGGAGGGGTCCGTCACCCCACCCTCTCCATAGGTGGTCCGGCGAAAGGCCCGGACCAGGAAAAGGCGATCCCTGGCCCGCGTGATGCCGACGTAGAAAAGGCGGCGTTCCTCTTCCATGGCCTCCGGGTCCTCAAGCGAGCGGCTGTGGGGCAGGAGGCCCTCGTCCAGCCCCGTAATCATGACCACCCGGAATTCGAGTCCCTTGGCCGCGTGCAGGGTGAGCAGGCTGGGGGCATCCTGGGTCTCGCTCAGGGTGTCTTGATCGGAGACCAGCGCGATTTCCTCCACAAAGCGTTCCAGGGGCAGATCCTGGAACTCTTGGGCGACGGCGATCAGCTCACGGACGTTCTCCCAGCGGTCCTGCCCTTCCGGGGTCCCATCCTCAAGGTACTGGCGGTAGCCCGTGTCCTGGACGACCTGCTCGAGGATCTCATGGGCGCTCGCCTGCTCCCGTTTCTCCCTCCACCGGCGCAGAAGGCTTCCCACTTCAATCAGCGCACTCGCGGTCCGGCCGCGAAAGGTGCCGGCAAAGGCAGAGGCGCCGCGCTTCTGTTCCAGATCGATCAGGACCTCCGCTGCCGGAAGGGCAGCGCGGGAGGAGACCTCCAGAAGCAGGGCGAGGGTCTTCTCCCCCAGGCCCCGCGGAGGGACGTTGAGGATGCGTCCCAGGCTGACGCGGTCCGCCGGGTCACAGATCAGGCGCAAGTAGGCCAGAGCGTCTTTGATCTCGCGACGCCCGTAGAAGCGCTGCGCTCCTACCAGGCGGTAGGGGAGATTGGCTCGCAGGAAGGCCTCCTCCAGGGCGCGAGACTGGGCATTGGTTCGATACATGACCGCGCAGTCTCGAGGTCGCAGCCCCCCCTCCTCTGGTCCACTGGCTCCCTGGGCCACCAGTGTGGCAATCGTGTCCACGACGAACTGAGCCTCTTCCTCCTCGTCGTAGGCCTCATGCAGCACGATCGGCACCCCAGGCCCTCGCCGGGTGAAAAGATTTTTGTCCACCCGGTTGGAATTGCGTCGGATGACCCCCATGGCCGCGTCCAGGACGGTCTGGGTTGAGCGGTAGTTCTCCTCCAACAGGATCAGGCGTGCGTCGGGAAAATCCTCCTGAAAGCGTTGGACGTTTCGATAGTCGGCACCCCTCCAACGGTAGATCGACTGATCGGCATCGCCCACGGCAAAAAGGTTGCGGTGACGGGCAGCCAGCAGGCGGGCCAGTTGGTATTGGGCCGCATTGGTGTCCTGGAATTCGTCGACGAGAATGTGCTGGTAATGGTCCTGCAACCGCAGTCGGACCTCGCCGTGATCCGTCAGGAGACGCACGGCTAGGAGCAGAAGGTCATCAAAATCCACGGCGTGATTGGCCCGCAAAAGATCCTCATACCGTCGGAAGACGCTGGCCGCCGCTTTCTCCCAGCCAGACGCTTGCCCGAACGCATCCGGCCCCTGCATGTCGTTCTTGGCGCGAGAGATCGAAGCCAGCAAGGGACCTGGTCGGTACTGTTTCGGATCCAGGTTCTCATCCAGGATTGCCTCTCGAACGAGTTTCTCTTGATCCTCTTCGTCGTAGATGACGAAATCCTGGGGCAACCCAACCCGTGTTCCCTCGCGTCGCAGCCAGCGGGCGCACAAGGAATGGAAGGTTCCCAGACTCAGACGTCTTGGGTCGAGCGAACCACTCCAAGAGCTGGAAACGGAAGCCTCGGGCCTGCGGCCCAGCAGGGATTCGACCCGGGCGCGCATCTCGCGGGCCGCCTTGTTGGTGAAGGTGACTGCCAGAATGCGCTCAGGCCCTGCGGCTCGGGCCGAGGCCAGGTAGGCAAACCGGTAGGCCAGGACGCGAGTCTTCCCCGACCCGGGGCCGGCGACCACAAGAGCCGGGCCTTCGCCGAGCGTTACCGCCAGGCGCTGCTGGGGATTCAGCTCCGAGAGCAAGTCGAGAGGAACGATAACGGCACGTTCTCCATGATTAGGGCGGGTCAACCCAGTCCGGGGGACCCGAAACAGAGAGGCAGCGGCGCCCACCCCGCGGGGGATGGTTCCGCTTTCGCCCCTCTTCCTTCGGCCCACTCAGCGTAGCGGCTCGGCCATCGCGGCCTAGGAGCTGAGCGGATGCCCGTCGACCACCCCGGCCCGACGGAGGCGTGCTCGGCCTGTCGGTTAGGCGCTGCGCGACCTCAGTTCATCCCGGAGCAAGGCGGACAGGATAAGGCTCACGATGCTCACAACGAGACCGCCCAAGAATGCCGGCCAGAAGCCGTCCACACGGAATCCGATTCCAAAATGGACGCCAATCCACCCGGTGAACCAGAACAGGAACGTATTGATCACAAGCGTGAAAAGACCCAAGGTGAGCAAGATGAGAGGGCAAGTCAACAGGCTGATCAAAGGCCGCAGAAGGGCATTGACCAAACCGAACACGAGGGCCAGCAACACGATCGAGACCCAGTAGACCGATTGAGCATGAATGCCTGGAACCAGGCGAAGAGCGGCGAAGATGGCTACCGCATTGATCGCCCACCTGATAAGGAACCTTTCCATTTGACTCCTCCCGAACCCCTGTGGAAAACAGACCTGTGCTCCTCAACAGCCCCTAGCCGTACCCCTGCCTTGCTCGTTCTCCGGGTGAGCCCTCAACTCTTTCTCCATCCACAGGAGGGTTCGCCCTTTGCGAAACCCAAGGCGTACCAAGTCCTCCTCCGCACTGCCCGGAGGGATCTCCAGCACGAACTCCGAGTCCCAGCCACCGGAACGCAAGGCGTGCGAAATGAGCTCGGTCTCGACCTGACCCTTCCACTCCGGGTCCACGACAGGCAAGGCCTGCAGCGTACCGAAGTGTTGAATGCACCAGAGGAAAGCGACGAGATGGCCCCTGTCCCGCAGCAGCCAGTGAGCCTCACTGTCCCCGGTCATGGCCTGAGTGAGGAATCTCCAAATGGTGGGCCGGAACGTTTTGGGAGTGAGAGGCGAAGTCCACGCCAGCCCCTCGGGATGCACCCGCATGGCCAGCTCGTATTCCTCACGCCATTCTCCGCCTTGACGCGCCGAGGGCCCCTCCAAGCCGCGCCCGGCAGGGGTCTCTTCTCTTGGCTGGGGGTATCCGCGGGGCCGGGTCCATAGGGCTCTCCGCGTTATCTCGCCAAACCCCAGCGAGAGATACAGGTCCAGAGCAGGGGAATTGTCCGTCTTCACTTGCAGCACGGCCCGCTCGCCGGCGAGCGCACGGATCTCGGCCAAGGCCAAGAGCGTCAGGGCTCGGGCGATTCCCTTGCGACGGCTGGCTGGATGCACCGCCACGTTGGCGATCGCCCAGGTCCTGGGTGACCCGCGCGAGGGGGCCAAGCTCACGTTTCCCACGATTCGGCCCGCCTCGCTCCATACGAACCCATGGAACCAGTCCATTTCCTCGGTGGATCCGAGCCGCCGATACACTTGCCAGCCGAAGGAACCTGAGGAGGCGAGGGTTCGGGCCCTCCTCAACAAGGCCAGACCGGTGGAATCCAGCGAGCCGTGGAAGCATAACTCGATCAGGTCGGCGATGCCCGCCATATCCTTGGGGAACTCAGCCGGACGTGGGCCGACCATCGGCCGGTGGTCAGCCAAGGGGACGGCCATCAACCTCTCTTCGCCAGTGGCTCGAGCCAGTACTCTTCATTCTTTCGCGCAGTTTCCTCATCTTCCCGGAGGGGAGCGTGTTTGTCAACCCCCTTGTGGCGCAGATCTGGATCTGGGGGAGGAGCGCTGCACCGGGATGAAAAGGAACCGGACATCGATCCCCAGGATCCGTCGATCTTTGCTTCCGGTCGCTCACAGCCTTTCTGGTTCGAAGGTCGTTGCCGGCCTGCGGTATGGGATGTCCCGGCAGATCTTGCAGGAGAACGCACCGTCCCTCCTCCAGGTGGTGAGTGAACTCACGCGGAGCGTCGAGCAGAGTGGGTGACTTCCCAACCCGACCAGGGGAGGGGGTGAATCCGAATATGTCATCCCTCAATTCAAACCCGCGGAATCCGGTGGACCGCGCCAAGTTCTCCAGGGCAGGATCGTCGTCCTCGCCCGTGAAGTCCCTGGCATCGTCGATCAGGATCCCATGACGGAGCGCCAGGGGATGGCCGAAGAAGTGGCTGAGCTCTTTTCGAACCGGTGTGTACGGCTCGCCTTTGGCGGTCACCCGCTGCAGCCGTGTCCATCCAGCCAAAATCAACAGGTCTCGTCGGTGGTGCTCAGGATCTCAGAAAGTACTTCGCCCCTGTGCCCTTCGAGCAGACTGATCCAGCTTGAAGGGTCTCGCCCCGGTACGTCTCGGTTTCAATGAACATGGGTGTTTTGAACTTCTTGGCATGCGCTCTGATGATTCGATACTTGACCGCCGCGTGTGGAGGCATTGGCTTGCCGGAAAGCGTCCAGTTTGGATAGACGCGTTCCTCCACGTGCCGGTGCCACCCCCCCGTCCTTTTCAGGAGGTCCTTGATGCCCTTGGGAATCCAGCGCAGCAAACTCCTGGGTGGGCGACAAACCCATCTCCTGGGTGAGGTTTGCCCGGGCTCCGTTCCGACCGGTATTCTACCCGATCTGCAAGTCGATCAGCCGTTCCTCTACATCCCATGCGCTGGCCGAGCAATCTGAGTTGGTTGCTTATGTTAGAAGTTGGACGAGTTCCGGAGCTCGCGCACTTGAGCCTTGGGCTGGCCATGGGTCGAGTCCAGGGAGCGGGTCACGGAAACTCTCCCCGGTTGTCCAGAGCGGATGCAATGAAAGCCCCTGGGGGCAACGGCCAGCTGGAGAACCATCGAACCGCTGCAAGGTCCTGCCTGAGTGAGGCTTGCAATCCCTCGCAGACTCGCTCAGCCTGGAGGCGGTCCCAGCCCGGAAACTCGGGCCAGCCGATGTCATGAGTTTCATCAGCCTCAGGGTTGGCAAAGGTTGGGGAGGAAATGGGCCCGGGTCCTTCCGCGGTCGGCTCTTCCGCTCTCGCCTCCTCAGCCGGAGAAGGAAGCCGAGTGAACTCATGGCCCCGTGGTGATTCCTCGAGTTGCTTGTGACCCCCCAATGCCCGGCGTATAATCTTCTCGTGCCCGTCCTGGACGCCGCTACCCTCGATATTCTCAGCCACAGCGCAGAGCAGAGCCAGAGGCTCGGCAGCCGCCTGGGCGAACTTCTCCGACCCGGAGACCTCGTCTGCCTGCGAGGAGATCTGGGAACCGGCAAGACCACGTTGGTCCAAGGCATCGCTCGAGGCTGGGGGGCGATCCGGCCTGCGACGAGTCCGAGCTTCGTCCTTCTCAATCAGTATCGGGACCCGGATGGCCGCGTCCTATTTCACGCCGATGGGTACCGCCTGGAAGCGGGCAGCTTCTTGGGCTTCGAGGTCGAAGAGCTTCTGCAGGAGGGAGCGTTGGTGATCGAATGGCCGGAGAGGTTCGGGTCACTACCGCAGGAGCGTCTCTGGGTCGAGTTGCGTTGGGTCGAAGATACTCGCCGAGGCCTCCGCTTCACCCCCACCGGCCGGCGCTTCGAAGACCTGATTTCCCAGTATCGCCACCTCACCTACGGCGGGTAGCATGATCCTGGCGCTGGATACGTCCTCCGAGATGCTCAGTCTGGCGCTGCATGATGGGAAACGTCTGCTCTCGGAGTCGTCTTGGCCCGTGCGCTTGCGCCATACGGTCGAGTTGGCGCCCGCGGTCCAAGGCTTGATCGATCGGGCCGGGATCAGGGTGAGGGATCTGGAGGCGGTGGCCGTGGCGCTGGGTCCGGGCTCCTTCACAGCGCTTCGCATTGGAATCTCTTTTGCCAAGGGTCTGGCCGTAGCAAGCCAGATTGGGGTTATTGGCGTACCCACGCTGGATGTCCTCGCGCGAGCTCAGATTCCCGGCGGGGAAACTCTGGTGGCGGTGCTGGAGGCCGGGCGCCATCGCGTTGCCGCGGCCTGCTACGAATGCATCGAGGAGAGCTGGAGAGAGTCCAAAGCGCCAGCGGTCTACACCTGGCAGACGCTGGTAAGAGCGATTCCCCGGCGCGCGAGGGTCTGTGGCGAGATCGGGGATGAGGGCCGAAGTCTCCTCGAGCACCGCCGAGACTTGAAAGTCGTCCCGGGGGCCTGGTCCCTCAGGCGGGCCGGACACCTCGCAGAACTGGCGTGGGAGAAGCTGCGGACGGGTGAAACGACGCCCGCCGGAGATCTGGCACCGCTTTACTTGAACGCAACCGAACCATGAGACCGGGCGGCTGGGCTTGGAAGCGATCATGAAGCCAGTTCGGTCCTGGCCAGTGCGGGCCATGCGGCTCGAAGACATTCCCGCTGTGATGGAAATTGATCGCCTTTCCTTTCCGATTCCCTGGTCCGAGCGAACCTATCGATTTGAGATCACGGAGAACCCCTCCTCGCATCTCTTGGTCACCACAGCCGACTCGGAATCGATTCCCTCGGCCATTGTCGGGTTCAGCGGCTATTGGCTGGTGGTGGATGAGGCGCACATCTCGACCTTCGCTGTCCATCCCGGCTGGCGTTGCCAGGGGATCGGCCAGGCTCTCTTGCAGGAGGTGCTCCGCCAGGCCGCCTTACAAGGGGCAACCAGCGCAACTCTCGAGGTCCGCGTGAGCAACCTGGTCGCCCAGCAGTTGTACGCGAACCACGGTTTCGTTCCCGTGGGAAAGCGAGCGGGCTACTACCGAGACAACAACGAGGACGCGTTGCTCATGACCACGTATTCGCTCAAACCGGCTGCCTAGCGAGGGGCCGGCTGGCGGGCACCCTATCGGGAAATTGCGCCTCATCACCGATCGGGGATTGGAGGGGACTGGATTGAAAAAGGCCCGCTTTTCACGCAACCTTGATCGAGTCGGTCCGGGCAGGCAGAGGGGCCAGGCCCCCCCGGGGCAAGACCCGTTGGCCGAGGAGTGATATGAGAATCCTGATCACCGGAGGAGCCGGGTTCATCGGAACGCACTTGGCCCTGCACTTTTCTCGCCTCGGCCATGCTCTGGCGATCTACGACAATCTCTCGCGCAAAGGCTCCGCAGAAAACCTGGAGTGGCTGCAAACCCGATCGCAGGGACTCGAATTCATCCGCGCGGATGTTCGCGATTACCCGGCCTTGGAGACCGCGGCGCGAGGACGGGACGCGATCTTCCATCTGGCGGCACAGGTAGCCGTCACTTCTTCTGTGACCTCGCCCCGCGAGGACTTTGAGATCAACGCGCTGGGGACCTTTAACGTCCTGGAGGCAGCCCGCCGCGCGGGTCGCTCGCCCATCGTGGTCTATAGTTCGACCAACAAGGTCTACGGCGCCCTGGAGTCGGCCAGGGTGGTTCAAGAGGAAACCCGCTACCGGTTCGCCGACCTGCCGCACGGGGTGGATGAGGGATGGCCCCTCGATTTTCATTCGCCCTATGGATGTTCGAAAGGGGCCGGGGATCAATACGTTCGGGATTACGCCCGCATCTATGGTTTGCCGACGGTGGTCTTTCGCCAATCGTGCATTTACGGGGAACGCCAGTTTGGGGTTGAGGATCAGGGCTGGCTCGCCCATTTCGTCATCTGTGTTCTGCTTGGAAAGCCGATTACGATCTACGGGGACGGCCGACAAGTCCGCGATGTCTTGCACATCGATGACTTGGTGAGAGCCTTTGAGCGGGCGGTCGAGCGCATCGATCAAGTTCGAGGCGAGATTTTCAACTTGGGCGGGGGGCCAGCCAACACGCTCTCCGTCTGGAGCGAAACCGGCCCCTTGCTCAACCGCCTCGCCGGACGGCCGGTCGACGTTCGCTGGGGAGACTGGCGTCCGGGGGATCAGAAGGTGTACGTCAGCGACGTGCGCAAGGCGTGGCGTTTGCTGGGCTGGAAACCCACGGTGCCGCCAGAGGAAGGGCTGGGCCGACTCTGGGAATGGGCCCGTGCCAACCAAGGGCTGCTCCAGGGCTGAAAGTAGGCGTTGCGCGACCAGGAGGGAAGCCGGTGAAGGCCGAAGAGCAACTCGAAGAACTAGCGCGGGAAATCTCGGTCTGCGAGCGGTGTCGCCTTCATGCCTCACGAAAGCACGCCGTCCCGGGGGAAGGGCCGGCGAACGCGGACATCATGTTCATCGGCGAGGGACCCGGATTCCATGAGAACGAACAGGGCCGGCCCTTCGTGGGGGCGGCAGGGAAGTTTCTTGAGGAGCTCTTGGCCTCGATCGGTTACCAGCGCGACCGGGTTTTCATTTGCAATGTGGTCAAGTGCCGGCCGCCCGGGAATCGGGATCCCCTGCCGGACGAAATCGAGGCTTGCCGTGCCTACCTGGACCGTCAAATTGCGGCGATCCACCCCAAGATCATCGTCACGCTGGGGAGATACTCGATGGCTCGCTTCTTTGGAGATGCGAAGATCAGCGCGATCCATGGGAAGGCGCAGCTGACGGACGGCCGGCTTCTGGTGGCGATGTTTCATCCCGCGGCCGCCCTGCACCAGCCCAGTCTGAAACGGACCGTGGAAGAGGATTTCCATACCCTTCCGGATTTGATCAAGCGTGCTTCCCAGATGGCCCGGGCCGAGCCCGTCTCTCCTCCTGAGAAGCCGAAGCAGCTTTCCCTTCTCTAGTCCAGGACGATGTGGGCGTTTGGGCTCCGCGTTTTCCCAACCCCGTCCGAAGCTTGACCGAGGGCCATCGGTCTGCAAGCACGAACCTGTCGTTGCGTCCCCCCCGGCCCGTTTCGTTGAGGGGTTTCCCGAGCGCGACCTGTGGAATCGTCCCAGGAGGCATCGATGGAAAAGCCGAAAGCCCTGATCACCGGCATCACCGGCCAAGACGGTTCTTACCTCGCCGAGTTCCTCCTGAGCAAGGGGTATGAAGTGCACGGATTGATCCGGCGGGCAAGCACCTTCAACACCGGCCGAATCGATCATCTCTACCAGGACCCGCATATCAACGGGGTGCACCTCTTCTTGCATTATGGGGATCTCTCCGACTCAACCAATCTTGTCAAGATGCTCTATCGGCTGCAGCCGGATGAGATCTACAACCTGGCTGCGCAGAGTCATGTAAAGGTCAGCTTCGAAATGCCGGAGTACACCGGGGATATCACGGCGCTGGGATCCGTGCGGTTGCTGGAGGCCATTCGCGAGACGGGAATCCGATGCCGGTACTACCAAGCCTCCAGTAGCGAGATGTATGGAAAGGCTCGCGAGATCCCCCAGAATGAGCTCACCCCCTTTTATCCCCGGAGCCCGTATGCGTGTGCGAAGGTCTACTCTTACTGGACCACGGTCAATTACCGCGAAGCCTACAAGATCTTCGCCTGTAATGGGATCCTTTTCAATCACGAGAGCCCCCGGCGCGGCGAGACTTTTGTGACGCGGAAGATCACGCGGGCACTGGCACGCATTGAAGCCGGGGTTCAGGACAAGCTATTCCTCGGCAATCTCGAGGCCCGCCGCGACTGGGGCTATGCCCCGGAGTATGTGGAGGCGATGTGGCGGATGCTTCAGGCGCCAGAGGCGGACGACTACGTCATCGCCACCGGGGAAAACCACTCCGTGCGCGATTTTGTGGAGGAGGCTTTCGGATATGCGGGAATGGATTGGCAAAAACACGTAGAGGTCGATCTCCGCTACTTCCGCCCGACCGAGGTGGACGCACTCCTGGGGGATGCTGAAAAGGCCCACTCCAAATTGGGGTGGAGAGCGAAGGTGAGCTTCCGCGAGCTAGTGCGCCTGATGGTGGACGCGGACCGCGATTCCGTCCACAAGCAAATCGAGGGGGGAAAAGCCGCTGTTCATTAGGCGCGGCCAAGCCGGACGGAGCCGGGGGTCGTAAGGGTCCGGCGACTTGCGCGTCTGTGTGCCTACCAGGGTCCCATGCCGATTGCCTTTTATGTCGCCCTGCTCGTCTTACTCCTTTTCCCCTCGGCCAACTACCAGTTGTTTGATGGATTTCCCCTCAGCCGACTCCCGGAGTTCGGCGCCTTCTTCCTGATTGTTCCCTTCTTGATCTGGGGTGATCTTCGTCAGAGACTCGGCGGATGTTTGGCGCGGTGGCATTTGCGCCCGGCCTACATGTGGGGCGGGCTACTGCTGGCCTTCTCGATCAAGGTCGCGCTGCTTTTTTCCGGCACATACCAAGGGTTCCTTGGCTGCTATCGCTCCCCAGCTGTGCCGGTCGCTTCTTACCGAGGGCCGACCGTAACTCTGCCCTGTGAACACTCGTACGAGAACCCGTTCGTGCGCTTTGGGATGACGCGGGTGGACGCCCAGATCCACTTTGCCCCCAATGATTGGAATCTCGCCTTCATCAATTCGGCCCGATATGATTACTACGACTGGGAGCCGGGGAACCTCCTGCGCGATCGGCTGCCTCTGGAAGCTACCTGGACAGGGACCATCGTTGCAACTTCTGGCGAGCGCATGATCGTGAACTACGTGGGTTCAGGGGAGATTGTGGTCAGCGCGGAGCATGTGATCTTGGCTCCGGCCTACAAGCGCGCGGCGCAGGTTTCGGTTCCCCTGCCCGCGGGCGTGTCGACCCTGCAGGCGTCCTACCGCTTCGATGATGGCTCGCGCAGCGGACAGAATCCGGCGACTTGGGGCCCCCGCGCGACCTTCACTCTCCTCGAGGATCGTTCGGGAAGTGAGACCGCCTTGGCTCCTGCGGCTCCGGCGCTCGGGGGGCGGGTCCTGGCTGGAGGGTCGGACGGGATCATCGCGGCCTGCCTCCTCCTGCTGGGCGTCCTCCTGGTCGTGACCTTCGGGAAGGAGTTGCTCGCGCTTGGGTCAGTCGGCGTGGCGATTGGGATCATCCTCGCGTTGCCCTTGAACCAGTCCGTCTCCCAGCTTGCTCTGGTCGCTGTGCTGACCGCCGTGCTTCTGGTCCATTGGCGCCTGCGCAAGTTGAGCCCTCTCCTCCTGTATGGATCGGTCGTGGCCGTGTCTGTGGCCTTGATCCGTGGCGCTTATCCCACGTGGAATTGGGTGGTCACCCGCAGCGCCGGCAATGACGGCCTGTTGTACGAGTCCATCGCTCAATCCCTCTGGCTTAACTCCTTTCGCCCGGGCACGATCATGGAAGGAACAACACCCTATTTCCCCTACGTGACCCTCCTTGAGCACTTCCTCTTCGGGGATGGGGATGTCCTTTGCGCGATCGTCCTGCTGGCACTCGCCCTGGGAGGGGTCTTCTTTGTGTGGGGCAAGCTCGCCCCACCTTCTGACCAGGCGGGGCGCTCCCTGACTGCCTGGGTGGTCGTTGTTTGTTTGCTTGTCAGCGCGGGCTATTACACCGCCGGCGTCATCCGCGACGGCCTGTCGGAACCCCCCGGCTGGGCACTGGCTTTGTGGAGCTTGCCCCTGCTCCTTGAGGGCTGGGACCGGAAGCGCATCTCCCTGGGGCTCGTGGGCCTGGCCTCGACCTTTGGGATCCGCACCAACTGGTTCTTGGGAATCTTGGGGGTGGAGGCCTTGGGGACCTATCGAGCGGTGCGTGCGCGTGGCCTGCGACCGTGGATTGGTTTGGGCCTAAGCGGGCTCTTGTTGGTAATCCCCTTTTGGTGGGTCGTGACGCAACCCCAGCTTGCGATCAATGTGGTCCTGGGGCCCTCCTCACTGCCTCTCCTTCTAAAAGGGGATTCCCGGACCTGGCTGACGCTGGCCAGTCAGCTGCGATACCTCCTCTTTGCCGTCAAGTTGGGGGCGAGTCTTTTCCCGGTGGCTGTGTCGGCTCACCTTCTTCTGCTGGCATGGGTAGGGTCGTTCGTGATCGCGATGCGCCGTAAGAACTGGTTTCCCGCTCTGCTGATCGCCGCGCCCGTGTTTTACCTACTGCCTCACCTAGCCCTCACCGTGGTCACCTATTTTCCGCGACATGTGATGACCGGTTACCTCGTAGTTGGGGTCATGACCGTCGCCTTTCTGGGTGGCCATCTTGACCTCCAGGCGGATCGCCGCTAAGTCCGTTTCATTCAGCTTGTGCATGTTACGGTAGAATCTGGGCCATCGGCAAAGGGGATTTCCCCGACGATCCGTCGGATCATCGGGCGGGGGAGGACTCGGGCTTCATGATTTCCTCAGTCTCAGGGAGCTGAGATGGATTGGGCGCACACGAGGGTTTTGGTGACCGGCGGAGGCGGTTTCCTCGGGCAGGAACTATTGACCGGGCTTGCCCGCCGGGGAGCGGCAGATCTCTCGGCCCCGAGGAGCCGCGACTATGATCTCCGGGATATCCAACAGGTTCGAGGACTGCTCGGTGGGACGCGCCCCCAGGTCGTAATTCATTTGGCCGCGCGAGTCGGTGGAATCGGAGCGAATCGCGCCCATCCGGCCGATTTCTTCTATGACAACCTCCTGATGGGAATCCAACTGTTGCACGAGTCTTGGTTGGCGGGAGTGAGTAAGTTCGTGGCGATCGGCACGGTCTGTGCTTACCCGAAATTCACCCCCGTGCCCTTCCGGGAGGATGAGCTCTGGAACGGGTACCCTGAGGAGACCAATGCCCCCTACGGTCTGGCCAAGAAAATGCTCCTAGTCCAGTCTCAGGCCTATCGACAGCAATATGGGTTCAATTCCATCTTTCTGCTGCCGGTGAATCTGTATGGGCCACGCGACAACTTTGACCTGGACACCAGTCACGTCATTCCGGCTCTGATTCGGAAGTGCCTGGAGGCGGTCGGCCGAGGGGAGCGCGAGATCACGCTCTGGGGCGACGGAGCCCCAACCCGCGAGTTCCTGTACGTCGAAGACGCGGCCGAGGCGATCCTGCTCGCAACCGAGCGATACAACGAAAGCCTGCCGGTCAACCTGGGTTCGGGTCAGGAGATCAGCATTCGCGAGCTCGCGGAGAGAATTGCAGGGATGACGGGGTTCCATGGCGAATTCGTCTGGGATTCTTCAAAGCCAAACGGTCAGCCTCGCCGTGCCCTGGACACCTCGCGGGCCTGGGAGAAATTCGGGTTTCGAGCCCGGGTCGGGCTGGAGCAGGGTTTGAGCCGCACGATCCAGTGGTACCGAGAGCACTCCAGCACATCGGGAAAAGGCCTCCATGAGAAAGACCAATGACGTGGGCGACCCCCCATTGAAGGGCGGGGCCTGGAGGTCGGATCCCTACGTGGAATCTCTTCACACCCGGATCCGCCCTCACCATGGCCTGGAGGGCCTTCCCCTCAAGGAAATCTGGGGTTCGCGAGATCTGTTGGGCTTCCTGATCTGGCGCGATCTCCGTGTCCGGTACAAGCAAACAATCCTCGGTGCCGGCTGGGCGATCCTGCAGCCTTTTCTCTCGATGGTCGTATTCACTATCTTCTTCGGCGGCCTACTCAAAGTACCTTCGGAAGGATTGCCCTACGCGGTATTCTCTTTCGCCGCTCTGGTTCCGTGGAACTACTTCTCGTCGGCGCTGGGGGGGGTGTCGGGAAGCCTGGTGGGTAACGCCGGATTGCTCACCAAGGTGTATTTCCCGCGCCTTCTCATCCCGCTCGGAAACATGGTCGCGCGTCTGGCCGACTTCGGTGCGGCCCTGCTTGTGGTCTTTGTCCTGATAGCCTACTACCGGCTGCCCTTGCGCTGGGAGGTGCTGAGCCTCCCGCTTTTCCTCCTGCTGATGATGGTCTGCGCTCTGGGGGTGGGCCTGTGGCTGGCCGCGATCAATGTCTATTACCGCGATGTCCAGGTGATTGTTCCCTTCTTGGTGCAATTGTGGCTTTTTGCCACGCCGGTGGTGTACCCGAGCAGCCTGGTCGGCGGCCGATGGAAGGTGGTTTATGCCCTCAACCCGATGGTAGCCATTATTGAGGGCTTTCGTTGGGCTCTCCTGGGAACTTCGCCGCCGGACCTGAGCCTGTGGGTCTCGCTGGGGGTGAACCTGGTGTTCCTCGCCTCCGGTATCTTAGTTTTCCAGCGCACGCAACGGACAATGGCGGACGTGGTGTAGACGAGCATGAGCGAAGCGGCGATTTCTGTTCGCGCCTTGGGCAAACGATACCGCATCCGATTCGGCCCCCCACCCGAGAGGACCCTGCGGGGATGGTTGTCCAGCCTGACGACTCGAGAAGGCCGGAGCGGAAACCGTCTGGCACCGGCGCGCGAGGATCATATCTGGGCGCTGAAGGATATCTCCTTTGAGGTCTCTGCGGGAGATGTGGTCGGCATCATCGGACGCAACGGGGTGGGGAAAAGCACGCTTCTGAAGATTCTGGCGCGCATTACCGAACCGACCGTGGGCGAGGCTGACCTCCATGGACGCGTTTCTGCCCTTCTGGAAGTCGGGACCGGGTTTCATGGAGAGCTTTCGGGACGAGAAAACATCTTCCTCAGTGGCGCGATCCTGGGCATGCAGAGATCCGAGGTCATTCGCCGGTTCGATGAGATCGTGGCATTCTCGGAGCTGGAACGCTTCCTGGATGTTCCCGTCAAGCGCTACTCCTCCGGGATGTACGTGCGCCTTGGATTCGCGGTGGCGGCGCACTTGGACCCGGATATTCTGTTGGTGGACGAAGTGCTGGCCGTGGGGGACCTGGCCTTCCAGAGGAGATGTCTGGGTCGAATGAGCGATGTGGCCCAGGAAGGAAGAACGGTCTTGTTTGTGAGCCACCAAATGACTTCGATCCGCCGCCTATGCCCGAGCACCCTCTGGCTCGATGGAGGCCGCATTCGGTCCCTTGGCCCGACGGGCGAGGTCGTGGCGCAATATGAAAGCGAGTCTCTGGGAGCAGCCGGGGCGGCTTCCTCGGAGGCGCCGCGACAATACCGGGCTCGCTACATTTCCTGGAGAATCCGGGAGAGGGAGGGCCAAAACCCTCACGTGATCTCCACTCTCGAGCCCGTGGCCTTTGAACTGGAGCTGGATGTGGGCGAGACAGTCAAGGCCAGCTACGGCGGATTTGAACTCTTCGACCTGGCGGGCCAACTGATCTGGTCGGGATCCACGCACGATGAAGGACGCGGGGACTTGCAGCTGGACCCGGGACGATACCTTTTTGAATTCCGCCTGCCCAACCTTCCGTTGCGCCCCGGGGCCTATCGCCTTCACGCCAGCCTGTATGAGGCCGAGGGCCACCGGCTTCTGGACGATTGGTGGGCAATGCCCGAACTGATTGTTGCCACTCCTCCTCAGTCCCACCCGCAGGATGACTGGCAGGGAGTTCTCAACCTGCCCTTCGAGTTTCGTGCCATTCCCTGCGATGGCACGAACCCAGTAGTCTCGCTTGAGCGAGATGCTCCCGGATGATCCGCCGCCTCGCGCAGGCTCTGAAGAGCAACGTCAGTCGAGCTTTGGATCGGTCCCCGCGAGTGGTGATCCTGGCCTATCACCGAGTAGCCAGCGGTGGGTTGGACCCGAATCAGTTGTGCGTCTCGCGCGAGCACTTTGAAAAGCAGATGCGCCTGGTACGTGACGAAACACAGCCCATCCCGCTGAGGGAATTGGCCGTGAGACTGCGAGCAGGTGACCTGCGCCAGGCCAGTGTGGTCGTCACTTTTGATGATGGCTACGCCGACAATTGGACGAACGCCGCGCCGATCTTGCGCGACCTGGGCATTCCCGCAACCTTCTTCATGACCTCGGGAATGGTGGACACCGGGCGCGAGTTCTTCGCGGATGAACTGATCCATTTGACCCTTTCGGCGCCGATCGGGCCCGAGGAATTGCACGGGGCGGTTGGCGCCAAGGTTGTCGGCCTGACCGGGGAAGAGAGGCCCATCTCCACTTCTCACAAGACCTGGACGGGCGAGGGCCCCACTCCGAACGACTCCCTCCGGCGGGAGGAGCTGTATCACAGGTTACACAGCCTTCTGCGCGAGCAGAACCTCGAAAGCCGCGAATCCATATTGACGGACCTTCGCGAGCAGGCCGCTCGGCCGCCCTCCCCCAGCTGCGAGAGCCACCGAACACTTTCCTCAGCCGAGTTGCGAGCTCTCGCGAAAGAGGACCTGTTCGAGGTCGGGGCGCATGCTGTCGAGCACTTGGTTCTGCGGCGTCTCCCTGCGGAGGAGCAGGCCTTCCAGATCACGGAAAGCAAGACCCAACTGGAGTTGATTCTCTCTAGGCCGGTCGAGAGCTTTGCCTACCCGTATGGGAGCGAATGGGACGTAAGCCCAACGACGGTTGATCTGGTTCGTCAGGCGGGCTTTCGTCTGGCGTGCGCCAATGTGCCTGGCCAGGTAAGCCGCGGTTCGGATCCCTTTTGGCTCCCCCGCTATCTTGTCCGCGATTGGGGGGCAGCGGAGTTTGAGCGCAGGCTTCGCAGTTTCTTCGTGCCGCGTTCGGCCGCCCGACCTGTTTCCGCATAGGACACTCGTGAGAACTGCTCTGGCTCGCCTTTCAAGATGGGCAACCCGCCTGGCCCAAGACCCCGCCACGGCGCTCTGGGCGGTTGCCGCGCTGGCCACCCTGGTGCTTGCGCTCATGCTGCGATACGCGGCGCTTTCGGATTCTCGTGAGCTGGCCCTCAATCGACTGCAAGACGACGCTTACTATTACCTCCAGCCGGCCTGGCTCTTTGGGGAGAAGCGGTTCTTTACCTTCGATGGGATTCACCCTACCTACGGCTTTCAGCCCCTGTGGATGTTGGTCCTGGTCTTTCAGGCAATGTTCACACCGGACAAGGTTGCGTTCCTGCGAGCGGCTGTCAGCCTGGGCGCCGTTTTCTATTGCCTCACGGGACTTAGCCTTTACTTGCTCGCCCGGAGATGGCTGGGGTCCTGGGGGGGAGTGATCCCGTCTGTCCTCTGGCTCCTCAATCCTCCTCTGGCTTCTGTCTTCCTTACCGCGAAAGAAAACGCGTTGTATGCCTTTCTGCTGATCGCCGCCGCGGCCCTCGTGGCCAGGCGTCTGCGGAATCCTGGACGGCCCCGGGATTCCTGGCTGGAGGGTCTCGTCATCGGACTGATGGTCCTCAGCCGCGTCAACGCCGCAGTCCCTGCTATCCTCATGGTGCTTTGCCTCGCCGCGTTTTCTCCAGAGGCGAAGGAAGCAAGACTTTATCGGACGGGCTGGCTGGCCCTGGGAGCCGCCGTGGTGCTCCTGCCCTGGTGCCTCTACGCTCTCCGTTCATTCGGCACGGTGTTCCCCAACAGCGGGTCGGCCAAACTGCTCGACACCCCGGCTTCTCTGGCTTGGTGGTACAGTCGCCATTTTCCTTGGCCTTCGCTGAGCCGACTGGCCGCCCTCCTTCCTCCCGTCCAGAGACTGTTCCTCACGAAGCCGGAGTTTCTGACCCTTCCAACCCGAGGGCTCGCCGTCACGTATTTCATCGGTTATCTGCCGGATCTGGCATTGGATTCTTGGGCGGCCGTGATCCCAGCCTCCGTGTCCCTGGCGTACAAGGTAAAACTCCTTGGGATCGCGGCGGTCTTGCTGAGCGTGTCCGCCTGGGTCGTGTGGCAATGGGTGTCTCGGCTAAAGAGAGTTCGCATGGGGCCTGGCCGGAGCGAGAGTTCCCGCGGGGTGGTGTCCGGGGCGATGGCGCTGACCATTGTTCTCGCCTCGGCCGCCGTCAATGGCTTTTCGAATTGGTTGCTCCTGCCTGGCTACCTGTTCTGGGGGATCTGGTACGCGGTGCCCGAGACCTTGAGCATCGTGCTTGGGGTGGCCACCGCGGGGACTCTCCTGGTCCGGGCCCTTGGGGCGATTGCGGCCCGGCTCGGTGCCAGGGCATGGCAGGTGGGCCGAGCGGTCTACATGGCGATCGTCTGCTGGACCGTTGTGGTGGGCTTGGGGCTTTCCCTGAGGAGCTGGGAACCGCAGGCTTATGAGCCCTCTCCAGACCGAACGCAGTCGGAGGCCTATCTGGGAGTCCGTTGGATCAACGCCAACCTGCCGCCAGGATCACGAATTGGGTCATTCAGTGCCGGACTCATCGGGTATCTCACGGATAACATGCATGTGGTCAACCTGGATGGGCTTGCCAATTCTCCTGCTTTCGTCAGCCAAGATGAGCTTGGGCATCTTCTCTTTATTCGTGGCCTAGCTTTGACCGATCCGATTGTCGGATACCTGAATCAGCAAGGGATTGGGTACCTGGCCAACGTCGAACCGATTAATCGTATCGTGACGGGACCCTACTTGAGTCTCGTCTCAACCAACCAGGCCCAGCTGCTGTATGAAGGTCAGGGTTTGATCGACTGGGGGCCCGGCCAACCTCCTCGCCGGTTCATTGTGGTGGGATTGAATCGCTAATTGGGATGCCCTCCCGCAGTTCCCGGCGAAGCCCGTGGCAAGGACTGAGATGCCGGCTCCCGAAGCAATGGGCACTTGCCGAAACTCTTTGGAACACTTGGCGAATTCCGTGGGCTCAAGCCACGTGAATCCTTCCATTCCCCATCGGTTCGAGGCTGTGGCTGTGAATGGCCGCCAGACCGGCAAGCGCGCCAAGGAAATAGGTTCTGGGCAGGGACATCCACGGGCAATTGGCTCGGGGCGGGTAGAGGCAGGACGGCGGCCCATCCTCTGCCAAAAGGCTCTACATTGCTTTGCAGCGAAGATCCGTCCTGGATCCCGGGGAACATGCTTGGTTTGCACGTCCTGATGCCCAGAACCGAGGACGTTGTTCACTCGGAGGTCAACGACTTGGGCGATTCACACGAGGGCTTCAGCACGTGCCTCGTCTGGAGGGGACCCAGGAACAATCTCTGGCTCCTTGTGTCCCACCCCAAAGCCGACCGAAGTTCGGGTCTCGGCGGTCGAAGCTCCAAGTGGATCCTCTTAATTCTTCTAAGGAGGGGTAGGGGTCATTCCAGCCGCTGGATCGACTTGACGATCCCCATCCTGAGGTCTCAACCCGCGGTCGGATCGCGTCTTCCCTCTCCCAATCACCGTGAGGAATTCGGAAACGGTTTGAAAACCCTGGCAGGTAGAGCGATCCCTTTCTTGGCTGCGGAACAGCCCGGCCAGCTTGTGGGTATGAACCTGACCCTCCGCCTACTCCCTTTGTCTTGGTTTGAATTCCCAAAACGGCTCGGACGTTGGCCTCTCGGCCTATTGGAGCCCATGCCCGGAAAAGTATGTTGACTCTCTTTGCGGTTCCCAAGGCTTTCGTGGGTGAGTTTTCCGGGATTCAGCAGAACGCGCTGAGATCCTGGAGAGCCTTAGGCGAAGACGTGAGGATCCTTCTCATTGGCAACGAGCCGGGTGTGGCGGACGAGGCCTCGAGAATCCGTGCCACGAATGTCCCCGAGGTGAGGCGCAATGAATGGGGCACTCCTTTGGTGGACGATGTCTTTCGAATTGGTTCTGAGCGGTCGGGTGGAGAGTGGCTTGCGTATGTGAATGCAGACATCCTCCTGTTGCGAGATTTCCTTCGTGCGGTTCACACCTTGCAGAATTCTCGTAAGCCCTCGCTGGTGGTTGGCCAGCGCTGGGACATTGACCTGGGGAAAACGATTGATTTCTCGCACCCGCGCTGGGAGGCGGATATACGGGCCGAGGTGGAATCGATGGGTCGATTGCACGCCCCCTCCGGAATCGACTATTTTCTCTTCCGGCGCGGGACCTGGAAAGAGATTCCACCCTTTGCGCTAGGCCGGACCATGTGGGACAACTGGCTGGTATACTCGGCGCGCGCCCGGGGCCTTGCGGTTGTGGATGCTACAGACCGTGTTTTGGCTGTCCACCAGAATCACAGTTATGGTCTCCGCCCCGCGGCTGCCGACTGGGTGTGGAAGGGGCCGGAGGCCGAGAGGAATTTGGAGTTGGCCGGTGGGCTCGATCACTACTTTACGATCGAGGACTCGACGCATTGCCTGGAGGGAACGCGAGTGCAACTCGCCTTGGATCGAAAACACCTCTTGCGGAGATGGTCGAGATTGCGAATCCTATGGCCTCCGTGCGTAATGTCGCAAGCCTTCTTTCACAAGGCACGGCAATCCATCTACGAAGCCCGGGTGCGTGTCGCCCGGTGGAGAGGAAGGATCTAGAATCTGAGGGGATCCGCAAGCGGGCCTGGATTCGGCGAGTTGGGGCGGCGGGCTGGAGAGGAAACGCGCGGTGGTTGATGCACGGTGGATGTCATCGCCTTCGACGTGCGGCAGGAGTTCTTCCCGCGATCCGTGAATTCCCGGCACGGAGAATCGCCTCCGCTTCGATCAGCGCCGTCTCGATCGCCAAGCGGGCCGGAGCAGGTGAGGGCCCTGTACACCCGGGGTGAGATCAGGAGCTGGGGCCGGTGACCCCCGTAAGCCTTGGGCCAATCACTGATGCCCTTTTGGCGGACGGGAGAAAGCTCTGGAAGTGGGTAGGCCTCTGCAGTCGGTGCCTGGGGCAAAATGTGCAAGTCGATTTGCCGCAACCTCCACGGCGCTTCGGAGAGCGAGGTTTTTTGGCCACGAATTCGGAGGGCCCGTCGAATCATTGGGCCCCTCCTTCTCAACCGATGGTGCCTGTAGTCTTTCGGTCGGGAGGGGGCGGTCTGTGGAGGTCCTGCCGGGAGAATCGTAGAGAACCGCGAGAGGGCAAGAGGTGAGCTCGCCGGTGAAGCTCATCCTCGAGGCCTGGCAAAGAGGCCGACTTGTCATGAGACCCTTCGGGGGTGGGCCTCTTGGCCTTTGCGAACCATCTTGTCGCGAAAACCCGATTGGCGTGTGGGGAGGCGGTCTGTGACTATCTCGTACCTTGGGGGGCTTGGATGAGCGGCACAGGCGACCCGATCCAAACCGTTGGAGTTGTTGGTCTCGGGAAGTTGGGCGCCCCTTTGGCGGCGGCAATTGCGGTACAGGGAATTCCTGTAATCGCCGCGGACTTGGACGCAAAGAGGGTGGAGAAGGTCAACCGGGGGATTGCTCCTGTCGCCGAGACCCAGCTGGAAGAATACCTGGCACGGGCTCGGGGGAAACTTCGGGCGACTACGGATGTCGTCGAAGTAGCGGCCAAGGGGAGCATTGTTTTTGTCATCGTTCCAACCCCCAGTGAACCTCATGGAGGGTTCTCTCTCCAGCATGTGCTTCCGGCGTGCGACGCCATCGGAAGAGGATTGAAGAATCGCAGGGATTTCCCGGTCGTTGTCATCACCTCGACGGTGATGCCAGGCTCGACCGGGGGACCCATTCGGGAATGCCTCGAGGCGGCCTCAGGATCCAAATCCGGAGCCGATTTTGGTTTGTGTTACAGCCCCGAGCTGATCGCGCTGGGAAGCGTGATTCACGATTTCCTCAATCCGGATTTCGTGCTGGTCGGCGAGTCCGATGTTCGCTCGGGGGATCTCTTGGAAAGGTTCTATGGGCGCGTCTGCCAGAACGCGCCCTACATCGCCCGCATGAACCACGCTAATGCCGAGCTTTCAAAGCTGGCCGTCAACACGTTTGTAACCACCAAGATCGCGTTTGCGAATATGCTGGCCCAGATCTGCGAAGGGATCCCGGGGGCAAATGTGGACGTCGTCACGGAGGCCATCGGCCACGATAGCCGCATCGGGTCGAAGTATCTGAAGGGAGCGGTCGGCTATGGTGGTCCCTGCTTTCCCCGCGACAACCTGGCCATGGGAAAGGTGGCGCGTGAGGCAGGGACCGTGGCGATCCTGGCTGAGGCCACGGACCGGTCCAATCGTAATGAAGTTCAGCGGCTGGTCTCAAAGGTCAAGCACTATTATCGCCCGGGGATGCGCGTGGGAATCCTGGGCCTCTCGTATAAACCCAATACCGACGTGATTGAGGAGTCCCAAGGAATCATCTTGGCCCAGACTCTCTTGGAAGAGAATATGGATCTGGTTGTGTTCGATCCGATGAGCATGGCCGCTGCGCAGGTTGTGCTGGGGGATCGCCCGACCTATGCTGGGAGCACCCAGGACTGCCTTGAGCAATCGGACTTGGTCGTTATCATGACACCTTGGAAAGAGTTCTCTGGAGCGGATCGACTGGGAGGCAGGGCCAGCGTCCTCATTGATGGGTGGAGAATTGCCTCCCCAGCGCTCCAGGAAAGCGTGGCCACGTACGTACCCTTGGGGGTCTCGCCTTCCCGCAGCTAGCGAGGCAGGGGGCCCAACTCTGGTTGGGCGGGGGCATCTGGCCGCCTGCGGCACGAGACATCGGAGGAGAGCATGGACTGGTCGAAGCGCAGGGTCCTCGTGACCGGGGGTGCCTCTTTCATCGGCTCTCATCTGGTAGATGCTCTCGTGGAACGAGGGGCCGTGGTGCGGGTTGTGGACAACCTGAGCAGCGGCCGGCTGGCGAACATCCAGCCGCACGTGGATGGGAAACGCATTGAATTCATGCAGGGAGACTTGCTCGACTCCGCTCTGGCGCGTCGCGCCCTGAGCGGAAGGGAAGTGGTGTTCCACCTGGCCGCGGATCATGGGGGGCGAGGCTACGTCGATTTGCATCAAGTGGAATGCTCTACGAACCTGATCCTGGACGGATTGTTGTTCAAGCTGGCGCACGAACTGGGCATTGAGAAGATCGTGTTTGCCTCCTCGGGTTGTGTCTATCCCAATTACCTGCAGACAGACGTTCAAAAGGAGATCTACCTCACTGAGGACTTGGTGAAGCCCCCCTATGACGCGGACAACCTATACGGCTGGGCCAAGCTGATGGCCGAGTTGTCGCTCCAGGCCTACTACCAGCAGAAAGGCTTGAAGTCGGCGTGCTGTCGCTACTTTACGGTCTATGGGCCTAGGGGGGTGGAGAATCATGCCGTGATCGCCATGATCGCCCGGGCCTTTCTGAAGGAGGATCCCTTCGAAGTGTGGGGGACTGGTGAACAGATACGCAATTGGACTTACATCGATGACATTGTTGCAGGCACCCTTCTCGCTGCGGAAAAGATCGATGACGGCAGCGCGGTCAACCTGGGAACGATGGAGCGCATTCGTGTAATCGAGGCGGTCGAAGAAGTCCTGCGCTACACAGGCCACTCGGCCCGGATCCGCACTCGACCCGAGATGCCCACCGGGCCGATGAACCGGGTGGCACACAATGGCCTGGCGAAGCAACGTCTGGGGTGGGAGCCCGCGGTTCGATTTGTGGATGGGTTGCACCGGACCGTTGACTGGTACTTTGCGACGAAGAATCCAAGGGAAGTGCAGGCGACTCTGGGAAGGATGCTGACCGAGCGGTAGTCTCCTGAGGAGGAGAGGGGCCTTCCACAGGATGGGTGGCGGCCGAACTCCCGGTCGATCTCATTGGGCCCGCGAGACCCCTGGGGCCAGAAGATCCTGGCGAAGGCGGCCATGACTTCGGGGGTCACGGACGGAATGGATTCATGCGATCGGTTGGAATAGGCACCCCAAAGGGCATAGGATGAATTCAGTCTCCCGCGATCGGGCTACTCGGAGCAGAAGACAGTTCGCTCTGAGCGCGGCAGGAGCCCTGCTGGTCCTTCTGGTCGGAATCGCCTTGAATATCAGCGACCTGATAGTCAGTCTGCCGACGGGGGACGAAAGCGGCTACTTGGCGGACGGCGCAAGTCTCGTGGAAGAGGGAAAGGTGCTGGCGATCGGGAGCGGGCCCCTGCCCTCCTTGGTCAATGGCCTCCTCGACCTTCCCTTCCGGGGCAATCACCTTCGACTTGGATTGGTTTCCACGATCCGCAGGTTCCTCACCTATGGGGCGATCGTGGCTGCGGTTTGGTGGGCGGCTCGACGAGTGGGCGGGGCGACTGCGGGTTGGGTCGCATTCGTCATGGCGGCGGTGGGGCGCCCGGTGTCGGTCGCCTTGGAGAACTCGGCCGATGCGTTGTATACGTCTTTGTCAGCTCTTGCCTTCGCGCTGGGCGCCGCGCTGCTATTGGACTGGCTGGACAGAAAAGGGTCACCGCGCCGATGGAGGGGACGCTCCATCGCTCTGGGGGCCGTGCTCGGCACTTCCGCCTTGGCCCGGCTGGATGGCTTGGTCCTGGGGGTCCTGGTGGTGGCCTTCGCCTTGGGCTTTGGACTGATGGGCCGATGGCCTGCAGGCGACAGGCAGGCGCTCCGGCGGATTGGACTTTTTGGGTTGGCCGGGTTTGCCCTGCCGGTCGTTGGGTGGGTGGTTGTTTCAGGTCTCTTGAGAGGCAATTGGGATTCGCAGATTCTTCAGAGAAGCTATTTGGCATTTGAGCAAGGGCACAATTTCCTCTACTCGGGGAGCTTTAGCGTCCCGCCCCCCGTCACGGCCGCGGATCTCTATGGGACCGCTGCAGCCAATCACTACAGCGTCTTGCGGGCTGTGGCCCACAATCCTCGCGCCCTTCTGGCAAGAGTTCCGCGCGTGCTTGCCAATGCCGCTCGGATGTACGAAAACTCCTACGGGATCGTAGCCGGCCTCCTCGTCCTCCTCCTTGCGCTGGCTGGGGCCATCTACCTGGGAACGATACTGCCTGCCCTCTTGGGTTTCACCGGGTTGTGGTTCATTCCCCTCTTGGGTTACTTGCTCGCCTCGTACCGTCCCGGCTTCTTCAGCACGGTGTACCCGGAGATGCTGGTCTTGCTCAGCGCTGGGTTGGCTGCAGGCCTTCATCAATACCGAACCTTCTGGGCGCAGGCCGCCTTGCGACCCTCCCTGTTCAGCACGGCCTTGATCCTGCTCTTGGCGCTGGGAGGGAACTTGGAATATGGGGTCCAGCAGGGCCTGGCGTGGATACGGGGAAGCGGGAACAGCGCGGGACGGCAGTGGGTGGAAATGCTTTCCCAACGCATCCCGCCGGGGAGTTGTCTGATCTCTTACGACACCGCCGATGCGATCTATGCCAACCTGCGTCCCAACAGCGACTGGATGACCTTCTTTGATACCCGCGACGCCTCCAGCCTCGTCGAGTTCATGCAGTCCCAGGACTGCCACTACGTCGAGGTGGACAGCGATTTGGTTACGTATGCCCCCGGGTATGCCCAACTGGTCGAGGCAACGCTTGTCCCACAATTCTCGAGCGCGGACGGGACGCGAAAGGTTTTCACGGACCGCCGGTAGTCGCCGGCCTTGTGGCGAGATTGGGGATCGGCATGTCAGTGAGCGTGATCATTCCGATCTTAGATGCCAAGGAATACCTGGCGGATGCCGTGGCCTCCGTCCGGGCACAAACCTATTCGGATTGGGAGCTCATTCTGGTGGACGATGGCTCCGAAGACGGCAGCGTGGAGCTTGCGCTTGAGATTGCAGCGCAGGAGCCGTCTCGGGTGCGCTTTCTGGCTTTTGAGGATCGTCGCACCCGCGGAGCCAGTGCGGCTCGCAACCTCGGGCTGTCCAATGCCCAAGGTGAGTTCATTGCCTTCTTGGATGCGGATGATGTTTGGCTCCCGGAAAAACTGACTCGCCAGCTCAGCGTCCTGGACGCACATCCTGCCGCCGCCATGACCTTCGGGCGAGTGCATTACTTCTCAGAGGGCCTCGCGGGAGGGGATGAGAGGGATCAGGCCTTTGGCCCTTTACGCGAGGGCGTCTACACCCCGCCGGAGCTCGGGGTCGAGTTCCTCCGAGATGCGGACATTTATCCCTGTCCCAGTGCTACCCTTCTGCGCCGAGCCCCTCTGCTGGAGCTGGGGGGCTTTGAAGAAACGATTCACAAGGTGCGGACGGACTTGGCCGTTTGGGTGAAAGTGACCACTCACTTTCCTGTCTACGCCGATCCGACCATCGTGGCGCGCTACCGGCAACATCACCGTTCCTCTGTGGCGGTGATGTTCCGCGATGCCGGCATGTACCGCCAGAATGAGCTCGCTTTTTGCCGCTGGCTGCTAGGCTATCTTGACCCTCTGCCTCGGGCGATTCGCGAGCCTCTGGAGCCATTGGCTTGCGAACACATGTTCCTCCTGAGCCTGGAGGACATCCTGAACCAGGGAAATCGCAACGCGCTGGCGTGGCGCCTCGCGATGATCCGGCGGCTATGGTCCTATCGAGCATTTCGTCGGGAGGCGCGGATGCTGCGGTATCTGGCGCCTTCTTTTCTTGGAGGTTGGCGCGCGAGAGACATATCGCGGAGGCGAGATGGGTGAAAGAACCAACATCCCGCTCGCAGTAAGGATGGCGTGGGCCAAGGTTCGTAAGGGTATCCGCAGAGCCATTGGGCAAGAAGAGGGTTGGCCCCCGGTCGGATTCGTCTGCTGGGGCAGCCTCCGCCGAACACGGCCCGTCAGTCGATCCTTCGGATTTGATCGAGGCAAACCGATCGACCGATTCTTCCTTGAAGCCTTTCTTGAAAAGCACGCCGAGGACATACAAGGGAGAGTACTTGAGGTTGGTGATCGGGAATACACCATGCGATTTGGGGGATCCAGGGTAATCCGTTCAGAGGTCCTTCATGTTGGGACTGGCAATCCCCATGCCACGATTGTGGGAAGGCTCGACACCGGCGAGGGCCTTGATTGGGGTTCCTATGACTGCCTCATCTTGACGCAGACGCTGCATTGCATCTACGATATCGCCTCAGCGGTCCGGAACGTCGAGCGCCTGCTCAGGCCGGAGGGCGTGGCACTGGTCAGCTTGCCAGGCATCAGTCAAATCAGCCGGTACGACGCAGAACGTTGGGGCGACTACTGGCGAGTGACACCGGCCGCTGCTACCAAGCTGTTTGAGGTCGCCTTTGGTCGCGAGTCCGTATCTGTGGAGTCTTATGGCAACCCAATGACGGCGGCCGCATTTCTGTTCGGGCTGGTTGTCAAGGACGTCCCGTCTTGGGCGCTTCGAACACAGGATCCGGACTACCCGCTCTTGATCTGCCTGCGGGCGATGAAGACGAGAACCGCGTGAGCATCAGACATTGACCCGCCAGTTCATCAAACCGTCGGCTATCCAAACATGGAGTGGTTCTGAGTTATCGTGGGTGAGGCCGTCCCACTTGAGGACGGAAGGGACGCGTCCAGGTCATCGGTCGGCGATTGATCCATTTGGGGAGGCATTCGCGAGTTGGGGCCGGGGCGCGGCATGATTCATGTCGCAGGTGCCCGACGAGGCCATTGGGAGCATTTGCAGTCACTTTCCGGTTGCAGGTTGCCAAATCCTCACGTGATAGCGCTTCGGAAGCAAAGAGCGGGCAGGATGGGGGCGATTCTCGCCAAGGCGGAATCCCCACTGGCGATGAGGCGGCTGGTCTCCTTACGACTGCAAACTCAACTTGGCCTGAGTCCTACGAAGCCCTCTGTGAGTTCTTGGCGGGCCCTCCAAGGTTGGCACCAGGGGCCTTCAGCATAAGGACATGAAGGCCCAGTGGCGATGCCTCGACTCCCCTGTTCCGTCTGCTTTGCGGATCCTGCGAGGGTGAAACTTGGCGATGGCAGGAGAAGCCTTGGACAGAAAATGGAATGGTGCCATGCCAGATTCCGCCCAGCCGTCCCGAATGAAGAGCCGGGGATCTTTGCAACGTCACTGACTGCCCTGCACCAGCGGACGTCGCCCAATGCAACCTGGAGGGACACCTGGAAGGAGCGTTCAGGAGGCGGCTGTTGATCCTTTGAAGTTTCAGGAACCGGAGATGGGAGAAAGCGCGTGAGTCGTAAGGGATTCTTGAGGCTTTGGCCATTTGCGTTGGTTCTCGCCCTGTCTTCGGCCACAATTCTCTTGACCTACCAGGGCTGGAAAGAACGCATCCTGAATGACCTTGACAAGATCATTTTCTATTACCAGGCCTATGGGCTTATCCATAGTGGCTGGATCCCGGATCATGGGCAGCTGTACAGCTTCGAAGCGTATGCTCCTCCGGGGGTTGCCTATTTGATGGCCCCCAGCATGCTCGTCTTGAGGGATCCCCGACTCTACGAGCTTCCCGCGACCGCCTTGCTAGATGTGGGGACAATCCTGCTTGTTTGTCTCCTGGGCAAGGAGGTAGGGGGGATCTGGGTGGGGGTCGTTTCTGCGCTCAGCTTGGCGTTATCCAGACTGGGACAGCCCGACATTTTGGATCCGCAGTTTTTCGTCGTCGCCTCGGTCTTTCTCGGTTACGTCTGGGTAAGCAAACGGAAGGCTTGGGCTCTTCCCGGACTGCTGATCGTTCTTGGTTTCGGGCTGTATGTCTACCCCAAGGTCCTGCCATTCGTCCTGGCGGTTCCCATCCTGTGGGTCCTCTACCGGCCCCCGGTGCGTCTACGGGATCTGGGAATCGCGCTCATCGCAATCTTTCTGATGTGGTTTCCATACCTCCGTTTCGAATGGAGCAGGCAATTCATTGACATCCGATCGTACGTGCTCCGCGAGCCCGTGGCCGCCGTGGAAGGTGCGCCGAACAGCACGCCAAACTACTGTTTCGCTGCGCTGGAAGGCGAAAGTGACAGTAAGAATGAGACCTACCTGCCATACTTGGGGCTACCAGGAGTGGCGCAGCGGGTCGTGTACCCTGGGCCCGCGCGAGCCGATGTCGTAAGGTACACCGTGTGCAGCCTGCTCTTAAAGATTGGACGGAACTTCAACAATGATACTCTGCTTTTCGGGGCGAGTCGGTTCCCCAACGCCTTCCTTCTGACACTGTTCTGGATTGCAGCAACTGCTTCGGTGGGCTCGGGTCTCATCCGTCGAATCAGGGCAAGACGGTTCGCTCAACGTTTCTTTGGCCTGAAGATGGTGGAGGCGCTGGCGTTCGCGGTACTAGGTGCGGTGGTTCTCTATGTCTTGTTCAGCCCACCCCTTGTGGGGAAATGCTGCACTGCTGATGGTAAGCTTTCCCACGCCTCAAGCCTGGTTGTTGAGCAGGTGCAGAGTGCTCTTCCATTGCTTTGGATCGGCTTGGTCTTGGGATTGTATCTTGCGGCAAATACCCAGGGCAATTGGAAGGGGAGGGAATTGCTTGGCATCCTAGTACTGGTTCCATACCTCCTCCTCGTCGTCGTTTCGGAAACAGCCCGTGCTGACCGATTCTGGTGGATCTGGCCGATGCAAGTGCTCTTGGTCTCGGTGGCGCTAGACCTATTCGCTCAACAAACGCGATGGCCCCGGCCCATTTTCGCAGGGCTGGCCGCCGTTCTCATCCTCATGATGATCAATACCGGCTTCTACGGGCAGAAAGTGAATGACTGGCTGGCAAATGGTTACGCAGGAAAGAGCACGGGCCAACTAGAAACGGTTGACTTCCTCGGGAGCGTGGCCCGGCAGGAGGACTCCTCGAATATGACCATTGGTTATCAGTTGCTATGGCCCCAGTTCAATACTGAGACCACGGTCGACCCCACATATCGCGCGGGAACATGGTTCGATTTCCTTTTGGAATCGCGTGAGGGAATACACAATCTCAATTCATCCGTCGAAGGCCTAACCGCAGCGGACGAGTTTCGCGTGATTGAGATCGGAGATGGGAATTGGCCGGGACGGCCCCCCTGGCCTGGGTTTGAATTGGTGGCACGTTTTGGTGTTTTTGAGGTTTTTCGGAGAACTCATTGAGGTCAGATCCACATGAGTTGGGCACGGGAACCGAGGCCCCGAACTGGCTGGAAGAGAGAACGGCCAAAGGCTGGATAGGAATTTGGGGAACGCAAGGAAAAGGATTCTTGGGGGAATTCGGATCGTCTTGCGTCACTGGCGCGAACGTAACTGACAAATCCATTTTCTCGGGTAGTGAGAGACAAACCCAATCTCCGGTCTTGCCGTCCAATCGTGCGACGAGACTCAGGAACAGGGGCCTGCAATCAATCTGGAAGGGGAGAGAACAACTGCCAACCACTTCGGGAGGATAATTGAGCTGATGGTGATCAGGTCGGGGTGGGTCAAGACGGCCTCAGGGCTGGGTTCTGGGGGGCAATTGGCTGGCAGCCGCCGGAGAGATCCTGTGATTCCAGGACCGGAGGAGTCTGATTTCCATCCGCTGGAGGCTATCAGTCCTTCCGGCAATCCTTGGGCCTTGAGGCATGGAGCCTTGGGGACCGTCGGTGGATCCACGCATCTGAATCATGATGCGACGCTAGATTCCAGTTCCACGAGCAAGGGGCATCATGGATAGCGCCACCACAGCTGTGCTGGTCGTCTCTTGTGATCGCTATCGCGATGTGTGGGATCCCTTCTTCACACTCCTCTTTCGGTACTGGCCGGATTGCCCATACCCGGTCTATCTGGGTGCGAACCAGGAGACATTTCCCAGCGACAGGGTTCAGCCCATCTTGATCGGCCCGGATCAAGATTGGTCCTCCAATCTACTCCGGATGCTTGAGAAGCTGCCCCAACCCGACTGCCTTCTGCTGCAGGAGGATTTTCTACTGTCTGGCGTTGTCGACACACCCCGTGTGCGGGACTTGGTGGCGTACGCCCAGCGGAAGGGAGCGGGTTGCATGAGGCTGATGCCGATCCCGGGAGCCGAGGCAGCGTGTCCTGACTCGGAAGACATCGGGGTGCTTCCCAAAGGAAGCGACTACCGTGTTTCTCTTCAAGCGGCTTGGTGGCAGAAACAGGTCCTCCAGGTTCTGTTGAGGCAGGGAGAAACCCCTTGGCAGTTTGAGGTCCGCGGCTCCCTGCGGTCCGGCGATCTGGAGTTCCCTTTCCTGTCTCTTCTGGAAGGAAAAGGATTCCCGCTCAATTACTTCACGACGGCTGTTGTCCGGGGATACTGGGACCCGGAGGCGGTGAGGTATTGCCGCCAGGAGGGAATTCAGATCGACCTACTTGCGCGCCCTGTCCTCCCCTCCTCCATGCGAGTGGAGCGGGGTCTTGTGTCCCGGGGTTGGCCGAGAAGACTGGCCAAGGTCGTCGCCTCCCCGCTCCGCCTAATCAGAAAGCGCTGATCCCCAATGAGGACCCGATGCCCGACTCCGTAATCCGCAGACTGCGGCAATGGACCACAGCCTTCACGGCAGGGATGCTCAAGAGGTCCCCTTTTTCCTCCAGCCAAATTGGCCCCCCCAAAGGGCTGATCTGGGATTTCCGCGGTTGGGCCGAGGCGATTGACCGCAAGCTGCCGTTCATGGAGAAGGGATGGCGCCACTGGTTCATTCCGGTTCGAGAGGCGGAAGTCATCCAGTCGCGTCCGCCCTTGTCGCTGGAATCCGAAATGCCTGAGCCGTACCGGGAGGCGCAACTCTATCGCTATCCACCGCTCTATCTTGCTCACGTGCGCTTGGGCCGTTTAGCGCTGCGGGAAGGAGTGGTGATATCCACGGATGACCGTGTCTTTGATGAATTCTCTTACTGCTGGGGTAGGGCACCTCGCCAACTTCCGATCTTCCATAGATTGCACCTGCCGCCTTTGAAGAGAAAGGCCGGGGTTTATGCGACGATCCTGTCACCGGGCAGCGCTGCTCCAAACTACTTCCATTGGCTGGTGGAGACTCTCCCTCGAATTGCTATCCTTGAGGAGGCTGGAATTGATAACTATCTCTTGATTGTTCCTCGCGGCATGGCTCCCTGGCAAACCGAATCTCTGGAGAGGCTCGGCTTTTCGCAGGACCGGCTGGCGGAATTTGGTGAGGAACACTGGCAAGTCGACAGTCTCCTTGTTCCTTCGTTGCTCGGCTATAGCGGAATGTGTCGACCCTGGGCCGCGACTTGGCTGCGTCGACGGCTGGGCGTCCCCGAACGCAAAAAGGGCACGCGGCGTTTGTACGTGAGCCGAGCCCGTGCAGGTCATCGAAGAGTGTCGAATGAGGAGGAGGTGCTTGAGGTACTAACCCCCCTGGGCTTCGAGAGTGTTTCCATGGAGGGGGCGACGCTGGAAGAACAAATATCGCTCTTTTCCGAAGCAGCGTACATCGTTGGGCTGCATGGGGCGGGGCTGACCAACGCCTTGTTTGCCCCTTCCGGAACGTGCGTAATCGAGTTCATGTCCCCTGTTCCCCGGTATCTTAATGCTTGTTACTATTCTCTCTCCTCGGCTGTCGGTCACCGATACATGTATCTGCTCGGCACACATCGTGCTCGGCTGGACGCCCTCCCGGCGGGGCCGAAACGCTGGCGGGAAGACCTCGAGGTGCCGACCAACACGCTGTCCAAGGCAGTGCATGTCTTGCAGGCTTCATGATGATCGGCGCTACCCTGATGGCCGGATCCCTTGCTTGCACTCGTCTCACCCTCGAATGCTCTTGGCTCAAGACAGTCCTCGGAAAATCAACTTGGCAGAAACTGTGGCGCACTTGCCGCAGCGAGCCTCGGAAGAGGTTGGCGAAACGGTCCGGTTCAGTCTGGAACAGGCGCCATCCTCAAGATCCGGCAAGGAGAATGGAGACTCCCCATTTGTGATGAGAGGACGGGTCAATCCACCCGGCCCTCCCTTCCCTCCGCGAGGACTTGTTGGGGACGTGCCTTTGGGTGACCGGGGTGAGCTTGGACCGGGTTTCTCTCCAGAGGAGCTCGATTGCTAACGCCGTCGGGGGCGTCTCGACGGATTCGCCGCAGGAATGGGCTTCGTCGGCACAAAGGTTGTGCCGGCCGACATACTCGAATGGGTGCCGGGAAAAGCTTGGCCAAACAACCCGGTTCCATCCGGCGGCACATGCCAAGGCGATCCTTTGGAAGTCATTGCGGCAGCGATCCGGATCCTTAAGCCATAGCGGTCTTCCGAGGAGGGAAGGCAGTTGGGACCCCGCTTCGGGTGGTGAGCTCTCGATCTGCACGGTTGATGCACGCCGGCGTGTGGTCCGATGCCCTGGCATTGGGTGGGGTCGCAGATCGGCCCAACCTCGTCCGAAGAGGCTAAGCGGAGGCCCCTTGCCCTGGCCATGGCCTGGGAGCCTATCCTACTGGAGGCTTATTGCGATGCCATCCTGGACTAACTTTCGTCGGAAGATGATCGGCGGGTGGGTCGACACCCTCTCGCCATGGTTCCACGCTCGAATAGCGGCTGTCCTTCGTCCTCTGCCGGTATCCTCGCGCAAGCTCGGACCACCCAAGGGCGTCATCTGGAACCTCGAGGATTGGATCCGAACGTGGGAGGCCAAACAGCCCTGGACCGAGCGCGGCAAGGGTCATTGGATGGTCAAAGTCCGAGACCGCGAGTGGGTTAGCGGTAGGCCTCCCCTGACCCTGGAACCCGAATTGGATGCGGCATTTCGTGAGCGTTTTCGGTGCTGGTCTCCCGAGCTCAGTGTGACCCACCTGCGAGAGGCGCGCATGGCGCTGCCCCAGGGAGCAGTCATCTCGCCGGATGATCGTGTGTTCGAGGCCTTCACACACAATTATGGCGAGCCGATCCTGACTCATCCGGTTTTTCGACGTGCCCGGTTGCCAAGACTGGAGCATAAGGTGGGCACCTGGGCGACAATCATCTCTCCGGGTGCCGCCCGCAATTATGCGCATTGGATCCTCGACTCCCTCATGCGCCTCGCCGTGCTGGAAGAAGCCGGGCTCGCGGATGAGGCGACGCTCATTGTTCCCCCCAAACACGATTGGTACGCAGAGAGCCTGGGGGCACTCGGCTACAGCCGATCTCGATACGCGGAATTCGGGAATGCGCATTGGGAATTCGAACATCTCTTGGTGCCCTCGTTCGTGGCGGAGCCGGGATTCGTGAGGCCATGGTCCGCACGTTGGCTTCGTCGGCGACTCGCAGTGGAAGATCTTGAACCGAAGGGAGAACGACTGTATATCAGCCGAGCGGATGCGAGGTGGAGGCGGTTGGTCAATGAGGAGGAAATGCTTGAGAGGCTGGCAAGGGAGGGATTTCGGTCCGTCCTTCTGGAAGGCCTTTCGTTCCGTGCGCAGGTCGATTTGTTCTCAAGAGTGGAATACGTCGTCGCTCCCCATGGTGCCGGATTGACCAACCTCCTCTTTGCTCCCGTGGGAGGACGCGTGGTCGAGCTCTTTGCCCCTCGGTACATAAATGCTTGCTTTTATGAAATAGCGATTGCAGTGGGACTGCGATATGGGTACGTAGTCGGCGATCGGGAGGGACACACGGACTATGTTACCTATGACGATTTTCGAATTGACCCGGACCGTGTCTTGAAGACAATGCAATTGCTCAGGTGAGAAGCTGGTATAGTCAAGAAGTCCCGAGACTCACTGGGAGTCCGAGGGACCGCCAGGTTGCGGCGAGGGGGTAAAGCCACAGGGGGTGGCCCGGTGCGGATACGCGCGGGAGAGGCTGGAAGACATGGCGAGACGAGAAGCCGGCTCCGGAATGCTTCGATATCGGCTCGTCGGGATTCCGTCTGCTGATTTGCCCAACGGGACGCAGCCAACGCGTCCCTAAGTTCAACAAGGATCTTCCCGTGATCTCCATCGTCACACCCTCCTTCAATCAAGGACGCTATCTTGAGAGTTGCATGCGCTCGGTTCTGGATCAGGGGCTTTCTGACCTGGAATACATTGTGATCGACGGCGGTTCCACCGACGGTAGTCCCGACATCATCCGGAAGTATTCGAGCCAGCTCCGGTTCTGGCGCAGCGCCCCCGATGCGGGATACTTGGCCGCACTCAACGAGGGTTTTTCCAAGACCAGCGGGGAGATCCTGGCTTGGATCAATTCCGACGACAAGTACGTGCCTTGGGCCTTTCAAGTGATCGCCGACGTTTTCAAAAAGTTTCCTCAGGTTCAATGGTTGACCACCCTGTTTCCGCTCGTCATGGACGAGGAGGATCGAGTTCTTTCGTGCAGGCAAACGGAGGGATACAATCGCACCGCGTTCTATCGCGGGCGGAACCTTCGGCGTGAGGGCGGATTTTACTCGTTCGTGATCCAGCAGGAATCAACATTTTGGCGGCGTTCGCTTTGGGAAGCAGCGGGGGGACGGCTTGATGAGGCGCTTAAGGTGGCTGGAGATTTCGAATTGTGGGCAAGATTCTTTGAGCACGCCGATCTGTATGCCTTGGCTGTCCCTCTGGCCTGTTTTCGTTTCCAAGGGACCTCGTTGAGCTTTGAGCAGGCGGACTTGTATCGCCAAGAGTGTGAGGCTGTGCTTGAGCGGTATGGTCTGCCTGAGCCCTCCTGGGCGGAGGTCCATCTCCGCAGGGCGCTGCGCATTCTTCCCCCTCGCTTGCGGCGAGTTCCGGGATTGGCGTACCCAGCCAAGATCATTGAGCATGCGGGCAGGAATAAGTCCTGGACCGTGCGCCCCGGTTGGTTTGTGTAAGAGCTGGGCCTTGGCTGCGGCGATGACGGGCCCCATCGATTGGCCAAAGATCTCCATCATCACGCCGTCATTCAACCAGGCTGCCTTTCTGGAGAGCTGCCTGCGTTCCGTGTTGGATGAAGGCTACCCCAATCTGGAATACATCGTGATTGATGGTGCCTCCGAGGATGGCAGCCTGGAGGTCATCCATCGATTTGCAAAGCAGCTCTCCTTTTGGGTGAGTGAGCCGGACCAGGGGAACTACCCGGCTGTGGAGAAGGGATTCGCGCGCGCCACCGGGGAGATCATGGGATGGCTCAATTCTGACGATCTTTACCTGCCTTGGACGCTGCGCGTGGTGGGCGAGATCTTCGCAACCTTGCCCGAGGTTCAATGGATTACCAGCCAGTACCCCCTTCTCTTGAGCGAAGATGGCTTAGCGGTTCAAATACGTCGCCTGGAAGGATTCAACCGGCGCGCCTTCTATCGGGGCCGCAACGTGCCTCTGAACCGCTTTTTCTACACGGGTTTCATTCAGCAAGAGTCGACCTTCTGGCGTCGATCGCTTTGGGAGCGAGCCGGCTCGCGGTTGGACGTCACCTTGCCACTGGCCTGTGACTTCGAGCTTTGGGGGCGCTTCTGGCAATTGGCTGAGCTCTATGGGGTGGGCGTTCCTCTGGCCGGGTTCCGAATCCAAAAGCAGCAAAAGACGAGTCTCAGATTTGAGGACTACCTTCGCGACGCTGAGATCGTGCTCCAGCGATACGGCCTGCGAAAGCCGGGCCCGTCGGAGACGATGGTGCTTCGCTTGCTTCGCCGACTGCCACGAGCGTGTGTCCGTTGGCTTCCCGAGGGGGTGGCCTACAGCACAAAATTGATCCTCAGTAAAGAAGTGGAACAGCGCTCCTTTACTTGGCGGGTCATCGAGGGGAGGTTCATCTAGTCTTGGGCGCCCTAGCCGCTGGGGATGGGCCTTGTTCTCTCTCCGTGCTCCAAGTCTCGCCTTCCCTTGAGGGGGGAGGCGCGGAGGCTTTTGCTCTTCGTTTGCACAGAGCCTATCGAGATCGAGGCTGCCTTTCCGTGCTGCTCCTAGGTCGCGGCGTTGGTCTCCCGCAAGAGGATGTCCTTCCGATCCCGGATCGATGGCATTCGGCCTTGTGGGCACGCTGGATCTGGGGCTTTCGGAACATCACGGTGAGGGTCAGTGGAGGGCGCGGGGCAGTACGCTTGCTCCCCTTCTTTGAGACAGTTGCCTTCCCACGACTTACCTGGGATCTCTACCGAGGCTATGAGGACTTTTCCCATCCTGGCAGCCGCAAGATCTTGACCCTTGTTCCTCACCACCCCGATGTCCTGCACCTGCACAATCTCCACGCGCGCTGGCTGCGCCGGGAGGGTTTTTTTGATCTCCAAACCCTGGTGCCGCTCAGTGCCAGAATTCCGACGATCCTTGCCCCTCAGGATCCCTGGCTGCTTACGGGTCACTGCGGACACCCTCTGGGATGCCCCCGCTGGCGGGTCGGATGCAACTATTGTCCTGACCTAGCCATCTACCCTGCCATTCGCCGCGATGGCACTGCATACAACCTGCGGCGCAAGAGGTCCATCTACCAGCGAGCTCGTCTCCACCTTGCGACCCCCTCGAAGTGGCTGATGGAGATGTTCGAGGAAGCCGGGATCGAGTTCGTCGACCGACGGGTGATCCATAACGGCGTAGATGTGAACCTATTCCACCCGGGCGATCAACGAGCTGGGCGTGCGGCCTTGGGGATTGGCATAAACAGCAAGGTTGTCCTGGTGGTGGGGAATCACTTGCGGTCGAACCCGTGGAAGGGGTTGGATTGGGTTCGAGAGACGGCCATCCGCCTTTCGAACGAACACTTGAGTTCCCTGGTTGACTTTGTCTGTGTGGGAGACGAAGGAGAACCTGAACAATGGGATAATGTTCGCCTTACCTTTGTCGGGAAGATCGGAAGGGCGGAAGAAATGGCACGCCTGTACCAGGGAGCCGACATTCTCCTCCATCCAAGTCGGGCGGACACCTTTCCATTCGTGGTTCTCGAGGGCATGAGTTCGGCGCTTCCCGTGGTGGCCACAGCGGTTGGAGGGATACCCGAACAGGTCGAAGACCATAGCAGCGGATTCCTGGTGCGGGCCGGGGATACGGAATCCATGTTGGCGCGCGTGCGGGCTTTGGTGGTGGATGATGCGCTGCGGAGGGAGATGGGAGGGCGCGGCCGCGAGATTGTCCTGGAAAGGTTCCGCCTCGACCTTCAGGTGGACGCATACCTTCACTGGTACCAGGAGATCTTGGGGCGGCGCGGGGCCGAGCGCCGCATTTGATATGAACCTTCCCAGGATCTCCATTGTGACGCCCTCGTTTAACCAGGTTCAGTATCTTCCCGACTGCCTCCATTCCGTCCTCGCGCAAGACTACCCGAATCTCGAGTATCTTGTAATCGACGGCGGCTCCACCGACGGAAGCCTCGAGATCCTGAAGAAGCTCGAGGACCGGCTGGCCTACTGGGTCAGCGAGCCCGACCAAGGCCAGGCCCAGGCGGTCAACAAGGGATGGGCCCGAGCGAGCGGAGAGGTGTTGGGTTGGGTCAACTCCGATGATCTCTTGACGCCGGGCGCTCTGGCGAGAGTTTCTGCCTCGTACCTCGCGCATCCCAGGGCGGCTCTCATCTTCGGGGACGTGCAGGAGATCAATGCGGCCGGCCGTCTGGTGAGGACAAAGAGAATGGCGGGCTTTGACCTCCGATCGCTCATCCTGGGGAAGAATATGGGCCAGCCCGGGGTCTTCGTATCGCGCCGCGCCTATTCAAAGCTGGGCGGCCTTGACGAGAGCCTGCACTATGCGTTGGACTTCGATTTTTTCCTGCGGGCCTGGCTGGCCTCTTCTGCGGGGGATTTTGTATACCTTCCAGCGGTGCTTGCTGCCTCCCGCCTTTGGACGCAATCGAAGACCGGCCAGAATGCGGCCCGCTTCGGGGCGGAGTACCGGCGTGTGCTGGATGTGACCTTCCAAAGGGCCGACCTGCCTCAGGAGATCAAGAGCCTCAAGCAACGTGCGTATAGTCGGGCCTTTCTATTCAGACAGGCAAGGCTATACTTTCAGGCCAGAAAGAATATCTTGGGCCTGGCGTGGTTGACGAGAAGCGTGGCACGAGAACCGAGCTGGATCGAGAAGGCGCACATGATGTGGTTCGGTCTGAGGTGCCTGCTGGGTCTGGAGCGAGGTGAGGCTTGAGTGGCGAAGAGAAAGCCGTCCAGCCGGAGGCGCGAGGGGATTGGACTTCCTGGTGGCCCTTGATCGCCGCGAGCCTCCTGTGGCTCGTGATCGTGGCCTTGACCGTCCTGAGCATTATGCGAGAGACGGGGGGACGCCTGATCTACGCCTCGGACGACGTGTACATCGACATGGCCATGGCCAGGAATCTTGTCCGACATGGGGTTTGGGGAGTCACCCCGTATGGCTTTACTTCCTCGGCCAGTTCCCTGGCTTGGCCCGTCCTGCTGGCCGCGGGTTACGGGCTTTTCGGCGTCAACGAATGGAGCCCGCTGGCGTTGAATTTGGTCCTCTCTCTGATACTCCTGGTGGTAGCATTTCGAATCGCGCGCGCGCATGGCGCTTCCTCGTGGATTGTTTTCGCCACCCTCTTTGCAATCATTTTTTTTGCTCCTCTTACCGCGATTGTCTTCGCAGGACTGGAGACGGTTCTGCAGGTGCTTCTCGCGTTGGCGTTCGCTGAAGCGCTGTGGTCGGAATTGTGCAAGCCTCCTCTCGATCGAGCGAAGCCGATAACTCTCTCGCAATCTGCACTTGTGGGTTTGGCGGTTTGCTTGACCCTGGTTCGTTATGAGGGATTGTTCCTTGCTCTGGCCGGTGGATTGCTTCTCGCGTGGCGCCGCAGATTTCGACTCGGGTTGATGGTGGTGGCAGGAGCCTTGCTGCCGGTGGCCGCTTGGGCCGCCTTTTCGGTCATGAAAGGCTGGTATCCACTCCCCAATTCGGTTCTGGTCAAAAGTGCGCCGTTCTCGGATATCATCCCAGAGACGCCGGCCATGACTCTGACCCGGCCGATCCGCTTTCTCAGCGGCAAGGACTATATGCTGAGCTTGGCGGCGCTGCTGATTGTGCTTTGGTTCCTGGGTTGGACCCGGAACAGGCGAGGGATTCAGTTCTTCGCGCCGGGTCTTTTCTTCTTCATGGTGGTACTGCAACATGGCACTTTGATCGACATCGAGTGGTTTTATCGGCACGGAGCCTACCTGGTGGTCCTGGGCATTTGGGCCTTGGAAGCGACAACGAGTCGTGTGCCTCAAGTGATCCCGAGGCGCACCCCCCCAATCGCGCTTTCCGCAGGGGTTTGCGGCTTGCTCCTTTTGTATCCGCTGTTTGCCAGAGGGACCGGGGCGCTCCTGGACACGCCGGTTGCCTCCTACAACATATACGAAATGCAGTATCAGATGGGGCTATTCCTCAAGCAGTACCACAGCGGACAAGCGGTGGCCGCCAATGACATTGGGGCCATTGATTACCTAGCGGACTTGCATTTGGTGGACCTGTATGGACTGGCCTCGATGGATGTGGCGCGGGCCAAGCTCAGTGGTCAGTTCACAACGGCTGTCATTGAGCGCGTGACGACGGACCAGAATGCCCGGGTCGCCATTGTCTACGACCTGTGGTTCGCCCAAATCGGTCTGCCCTCCTCCTGGGTGAAGGTCCGAGAGTGGCACTACAAGGACTGCTATGTCTGCGGGGAGGACACGGTCTCTTTTTATGCCCTGTCCCGCGACGAGGCCGCGCCGCTGCAATCCGAGCTTGAGGCATTCTCCAGACGGCTCCCCCGAAGTGTCCAGGACGTGGCCGTGACACATTGATCCGCCCAACGGCGAGAGAGGTAATGAACTTGGCAACCAGGGATCGATTTCAGGGTGTTCTTACAAAGCACTGGCCTCTTTGGGTGGGATGGGCATTCAGCTTGGGACTTACCGCCTGGTTGTTTACTGCGCAGCTCGCGGCCACAGGTGGAAATCTGATCTATCCCTCTGATGATGCCTACCTTCGTCTGGCCATCGCGCGCAACTTGGCAACTCATGCCACCTGGGGACTGAACCCGGGCGAGTTTGCATCCGTAAGCGGTTCCATCGCTTGGCCGTTGCTTAACGCAATCCTGGTGCTCATCCTGGGAGCCCAGGTCTGGATTCCTCTTGCCCTCAATCTTGCGCTTTCTCTGCTCTGTGTCGCCCTGGCCTATCGGATCGTAAGCAAAGTCTCCGATGTTTCATGGTTCAAAGCTTCGGCGCTTGTGTTGCTCGCGATCGCCCTTCCGCTGGCCCCTTTGGTCACGGGCGGTTTAGAACACGTTCTCCAATTGGTGCTTTGTCTCTTGTTTGCGGAGCGGCTGATGGATCATCTGGGTGTTCCGCAGCGGGGTGACCTCGCGGTTCTGGCCTTGCTCGGGGCGGGGCTTTCTGTGACGCGCTATGAGGGGCTGTTGGTTGTGTTTGTCGCCTGCCTGATCCTGGCGGCGCATCGAGAGATCCGCCTGTCCCTTGCGCTCGGCATCCTGTCGGTCCTGCCGGTGGCAATCTACGCGCTTATCTCCGTTCGCCACGGCTGGCTTCCGGTCCCGAACACAGTCTATTTTCGGCGGGCCCCCTTGTTCCCATCCACTTGGAGGGAGCGGTTTGGGGTGCTGACTCGTTTCTTCGATGTGATCGACCAAGCCCCCGACCTGCGCGCAATGGTCTTGATCCCGATGCTGGGGCTGGTTTGGCGTTCTGTCCAGGGACGAGTTCGTTCCGTGTGGGACCGTGAGTTTGCCGGTGTCGCACTGTTCCTTCTCACGGCCATCCTTCATTTCACTTTGATCGGAAACCCAAACGACCGCTATGACGCCTACATAATTCTCCTGGGGTGGTGGGCCGCCTTGCCCCTCCTGGGCGGGATTCTTCAGGAGACAACCCTAAGCCGGGGATCTGGCCAGTTTGTTCCAGGAGCGATCACGGCCCTGTTGGGTCTGGTGTTGCTCTTTCCTCTCGTTAGCCGGGGTATCACCGATAGTATGAAGACTCCCACGGAGGCGAGGAATGTCTTTGAGCAGGAGTACCAGGCGGCGCAACTTGCGCAAACTTGCTCCGCGGATCAGCCTGTGGCCTCCGACAAGGTAGGGCTCATCGCGTATCGAGGGAGTCGAGTTCTTGATCTCTCGGGATTCGGGACCATGGCCGTTGCCCGGGCTCGACGGTCTCAAGGGATCAAGCCAAACCTGATCCAGGGTCTGGCGAGTGGGGCCGGGGTGCAGTTAGCCATCGTCAACGATCCGGGTTTGAGGAGCGCGATTCCGGCCAATTGGCAGGGTCTTGGGTCGTGGACCATTCACGATTGTGTCGCCTGCGCCGAGACAGGCCTGGGAGGCCTCAACTCCGACTATATGTTCCTGTACGCCACCTCCGAAGCGACGCTGGACAGCCTGCGCCCTTGCCTGGCGAGCTTCTCCGCAAGCATGCCTTCGGGCGTGATCCAAACTCCGGGTCAGTGAGGATAGGATGCGGCACTTGGTTCGGGAGCACTGGTCGCTTGGGGTGGGGATTCTGATATGGATGGCTATCCTCGCGGTCCTCACCTCCAAGATGCTGGCCAGTACGGGTGGGCGCGTTGTCTACGGACTCGATGATGCCTACATTCACTTGGCGATTGCCAAACACCTTGTCCAGAACGGGGTATGGGGAGTGACCCCATACGCGTTCTCTGCCTCGTCCAGTTCTGTGGTTTGGCCTCTGATCCTCGCGGGCGCGTTTCGTCTCTTCGGTATGAATGAGGCCATTCCCTTCCTCATCAATGTCCTGCTTTCCTTCGTGTTCATCGTGCTCCTTTACCAGTGGGCGAGACCCCTCGTGGGCTCTTCATGGGGAACTCTGGTCCTCCTGCTTGGCTTCCTGCTCCTGGTCCCGGTGCCGACCCTGGTCTTCAATGGGATGGAAACTCTCTTGCAAGTCTTGGTGTCCTTTGCCCTCTTTGCCAGAGTGGTCGAACACGTGGGCCGACCCCAGCAATCCGATCGGATTCTTCTCCCCGCCTTGGGGGCCGGACTTGCCGCGATCCGTTACGAAGGCCTCTTCATTATCCTTATCGCATGCGCCCTGCTGTTGGTTCGGAAGGAGTATCTCCTGGCAATCTCCATGGCCAGCGCTGGGGCGCTCCCTGTCGCGGTACTTGGAATAGTCTCGATGGGACAAGGCTGGTCGTTCCTTCCAAACTCCATCATGGTGAAACACAGCCCGCTATCCTTCTCGGATTGGCCCAGCATCCTGGCCTTAGTGATGCGCCCGTTTGGCACGATCGCGGACACTTTTGTGCAGGCCGTGCCACGCTGGGCGGGGCTTGAGGTCGGGGTGTTGTTCCTGGGATTGTTCCTCATGCGATCGAGGCGCCACCGGCGGCTATGGGATGAGTCGGTTGCCGCCTTGGCGCTTTTTGTGGGGGTAGCTCTGATCCATTCTCTGTTGATCTCAGAGGAATGGTTCTACCGATACGGCGCGTATCTCGATGTCCTGGGGCTAACCGCTCTGGCCTACGAGGCAAAGGCTCTGGTCGCTGAGGATTTTGAGATCGCGAAGAGTTGGCGTCCTATGCTTCTGCCGGGAGTTCTGGTTGGAGTTCTATTGGGATTTCCCTTGGCAAAGGCAAGCGTGGAGGCACTGCTGGACACACCTCTCGCCTCCCGGAACATCTACGGCCAACAGCAACAAATGGCTCTCTTCCTGAAGGAACACTATTCGGGGCAAGCGGTGGCCGCAAACGACATTGGGGCCATAGACTTCTACTCCAATCTTCATCTGATGGACCTCTTTGGATTGGCCTCAAGAGAGGTCGCCCTCGACAAGCTGGACGGACAATGGAACAGCAAAGCCATTGCTGCAATCAGCGATCGGGGAGGGACAGTGATTGCAGTTGTTTTTGACAGTTGGTTTGTTTCGACGGGCCTGCCGCCGTCCTGGATCAAGGTGGCGGAATGGACGATCGAGGACAATGTGGTTTGTGGATCCGACACCGTCTCCTGGTATGGCGTGGGGCGAGGCAATGCCGAGGCCCTGGCCTCTAACCTACGCAACTTTGAGCCACAGTTGCCGCGCCAGGTGACGGTGCGGAACCTCTCCGGTTATTAGCCGGGGGCCGACAGGCATGCGGCGAAAGGAGCCCGGAAGGGCGGCGGGCCCAAGGGGGCGTCCCCTGCGACGGGTGCTTCTCGCCCAAAGGGTGGCCCGAGCCTTGGCCCGGACTGGAGGTTTGACTCGATGGCCGTTGTCCTCGATTCCCTCCAGAGGCAAGGGAACCCTGAAGTTCATGGGACGCGGTGAAGAGATCGCTTCCAGGGCGCTACCTCACCGAAAGCAACTCTGGCTGGGTTTCAGCGTTTTTGGCGGAGGCGGAGAGGCCCGTTTCGTGGGCGGAGAGCGCCGTGGCGAAACACCTGGCCAGGAGGCGAATGGCCACGAAGGGCCTCTGCCGTCGTTGATCGATCTGGAGTCCGATTGGCAAGCCAGGCTCGGTGGGAGAAGACTCCCGGCGGGGCATGGCCTAGGGGCTCCGCTTTGCCGCTAGTTGGGCTGCGAAGAGCAGCCTGTGGGTTGGATTTTCGGGGAGGTCCCTTTTGGAAGTGAAGAAGAGGTGGCCCCTCTTAATGAGCTGGGCATCCGCCAGAGAAGCTCAGATCTTGGCGATGATCCTGTTCTTGGTCTTCGCCAGCGTCCTTGCGTATTCCTTCTACTTTCAGATTCCTCCGCAAGTCGATGCGCGCGCCTATGACGTGATCGGTTGGAGCCTGGCGACAGGGAATGGATATCGGGGTGGCTTTGCGGGCCCTGTGGCGCAGGATCAAACGATCGGCCGGGTTGGACCTGGGTACGAGTTCTTTCTGGGAGCGCTGTTTTGGCTCTTGGGGCACAGTTACCCCGCGGTCTGGGTGATTCAAGCTCTTCTGCACACGGCGAGCGCCACGTTGGTATTCCTGCTCGCCAAGAAATTGATTCCTGGGGAACGAGAGAGTGTTTTTCGGCTATTCTCGGTCGCAGTCTTCGGGTTCCATCCCGACCTGATTCAGATGGCCGCCATGTTGATGACCGAAACACTCTTCATTTTCCTGATGTTAGCCTCGGTGTATTGCGTCTTGTCCTATCTGTCGCGTCCCCGGGTCGAGGCAGCCATCCCGGCGGCGACGATCCTGGCCCTTGCCATTCTCACTCGCCCGACCGCCTTGGTCCTGTTGGGGATCTTTGCTGTGGCGTTGATCTGGCGCAGGAGCCTCAAGACCCTTCTGGTCGTCCTGCTCATCCAAGTCGTCCTGATCGGCCCCTGGACTTTGAGGAATTACCGGCTTTACCACAGTTTTGTTCTCACCACCGCGGCGGGGGGATATGACCTATGGGTGGGCAACAACCCCAGCTCCAATGGGGAGCTGCAACCCACCCAGGAAATCACTTCCTATCTGGTGGAACAGGGATACATTGCCACAGACCAGAAGGGGATTGGCGAGGTCGAACGATTCGCCCTCGATCAGCCCGGGTCGTTCCTGCGATTGCAGATTGTAAAGACCATCAAGTATTTCAGCTTGATCCGCACCTCCGCTTGGTGGTCAAACTTGAACGGCCTCTCCCGGGAGGTCACCCTGGTCCTTTCGTCAGGGTTTAGTTTTGTCTTGTTCCTGCTCGGCATCCTGGGGGCCTTCTTGGCTTGGCGCGACAAGCAGGGCCAAGCCAGATGGTTGTTGCTCTTCGCCGCCGCCACTCCGGCCTCGGTGATCCCGATCGTGGTCGAAACACGCTATCGCTACCCGCTCTATCCCTTTTTGGCCGTCTTGGCAGGCTTGGCGCTGAGCCGGATTGCAAGAAAAGAAGCATCGGCTAAGGGACTGATCTGGGTTGGCGGGGCACTCCTTGTCAATTCTCTGATTGATGTGATCGGGAGCCTCCCGACCATCCTCGAGCGGCTTCATGTGCTCTTAGGCTAGGTCCGCGCAGAGAACAATTCAAGAGCTCAGGATGCGCATCTGTCTTCCCACGGGGATCTTTCCTCCTGACATTGGCGGACCCGCTTCCTACGTCCCGCAGATTGCCACACGTCTGCAGGAGCGCGGCCATTGGCTGGAGGTGATCACACTGGCCGACCGCCCGGCCGAGACCTCGGCCTCCTACCCATTTGTTGTCCACCGCATTCGCCGTGCAGGGATGCGCGTGGTGCGAATGGCCAAAACGGTCGTCGAAATCGCGGCGGTGGCACGCAGGTCGGACTTGATCTTCGCCAACGGTCTTTTCCTTGAGGCGGCCCTCGCGGCGCAATTCGCCCGCAGGCCTCTGGTCGTGAAAATTGTTGGCGATTGGGCGTGGGAGCGAGCCGTCAATTGGGGTTTGTCTCGCGACGGCCTGGAAGAATTCCAGGCGCGGCGGCAAGGTTTGCGAGCGGAACTCCTGAAGTTCCTGCGCAGTCAGGTCTTGGGCAAGGCGGCCCTGGTCATCGTCCCCAGTCATTACCTTGGGGAACTAGTGCGGAGATGGGGCGTTGTGCCCACGCGGATGGTATGCGTCTACAATGCTTCCGACGGCCCCGGGGCCGGACGGGCATGCTCTTTGCCTGAGTTCCAAGGAGCCACGCTGTGCACGGTCGCGCGCCTTGTGCCTTGGAAAGGGATAGGATTGCTGATCCGCTTGCTCGAGGACCTTCCCCGCTCCCGGCTGGTGATTATTGGGGAGGGGCCCCTGCGGAGCTCCCTGGAGAAGCAGGCCAGGGACATGGGCGTCGGTTCGCGCGTTATCTTTATGGGCCGTCTGGATCCATCCGAAGTAGCCGGGTGCCTCGCCGCGGCGGACCTATTCGTCCTCAACTCGACCTATGAGGGACTCCCGCACGTGGTCTTGGAGGCCTTTGCGGCGGGTGTGCCTGTCGTGGCCACAGCGGTGGGGGGAGTGCCTGAGGTGGTCGAGCACGGCCAGAACGGATGGCTTGTGACTCCCGGTCAGGATGCCGCGCTGCGCGAGGCCGTTCAGAGACTGATCGCGGATATCCCCCTGCGCCGGAAACTAATTGAGGGGGGACGAAGGACACTGGTGGAGAAGTTCGCTTGGCCTCCTTTGGTGACCGAAACGGAGGAGGCGCTCACGCGTGCCCTGCACGCAGGAGGGTTGGCCAGAGAATGATCCTGGCTCGCAGGGGACTCAGGTCGCAATGGCTCGCCACCCGTTTGCGCACGGTCCGCCGCCGAGAGCCGGTCCTGGGGCGGGCCGAGGCCGGCCCAACATTTCGGCCCTTACGTCTGCCGAGTCCGGGATGGACAGGTTGCTCGGCGAGGGTGGCCTCCCGGGGAGAATCACTTCCCGGCGCCGAGTGTGAGCGAATGTTCTCCTCTCAAGGCTGCCCACCCGGGGGCAAGGATCGAAAGGGGATCCGATGAACGTCCTGATGCTAGGCGTAGGGGACGCCGGCCTGGATGACGCGAGCAGCGAGCCAGTGCGCAGGCATCTGGAGTACGCCCGTCGCGCCGGGGGCCACATCGACTTGGTCGTGGACTCGAGGAAGCATGGCCAGGTCGCGCACTCGGCGAAGCTGAGGGTGCTGTTCACCGGCGGTCCGCGCCCGGCTTACCCTTGGGCTGCCCTTCGCATCGCCGGGGAGGCAGGACGGGAGACCCCCCCCGACCTGGTTACGTCCCAGGATCCCTTCGCGACGGCCCTGGTTGGGCTCATGCTGCGAAGGCAACTCGGCTGCCCGCTTCTGGTTCAGAATCACTCTGTCTTTTATGCCAGCCCAGAGTGGCTGCACGAGCGTCCCGTATTGTTTCGCCTGCTCCGCCTCCTCGGTCGATTCACCCTGCGACGGGCCAATGGATATCGCCTGGTCAACTCGACCGAGGCGCGATACTACACCCGGCACCTAGGCCTTTCGCCGGTACGGATTCGCGTCTTGCCGGTCCCTTGTGAGCTGGCCCGGTTCCTGGAGTCCCGAAAGCCAGAAGACGTCAGATCTCACAAAGCCGCCTTGGGGATCGACGCGCCGGATCCTGTCTGCCTGTGGGTGGGTCGGCCCGCGCGCGTCAAGCGTTTGCCGGTCCTTCTCCATGCCTTTCGGCGAATACGGATGCGGGTTCCTCAGGCGCGACTCATCATCGTGGGAGATGAAAGCTTGGCCAATGAAGATCTGCGCCAGGTGCAGGACAGGGAAGGATTGGGGCATGAAGTGATTTGGGCCGGTGCCGTACGCTTGGATGACCTGCCCCTCTACTACCAGATTGCGGACGTGTTCCTGTTCTCCTCCGCCTACGAGGGCTTTGGTCGCGTCCTGGTGGAGGCGGGCGCGGCCGGGCTCCCCGCCGTGAGCACAAGTACGGCGGGAGCCCAGGAGATCATACGGGACGGACGGACGGGGTACTTGGTCGACATTGGAGATGCGGAGGCGCTGGCGGACCGGGCGATCCAACTTCTCTTGGACCCGAACCTGCGGGCGGAGATGGGGACGGCGGCCCGTGCCTGGGTGCAAGAACAATTCGATCCCGACCAGGCCTTTGACGCCATTGTAAGTCAGTGGCGCGAGGTTGCTGGATTGCCCGCGGGGCCCTCGCCAGCCTGAGGTGGCCCGACGTCATGCCTGAGGAATTGGTCTATCTTCTGCCAAAGTACGATCCGGACTCAGCGGAACATTTCTATCATCTCTACGATTTCCTGAGAGGCCTGCATGACCACATTCCCCTCACCGTGGTCGTTGAGCGCATGTCGGGCCCACTGCGGCCAGAGGCTGGGCTGAGGCTGATCCGCGTCCACGCCAGGCCCCCCGTCCTTCGTCTGTGCGAAGAATTCCTCCTGTTCCTCTGCGCTCGGCTCAGAGGGGTTCGCAAGTTCTACGTGCACTATTCGTACACCGCGGCGATTGCCGCCTCGCTGGTGGTGCGGGTTTTCGGCGGAGAGTGCTTCTATTGGAATTGCGGGCTTTACAAAGCCTTCGCTCCCGGGAGAAGGACCCCCCTGCGCGAACGCCTGGTCCATACCCGGCAAGTGTGGCTCTTGGAGCTTTCCCTTCGTCTGTGCACCTGGCTGGTGACCGGCTCGCCTCGGATGGCGGAGTACTATGCGCGAGGCGCCCACTTGCCCATGGGGAAAATCCGATTGCTTCCCAATTTCGTCGAGGTCAGGCGCTTTCAGTCGGTCGGGCGCGAAGAGGCTCGCAGGCAGCTCGGTCTGGGACCGTCTCAACCGGTGTTCCTCTTCCTCCACCGCGTCTCGTTGCGCAAAGGGGCCGGGTATCTTCCCGAGTTGGCAGAACACCTGTCCACTCAACTGAAATCGTTTACCCTGCTTGTCGCCGGAGATGGCCCGTATCTACCCGACCTGCGTGCGCGCGTCCTGGAGCGTCACCTGGGCGATTACTTTGACTTTCGCGGATGGGTGCCCAATCGAGAGGTTCCCGTTCTCTTCCGTGCCGCCGACGTCTACCTGATGCCTTCCCAAGAGGAAGGTTTTCCGCACGTGCTTCTGGAGGCGATGGCGGCGGGGTGTCCCTTCGTGGCCTTTGACGTGGGAGGGGTCCGTGACGTTGTTTCACCCGAGCAGCTGCCGTCCATTGTTCTCCCTGGGGATCTCGATCGGTTTGCTTCCCAATCGCTCCGGGTCCTTTCCGATCTCCCCCAGCGCCGCGCGCTGGTCGAGAACGGCTACTACCGCGTCCAGCACTTCTCGCAGGAACGAGTATCCCGGGCATTCCTCGATCTGTTAAGAGGTCACCCCCATGCGTGGAGCGAATTCCAGGGGCAGGAGGGGCCGGTTCCTTTATGAAGCCCAGAGGCAATCGGATTGCCTGGATCGGGGTCTGGAGCGTCGGCCACAATAATGTCCGCTATGCGGAATTGCTCCCCAGGCTGGCCAATGTGGATCGACACCCCGTCCGGCTGCACCGCCTGCGCTGGATCCGGGGGATCCAGCGACGATTCCTGTATCCGTGCCTGGCTATTCTCCTGCGAGCGCGTTACCCCATCTTGCTGTGCACGGACCCTCGTCTGGTACGCTGGTTCCGCGGCCGGGTAATTTGCGATCTGGATGATCCGGCCGACGTGGAGGCCGAGGCGCGCCTGTTTTCGAGACCCAATGTGATCGGCGTCATTGCGGCCAGCGAGGCAATCCGCAGGCGGCTCAGAGAAGCCGGCCTGAGAAAAGCTGTGGAGGTCATCCCCCAGGGCGTTTCCCTCGAGACCCTGGATGAGAAGAAGGCGGAGAACATTCGGCGGACCCTGCGCTCCGGCTCGGAGGAAGTCCTGATCGGACTCAATCAACCGTATGCCTATCTCGGCCAGGAGCTCCACAACCAGCGCGTGGCCGCAATGTACGCCATCGACGATCTTCTGAGAGCCATGGAGGAAGTCCAGCAGGAAGTACCGCGGGCTGTGCTTTGGATCACGGGTCGGGTCAGCCCAGGGGTGGAGGCGTACTCTCTGCGCAACCCCTGGCTTCGGCTGACGGGCTATCAGCCGCACCACGAGATCCTCAACTTCGTGTCGGCCTTCGATATTGGAGTCTATCCACGGAGCGGGAATGCATTGGGTGCGGCGAGTATCAAGATCCTCGAATATATGGCGTGCGGGGTTCCGACCGTAGGCCTGGCGGTCCAGGAGATGGAGGTGGTGCGAGAGAGTGGCGCCGGAATTGTGGCCAAGGATTGGCCAGAGTTCGTCGCCGGGGTATTGCAGCTCGTCCGAAACGCAACCTTGCGTCGAGACCTTGGACAGCGAGGCAGAGCCTACGCGCAAAGGTACAGCTGGGAGCGGCTGGGCACAGCTTATACGGAGTTGCTGAAGCGGATGGTCGAGGGTGCGCCCTTGACTCCGGCGTCGTTCTAGACCAAGCGCGGATTACCGCAAAGGGCGAAGTTGAAGATTCTGCATCTTGTGAAGGCCACGGGCATCGCGGGCGCCGAAACCCATCTCCTCGTTCTGATGTCTGGTCTGGTGAAACAGGGGATGGAGGTCTCCTTGATTGTGCTGGAGGATCCCACGCGCCGGGTTCCCGGGCTCTTGGAAACGGCCCGGGGGATGGGGGTGGAGGCTCTAGCGGTCCCCATCTATGCTCACCTCGACCCTGGCCTTCCCAGCCGACTGACAAGAACCTTCCGACCTCGGCCTTTTGACATACTGCACGCGCATCTCCCCCACGCGGAGGTCTACGGAGCCCGGGTCCTGGGGGGGCTTCCGCAGGCCGGATTTGTCATTACTCGTCACAGCGACAATCCCTTCCGTCGCAGCCCGCTGTTCCGCCTGGTTTTCACCCCTTCCTGGAAGCGGGCGGGGAAGATCATCGCGATTTCGGAGGCGGTCCGTCGGTCAATGATCCGGTCCGAACACGTTCCGTCCGAGAGGATCGCGGTTATCCCCTACGGGCTGGACAGCCAGGAGTTCCACGCGGGGCTCGTTCCCGGGCGCTTGAAGTCCGGGCTTGGGATACCCGATGCACCGCTGGTTGGATTCGTCGGGAGGCTGGTTCGACCGAAAGGGGTGGACACTCTGCTGCGGGCCTTTGTGGAGGTCGAGCGCAGGGAACCCAGAGCGCAACTGGTGATCGTGGGGGACGGGCCCTGGAGGCAAAGGTTGGTGCACCTCGGTCGGGATCTCGGCCTGAGCACCGTCCATTTCCTCGGCTGGCGCGAGGATGTTGTCTCAATCATGGCGGATCTGGATGTGCTTGTCATGCCCTCGCGCTGGGAGGGATTTGGGCTTGTGGCCCTTGAGGCCATGTCACTCGGAAAGCCCGTGATCGCCACCCGGGTGAGTGCCCTGCCGGAAGTGATCGCGGAGGGCGTGACCGGTCTCTTGGTTCCAGCGGAGGATCCTTCTTCCCTGGCCCGGGAGATCCTCAAGCTGCTGCGCGATCCCATCCTGGCGACTCGGATGGGTCAAGCGGGATCTCAGCGAGTCAGGCAGGAATTCACTGTCGATCGGATGGTCTCCAGCACGATCCAGGTCTACCACCAGATCCTGGGAGCGAATCCCTGAACCCTTCCGACCACCTCCCTCGGGGTATAATCCTTCACAACCTCAACGGTCTGTGCGCTCCGGTCGACAAGGCGGCACCATCGCCGTCTGAAGTGCTGGCTTGCGAAAACTCCGCTTGGCCCGAGTCATTACTCGCCTCAACGTCGGTGGGCCAGCAACCCACGTCGTTCAGCTTGCTTCGAGACTGCCCCCATCGGAATTTGAAACCCTGCTGATTACGGGACGCGAGGGTCCGGGTGAGGCCAGCATGTTATACTTGGCGGAGCGAGCGGGCGTTACTCCGCTCGTGATCCCCGAGCTTACCCCGGTCTTGGCTGGGCAGGACCTCATCGCTCTCAGCAAATTGGTGCGCACGTTCCAGCACTGGCGTCCGGACATTGTCCACACGCACACGGCCAAGGCGGGGACTCTGGGGCGGCTCGCCGCCCGCTTGACGGGCGTGCCGGCAGTCGTCCACACCTTCCATGGCCACGTCCTTCGAGGTTACTTTCCAAGACCTGTGGAGGAGCTGTTCCGCATGGTGGAGCGTGGCATGGCCCTCTTGACGGATCGCATTGTGACGCTCAGCCCTTCCCTCCGATCGGATCTCATCGGGATGAAGATCGCCGCCGCCTCCAAGATCGAGGTCATTCCCCTTGGGATCGACTTCTCCCAGCTGGTCGAGAGGGAGCGGAGGCGCGGATACCTTCGCCAGGTCCTCGGAATCGAGAACCCCTACCCCATCATCGGAACTGTGGGGCGCCTGGTTTCCATCAAGAACCACACCATGTTCCTGCGCGCGGCGCGGAGCATGGTAAACTCGGGTATCCAGGCCAGTTTCGTTATTGTCGGAGACGGGGAGCTGCGTCCGTCCCTCGAAGCCCAGGCGCGGAGCATGGATCTGGCCGGCCGGATATTCTTCCTGGGCTGGCGGGAGGAGATGAGCGCAATCTACTTGGATCTGGACATCTTTGCGCTGACCTCCAATAACGAAGGGACCCCGCTTTCCCTCATTGAGGCGATGGCCGCTGGCCTCCCCGTCGTGGCCACAGCCGTGGGGGGAGTGCCGGACGTTGTCACGGATCAGCGCAATGGATTCCTTGTCCCCGCAGATGATTCGGCCGCTTTGGCGGAGACCTGGAGAACGATCTTGAAGGATCCTGAGCGATCGAAACAGATTGGGGAACAAGCTCGCCTGGATGCGGTCCGCAGGTTTGGACTGGAGCGCATGCTCGAACAGACCCGCGAGCTTTACCGGTCTTTGGCGGGGAGACGGATCGGAGCCCGCTGAGCCGCGGATTCCCGGTTGCATTCCGCTTGGTCTGGCCAAGCCCCCTCACCTCAGAGCTGTGGGTATGCTTGAAAGAGGGGGTGGCCTATGCAGTCTGAAACATGCGCCCGCTGAGGGTCCAACCCAAGGAGAAACCCCGCTGGTGAGCTCTTACCTCCCGCTCGTGTTCCTTTCTGGGACTGCCGCCTTCCTCGTCACGCCGCTTTCGGTATGGGTGGCTCGGCGCCTGGGCTTTATAGACTTTCCTCAGCCTCACAAGACTCATGTTCGCCCGATTCCCTTGTTGGGTGGACTGGCGATCTATCTCGCTCTTGGAATCGTCCTCCTGTTGGTGGATATCCGACCCGCCATTCCTCAGCTTGTGGCGGTGGTCTTTGGAGGCACGCTGGTTGCTGCCTTGGGGTTGTGGGACGACCACCACCCGGTCGTCCCGTGGATCAAAATCTTGTTGGAAATGGTTGCCGGTCTGGCGGTCGTCGCGGTTGGCATTCATGTTCAGTTACTTCCTTGGGCTGTGGCGAATGTGGCCATCACCCTCTTTTGGATTGTGGGGATTACCAACGCCATCAATTTGATGGACAACATGGACGGGTTGGCGGCTGGGGTCTCCGCGGTGGGTGCAGTGTTCTTCTTGCTGCTCGCTTCCACCAGCGGTCAGGTGCTGGTAGCCAGCATGGCGGCCGCCGTGGCGGGGGCTTCCTTGGGTTTCCTTTTCTACAACATCAGTCCGGCCGTGGTGTTCATGGGCGACGCGGGTTCGCTGTTGCTTGGGTTCATGTTGGCTGTCCTGGGGATGAAGTATGAACCCTCCACCCTGCCTTTGGGATCCACCTGGATGGTCCCCATCGTGGTGCTTGGCCTGCCCATCTTTGACACCACCCTGGTGACTTATGCCCGTTGGCGCCGACACCAATCCGTCCTGCAGGGAGGGGGAGATCACACCTCCCATCGCCTGGCTCGGCTTGGACTTGGGACCAGCCGGGCGGTGCTGACGATGTACTTGGCGGCGGTGGCCCTCGGGACGTTGGGCATGGCCCTGACTCATTTGTTGCCCCCCTGGCCGAGCGTTCTCTTCGCCATCCTGGTCCTGGTGGGTCTGATTGGGGTTGCCTTGCTGGAACATGCGCGACCGATGCTGCCCGCGATACGGCCCATCACTGTGGTCCTCGGAAGCGGGGATGGGTTGCCCGCGCTAAGCGCTGCCAGGAGACTCTCCAATGAGGTGACCGTGGTGTTGGACGCCCCGCTCCCGACCGAGGATATGAAGGCTCTCCTTTCTGAATTGGCTACGAATCCGGAGGAAACTCGCGCCTGGCTCGACCAGGCTTGGCCGAAAGGTGGCCGGGTGTGGCCCGTGCCCTGGGGCCGGATCTTCCGGCTCAGCGGAAGCATCCTCTACGCCAGTGAAGAAGGCGACCAAGAGGCTCTGGAGGAGGCTTTTCACCAGGCGCGGCTGATCCTGCTCGGGCCCTGCGAGGCCCTTTCCGCCAAAATCACGGACGGGCTGCAGGGAGCCTCACGGCGTATTCTCGAAGCGCCGGGATCCATCCGTGTGGCGGGAGGCACGCCCATCGCCCCCGCCTTGTGGGATCAGCCCCAGGCCTTGGGGCAATGGCTCGAGCAATTCCTGTCGGGTCAGCCTAGCAGGGGAGCGACTCCATGACGCACTATCTGATCACCGGAGGGGCCGGTTTCATTGGCAGCCACTTGGCCGAGGCGCTGCTGGCGCGGAACGAACGGATCACGGTGGTGGATGACCTTTCTACCGGCCGGCTGGAGAACATCCAGCCGCTGATGAAGCATCCTCGCTTCCGCTTCGCGATTGAGACCATCACCAACGAGACCGTCATGGATCGCTTGGTGAGCGAGTGCGATACCATTCTGCATTTGGCTGCGGCCGTGGGGGTCCGACTGATCGTGACCGACCCCGTCCGGACCATTGAGACTAATGTGATGGGAACCGAGGCGGTCTTGCGGGTGGCGCGGCGATACCGCAAGATGACGTTGATCGCCTCGACCTCCGAGGTTTTTGGTAAGAATAACAAGGTCCCGTTCGGCGAGGAGGACGATGGGGTGTACGGGGCTACGACCCGCAGTCGCTGGGCGTATGCGACTTCCAAGGCCCTCGACGAATTCCTTGCGCTAGCGTATCACCGCTCCCTGGGACTCCCCGTGACCATCGCCCGTTTCTTCAACACCGTGGGGCCTCGCCAGAGCGGGCGGTACGGCATGGTGATTCCGCGCTTTGTACTCCAGGCCCTGGCCAATGAGCCGATTACCGTGTATGGCGATGGGCGGCAGTCGCGGTGCTTTTGCAATGTTCGCGATGTCGTCGAGGCCGTAATCGGCCTCTTGAATCATCCGGGCGCCCTCGGTCAGGTATTCAACGTTGGGTCGTGTGAGGAAGTGACTATCCGCGAGCTCGCGGAGAGAGTTCGAGCCCGCAGCGGGTCTTCCTCGAAGCTCGTATTCATCCCCTACGACGAGGCCTACGCGGAGGGATTCGAGGACATGCAGCGCCGTGTCCCCGACATTGGCAAGATCAGGAACCTCACGGGCTGGGAGCCCCACATCTCTCTGGATGCCACCCTCGATGAAATCATCTCCTACTACCGGGACCATCCGGTACCTCCGTCAGAGCTCGGATGAAGTCCCCGTCGAAGGACAACGTTCAAACTGCCGTGAAGGCCGGCAGCAGCCGGCCGAGGAGGGGGAGAGCCTCCGCGTCGCACCTGCGCTCCCGCGCTGGATTAAGTCGCGCCGAACGTCGCGCGCTGCTTTTCGTGGGCGATCTGGGCATGGTGTTCATCGCGGCGGTTCTTGCCCTGGCACTTTGGGTCATCGTCGGCCAGGGGACAGCCCACCCGCTTGGCTTCTTGCGCCAAAAGGACATTGCCCGGCTGTTCTGGCTGGTGCCCTTGTGGTTTCTCCTGATCGCAAATCTCTACGATGCCCGCATTGTGACCTCGCGATCCCGGAACCTGAATGGGCTGCTCGTTGCCGCGGGGGTCTCCCTACTCTTCTATTTCGGCATTTACTTTTACCTGCCTCCTGGCGAGTTGCCGCGTCTCGTGGTCCTTTTCTTCCTGGTTGGGCTCGTCGGACTGGAGATCGGCTGGCGGATGCTCTACATCCGGCTGATGGCCCTGCCCTCGCTTCTGCAGCCCGCCCTGGTCATTGGCGCGGGAAGGGCAGGGAACTTGATGGTCAATGTTCTCTCCGAAGAAGTGCCGGGTCATTTCCGCGTTCGGGGACTGATCGATGACGACCCCAGCAAGAAGGGCCAAGTGGTGGGCGGGGTCGAGGTGGCGGGAGGATCCGCCCAGCTCAGGCAGATTGTGGAGGAGCAGGAGATCGCGGTCCTAATTCTGGCCATCACCGGCGAGATCGGAGGAGGCCTGTTCCAGGCGCTGCTTGATTGCCAGGAAAAAGGTATCGAAATCGTCCGCATGCAGGTCCTGTATGAGGAACTGCTGAGTCGGGTCCCGGTCGGGTATCTGGACGCAGATTGGATTATGACCTCCTTTGTTGACAGCGCCCGCTTGAATGATCTTTATAGCCCCGTGAAGCGTTTGCTCGATATCGTCGGCGGGGTTCTGGGATCTTTGGTTTTTGCCATCCTGCTGCCCTTCCTGGCCCTGATGATTCGCCTCGACTCCCCAGGCGCTGTCCTGCTTCGGCAGGATCGCGCGGGAAGGGCCGGCCGACCGTTTCGAATGCTCAAGTTCCGCACGATGGTGGCGAATGCCGAACCCGACGGTCAAGCGCGCTGGGCAGCCCCCGGGGACCCTCGGGTCACACGCCTGGGAAAGCTCCTGCGCAAGACTCGCCTGGATGAGATTCCCCAGTTCTGGAATGTGTTGCGGGGCGAGATGAGCCTGGTGGGTCCCCGCAGCGAGCGTCCCGAGTTGGTGGCGAAGCTGGAAAGAGAAATCCCGTTCTACCGGGCTCGCCTCCTGGTTCGCCCCGGCCTTACAGGGTGGGCCCAGGTCAACTATCGCTATGGCTGGTCTGTGGAGGATGCGGTCACGAAGCTCGAGTACGACCTTTATTACATCCGCCACCGATCCCTTTGGCTGGAAGTGAGGATCATGATCCGCACGCTTGGGACGGTGATGCGTTTCCAAGGAACCTGATAGACTTCGTCCAATTGGGCTTCGTTGACAGGCTCATCCTGCCATGGTTTAATCTTCGCGCCTCCACTTCCCCATCGCGTGGTTTCCGGAACCTGCATGGACAATGATCACTTCTCGGACTGGAAGGCTGGCTTGAGAGAGGCGGCCCGCACGTTGGTCTTTCGTGGCTGGCTGGTGCTCGTGGTCGGGCTGATCTCGGCGACCGTGACTGGGGTTCTGGTGGCGTTGCAGCCAACGCAGTTTCAGGCCCAGGCGATCATTTCCGTTGGCGGGGGAGGCTCGACGGACCGCGCCGTCGCTCTGGCGACCAGTGACCGGGTCGCGCAGGAAGCGACGCAGTTGAGCAACCAACCCCTGGGTTCGCGGGATTGGCAGGCCCACGCTACCGTGGGCGCGCCAGGCGGCGGGCTGGTCAACCTGCTGGTGGTTCTCCCGGACGGCGGGCGCGCCATGAGCGTCGCCTCCTCTTGGGGAAAGGCTCTGGTGGAGGTGCTCAGGGATCTCGAGACGGATCAGGCGGGGAGTCCGGCGGCGGAGCCCCAGATTGTGAGCCTGCCTACCCATGCGACCCAAGTATCTTCGCAATGGGGGCTGAAAGTCCTGACCTCGGGAATCCTGGGCCTGTTTATTGGTCTGGTTGGACTTCTGACCATCGGCACAGCCAACCCATCCGGGACGAGGAGGGCTTAGTGTGACCAGCATCAATGAGGCCGTACCTCTGCCAAAGACAGCCCAGAGCCTCATCGAGAGGTTTCATTCCCACACCGCTCGAGTAGGGGTCGTGGGACTAGGCTATGTCGGCTTGCCCTTGCTGGACGTGCTGGGACACGCTGGCTACCGCGTCGTCGGCATCGACGTGGACGAGGCGAAAGTTCAATCCGTTCGCCAGGGCCACTCCTATGTCGAGGATGTCCCCTCGGCCAGGATTGCCGAGCTCGTGCAATCGGGCCGGGTGGAGGCTACGACCGACTTTTCCAGCATCCAGTCCCTGGATGCCCTTTCGATCTGTGTGCCCACTCCTTTGCGCAAGACGGGGGACCCCGATCTCTCTTTCATTGTCAACGCGACGGAAGAGATCGCCCGATCCATTCATCCCGGTTTGGCGGTTGTGCTCGAATCCACGACCTACCCCGGAACCACCCGCGAAATCCTGCTGCCAAAGTTCGAGGGCCGCGGGCTGAAGGTTGGAGAGGACTTTTTCCTGGCCTTCTCGCCGGAGCGGGTGGATCCCGGGCGCAAAGATTGGACTACCGTCAACACGCCGAAGGTCATCGGCGGGGTGACTCCTGCCTGTCTGGAGGTTGCGAAGGCATACTACGGCCAAGCCATCCGGACCTTGGTCCCAGTCTCCTCCGCCGAGGCAGCGGAGATGACCAAACTGCTGGAAAACACATTTCGGGCGGTGAACATTGGTCTGGTCAATGAAGTGGCCATCATGTGCGACCGCCTCGGATTGGATGTTTGGGAGGTGATTGAGGCGGCGGCGACCAAACCTTTTGGATTTATGAGGTTCTCCCCGGGCCCGGGGTTGGGTGGGCACTGTATTCCCATCGATCCGCTGTATCTTTCTTGGAAACTGAAGACGGTGAATTACACGGCCCGTTTCATCGAGCTGGCCAGCGAGATCAATACCAACATGCCTCGCTATACTGTCCAGAAGGTTCAGGATGCCCTGAACGCGGACCATAAAGCATTGAATGGGAGCCGGATTCTGGTGCTGGGCGTAGCCTACAAGCCGGACGTGGCGGATCTGCGCGAATCGCCGGCGTTGGATGTGATCGGGCTCCTCAAGATCCGGGGAGCCGTGGTCGAATACCACGACCCGTACGTGCCCGAAGTGCGACACGACTCATGGCGGCTTGAGTGCGTGACGGACCTCAAAATGGCCCTGAGACGCGCCGACTGCGTTGTGATCGCGACCCATCATAGTTCCTACGATTGGCACCAGGTCCTGGATGAATCGGTCTTGATCGTGGACACGCGAAATGCGCTGGGTCCGGCCGGCAAAGCCAGCCCCAAGGTGGTACGTCTTTAGATGGGCCGCTACTTGGTCACTGGGGCGGCGGGTTTCATCGGGGCCTCGGTTGTGCGCGCCTTTCTTGATCAAGGGGACGAGGTGGTCGGGGTCGACAATCTAAACCCGGCCTATGACGTGCGCATGAAGGAGCACCGGCTGCACCGGCTCGAGGGCCAAGCTGGATTCCAATTTCAACGGATGGACATTTGCGACCGGGCCGGGCTCGAGAAGCTGGTTGCGCCGGTGGGCTTTGACGCGGTCGTGAACCTGGCCGCCCGAGCAGGGGTCCGCTCGAGCTTGGAGGACCCGTGGGCCTACCTCGATACCAACGTGACCGGGACGCTCAACTTGCTGAAGGCCTGCCAGGAGAAGGGGATTCCGAAGTTCGTGCTGGCCTCGACCTCCAGTGTCTACGGGGCCAACGCCCCGCTCCCGACTCCCGAGGAGGCAGACAGCAGCCGGCCTCTGCAGGTCTATGCCGCAAGCAAGAAGGCGGCCGAGGCGCTCTGTCATGTCTATCACCACATGTTTGGAATTGATGTAACCGTCCTGCGGTATTTCACAGTCTATGGTCCCGCGGGTCGGCCCGACATGGTCATGTTTCGCTTTGTCCAGTGGATTCAAGAGGGCAGGCCGGTTCGGGTCAACGGTGATGGCGAACAGTACCGAGGCTTTACCTACGTCGAGGACATTGCTCGCGGAACCCTGCTCGCGGTCAAGCCCGTGGGCTACGAGGTCATCAACTTGGGCGGGCATGAACGTGTCCGCATCAACGCCTTGATCCAGATGCTCGAGGGGCGGATTGGCAAAAAGGCTCGGGTGGTACACCAGCAGCCTCACCCTGCCGACATGCAAGGCAGCTGGGCCTCGGTGGAAAAAGCCAAGACCCTGCTCGGTTGGGCCCCTCGGACAGCCTTTGCTGAAGGCGTTTCTCATACGGTCGATTGGTATTTGGACGAAAGATCGTGGGCGAGCCAGATTGTGACCGCTTAGATCGGTCTTACCTCGCTCGCGGGTGGGACGGGATGCCAGTTACAGTCGGAATCACCACCTCTACCTTTGGTCGGGAGGACCCGGAGCCGCTGGATCTCCTGAAGCAGGCTCGGATCGAGTGGCGCCTGAATCCATATGGCCGGAAGCTTCAGCCGGAGGAAACCATCCACTTCCTGCGCGAGGCCGATGGCGTGATTGCCGGGACGGAGATTCTGGATCATGCGGTATTGGGTCAGCTGCCCAGAATGCAAGTCATCTCGCGCGTGGGGGTGGGCCTGGAAAACGTCGACCTGGCCTATGCGGAACAACGGGGCATCCGGGTGTTCAGCACGCCCGATGGACCGACTCAAGGAGTGGCCGAACTGACCTTGGGGGGGCTGCTGGCGGTGCTGCGCGGGGTCGCCCGCTCGGACGCCGCCGTCCGGCGGGGCGATTGGAAAAAGCCCATGGGGCACCTGTTGCAAGGCAAGACGGTGGGCCTTATCGGGCTGGGCCGAATCGGTCGGGCCTTCGCAGTCTTAGTGAGGCCCTTTGCCGTCTCGTTGATTGCTTTTGACGTGGATCCTGACCTGACGGCGGCCCAGAAGCTGGGCGTCCAGTTCGTGGGTTTGGAGGAGATTCTGGCCCAGTCCGACGTGGTCTCGCTCCATCTGAGCGGGGTCGCTGCGCGTCCCCTGCTGGGGGAGCAAGAGTTCCTGCGCATGAAGCCCGGGGCTGTGGTCGTAAACACCGCGCGCGGGGGCTGGCTGGATGAAAAAGCTCTGGCGCAGTCTCTCCGGAACGGTCACCTGGGAGGCGCCTATCTGGATGTGTTCGAGGAGGAACCCTATCGCGGACCGCTGGCCGAGCTGGCGAATGTCGTGCTGACGCCTCACCTCGGTTCCTATGCGGCCGAATGCCGCCTAAGGATGGAAGCCGAGGCCGCCCGCCATGTGGTCGCCTTTTTTGGCGGGCGCGAGGGGAAAAGGCCGGAGGCTTTTCGATGAGTCGCACGGTCGTTACCGGAGGGGCCGGCTTCCTCGGAAGCCACGTGGCCGATGCGCTTTCCGCAAGGGGCGACGAGGTCGTGATCTTTGATCGCCGCGGATCACCCTACCGCCAGCCAGATCAGGAAGAGGTTCTGGGAGATCTGCTGGACTTCGATCTGCTCTGCCGGTCCTTTCAAGGTGCGGAAAACATCTACCATTTGGCGGCCCTGGCCGACCTCAATGCGGCCCGCACCCTGCCTCGTGAGACGGCGAGCGTGAATGTCCTGGGGACGGTAAACGCCCTGGAAGCCGCCCGCTCGGCGCGGGTGAAGCGGTTCGTTTTTGCCAGCACGGTATACGTCTACAGCGAGCAGGGTAGCTTCTATCGAGCGAGCAAGCAGGCCTGCGAGGCCTACGTCGAGGAATATCAGAGGCAGTTTGGACTCGACTATACGATCCTGCGCTTCGGCTCTCTGTATGGCCCGCGCGCGGATGAAAGCAATGGGGTCTACCGGCTTCTGCGGGAGGCCGTGACGGGCGGGAAGATCCGGTATCCGGGAGCTCCCGAAGACGCCCGGGAATATATCCACGTGGCCGACGCCGCCCGGCTCAGCACGGAAATCCTGAGGCCCGAATACGCGAACCAGTGTCTGATGATCACGGGCCACTATCCCATGCGCGCTCGCGACCTCTTTACGATGTTTTCGGAAATCCTTGGGAAGGAGATTGAGATCGAGTACCTGGAACCCCAAGAGGTCAATGGGCACTATCGCGTTACTCCCTACCGCTATCATCCTCGCGTCGCGCGCAAGCTGACCTCGACCCTGTATGTTGACATGGGCCAGGGAACCATGGAGGTCTTGGAACAGATTACGCGCGAGATCGAAAGGACTCGCTGAGCGTGGATCAGGGCCGGAACTCAACGAAAGCAGACCGATGAATGTCGCGATCATAACGGCACGTGCCGGGAGCAAGTCGATTCGGAACAAGAACATCCTTCCGATCCAGGGCAAGCCTCTGATCAGCTACCCGATCCATGCCGCGCAGGAGGCGGTGCGAATCGCGCAGACCTACATATCGACGGATTCCGCCGAGATCATGGAGATCGGGCGCGAGCTGGGGTGTCAGATCATTGTGCGGCCGGAGGAACTGCGGGGAGATCATGTCAACCATGGCGACGTGATCAAGCACGCCACGGAGTATGTGGATGCCCACGAATCCGATCTCCGGAATGTCGTTCTCCTGCTGGGAAACACGGTCATGGTGGATGGGGCCCTGATTGATCAGGGGCTGGAGATCCTTGAGCGCCGCGAAGACCTGGACTCGGTCATGAGCGTTTGGGAAGCGGCGGATGATCATCCGTTGCGGGCCCTCGAGATCGTGGAGGGCCTGCTGGTCCCCTACGGGGATCCTAACCGGCAAGCCTCGACCGAGAGACAGTCTTACCCCAGGGCTTACTACTATGACCAGGGCGTTTGGGTTTTCCGCAAGGAGTGCGTGAACCGCCGGGACGGTCCGAATCCATGGTGGTGGATGGGCAGGCGATCCCTACCCATTGTTCGCAAGTGGGTGACGGGGAGAGATATTCACACGGAACTGGATGTTCGCCTTGCAGAGTGGTGGCTGTCGAACCATGCGGCCCTCACTCAGGTCTAGCGCCCGGCTTTGGCCTGGCGCCCACCGGCACCCGCCTTGGCCTCGCACGGCCGTCGCTCTCGCGGGCTTGAGTTTCCTGGAGCTGAGATGGACGGAAGCCATGACCAGCCGGGGCCAATGCAGCGGGGGCGTTTGGTGGCTCTTCCTGGCTTGTGAGACAAGGGCGCAGAGGTCCTCGTCGACCTGTCCGGGCGGGGAAGCAGAGGGAGCCCCCCGGTTTCCCTGTGGGTGACGCCCGCTGGACCGTGCGGCTTGGCTCCCCAAAGATGACCGAGATTTGTCAACGCGGCTGTCTGCAAACTGACGGCCGGGTCAGAGAGAGAGGGTAGCGCATGTCAATGACAACGAGGAACAAGGCCGACACCGAAACAGCCGATGTTCTGGTGAAGCCTTCCTCTGCGACTGCCGGATCCGAGGAGAGCGACGGGTTCGTAGGCCCGGTTCAGGAGATCTCGGCCTCTCGAGGCTGGGTTGCCCTCCGGCTGAGCGAGCTTTGGCAATACCGCGAGTTGTTGTATTTCCTCGTCTGGAGGGACATCAAAGTCCGCTATAAGCAGACCATCCTGGGTGCGGCCTGGGCGATCATTCAGCCGTTCTTCACCATGGTGGTCTTCAGCCTGTTCTTTGGCAACTTGGCGAAGATGCCCTCCGACAACATCCCCTATCCCATCTTCAGCTACGCTGCCTTGGTACCCTGGACGTTCTTTGCAACGGGCCTGGGAAATGCCTCCAACAGCCTGGTCGGAAACGCGGGGCTCATCCAAAAAGTCTACTTCCCTCGTCTGGCCGTCCCCATTGCGGGAGTGCTGTCGCCCCTGGTGGACTTCGTGCTGGCCTTCGTCGTCCTGATTGCAATGATGTTCTATTTTCATCTTGGGCCGTCGGTGGCTGTCATCTGGCTGCCCGTCTTTCTGCTCCTGGCTTTTATCACGGCCTTGGGGGTGGGGCTTTGGCTGTCGGCGCTGAACGTTGAATACCGCGACGTTCGCTATGTGGTCCCCTTTCTTACCAACTTTTGGCTCTTCGTCACCCCGGTCGCCTATCCGAGCTCTCTTCTCAAGGAACCGTGGCACACCATCTATGGGCTGAACCCTATGGCGGGAGTCGTCGACGGCTTCCGCTGGGCCCTTCTGGGTGCAAAGACCCCAGCCCCAGGGCCGATGGTATGGGTTTCAGCCTTGGCCGCCATCTTGATCCTGGTGAGCGGGGCCTACTACTTTCGCAGAATGGAGCGCACCTTTGCCGATGTGGTCTAAGCGCCCGTCCGCTTTACGAAACCTTTGACATGCCCCCCCTCGCGATCCGGGTGGAAAGCGTAAGCAAGCGGTATCGAATCGGGTTGGCCCCGAGGCGATACCAGACGTTGAGGGAGTCGCTGAGTTCCTCCCTGGGCTACGCCGTACGGTGGATCGCGCGATCCGGCCGTGGCGCGGATGGGAGCAGAGGGGATTCCTCTTCGATCTGGGCGCTGCGCGGGGTTTCGTTTGATGTTCGTCAAGGCGAGGTCGTCGGCATCATTGGTCGAAACGGAGCAGGGAAGAGCACTCTCCTGAAGATCCTCTCGAGAATCACCGAGCCGACCAATGGGCGGGTAAGAATTGCGGGCCGGATTGGATCGCTGTTGGAAGTGGGAACAGGATTTCATCCCGAACTGACGGGCAGGGAGAATATCTACCTCAACGGCGCGATCCTGGGAATGCGCCGTGATGAGATTCAACGACGCTTCGACGAGATCGTTGCCTTTTCCGAGGTCGAGCAGTTTATGGACACGCCGGTGAAGCGCTACTCGAGCGGGATGTATCTGCGTCTGGCATTTGCGGTCGCGGCGCATCTGGATCCGGAGATCCTCTTGGTCGACGAAGTGCTAGCCGTGGGGGACCAGCGTTTTCAGCAAAAGTGCATTGGCAAAATGGAAAGCGCGGGAAGCGAGGGCAGGACGGTATTATTCGTTTCCCACAACATGCCGGCCATCGCGAGACTGTGTGACCGCACCATTCTCCTGGACAAGGGGGAAGTGATCGCGGACGGACCCACCGGGACCGTCGTGGCTCGCTACTTGAATCTGGACGAAGATCTCAGGCAACCCGGGGCTTCCGTCTCCTGGCCCAATCCGGAGCAGGCCCCTGGCAATGAAGAGGTCCGCCTGAAGGGAATGCAGTTGCTGGGACCTCACGGGGCTCCCCAGGCCGAGTTTGATGCAGGCGATCCGATCGAGCTTGAAGTGCAGTTTTGGGTGCTGCGTGAAGTGCCCAATGTGGTGCCGATGTTCAGGGTGTACAACGAAGATCGTCTCTGTGTGTTTGCCTCGGCTCCGATCCGGGACCCGGTCTTTGGCGGTCGCGCCAGACAGGTTGGAACTTACACCGCCCGATGCCATATTCCTCCTCTCTTCATGGCCGAGGGATTCTTTTCGGTTGAGCTCGCTCTGCGAACCCTCTATCCGCGGCGCTTCTTCCTCCCAGGGGTCCGCTTGCTCAGCTTTCGGATCGTCGACAGCGGCGGCGAGGATTCGGTCCGCGGAGAGTATCGCGGTTTGTGGCCCGGCGTGATCGCTCCTGCCCTGCACTGGCAGTCGGACTACTTGCCCCAGATCGAAGTCGGTGCGTGACCGATGCGGGTCCTGCAGGTCCATCCTCTCCTGCGCGGAGACCTGGTTTACCCCCTCGCTGGCGGGAAGTCACGTGTCTCGCTAGTGCTCTCCGAGTACTTGGCGCTCAATGGCCATGCGGTGGCTCTGTTTCCCTATCCGGAAAGGCTCTTTCGCCCGCCCCGTGGATTCCGCGGCCCCTCGGGCGGAAGGCTCGAGGTGCTTGCCACCGCAACCTTGCCCACTCGCACGGAAATCGTGCCTGGCCTGCTGGCATTGCTGCGGGCCCGCCTCGCTGCGCGGGGGGCTCGGGGGGAAAACGGCGGGTTCGACCTTCTGGCCCTGATCGCTTTGGAGCATGGGATCAAGCAATTCCGCCCCGCGATCGTCCACTGCCATCACACGTTCTCCGATTTTCCCTACTTGTTTCGATCCCTGCGGGGCCGCATGCCACTGGTCCTCACCCATCATGCCTATCAGGCCGCCACCCATCTGGATGTCTATGATTGGATCATCTTTGTCTCGCGCGCTTGGCAGCAGAAGGTCGTGCGGGACAGTCACTTCCCGCTTGAGCGGACGAGGGTGATCTACAACCCCGTTTCCTCGGACTTTGCCAGGGGAGAGGTCAAGTCGCATGAGCAGCGACACGGGATCGTGTTCTCTGGGAACCTGTCCTCTCGGAAAGGCCTGCACCTTCTGTTGCAAGCCTACCAACTCGAGCCCGCTCTGCGCACCCACCCCCTGACGGTGTGCGGGACGGGAGAGGCCGAAAGCGGATACCGCGAACTGGCCCGGCGGGACCATTTGCCGGTGACCTTCTGCGGGAGGCTTCGGGCGGACCAGCTGCGGATAAAGCTCGGCGATGCTGCGGCCCTTGTCAACCCGAGCAGCGGGGAAGGGTTCAGTGTGGCGTTGCTGGAAGCGGTCTGTTGCGGGACCCCTGTCGTGGGCTGGCCCCTCCAACTGGAGGAAATGCAGGAGGTCATGAGCATGCCGGTCGGAGCCGCATTCGACCCGGTGCAGCAGACTCCTCGGGACCTGGCCGCCTCGGTCCTGCAACTCCTGGGGGAGAGCCAAGGGGCTCGGCCACCGCCGCAGTCTCTTGCGGATCGCGCCCGCGAGGTTTTCTCATTGACTCGTGCTGGACAGGCTCTGGTGCGTCTCTATCAGGATGCAGTTTCCGCCTAGCCCGATGAACATCCTGCGCGTCCATCCGTTTTTGAGGTCCGAGCTCTTCTACCCCTACGCGGGGGGAATGGCACGAACTTCGGTGCGCCTGACGGAGGAGTTGGCCCGCGCTGGGCACCGCCTTCTCGTTTTTCCCTTCCCCGACACCATAGGGACCTCAACTCTATGGGATCTGGGGGGTGGGCTGAGCGTCACAGTTCAGCCCACCGTCGTATGGCCGGGCTGGGGTAGGGTGGGGAGGTGGTTCCGGAGGGCGGCCGAATTGCGGCCGCGCCCCGACAGCCTTCGTGGCCGCCTGCTGGACGCCATGACGATGGCCGCTTTGGATCGCGTCGCTCGGGAGTTCCAGCCGCATGTGATTCACAACCACTTGGCGCGCCGTGGTTTTCCACGCCTCTGCGAGGGCGTGGGCCTCCAGGTCCCCTTGATTCTCACCCATCACCACTTTGAAGCGGGCGAAAGCCTGGAGAGCTATGACCGCATCGTTTTTGTCTCTCGCGCCCAAATGGAGAGCATCCGCAGGAGCGTTCCCCTCAGAGACGAGCGAATCCGGGTGGTCCACAACCCTGTGGCTGAGGAGTTTCGAAGAGAGCCCATATTGCCCGCGCAGGCCCGTGAAGGAGTGGTCTTTTCGGGTGCCTTGCGCCATCGCAAGGGCATCGATTTGGTTCTGGATGCATTCGCGATGAATCCGAGGCTGAAAGCTCAGGAACTTTTCCTGTGCGGAGAGAGTCAACTGGGCCCCGACCTCGCGACCCTGGCCCAGAAGGAGGGGCTGAAAGTACATCTTCTGGGTAAGCTTTCGAGACATGAGCTAAGCGCCCGATTGGCACGGGCGAAGGTGATGGTCCTGCCGAGCCGCGGGGAGGGTTGGAGTGGCTCGATCAATGAGGCCGTCTGCTGTGGAACCCCGGTGGTTGGATACGCTCCGCAAGTCTCGGAACTACGCGATCTTTTGGGTATGGAGGTTGGCATCGCTTTCGATGCCAACCTCCATACCGCAGCCGAGCTTGCCGATTTCCTCCTGCAGGCGTTGGACGGCCCACTCCAGGAAACAGCGGTGCGGCAACGAATCGCGGCAGCCGCGAGAGAGGCCCTTTCCGGAGACAAGTTTGCCCGAGGATACGAACAGATCTATCGGGAGCTCATCCCTTAGCGAGATCTCGGAACTGGGAAGTCCGGACTTGGTCGGCACGGTCCCGGCCAATCCACTGTTGGGTGTTATCTCTTGATCGGCCCGGCCTTGCCCCATTGGCTGGCGGCTCGCTCCCCCCGGCCCAGGAGAAGGTGGTCTTCCTATTCCGCCTGACGACAGCCAGGGGACAAGCGGGGCCGCGGGATTCTTGCCTCCCCGCCTGGGCTGCGCTGACGCGGGCGGGGCGCGGCGATGCCGGTTTCCGCGCGAACGGGCCCGGAGGCCGGCTTTCGACGGGCAAGGACTGGCGCAAAACCAAGGCAAGCCCTGCGCTACCCTTATCCCGTGGCCCAGGATCATTCTGGGGATCACGCAGAAACGCGGGGCTGCAGCGATCGGGCGCAATTGCCTGAAGACTCAGGCTGGGCCAGGCATGAAGGAAGTCTGATATGATCGCGCTGGTGGCGTGATGGGCGGAGGTTGCCGAAGGAAGCCAGCATGACTCAGAGTTCTTTGGTCATCCGGGTGGAGAGCCTGACCAAACAGTACCGAATTGGCTTGAGCCCGGAAAGTTACCGTACCTTGCGAGAGGCGGCGGTTGACGCGGTGGCTGCGCCGATTCGCCGGATGTGGAAGAGGGTCCGGGGTGGGGATGATCACAGCCATTCCGCTGAATACATCCTGGCCTTGCGGGACGTCTCCTTCGAAGTCCATCAAGGTGAGATCTTGGGGGTAATCGGCCGCAACGGGGCGGGAAAAAGCACCCTTCTCAAAGTGCTGGCTCGGATCACGGAACCCACCTCAGGGACGGTGAGGATCTCCGGACGCGTGGGCTCTCTGCTGGAGGTGGGCACGGGATTTCACCCGGAGTTGACCGGGAGGGAAAACATTTTCCTCAATGGGGCGATCCTCGGGATGCGCCGCAGCGAGATTGCCCGCCGATTCGATGAGATCGTTGCTTTCTCTGAGGTTGAACGGTTCATTGACACCCCCGTAAAGAAGTACTCCAGCGGGATGTATCTGAGGCTGGCCTTTGCCGTGGCCGCTCATCTGGAACCGGAAATCCTCCTGGTCGATGAGGTCCTCGCTGTGGGCGACGCTCGCTTCCAACGCAAGTGCCTCGGCAAGATGGAGAGCGTGGGTCGCGAGGGGCGGACCGTACTCTTCATCTCCCACAACATGCCCGCCGTGACCCGCCTCTGCTCGCGGAGCCTTCTGATTGAGGAAGGATCGATTGTGGCCGACGGCGAGACGCGCGAGGTCATCTCGAAGTACCTGAACGCAGACCGAGTCGAAAGCGGCGGGGTCGAATGGGCCTCGCCTGAGATCGCACCCGGAGACGACGTGGCTCGCCTGAGGCGCATGCGAGTGGTCGATCGTCAAGGCAACTCGAAGACCTTGTTCTCGATGCGCGAGCCGATCTACATCGAAGTGGAGTACTGGTTACTCCGGGGCCAGGAGCGGGTCGTACCGATGATCCAGGTCGTGAACGAGAATGGAATTAGCATCTTTGTCTCGGCGGCCAATCACGACCCTGCCTATCGCGAGGCGGGACGCTGTCCGGGCCTGTATCGAAGCCGGTGCGAGATCCCTCCGGACCTCATGACCGAGGGGGCTTTTTCCGTGGATGTTTGGATCCGGGTCCTCTTCCCCAGACGGATCTTTGTGCGCGAAACGAACTTGCTCACCTTTCGCATTCAAGACACGGGATTCGGAGACTCCACGAGGGGGGAATTCCGCGGGAATTGGGGAGGCGCAATCGCCCCACTTCTGAGATGGAGCACAGACGTCTTCCCAGGGGAACCCGTCGTTGATGCAAATACTCCAAGTTCACCCCTTTCTTAGGGGAGAAGGCATCAACCCCGCTGCGGGCGGCAAATCGCGTGTTTCCAGGTCGCTGACGCAGTTTCTGGGGCAAGAGGGGGTGGGGCTCGCCCTCTACCCGTTCGGGGAGGGGATCCTGGGGGAACAGATCCCGGCGCCCTGGGGGGATGATTTCGCCACCCCGGTTTTTCCAACGCTGTCTTTTCCAGACCGGCGCTCTTTCCTGTATCTCCTTCGGACGGCTTGGAGCCTGCGACGCAAGATGTGTCGGCACCCAGGGATGCAGGAAATCGTTTTCTCCCTGGCCTCGCTTCGCAATGTGCTGAATGAATTCCGGCCCGATCTGGTTCACAACCATTTTGCCCGGTCGGATTTCGTTCTCTTTCTGCGGGCGACGAGCCCCAAAGTTCCTGTTGTTTTAACCCACCATACCGGGGCCAAAGGATTTCACCTGGAACTCTACGACCACATCATTTTCCTTTCCCAATGGATGCAAGAACAATTCGCCCCTCTGGGCAGCGCCCTCCGCAGCCGATCGAGCGTCGTCTACTACCCGGTTGAAGACATTTTCCGGGAGGGAGCGATTGTCCCGTCTCGAGATCGGCAGGCGGTCGTTTTTGTCGGAAGGCCAACGCGGGCCAAAGGCTTGGATGTGCTGATCGAAGCCTGGAGGAGTGAGCCCAAGCTGCGCCAACTTCCGATTCGCGTGTGCGGATCGAGTGAGGAGGAGGCAGCCTGCTCGAGAGGGACGAGGGAGAAAGGAATTGACCTGCGATTCGAGGGGAGACTCTCGCTCCCCGAGCTGAGGGAGGTGCTCTCCCACTCGATTCTGATGGTGAATCCCAGCCGTCTGGAAGGTTTCAGCGTTGCGGTCCTGGAGGCGCTGTGTTGCGGAACCCCCGTGATCGGATGGGCCCCCCAGATCGCCGAGATTCGAAGGCGCTGGGGGTTTGAGGTGGGGGCTCCCTTCGACGCGCGGACGCAATCCCCTGGGGAGTTGGCCAGGTCTGCTCTGGCTGTGCTCGAGGGCGACCTTCGGTCGAATGAAAGGTCGGCGGCAATAGCGGAACACGCACGACGAGATTTTTCTGTGGAGCGATACGGCCGGGAGAATCGGAACATCTACCAAAGCGTCCTTGGTCTGCGCTCCTAAGAGCTCGACCGGTCTCGTCCCATGCCGGAGGGATCCCGGCACCTGGGGATCCGAGTGGTCCTGTGGCCGTTTCGGGGAGAGGCTCGGGTTTAGTGCACGAGGAGGCCCCCGGACCGGGATCCCTGTGGCCTCGTAGGGACTCGCGGCTCCGGCTGCTGTTATCTTCAGCCCGGCGGCCGTCCTGGGTGTCCTTCCCCTGCAGGGTTTGAGATGGGCCGCGGACATCCCGCCCTGGGCGATCGATGCGAATCTTGCGCGTTCATCCGTTTCTGAAATCCGAAACCATCCTGCCTGGGGCAGGGGGGATGGCGCGGGTTTCGCTTCAACTGACACTGGCCCTAGCTCGTGCGGGGCACGAGGTGCGGGTGCTGCCTGTTCCCGAGAGGCTGTTTCAATCGTATGCATGGATGCTGGACGTTGGACAGTCGGTCCGGGTTGAGCCCACGCTGAGACTGCTGACGTCCAAAGGCCTCGCGAAGGTCGCGCCGAGGGCGATCCGCTTGGAGCCACGTCCCCGGAATCTAAGAGAGTATCTGCTCGATTCAATGTCGTTGGTCGCCCTGCAAGAGGCCGTGCGATCTTTCTCACCGGATATTGTCCACAACCACTTGGCGCGACGTCCCTTCCCCAGGCTCGCTCGAGCGGCAGGGCTCCGCAGACCGATGGTCCTCACCCATCATCACGGCGAGGCGGGCGAATGCCTGGAGGAATACTCTCGGGTCGTCTTCAATTCGAAAGCCACGCAAGTCCGCATCGCCGAGAAGTCCGGGTTGCCACTGGAGAGAACGCGGGTCGTGTATCATCCTGTGGCCGAAATCTTCCTGAATGGCCAGGTCATGCCGAACCAACTGCGGAGCGGCATAGCCTTCCTCGGAGCCGTGCGGGACCGCAAAGGCATTGATCTGCTCTTGCAGGCCTATGCTGCTCACTCGGAACTCAGGAGCCATACCCTATACTGCATGGGAAGCGGTGAAGCACTGGACCGATGCCGTTCATTTGCCCAGCAACTCAACCTGCCTGTGGTTTTCGAGGGGGAGCAGCCGCCGACCAGGGTGCGGGAACGTCTGGGCAGCGTCCTGGCCACCGTCATTCCCAGCCGCCTCGAGTCCTTCAGCCGGGCTGTAAGCGAGTCCCTGTGCTGTGGGACCCCGGTCATCGGGTGGGCGGATCAGGTGCACGAAACAGAGGAGTTGCTCGGCGTTACCCCGGGCCTGGCCTTCGATGCCAGGGTGGAATCCGCAGGGGACCTGGCGGAGGCCATCTCGGCCCTTCTGACGAGCGCGCTGATCTCCACCGACCACAGGGAGAGACTGGCGCGTGTCGCCCGTGAGACTTTCACAGTGGCCCGGTTTCTGCGGGGATACTTGTCCATCTACCGGGAGTTGCTGTAGAAAGCGGGGAGGGTTAATCGCAACATCCGATTCCAACCGCCGGGTGCCGCCTCGCCCGTTGGGGGAGGGAAAATCACAGCGCGGAGGGAACAAGCCACTGACATGACCCCACATGCCTCACCGAGGAGAGGCCAGAAAGCAAGGCCCTCCCTTGTCCGCCAGGGGCTCTCGTCGCACCCACCATGCCGTTGCGCCTTCATGCCCTCTCCACGTCATAGTCGGGCAGGACCTCGCTCACCGCAAATTCCATCCTGTCGCTGGACCGACCCGCGCTCAAATCACGCCAGCGGCTTGAGGGGGGCGGGATCTGAGCCGCTCATCTCCGAAAGGATGCGTCCGCTCTGCGGTGTTCCCATCTGAGATCTTGAGGGCTTAACCTCCGGCGTAGCCAAGGCGAACAACCCTAGGCCGAATTGCAGAGAATTGATCCCCTCCGCTGCCCCCTTATCCGGAGGGCAATCCACCTGAGATCCCCCGCCTGCCCGGACGTGCGCACTTCGTGCGAGGATGATAGGATTGCCCGTGGAGGCAATATGCTTGCTGCAAGATGCGCATGGCGCTGGCTCTTAAAGAGCCGGTTCGTTCCGAGGAACAGGGCCCTGGACCGAAAGTGCCATGACTTCGAGGTAGGCAGAGCAGCGCTTGGACTGTGCGGTGATACGCACGCCTCGGAAATGATATTCTTGCCAGGAGCGCACCCTTCGTGAGAGCCAAAGTCCTTATCGTAGGTGGGGGTCAGGCTGGGGCGCAGAAACACGTCCCTGCTTTTCAGGCTTGCTCGGAGGTTGAGGTCGTGGGTATCTGCGATTCTGATCTCGATCGGGCACGCCGGGTCGCCCGTGACCGCCGCATTGCTGGAGCCTACTCTTCCCTAGAGGAAGGGTTGTCCCGCACGCAGGCGAACATTGTTTCGATCTGCACGCCCCCTCAGACTCATCGCGACCTGGCCATCTATGCTATGAAGCACGGGGCCGACGTGCTACTTGAAAAGCCATTCACCGTAACCTTGGCTGAAGCACAAGAGGTCATGGAAACCCAAGAACAGACGGGGCGGAAGTTCTCTGTCGTCCACCAGAACAAGTTCAACTGGGGTGTCATGGAGATGCAAAGCATCGTCGAGCGGGGGGAGGCCGGGCGGATTCTGCATCTCGGCCTCACCTGGTTGACCAATGGGGACCAAGACCGCATGGTAATGGATCCCAACTTCTGGTGTCATTCCATCCCTGGAGGCCGCTGGGCTGAGTCTCTCCCCCATCAGCTGTACATTGCCTATGCCCTGGTCGGCCGAATGAAGTTGCTTCATGTCTCCGCCCGGAAGACAACTCCCAAATGGCCATGGATGAAAGCCGATGAGGTGGACGTGGTCCTGGAAAGCGCAGACGGATACGTCAACATTCGCATGTCTGCCAACCCCCAGGAATCAAAGCGACGGATCAACGTCCTCCACGGGACCAAGGGCTCCTATATGTTCAGCTACAAGATCGCGATGCCCTTGCGTGAGCGGCCCCGTGCCAGGAGCATTCGAGAGTATGCACTGCGATACCTCTCGAGATCCCTGGGTCGCAAACGGGAAGCTGAGACGGTCCTTTCGCCGCATGATCGGCTCATCCGCCAGTTTGTAGCTCACGTGTTGCACGATGCTCCCTCTCCGACGCCGCCCGAGGAGGCCTATCATGTGGAGGAGCTTACCGAGGCCTTCGGGGAGCAATTCGAGAGCATCTTCGAAACAGAGGGCGCTTTCTTAACCTCATGAGCCCGTCGGGCCGCACTTTCGAAGGCTATGCCTATCACCCAGAGCTCGGCCCAGACGGCGCTCTTGTCTCCACAATGGGCGGAGACAGGATTCCTCTCAAGTCCCCCGATTGGGAGGAAGCGCTTGGGCTCCTCCGACGAATAAATACCTTGCGCGACGCCGAGGGCCGGAGAGCCTCTTCGCTTGTCCAAATTGATGGCTTTGAGCCCTGGTGGTTTGTGCAGGATCGCTTGTACCGCTTCTACCTCCTACCCTTGACCCAGTTTCGAGGGTTCCTCCAGGCGAGCTATGGACGAGCGCAGGTGGGACTTGCTGGAGCGCCGCGTGATTTGGTGCGGCTCACCCGCCTCCTTTCCGGGCGGGAAGGGTTTCCAACCTATTGGCTGCGGGACCGGATGGGAATTCGCCCCCGCTCTCTGGACAAGGTGCGCTGGAAGGAGAGGGTGGCTGGAGTGGCTCCCTTCGCGTTCACCTGGGCCAGCCTATTACTCTTCCGCTTGCTAGGTCAGGATACCTTGCTGTACATCATTGATCAGGTGAGCCCCGGTCTCGACCATGACTTCCGGCTGTCCCCTCTGTACCGTGAGCTTCAGGCCAGAGGGTATCGGGTTGCAGAGTACGCCCACACCTTGTCTGCGCGAACGGCCGTGTCAAACAGCCTGAAACGTCGCCGCCCGGTGGCGTTCATTGAGTCTCTTGGCGCTTTGTCTGACGTGGAGAAGCAGCTGGGCCCGGTTGCGAGGTCGTTTCCCTCGGGGGCAACCCCTTTGGATTTTGAGGCGGCGTGGGAACATGTCCTGGCTGTCCAGGTCCTTGCATGGTGTCAGCAGTCAGCAACGCGGTATCACCATATCTGTCAAGCCATTCGGTTGCACGGTCCAAAGCGCGCGATCATCTTCGATGATAACAGACATAACTATGAACTGGTCGCTGCCTGTCGACAGATGGGGGTCAAGGTGCTTGGCTTCCAGCACGGCGTGTTCAACCGATTTCATACTGGCCTGATGGCATATGGCTTAACGGAAGCCCGCCGCCACGACTTCGATCTGTACGGTCTCTGGGGCCCGATCTTCGCCGAACGCCTGACCCGGGATAGCCAGCTGTTTGATCGGGGACGGCTGTTTGTCGCTGGCCCACTCCGCCCTCCCCTTGCCCTCGACGAACCGAACCGCGACGTCAACTCCGAGGCCGACCGAATCCGTCAGGTACTGCTAGTCTCGGAGCCTCTGGCGCGCAAGCATGAGCTGGCGCCCTTCCTGCGCCCCCTGCTGGAGGACGCCCACTACCACCTTCAAATCAAGCTTCGGCCCGGCGAGCCCAAGGAGGAGGCGAGGGAGTATGGGATCGATCTGGGGGAGATTGACATTGTCCAATCTGCATCGGTCTACGACGCGATCAAGACCGCAGACGTTGTGATGGGCACCTATAGCTCGGTCTTGTATGAGGCAGCTCTCGCACTCCGGCCCATTGTGTGGTTGCGCACGTCCATGGCCTACGGGGCAGAGCTTGTTCAAGAAGGGCTTGCGGAGGAAGCCGCTGACCCCGAGAAGATCAGAAAGGCAGTCGATCGGGCGGCCTGCCTCCCCGAGGAGGAGCTCAGACGTCGCCGGGGCCTGATTTGGGGGAGCCCTTCTCGATCCGGAGTCGAGGTCCTGCTCAATCGCGCCGAGGAAGAGTTGTGGGATCCTCCCGGCAAGAAGAGGACGGGGTAGCCTGATGCGTGTGGCCTACGTCGTGCCCTATCTTCGCGGTCGCGGCGGCTGGGCGACGGCTGCGGAAGGTGCGATTCGGGCGCTTTCGGCAAGAATCGATCCTGTCCTGGTAGTCGCCCAGGCGGATGCCCGCGAGGCGAAGCGGCTTTTCCCCGATCTGCCGCTTTTCCTTGTCCCTGAGATCCAACCCCTCGAGGCAACTGCCCTGGCTATCCTCCCGAGGCTACTGCGCACGCGCGGGTGGATTGGATCCATGCCACCTCTGGGGGTTGAGTTGGTTCACGCGTTGGAGGCCTTTCCCGCCGGTTGGGTTGGAAAATGGCTGGCCCAACGTGAGAACTTGCCTCTCCTCCTGACGGCACACGGCACCTACGCGGTCGTGTGGAAGACATCCCCCTGGTTGTCCCCGGCCTATGAAGGGGTTCTCCAGAGCGCGTCTGCCATTTGTCCGATTTCGAACGCAACAGCCCTGCGGATGAAAGCGCACTTCCCCAAGGCTATCGAGGGGAAGACAATGGAGGTGGTGCTCCAGGGAATTAGCATTCCCGGCCACGTTCTATCGGGAGCGGGTGGGGGGCATCGGTTTCCCGACCCCCCAGTCATCCTCTCTGTGGGAAACCTCAAAGAAAGAAAAGGCTATCACGTCAGCTTGCAGGCGTTCGCGAAGTTGCAGGGGGAGTATCCGGGTGCCAAATATCGGATCGTAGGGGCGGGTCTCGGGGCCACCTATCACAAGATGCTTGAAAGAATTGTCCGACGCCAGGGGATCCAGAATGTGGAATTCCTGGGTTCGATTGAGAGGGGGGACCTGGACCGTCTTTATGCCGAGAGCTCTCTATTCCTCCTCGCCTCACAGGAACATGGTTATCACTTTGAAGGCTTTGGTTTGGTATTCCTGGAGGCTGGAGCGCATGGGCTTCCGGTTGTCGCGACCCGGACTGGAGGAATCCCTGAGGCGGTTCGAGAGGGTGAGACGGGCTTCTTGGTTGATTCGCAGGACGTTTCAGGAATTGCGGAAGCAATGATTCGGCTGGTCCGCGACCCCGGTCTGGCTCATCGGCTCGGACAGAATGGGCGCAAGCAGGCCGAGACTCTCAGCTGGGAGCGATATGCAGAGCAGCAATTCCAGGTTTACAGGTCGGTCGTAACCCAGTGGGCAAGATCCTGATCTGATGCGCATTGCTTATCTTTCCTCGGCAGAGATTCCCTCTCCGACCGCTCATAGCCTTCAGGTCATGAAGATGTGCGAGGCGATGATCGAGGAGGGTCATTCGGTCCGCTTGTTCGCGCCTTGCCCTCGCCGAGATGCGGTGCCGGACGATTCGGAGTTGCTGGCCTTCTACGGACTGGGAGCGGCCCCTTCGTCCGTGTTCGTGGAGCCGCCCAGGCTTCTGGGGCGGAGGGGGTTGGCGTTCAGGATGGTCCGAAAGGCCCTGCGGGAGAAGATCGATCTCGTGTACACCCGAGGAGTCGACATTGCTTTTTTTGCCTCGCGTGGAGGATGCCCCTCGGTCCTGGAATTGCATCAAATGCCTCCCGGGTGGACAGGTCCGTGGTACTTTCGGGCATACCTTCGCCAGGGCTCGCCCAAGCGGCTGGTGGTCATCAGTCCCCGCCTGCGGCAGCTGCTGCTGGGGCGATATTTCCCCCGAGCGGATCGGGCCGTCCTGGTGGCACCCGATGCGGTTGACTTGCGAAGATATGACCGACTGCCGAGCCCGGCGGAGGCCCGCCGGCGTCTCGGGCGCGCCCCCGAGCAGTTCACGGTCGGATACCTGGGAAGCCTCTATGAAGGTCGAGGGGTCGAACTGGTGCTCGCGCTTGCCGAGCGGATGCCCGAACTGAGATTTCAAATTGGAGGGGGAAACGAGGGACAGCTTGAGAATTATCTGCGCCGCGAGATCCCGCCCAATGTCGAATGGCTTCGACATGTTCCGCATGCGGATATTCCCCTCCAGGAGGCCGCCTGTGAGGTGCTGCTGATGCCCTACCAAAGAAAGGTAACCGTTCAGGGGAAGGGGGACACGGCGGAGATTATGAGCCCCCTCAAGCTCTTCGAATACATGGCTGCAGGGCGGCTCATAATGGCGAGCGACCTGCCTGCGCTGCGTGAGGTTCTCAACGAAAGCAACAGCGTGCTGCTCCCTCCGGATTCCCCGCTGGACTGGCAGCGAGCAATTCGGCGGGCTCAGCAGGACGTCCCCTGGCGAGAAGCGCGGGGGCGCAAAGCCCGTGAGGACGTCACCCCATACACCTGGCGCAATCGCGTTCGCACGATTCTTGAGTCCGATCGGACGTTGGACCATGAATAGCGGCAAGTCTCTCGTCTCTCCCGAGTGGCGCCGCATTTGCCTGGGCTACATTGCGCGGGCTCGAATTCCATCCGACAAAGCGAACAGCCTCCAGGTCGTGAAGATGTCGTCAGCCTTTGCCTCGGCCGTGGGGAGTGTGGAACTCGTGGTGCCCTGCACGTCCGTGGAGAGACGAAACCCCTCTGAGATTTTGCGTCATTATGGCGTGGCGCCCTCCTTTCGGGTGACTTGGTTGCCATACCCTCACTGGGGCCAGCGCTTTGACATACGCGGATACGCCCTCGCCTGCTGGCTGTATGCGCAAGTCAGAGGGTTTGACATCGTCTACACGAGAGATCCCTGGGCGGCCTTCCTGTTGGCCGGCTGGGGGCGCCCTGTGAAGATCGGCTTCGAGGCCCATGACTTGTCCGAGGAACGGCGCTACCCGGTTTGGGATCCTCTGGTTGGAAGTTGGAAGCCCTCGTCAAGGCTGCGAGGGGTGTTTTGCATTTCGAGAGGCCTGGCCGAGGCGTACCGGAGGGCCGGCGCGCGACCGGAGTTGCTTCATGTCGCACCGGACGGGGTGGACCTCGCCCTTTTTTCGCCGGAGCTATCCCAGGGCGAGGCCCGAATCGCTCTGCGCCTGCCCGTGGAGACCCAGCTCATATGTCATGCGGGGCAGTTGTATCCGGGGCGCGGGATTGAGGAGACCATCGAAGCCGTATCCGGGATCCAAGGGGCCCTGCTGCTTTTGGTCGGCGGTCAGGCCGAGGACATTGCACGCTTGAGGGAATGGGCTCAATCGCGTGGCTTCGATCACTGCGTCCGGTTTGTCGGGCAGGTTCCCAATGACCAAGTCCCGACCTATCTGTGGGCGGCCGACGTTCTGGTCATGCCCTACACTTCCCGCACCCGGACCGCTCCCTTCATGTCTCCTCTGAAGATGTTTGAGTACATGGCGGCCGGTCGCCCTATTGTGGCGACGGATTTCCCTTCGGTGCGAGAGGTGCTTCAGGACCGTCATTCGGCGATCCTGGTCCCTCCGGATGAGATCGGGCCGCTTCGAGAGGGGATCCAGCTTGCCCTTCTCGAGAAAGACCAGGCCGCCAAGATCGCGGAGAATGCCCGCCGGGAAGTTCGCAAGTACGAATGGGGGCAGCGCGCGCATCGAATTCTTGGCCAATTGGCATGAGCCTGGAGGAACGGAGTCGCCGCCGACCGTTGCTCCAGTCCCAAACCTGGCCTGCCGCTTGTTGGCGGAAGGAGATCGGATGGCGCTAATCGTCGGAGTCTGGGTCATTGCGTTCTTGTGCTGGTCGGGTGTAGGTGCGCTGGTCGGGCGCCTTCTCGGGGCCCGAACCTGGAATTCGGCCGGTCCGTTCACTAACTTCTGGATCGGCTGGGCGGCAACCATTGGCCTTCTTCAACTCTGGAATCTCTGGCTTCCGGTCAGCGCCTGGGCGCTGGCGGTCGTGCTTGCGTTCGGACTGGCCGGGATCGCCCTGCTGGTCCGGGAGCATATCCCTTCCCTCCGCCAGCGGGTCTCTGTGCATCTCGGGCTGGCGCTCGTGTGGCTGCTCCTGGCTGGGATTTCCGCCCTGCAGGCCTCGGGACCGCTAACCGAGGGAGATAGCGGCGACTACCACCTGGGTTCTGTGGCCTGGGCGAAAGCCTATCCCCTGGTGAAGGGGCTTGGAAATCTGTTTCCGCGCCTGGCCTTCAATCAGTCCATCTTTCTGTATGCCGCCCTGCTCGACGTCGGCCCCTTTGTTCAGAATTCATACCAGCTGACCAATGGGCTCCTTGAGTTTGTGCTCGTGGGTCAGTGTCTCTGGGCGCTCTGGCATCTCCTTCGGGACTGGGGGCAAGCCCGTCTCGGTGATTTGTTCTTCTCCCTGATGATTGGTCCCGTGCTGATCCAGATCACAGACGAACGGTTCAGGAGTCTCTCCCCAGATCCCGCCATGTTTTTTCTTGGGGTGGCCCTGTTTGGTGCAGTCGTTGACTTTCTCTTTGCGCAAAGGGACTCGGGGGAAGCTTCGGAGCCCGCCGTCTTACGAATCCTGTTAATGGCGGCGATCGGTGTCGTTTGCAAGTTGAGTTTCATTGGATTTGCTGTTGCGGCCAGCCTGATCGCCGTGGGCGTTTACTGGAAGGAGAATCGGGCTGGCGCCAAGAGAACCGCGACGTTCCTGATTGCCCGATGCACTCCGGTTGTCGCTCTGATCATGGTTCCCTGGGTCGTCCGCGGCGCCCTCCTGAGCGGGTACCCCGCCTTCCCCAGTACGATTGGAGCGCTTCCGGTTGAATGGAGGGTGCCTGCCGTCCTGGCGCGAGAGGAGTTCGATTGGATCCAGCTGCGAGCCAGGAATCCAAATATCCCGGCGGAGCAGGTGACCGCCAACCGCAATTGGATTGGTCCATGGATCAAGAGTCTTCCGAACTCGGTAGTCAAGCCCTTGGAAATCGCGGCTTGCCTTGCATTGTTCCTGGCTTTGGCCCTGCGGCGCGCCCATTGGCGAGGAAGGTCCGGCTATGTGATGCTCCTTCCGATTATCCCCATCGTGAGTCTGTTGGCGTGGTTTTTTATGGCTCCGGCCCCGAGGTTCGCGGGGGCCTCATTCTGGATCCTCCTGGTGGCTGTCATGTTGGTGGCGGCGGTCGACCTGTTCGATCTGGCGATCCCCGACCATAAGCTGGCGGCTATTGGCTTGTGCCTGGTTTTCTTTATATGGGTGTCTCCGTTTACTTCCTATCAGCCGCCGGCCAGGTTGAGGGATATTCTGGTGCCCACGAGGACCGTCCGAGTTCCGAGTTACCAGACGATAGAGTTGGCGTCGGGAGATAAGGTGAACGTGGCGAGCGCGGCGGACGGATGTTGGGACATACCGCTCCCGTGCACAAGCGAATTCCACCCCAGCCTGGAATTGCTCACGCCCGGGCGGGTCGCAGGAGGATTTCGGCTGGCGGGTTCGCAATGAGGCCCGCTGGCGGGATTCGCCAGGTTGCATCGAGGGTCGAGTTTCCGTGGCCATCACGGCGGGGCGATCAGGCCGATGAGACGGGAATGGATGAGCGGAGACGGCAGTATGATTCCGCTGGGACCCCAAAGGGATCGGCCGTTGCACCAGACCCTGGGGCGATCTGGGTGTTTGGGTGGACCCCCATGCAGGCGTTGCGGGACTCGAGGCTGCCAGCCAGCCCCCGACCAGCCGGTGGGCAGGAAACTGCCCGCAGGCCCCCGCGAAACCTCGCTCGGAGGACGGCGACAGGAAACGTTAGCCCTTCCCGCGAGAGCCGTTGGCGGGTAGGATCTGAGGTGGGGTCATTCCTTCCCGCTTCGCGGTCGGGCCGGGGCGGGTTTGGCCCGCAGGCTTTCCTCACCGGCTTCCGGGCTGACGCGCTTCCAGCGCCGCACGTTTTGACGATCCGCTGCGACCAGCCGCGCCACTTCAAGGGGTTGATGGCCTTGCAGGAGCCGCTTCAGGACGAGAACTCGGGGGCGTTCCAATTCCTCTGGGATTCCGGATGATCGCGTGTCTCGTCTCGTGCCCGGAGTACAGGGCATTCGTTATGCACATATCCAAAGTATCTGCCAGTCGTCCGGCGCCTGAAGCGCGGTCTCGGGGACAGGGCGGAAGAGATCGTTCGGCCGTATCTAACTGAGAAACGTCATGGATCTAGTCGCTCTGCTCAAGGCTTTCTGGCACGTGCTCTTTCATGGCGGGTTTCTGGGCACGGATCTGCGCACCTGGATGGGTGTTGCCCTGCTATTCATCCTGTCCGCAGCAATTTGGCTGGTTTGGTTTCTGTGGTTCCTGGTTCGCCACCGCCAAGCGCTCTATGCGATCGTCGCGGCCCAGGTGGCCAGCACGGCTCAAATCCTGGGGTGGATTTTGGTCTTGGGCTGGGTCAGCCTTCTCCACCCTGTCCCGCTGGCCGCAACCTGCATCGCCACCTCCGCGGCGGTCCTGGGCGTTGGGCTCTGGCCCTCGAAGTCACAAGTTCGCCCCGCTCTCTCCTCCGCATGGCGATCAATCCGGACCCTGCGGCTGCCCCGCTGGGGAATCGCGCTGGTCCTCCTTTTTGGGGTCTTGCTTGTGCGCGGGGTCGTTTATGCCTGGTTCCTTCCTCCTTACGACCTGGACGGGATCGCCTACCACTTGCCGATCATGGCAAGCTTCGTCCAGATGGGAGCCATTCGACCCCTGGACAGCCTCTCCGTGTGGATACGGTACTACCCATTTGACTCAGAACTGGCTCAGTTGTGGAGCTTTATCTTTGTCGGAATCGACAAGGTTGTCGAGCTGGCGTTCCTTCCCACGGTTCTCGTGGGGATCCTGGCGACCTACGGCCTTGGCCGGCGATTTGGTCTCTCGAGAAACGCGGCGCTGTTGGGTTCGGCCATAGTGGCATTCACACCCTCCGTTTTTCTGGAGCAGACCAGTTCCTATAACGATGCCTGGATGGCGGCGATCTTCATCGCCGCGACCTATCTCATCCTGGCCCACCCATCCTTGGGAGGCCCGGGCGGGCGCAGGGAGATCGCACTCCTCGCTGGAGCTGCGGCTGGGATCGCCGTGGGCACCAAGTACACCGGTCTGCTTCTGGCCGGAATCCTATTGGTATTGCTGCTCGTACGCCTTTGGAAGGATCCCTCGGCGGGCGGAGTAGGACGAGGGGAAAGGTGGGCATTAGGCGGGCTGTTTCTCGCAGGCCTGATCCTTTTCGGTTCCTACGCCTACGTTCGCGATTGGGTTGTTGGCGCAAATCCGATTGCGCCGAACGAGATAACCCTTGCGGGCCATGTCCTTCTTCCCGGAAGCAAGGACCTCTCTCATCTGGAGTCCGGCGACCCGGACTTCCTGGTGAACAAGACCTGGGGGCAACATATCTATCTGATCTGGATGGAGCGCCTCTTTACCCCGTACGATTGGAACAACGCGGGAGACGGGCCGCTCTGGGTCGTCCTCGGGTTGCCTGGGCTTGTAGTTTGGGCAATCGCCTCCGTCCGCAAGCGTCGTGGCTGGCCGCTTCTCTTGATGGGACTGCTCGTCCTGTTTTTCCTGGTCACCCCGGCGAACTTTCGGACCCGCTATGTCCTGGCCGCGGTACTGCCCTGCGCGCTTGGAGGCGGCTACCTGGCCGACCACCTGCAAGGATTGGCGCGGGGCATTGTGCTGGCCATGGCGGTGCTGCTCTCGGCCTGGGTGGTGGTCACGACTCTTGCGCCCGCGCAGATCTCACCGGTTCAGTTGCGAGATTTCGTCGCCTACGACACCGACTACAGCCGCACGGCGGGAAGACTGGCGGATCCGAGCGCCGTCTATGACTGGATCGACGCTCATACGAGAACCCAACCGACGGTGATTGCCTACGGTCGCAGGGTTCACATTTTCCCTTTGTTTGGAGTGGACCTGCGCAATCGGATCGTCCATCAGGTCAAGCCGAGCCTAGCGCAATGGGAAGCCGGGCTGGATCAGCAGCAGGTGAGCCTGGTGGTGACGGACGCGGGGTCCAAAGAGGACACTTGGATGCAGGCAGACCCATTCTTCGGGGAGGTCTTTTCCGGTGGCTACTTGGTGGTCTATCAAAGAAAGTGATTCGGATCGAAGGGCCGAGAGTCCGTGGTTCCAGGCGGGGATCGCAGCAGGGGTGATCCTGCTGGCGGGCCTGTATTTCCTCACCTCGCTGCGCCTCGTCTGGCTTCTCCAGACCTATGGATGGCTGAATCGGTTCATCCACATCTTGCTGATCCATGGAGCGTGAGTAAAGTGGAGCCTTCTACCCCACGGTTCTTGTTCCCCTCCCGCCCGGGCGGCCCGCCGCTGTGATTTCCCGGGCTCCTGACCTCGCGCGGCCTGTCAAGATCCTCTACCTTCTCCCCACCCTGGCGGCTGGAGGGACCGAACAGCAGGTGGCGCTGCTGATCCGGGGATTGAACCGCACGAAGTTCATGCCCCTGGTCGCGACCATCTACGGCCCCGATCGGGTCCCGATCGAGGTTGAGGTCCGCGATTGCCGCCACGCCAGCCTCCGCAAACCCCTGGGAAAAGCGGGCAACTTGGTTGCTCTGGCAAGGTTGTGGCAGCTCATTCGAAGCGAGCGACCCGCTCTGATCCAGTCCTTCTTGCGTCCGGCGGATCTGTACTCTCGCCTTGCGGGTCCTTTGGCGGGCCAACCCAAGGTAGTGACATCCCTTCGCACTCGGATTGCTGGTTTCTGGTCGCCAGGCTGGCAATGGGCCGAACGGGTACTGTGGCGTGCCAGTGCGGTTATCGTCTCGAATTCGCACTCGGCGGCGGATGAAGCCTGCCGACGACTTGGGATTCCCGGATCGCGCCTGCGGGTGATTCCGAATGGAGTCGATCTGGAACGTTTCCGGCCCCAGTGGGACAGCGCTGCGGCGAGGGGCAGAATCGGGCTTGGAAGATGGGACTCGCTCGTCGGCATGGTGGCGCGCTATTCGCCTGTCAAGGACCACGAGACGCTCCTCCTGGCCTTGCGCCGCATGACGCAGGCAGGCGACTGGCCGGGGGGGGCCGGAATGCTCCTCGTGGGGGGCACGACCTACCAGGAGTCCCGTGACCAAGTGGAAGCGCAGATTCGCGACTGGGGGCTTCAGAACCGATGCGAAGTGCGGGGAGTGAGCGCAGACATTGCAGGTGTGTATCATGCCCTGGATTGGATGGTCTTGCCTTCCCGGTACGAGGGGTTTCCCAACACCGTGCTCGAGGCCATGGCTTGTGGCAGGCCAGTGATCGTTTCCTCCGCGGCCAATGCGGAGGGGATTGTCGAGGAGGACAGGACTGGATTTGTGTTTCCGGCCGGAGATCCCGACGCGCTTGCCAATTGCCTCCGGAAGGCCCTGAGGCTGCCCGAGGGGGAGCGGCAGTCCATGGGTCGCGCGGCGCGCGCGCAGGTGGAGCGGAACTTCTCCGCCAACGTGATGGTCGATCGCTACGAGGCTCTCTACGATGAGTTGCTTCGGAAAGGATGAACCTCATCTTGCATGTGGCCTTTGTCCATGACGCTCTGCCGCCGTACCGCCGGCAGCTCTTCGACCTAATCGCAGGGCGCCATCGGATTACCTTCTTCTTCACCAACGTGAGGGATCGTGCCCTTGCCGACCGATCCGTCAGCGTGAGGGGCTATCGGGTGCCGGAGATGTCGGATTACGTGATTGCACCGAGCCTCCTGCGCGAACTTCGGGAGTCTCATCGGCGAGATCCCTTTGACGCGGTCGTCTTGCCCGACCTGGGCAATTTCTCCTGCCAGATGGGCTACCTCTTCTCCCGTTCCAACAAGCTTCCCTACGTCTTGTGGACTGGGGAATGGTGCGCTGTTCGGCACCCACGCAGATGGGTCATGCGCCCGTTGGAAAAGGCCATTGCCAGAGACGCAGCGGCCTGCCTTGCGTATGGCAGCCGGGCCGTCGAAAGGTTGAAACAGCTCGGGGCCTCCGTGGAGCAGATACGCATCACAGGGAACTCCAGCGACTACCACTTCTCCGCCCCCCGTGGGGAAGAGCTGGACAGGATCAGGAAGGACTGGGCGATTGGAGATCGGCCGGTAATTCTCTACCTTGGACGTCTTCTGAAGTTCAAGGGTCCGGACGTATTGGTCGAGGCCTTTGCTGAAATCGCGCAATCAGGAAAAGCCTACTTGGTGGTGGCGGGCGAGGGGCCGCTGTTGCCCGCCCTGCAGGAACAGGTTCGCCGAAAGAAGCTTGCTCACGTTCACTTCACAGGGCGCACCGTCGAGGGCAGCAACGAAAAGGACCTTCTGTATGCGCTGGCCTCGGTCTTTGTGCTCCCCTCCCGACGCTGGCGCACAGCTGAGCCTTGGGGGTTGGTGTTGAATGAGGCCGCCAGCGCTGCCCTGCCCATTGTCACGACCCATTGGGCGGGAGCCGTCGGGGACTTGATTCGGGATGGGGAAACGGGTTTTGTGATCCCGGCCGAGGACCCGCGATCGCTGTGCGCGGTAATCCTAGAGATCCTGGAGCAACCCCTCCGGGCGAAGGAACGCGGCCTTCGCGCACGCGAAGCCGCTACGAGATTCACGATCGATCGCATGGCGGATGCGCTGGACTGGGGGATCCGCACCGCGGCGGCCAGGAGATGAACAGGCCTCGCATTGCCCTCCTTTGCTTTTCCCCACTCCGAGTGGGAGGAGTGGAAACCCACCTGCTCCAGATCATGGAAGGCATGCGGTCCGATTTTGAGTTCCTCGCCATCGGCGACGCCCAAGAACCCTTTACCACCCAGGCCAGAGACCGCGGCGCGCGGGTGCTGCCGCTTCGCCCGTCAAGCAAATTCGACGCCCGGATGATCTGGGAGTTGGATCGCGTATTCCGCCGTGAGCGGATTGGGATTGTGCATACGCATGAAGCCCGAGCCGGGTTGCTGGCTAGGACGGCCTCCAAGCTGGCCGGCCGGGTGTCCCTCCACACAATTCACACTCCGGCTTTCTTCCTGGTCCGCAGCCCGGCGAGAATCTGGGCCTACCAGCGGGTCGAGAGACTTCTGAACGGGGTCGCCAGTGATGCGGTTGTTTTTGTCTCGCCCGCCATCCGTGATCTCTACGCCCGCTTGGCCCTGGTGCCCCCGGGGAAGTCCTTTCTAATCCCCAACGGTTTGGAGAAGGACTGGTTTCAAGCAGAGCGGGAGTGGCGCCCGTCCGAGGCGGTGCAGTTTGTCTATGTCGGAAGACTTGCCCCCGAGAAGGATCTTCCCATCCTGTTTGAGGCATTCCAACACATGCTCGCGGATCACCCTCGCGCCCGCCTGCGGATCGTGGGCAGCGGACCTCTTGAGGACGAGCTCGTTAGCCTCGTGGGACAGAGGCAGCTGCAGTCCAGAGTGCAATTCCTCGGCCGCCTCTCCCGCGAGCAAGGGCGGCAGATCCTGCGCGAATCGGATGTCTTCGTCCTGCCCTCTCGGTTTGAAAGCATGTCGTATACTCTGCTTGAGGCGATGGCCTGCGGGCTGGCCTGTGTTGCCACGGATGTGGGCGGGAACGCGGACCTGCTGGCCGGTGGGGCGGCTGGTCTTCTGGTCGCTCCGGCGGATGCTCTGGCCCTGGAGGGCGCCATGCGATCGGTGGCCGGATCGGTGGAACTTCGGCGCCAGCTTGGCCGGGCCGCGCGCGAGCGCGCAAGCCAACGCACAGTCGAACGAATGCTCCAGTCCACCCGTGAACTCTACTTCTCGCTGCTAGCTGCGCACAGACTTCCCCAGGACTGATGCCGCAATCTGTCAGGATTGTCCTTCTGTTCGGCTTGGGACTGGCACTCGCCGCTGCCACCGCGCTTCTCCCTTGGGAGCAGTTCGGGGCGCCATTCTTCGTTACCCTGCTGGGTATGTGCTGCCTGAGCGCATGGATTTGGGCGGAAGCGGGGCCCAGGGAATGGCGCAGGGTCGCGCTTCTGGTGGGCAGCGGGCTTATTCTGCGGCTGGTCAGTGCCGGGCTGTACAACGGGTGGCTGGGCCCCCGAGGTCTCCTGGACGATGCCATTTCATACGACCGGGTGGGTTGGGCCCTGGCGCAAGCCTGGCATTCCGGAACCGGGCTCCCGAGCGGGCTCGGAGGGCTGGCCGCGTTGGCTGGCGAGCCTTTTTCCAGAGTCGTGGGAGCGGTCTATTTCCTCGTGGGCCATTCGCCCTCCGCCGTGGTGGCCCTCAACTGTCTTCTGGGCGCCGGGACGGTGTATCTCACTTACCGCCTTGGCGTTTGTGTCGTGGGCAAGGATTCCGCCTGGTTGGCGGGTTGGATGGCGGCGCTTTACTCGGGCTTCTGGGTTTTCAGCCTGATGGTGCTGAAGGACGGCCTGACCCTGTTCGTCTTACTCCTCTTTCTTGTGGCCTTCTATCGGCTCGTCTTTGCGAATCGGCTGACTCGAACGGCATTGGGGTGGCTCGCGGTGGCGGTCGCGACCGGCCTGTTCCTTCGTGCCCTGCGAGACTACGTCTGGGTCTTGGCAGGGCTGGCGGCCCTGCTGGTCGTCCTGGCTCGCTTGGCCAAGGTACGGCGAGGCAGGTTGGCCGTGGCTCTGATCGGCTTGGCGCTCTTGGCGGGACTGATCGAGTTGACGCCTCGGTTGGTTCGGACTCCGATCAACTGGGCGAATTTCGGGGCGGGGACCTTTCTGGCCTCCTACTTGAAGGAGCTGCCTCCCGAGGGTACGGTCCTCGATCTTTGGGTATGGACCCGGGCTCATCCGGGGGCCTTCGTCCAGTTCGCCGGCCTCTCGGTCGTCTCGAGCGCCTTGGCGCCCTACGCCTGGATCCTTCCTGGGTCCATCCCTGGAACTCAACCGTTCAATGCCTACACGGTTTCTTACCTGGGCATGTGGTTATGGTACCTGGTGCTTCCCTTTGCCGTGATCGGTACGGCTGTGGGCCTGCGGCGGGCACCCGAAAGGTTCGTTCCCGTTCTCGCTTTGGCCACCCTGCTTTTTCTTCTGTTTGCCCTCACCATTCCTCGCGAGAGCCGGCACCGGGATATGGTCATGCCCCTCCTGCTCATCCTGAGCGCGGAAGGGATCACCAGCGGATGGAAGTGGAGAAGGTGGGGATGGGTCTTTTGGGCCCCGCTTTTCGTGGCGGCGGCAATCAAGATTCAAGCCGTGCCCAGCTTGGTGATCTCGGTCGCCGGTCTTGCCCTCCTGCTCGCGGTGCTGATTCTCCGGGAGGCGCGAGCGCGCACCAAGATCGCTCCGACTTGAGCTCAGCCCAGATTGCGGAGGAGAGTCCGGCCCCGATGCGCATCCTCGCCGTAGGTCCGAAAATACCCTACCCGCCCACAGACGGCGGTCGCATCGGGATCTTTCAGCCCTTGAGGCAGCTTGCGACTCGAGGTCACGCGGTGTCCTACCTCGGGTTTGGGGAGGAGGCCGAGGCTCGAGAATTCCAGCGAGCGGCGCAGCTGAGCTGGGCCCACGCGGTGCCCCACGACACCCGCACCCGAGTCTGGGGCGCGCTCGGGTCGGTCTTTTCTGCGCTGCCCTATACGGCGAGCAAGTATCGATCGCCAGAGATGACGATCGCTTTGGAGGGCGCTCTGCACAAGGCCGAGTACGATCTCGTGCAGCTCGAGGGGACTCACATGGCGCACTACCTCGGGGTGATCCAGGGTGCCGGGGTCCCGGTTGTCCTCCACCTGCACAATATGGAATGGTTGCTGGCCCAGCGCTTTGCTCGGACGGTTCGAGGCCCCCTGCGCTGGTTTGTCACCGTTCAAGCGGCAAGGATGAGAAGGTTCGAAACCGCGGCTTGCACGAAAGCCGATCTGTGTCTGACCTTCACGCCGGAGGACAGCACGCGCGTGAAACAGCTGGCCCCCGGGGCGCGCGTGGCGGTCATGCCGGGCGGGGTGGATGTCCGTGAGTATGCGGGATTCACCGATTGCGAGGATCCCCACACGGTCACCCTGCTTGGGGCTTTCGATTGGCCTCCGAATGTGGACGCCGCTCGCTGGTTTCACCAGAATATTTGGCCCAGAATTGTGAGGTCCGTCCCGGAGGCAAGATGGATCCTCGTCGGGAAAAAGCCGCCCGCCGAGTTTTACCGTTGGCAGAAGAACGAACCTTCGCTGGTGGTCACGGGATATGTGGAGGATGTGCGTCCCTATCTGGCGAAGGCGGCGGTTGTCGTAGTGCCCTTGCGCAGCGGCGGGGGCATGCGACTGAAGATCCCGGAGGCCTTCGCGATGAGAAAGGCCCTGGTCAGCACACGCCTGGGGGCGGAGGGTCTTGGCGCGCTGGCGGGGGTGCATCTTCTCCTGGCGGACGAGGAGGAGGAGTTCGCGGGTGAGGTGGTAAGATTGCTCTCCTCAGCCCCCGATCGTGCCCGGCTGGGTTCTGCGGCGTACCTCTGGGTAGCGTCCCATTTGAGCTGGGGGGATATCCTGGCCCGGGTGGAGGGGGAGTACACCTCCCTGGCCCGGTTGCCCCGACACCCTGTCCCATGAAGAGACCAGGCGCGGGGCCTGTCGGCCCGCTGGAAGTCAGCCTCGCCAGTGAGGTGTCCATCTTGGTGCCCTGCCGGAATGAAGCGAGGACCATCTATCAGGTGCTGGAGGCTATCTACCAGCAAACTTATCCTCGAGAGCGGATCGAAGTGATTGTGGCCGAGGGCCAGTCCGAAGATGGAACCCAGGACCAAATCGATCGGTTCATCCAGGATCGTTCCGACCTGCGGGTGGCCGTCATTGACAATCCGGACCGATCTGCCCCTGCTGGGCTGAACCGCGCGCTTGCCCAGGCGCGCGGAGAATTCATCCTGCGAATGGATGCTCATGCCATTCCGGATGCGGACTATGTGGCCCGTTGCGTGGAAACGTTGCGTGAGACCCGCAGCGATGGCGTGGGGGGGGCCTGGGAGATCCAGCCGGGAGGAGCGGGCGCGGTCGCCGGCGGCATCGCCATTGCTGCGGCTCACCCGTTCGGCGTGGGGGATGCGCGCTATCGCATTGGCGGAAAACCGGGCTGGGTCGACACGGTGCCCTTTGGGGCTTATCGGCGCGAGGTTTTCGATCGCGTGGGCCTGTTCGATGAGAGGGTTGCCGTCAACGAAGACTATGACTTCAACTACCGGCTTCGCGCTGCCGGGGGCAAGATCTATTTCAATCCCGAAATCCGCTCTCGTTACTTCGCCCGGGGCACCCTTCGGGCGCTGAGCCGCCAGTACTACCGCTACGGCTTTCAAAAGGCCACCATGCTTTCCTACCATCCCGGCTCCCTGCGCTGGCGTCAGATGGCCGCTCCCCTGTTCGTCTTGGCCTTGCTTCTCTTTGGACTAGCAGGTCTCCGATCCCAGCGGCTGGCGGAAGTATTTCTCGCGGAAATCGGGGCCTACCTGTTCCTGGCGGTCGGCTCCGCCCTTCATCAGGCCCTGCGGCGCAAGGATGCGACCTTGATCCTCACTCTGCCGCTGGCCTTCGCTACCATGCACCTGTCATGGGGCACGGGATTCTGGCTGGGTCAATTGAGAGCGGCCGCCCGCCAGATGGGCGCCGAAAGGAAGGCTTGAGGTTGCCAAGGTTCGTGGTGACCGGTGGGGCCGGTTTCATCGGATCGCACCTTGTGGCGGCCCTCGTCGGGCGGGGGGACGAGGTGCGGGTCTTCGACAATTTCTCAACCGGGCGGGACGAGAACCTCGGCCCGGTCCGGGATCGGATTGCCTTGTGGCGGGGAGACATCCGGGATCGGAGGGCCCTGCAGGAAGTGATGGTCAATGTCGACTATGTGATCCACGAGGCGGCCTTGGTGTCGGCGACCCGATCGGTCCAGTGCCCTGAAGAGACCCACGAGGTCAACGTCACGGGAGCCCTGAATGTGCTCCTCGAGGCAAGTTCGGCCCGGGTCCGGCGAGTCGTGCTCGCCTCCTCTTCGGCGGTCTATGGAGATGGACCGGTTCCGGCTCGCGAGGACCGCCTCGCGCGGCCGCTCACGCCCTATGCGGCCTCGAAGTTGGCCGCGGAAGCCTACGCCCAGGCCTTTTCCTCCACCCAGGGCTTGGAGGTAGTCTGCCTGAGATACTTCAATGTCTATGGGCCGCGTCAGGACCCTGCCTCAGAATACTCGGGCGTGATCGCCCGATTCGCCCAGGCCCTGTCTGCGCAGGAGCACGGAATCATCTATGGGGACGGATCCCAGACTCGGGATTTCGTATATGTCGATGATGTGGTCAGAGCCAACCTGCTCGCTTGCGAGGTCCCCGGGGTTCGAGGAAGGGTATTCAACATCGGCACGGGACAGGCGATCCGCATTGTCGATCTCTATCGCCGCATGGGGGCCATCTGCGGTGTCTCGCAACCCCCGCGATTCGACTCCCCACGGGCGGGAGACATCCTGCGCTCCCGCTCCAGCCCCGCTCTGGCCAGGAGGCTATTGGGGTTCCAGACCGAGGTGGGACTCGAGGAAGGGCTGGGCCGGACCCTGGCCTGGTATGGCATCCGCCCCAGCAGGAGCCGTCGATGAGGCTTCCGCACCTGGCCGTTCGCAACCGCTACTTCTTCCTGGTTGACCTCCTGCTCATCCTGGCCTCTGCCTTCCTGTCCTTTGGCCTGCGGCTTGAACTGGGCCCAACGTTCCTCGCCTATCTGCCCGTTGCCTTACTGTTTGCGGGGCAAGCGATCCTGCTCAAACCCCTGGTCTTCTGGGCCATGGGGCTGTACCGGCGCTACTGGGCCTACGCCAGCGTCAAGGATATGTTGTTGATCTTCAATACCGTGACGCTGAGCTCGGTCATCCTGGGAGCTTGGATCTACATCAACCTCTGGCTTGGGTGGCAGAGCGTTCCGCGGTCGATTCCCTTTATCGACTGGTTGGTCACCCTCTTTCTTGTGGGAGGGGTCCGGCTCTCGCTGCGGCTGGTGACCGAACTCGAGCAGGGGCGTCGGCGGATGCCCGGGAGTGCCTTGGCGCGCCGGGTGCTCGTGGTTGGGGCGGGAGAGGCCGGGTCTCTCGTGGTGCGGGAGATGCAAAGGAATCCCGATCTTCACCTCATGCCGGTGGGCTTTCTGGATGACGACCCGGCCAAGATTCACCAACGGATTCACGGCGTCGCGGTCCTTGGCCCTCTCCAGGAACTGGCGAGCATTTCGGTCGAAGAGCACGCGGACGAAGTGGTGATTGCCATGCCCTCCGCCTCGGGCGAGGTGTTCCGGCGGGTGACCGATGCCTGTCGGCTGGCCAAGGTTCCATTCCGCACGATGCCCGGCATCTATGAGCTCACCGGCGGCAGGTTCAGTGCCAGCCGTTTGCGGAGCGTGGAGGTGGGCGACCTCCTGCGACGAGAGCCGGCGGGGACGGCCGACCAGGCCGTAGGCCAAGCTCTGGGCGGAAGGCGAGTCCTCGTTACGGGCGCCGGAGGGTCGATTGGACTTGAACTGTGCCGGCAGGTCGCCCACTGGGGGCCTTCCGACCTGATTCTCCTCGGCCATGGCGAAAACAGCGTCTTCGAAGGATTGCTTGATCTGGGCGAGGCTTTCCCCAGCCTGCCTCTCCATCCAATCATCGCGGATATCCGGGATTTGGCTCGCATCCGGGCCATTTTTCAGGAGCACCGGCCCCAGGTCATTTTTCATGCGGCGGCGCACAAACATGTTCCCCTAATGGAAGCCAACCCGGAAGACGCGCTCTCCAATAATGTCCTTGGAACCCGCAACCTCGCAGAGGCTGCGCTGGAGGCCGAGGTCGAACGCTTGGTTCTGATCTCCAGCGACAAGGCGATCCGCCCCACCAGTATTATGGGAGCCACCAAACGCCTGGCCGAGATGATCGTCCGAGACGCCGCTCGTCGTAGTGGTCGTCCTTATGTCTCCGTGCGGTTCGGGAATGTCCTCGGGAGCCGGGGCTCAGTGGTGCCCATCTTCCGGCGTCAGATCAATCGCGGGGGTCCCATCACGATCACCCATCCTGACATGAAGCGATACTTCATGACCATCCCGGAGGCAGTTCATCTGGTTCTTCAGGCGGCCAGCCTGGGGGAGGGCGGAGAGGTTTTCATCCTCAAGATGGGCGAGCCCGTTCGCATCGTCAGCCTGGCCGAAGACTTGATTCGCCTGTCGGGACTGGAACCCGGCAAAGATGTCCAGATTGTCTTCACCGGGATCCGCCCGGGCGAAAAGCTTGGGGAACAACTTTGGGAGGACGACACGATCCTTGAGCCCACCTCCCACCCGGATATCCTCCGGCTGGAAGACAATCACACCCTGTCCGGGGTGGAGATGCAGGATCGGTTGCGGGAGCTGGCGGATCTTGTCCAGCGGGGGCAGACCGGCGAGATGATCGAACTGCTCAACCAGACCGTTGGAGGCACTCTCGGCCAGCTGCCTCCTCCCGAATGGACCTCCCTCTAGTCGACCGGTTCTGTTTGCCTCCAACGCTGCCCGCGAGCCCCTCGCGACCTCCTTCCCGCTGGCATGCCTAAGAAGGCCCGTTCTGCTCTCTTGACAGCTCTCGCCGCCCTGGTCCTCCTCGTCCAGGCAGGAGCCACCCTGCAAGGTGGGTCGCCTGCCACCCTGCCCTGCTCAGGCACGCGCTCGGGCGCCGTCCTGGCGGCGGCATGGTTCCCGGCCGACGGTCAGCTTCAGTGGCAAGCTGGAAAAGAGGCCTTGGGACGAGGAGAATGGGGTCAGGCGATTTGTTACCTGAAGAGGGCCAAGGCTCTCCTCGGGCCAAGTGCCTCCCTCGGGCTCGAGCTGGGAGACGCTCTGAAGGGAAGTGGTGACCTGCCCGGGGCGATGCAGAACTGGGTGGCCGCCTTGGCTCTGGATCCACGATCCGATCCGGCCTTGCAGAGGTTGCGCGAGGCGTGTGAGAGCTCCGGGCAGTGGCAACGCCTGGAAGAGATTCTCCAAGCCTGGATGGCCCTTCATCCGCAGGACCTATCGGCCGAATACCGGTTGGCGGAAGTCACGGCCGCTCTTGACCCACAGCAGGCCCAGCAGTTCCTGGGGGGACTCGAGCAGGGCGGAAAAATGCCCAGCCAAGATCTTGCCCAGCTCCTCACCACGATCCAGGAGGCCGAGACGCAGGGTGGGTCTGTGTACGCGTATGCGCGAGTGGGAGAATTGCTAGTCCAAAGGGAAGACTGGGCGCTGGCCCAGACCGCCCTCCAGGAAGCGGTAAAGCAAAATCCAGCGTACGGGCAAGCCTTCGCCTACCTGGGATACGCGCTCGAGCAATCGGGCCAGCCCGCGCAATGGGCCTACCAGCGCGGGATATCGCTTTCCCCGCAGGACGGAACGGCTCATCTTCTGTATGGATCGTATCTGGCGCGCCAGGGAGAGAGCGCTCAAGCTCGCGAGGAGCTTCAGCGGTCCTGGGATCTGGGTCCGAAAGATGCCTTGATTGCCAGCCAGCTGGGTGCGCTGGAGTATTCGGCGGGAAACTTGACAGCGGCTCAGCAGTGGTATGCCGAGGGAGTGCAACTCTTTCCGAATGAGGAGCAGGCCTGGATCGCCCAGGCGGAGTTCTACCTGGGCCACGATCTGCAGGTGATGGAAACGGGGATCCCTGCCGCCCGGCAGGCCGCGATCCTCGCTCCGGACGATCCTCAAGGCATCGATTTGCTGGGGTTCGGCTGGTTCCTGATGGGAGATCTGCCGACAGCCGAACGGCTCTTCTGGAAGGCCCTGGACCAAGACCCCACCTACGTCCCAGCGCTTTTCCATCTGGGCATGGTGGCCGAGAGCCGCGGCGACCTCCACTCGGCGGTGGGTTTCTACCAAAAGGTGGCCGCCCTCGACCCCCAGGGGCCAATGGCACAGCCCGCCAGGGATCGGATCGAGCGGATCGGGATCCCCCGTTGACTCGAGGCCGGCGCGGGTGTTACACTGGTCTGCGTGGCAAGCCTTGGGCGGCTCCGTTCCGCAGGGCGGGTTTGGGAACGGCCGGGGGGAGCCCGTCCTAAGCGAACTTGATTCTAGTTGAATTGCACAGTGGCGTCTTTTCCCCAGATTCGAAATCGCTTACTGGGACACGGGTCTTCGAGAATATAGTCCCCTCCGCACTGGGGAGCCTCGCACGATCACTTCGCATCCGACGGTCCTGCTCCCTCTTGGGTCGAACACGGCGGGCGTGGAAGCTGTCTGCGCGGAAAAGTCCAGCCCCAGAGGAACCGGCGTGGGTGGGCTTCGGACCGGGTGACTGAGACGCCGGCATTCCTGAATTGAAGGCTAACAAAACCATCTATGAACGCAGAACTACGTATCCTTCCGCTGGGCGGCCTGGGCGAGGTCGGGAAGAACATGATGGTGATCGAGACCCCGAGCGATGCCCTCATCATTGACGCCGGGTTGATGTTTCCCGAGAACGACATGCTCGGGATTGACTACATCATCCCGGATTTTCGCTCGATCCTGGACCGCAAGGGCAAGGTGCGCGGCATTATTGTGACCCATGGCCATGAGGACCACACCGGTGCCATTGCCCATGTGGCCGAAGAATTCGGGACCCGTATCTATGCGACTCCTTTGACCCGCGGCCTGCTCGAAGTGAAGCTCAGCCGGGCGGGTCTGCTGGGTCGCACAAGTCTCCAAACGGTCCGGGCCGGAGAACGCGTGACCATCGGTCCCTTTGGGGTGGAGTTCTTCCATGTGTGTCACAGCATCCCCGACGGGGTCGGGCTGGGAATCACGACGCCCGCTGGCCTGATTGTTCACTCGGGGGATTTCAAGTTTGACCACACCCCGGTGGATGGCAAGCCCACGGACTATGCCAAGTTGGCGGAATTCTCCGGGCGTGGTGTGCTGGCCCTGCTCTCGGACAGCACCAATGCCGACCACGCGGGTTGGACCCCTTCGGAGGCGGTGATCGATCCCGCCTTTGACGAGGTGTTTCGCAATGCCTCGGGACGCATTCTGATCGGAACTTTCGCCTCGCTCATTTCGCGCATCCAGCAGGTTGCCAACGCGGCCGTCCGGCATCACCGCCGCATGGCCATTGTGGGCGCGAGCATGGTCGAAAACGTGCGCATGGCCCAGAAGTTGGGCTATCTGGAAATCCCCGATGGGCTGATGGTCTCCCTCGAAGAGGCGTTGCGTCTGCCTCGCTCCCAGGTGGTGTTGATGACCACGGGCACCCAAGGAGAGCCCTCCTCGATCCTGGGGCGTCTGGCGAACGGCCGCAATCGCCAGTTTGACATCGAGACGCATGACACGGTGGTCTTCTCCTCCCACCCAATTCCTGGCAATGAGGAGATGGTGCAGCGCACCATCAACCGCCTCTTTCAACGGGGCGCGAATGTGATCTACGACCCGATTGCGCCCGTTCACGTCTCCGGTCATGCGAGTGCGGAAGAGATGAAGCTTCTGATCCACCTGGTCCGTCCGAAGCACTTCATTCCGATTCACGGCGAACTCCGCCATCTGAAGCAGCACGCCGCCATTGCGCGCGAGATGGGCATCGGCTCAGAGAACATCGCCGTGCTCGAAAATGGATACCAGGTGGAGTTCTATGACGAGCGCATGACGGTCGGGGACCGGGTGCCGGGCGGCTATGTCTTTGTGGACGGCAGTCGCGTTGGAGATGTCGGCCCCAGCCTGCTGCGCGAACGGGAGGCCCTGGGTCGGGACGGGTTTGTGGTCGTGCATCTGCACGTCCGCGCTGAGAACGGCGCCTTGGTCGAGAAGCCGGAGATCCTGTCGCGGGGGTTCGTCTTTTTGCCGGAGGCAACCGAGCTCCTGGAGGGGGCCGAACAGCGCATTCGGGAGGTCGTGGCCAAGAACGGAAGTGGGGCCCTCGAGAACCGGGTGGAAAGCACGCTCTCGGAGTTCTTCTATATGGAGACGAAGCGCCGTCCGATGGTTTTTGTTTCGGTCAGCCCGGTCTGAGGCGACCCCTGGCTAGGCGAGTTCTTCGCCGTCGCCCCCGCGTCTACTCCCCTAAGGAGAGGGGGTGAGCACAGGGGGCGTCGCAGTCGGCGGATTTCTACAGACCGCTTCGCCATCCTCAAGGATGGCCTCTACCGTCGGGTCGTCCCACGGAGAGGCTCGGATCTGGGTGAAGATCTTTTCGGCCTCACTGCATTGACTGTAGTAGGCCAAGGCCTCCCCGTAGGTGTAGTAGTAGCTGATCGTCGTCGGGGATAGAGGCACGCCCGCGATGCTCAGATTCTTTCCCGTAAGGCGAGTGCCCTCTGCGTTCTCGGCCGCGCTGCAGCCGAGCACCGCGCACTTGAGAACGGGGATCGATCCCTCGAAGTTTCGGGCGTGATAGTAGATCAACCCCAGCCTTCCATAGATATCGGCATTGCTCGGGTCCAGCTTGAGCGCCGTCTGGGCGTTCAGCTCCGCGGCGAAGAATTCTCCCTCATTCGCGTAAGTGCCCGCAATGGATAGGTAGGGCAGCGGATTGAGGGGGTTGAGACGGGCGGCCGTCGCATAGGCATCCAGGGCCCTGCCGATGTCAACCGCTTCGTCCTCAGGGGTCAAATGCGGGCGGAACCGATAGTTGACGCCGAGGCTGATATACAAAAAGGGCAGGTTCGGATTGATCTGGATCGCTTGGAGATACTCCTGGATCGCCCCGTTGTAGTCCCCGCTGGTCTCCAGGACTTTGGCGTAGGCCCGGTGGACGTCCATCGAGCCCGGCTCCAGACTGACGGCCTCGGCTCCAATGCCCAAGGCCTGCGACCAGTTCAACTGGTCCGCCAGGACCTCCGCCTGAAAGGCCAAAGCCAGAGGATTCTGTGGCTGAAGCTGGATGGCATGCACGGCCGCCTCGTTGGCTTGGGCCAATAGGGTCTGAGCCTGGTCGGCCGAGACCAGGGTTGGATCGGCGCTCCAATCCAGGACGAGGGCCTGGATCGCGTATTCCTGGCTGACATCCGGGGCCAGTTGGATGGCGCGGCTGATCGAGGTCAGGGCGTCGCGCAGCCGCGCGGTGCGGTCTGCGTCGGTGATGAGAAGATCGCTGGAATACGTTTGAATGCGGGCCAGCTCGGTCAGCAACGCCGCGTTCTTCGGATCCAGCTGCGCCGCCTGCTTGTAGGCGGAGATGGCATCATCCAGCTGTCCTGCGTCGAAGAAGACTTGCCCCTGCTCCAGGTAGGAGGCCGCCGAGAGGGTCGGCGTAGGGGTGGGGGCGAGGAGCGGCTGGATTTTCCCTATTTGAAAGAAGTGGTACACGACCGCCGCGATCACGATCAAGGCCGTGTAGGTCGCCATCCGGCCGATCCGCAGACCCGGCTTTTCCTGTCCCGGCTTGAACTGATTCCCGTGCAGATTCATTTGGGGCTGGAGGTCGGGGTAGGGGTAGGTTGGATCACGTTGCAGATCACCAGGCCCTGGGTGGCGTTGGTCACGGCCAGCGAATCGTCCGGAATCCCGGCCAGGACCAGACGGAAGATGGGAATGGCCTCTGGGCAGCGATCCAGTTTTGCCAGGGCGAGGCCGTAGGTCCAGTAGTACTCCCCGATCGTTCCGCTATCCAGAGCCAGGCCTTGGACCTGCTGGCCATCCGAGGTTTGTCCGCCGGCAATTGCGAGGTTCAGCTCAGGAATGGCCTTCTGCAAATCTCCGCTGTGGTAGTACATCACCCCCAGGAGTCCATGCACGCGGGGATCCTGGGGGCTGTATTGGACCGCCTGCTCGGCATATTGGGCCGCCTTACCGAACTGGCCGGCGCCGGCGTAGGTGCGTGCAATGCGGGCGTAGGGCTCGGCATCGGATGGATCCAGGGCCGTGGCGTGGAGGTAGCTGTCCACAGCATCGGTCACATCGCCCAGCGCGGCATAGTTGTTCCCCAGGGAAATATAGAGGGTGGCCAGATTCGGCTGGATCGCCACGGCGGCCTTGTACTCTTGGATGGCCTGGGTGTAGTTGGCCGTGAACTCGAATACATAGCCCATGGCCCGGTGAGATTCCATAAGATTGGGGGCGAGACTCAGCGCCTGCCGGGCTTCGTTCGAGGCATCCTGCCACTCGCCCTCATCCGCAAGAATCTCAGCCAGGTAGGCATGGGCATAGGCGAGACTGGGATTACGCTGGAGAGCGTCGCGGACTGCCTTCTCCGCGTCCGTGGTCCGATTGGGGAGAAAGTCCAGGACCCATCCGTAGACGGCCCAGGCCATCGCGTACTGCGGGTTCAGGAGGAGCGCGTTCTGGGCACTTTCCAGGGCATCGGAGTAATGGCGGTCAAAGACCAGGACACGCGCCAGGGAAAGATGCAGATCCGCGTTGGAGGGGTCCGCTTGGATGGCTTGGCGGTAAGCCTGCTCGGCGGCATTGAGTTTGCCGGATAGGAATAGGTCAGCGGCTTCCTTGGCGAAGGAAGCTGCGCTGGTCGTCGGCGTGTCTGTTGGCAGAAACGGAGGCGGGATCGTGGGGACGATAAAGTGCTGAAAGTACAGTCCTGCTCCGATCAGTAGCACCAGCAACGCAATGAGCCACAGATTGACCGGCCGACGGCGCTTCTTGGTCATGCGCCATCTATTGCTGCCCAGATACATAGCAACTCTCGAGTGGATGGTAACGCCCGCGGCAGGAGACGTCAAGTGGCGAGAAGGAAGGCGGGGTTGATTGCAGTATAATGACCCCCTATGCCTGACGAACCCACTAACCCTGCGAGTCCACTGGCCGCGGACGGGTCGGTGCCCGCCTCCCATCTTAGGGGCCGGATCCTGACCGGGGCCATTGCGGTGCTGGTGATCGCGCTGGTTGCGGCGGCGGGTGGCGGATACTTCGCCGGCTCCCGCGCAAAGGTGCAGGCCCAGCAGTCGGCGGTCGAGGCACAAGCCCGTGAGCAATTCGACTTGGCCCTGGAGGACATGCGGGCCGGGCGGTATGCCTTTGCCCAGCAGCGGCTGCAGTACGTACTCAGCCTCGATCCGAAATTCCCTGCGGCCGATGCCATGCTCGCGCAAGCCCTCAAGGGCCTGAACGCCACGCCCACTGTCACGCCCAGCGCGACCCCCATCCCGACCCCCACCCTGGACTTGCCTCGCGCTCAGCAACTCATGAGCCAGGCCCAGCAGCAATTCCAAAACAAGGACTGGGCGGGGATGGTTGAGACCCTGCTCAGCTTGCGAGCCGCTATCCCGGATTACCAACCCACCCGAGTGAGTGGGCTGATGTATGTCGCTCTGAGCGGAGAGGGTGCGGCCCTGATCGACAAGGGCCAATTGGAGCAGGGAATCTACGATCTTGACCTGGCTGAGCGTTACGGCCCTCTGGACTACAAGACCAGCCAGCGGCGAGATTGGGCGGAGCTCCTGATCAAAGTGTATCAGGCCGCCAACTTGTACTTTCAGCAGGACTGGCAGCAATCCGTCAGCTATTTCGCGCAAGCCTACAGCATGGCCCCCAACTATGGGGACACGATCCAGAAGTACCCACAGGCTCTGCAAAAGTACGGGGATCAGCTGATGGGCAAAGGAAAGCCTTGCGATGCTGCCCCGGAATATCAAGCCGCAGTGAACATCCAGCCAAGCAACTCAACTTATCAGAAGGACCTCGATGCGGCCAATTCTGGCTGCACGGCTCAACACGCACCCCCGCCGACTTCTGCCGCGCCGACCTCCGAGCCAACCCCCTAGTCCCAGACCTTGGTCCGAAATCACTCGGAAGGGAGCGCCTGACCTTTTGCCTCAGGTGCTCCTGGCATTTGGGGCAGCCGCTTGACAACAGCTGTCCGGCGCGCTATCGGCCGGGAGGAGACCAGAGACGAAGGCTCATCCGCGGCCTACCGGGCAGGCAAGGGATCCACGGCCCGGATGAGCGCGATCAAGGCTCGGCAAACCTGGGCCCGTGCGAGCGAACCGCTCTTCCGGGATTGGCGACGCTGCCCCTCTGTGATCTTTAGGGTAAAATCCTGGTCCCATCCGATTTGCCCCGCCCGCAGGACTAGGGTACCGGTTTGTTTGAAGTCGTTTTCTTGGGCACCTCCGCCTCCGCCCCTTCGATCCAGCGCGGACTGCCTGCTCAAATGGTCCTCTTTCGCGATCACCGTTTCTTGATTGATTGCGGGGAGGGAACGCAACGTCAGATCCTGCAGTCGGGGCTGGGATTCAAGCGCCTGGACAAGATCCTAATTACCCACGCCCATCTGGACCACATCCTCGGGCTGGCTGGGCTTCTCTCGACCTTTTCACGTTGGGAGACCCTGGACCGGCTGGAGATCTGGGCCGGGGGTCCGGCCCTCAGCCGAATACGAGACCTCCTCTTCGGAGTCGTCCTGCGCGGCGCGCGTCCTCCCTTGGAGGTCGTCCTGCGGGAGATCAGCGAGGGGGGCCTCATGGAGGACGACTATTTCGCCCTCTCCGCCTTTCCGGTGGTCCACCGGGGGGGAGGGACCTTTGGATTCGTCTTCGAGGAGAAACCGCGCCGACCCTTTCTGGTCGAGCGGGCCGAGGCCCTGGGGATTCCGGCCGGCCCGATTCGCCGTCAACTCGTCGAGGAAAAGGCGATCCGCCTGGAGGGCGGACGCTGGATCGAGCCGGATGAGGTCTTGGGACCCCTCACCCCGGGAGCCAAACTGGTGCACGTCGGGGATTGTGGAAGCACTCGGGAATTGGTGGCGGTCTGCCAGAATGCTGACGGTCTTGTCATCGAGGCCACCTACCTGGACGTGGAGGCCGAACTGGCGGCTCAGTTCGCGCACCTGACCGCCCGCCAAGCGGCTTGCCTGGCCAAGGAAGCGAACGTTCGACAACTCTTCCTCACCCACATTTCGCGAAGGTATCGTGAGCGGGAGATCCTGGCCGAAGCGCAGGAGATCTTTCCCAGCACGGTGGTCGCCCGCGACTTCGATCACCACCAGATCGCCAGGCGAAAAGCGCCCTGACCGCCCCGCCCAAGGGACCATGAGGCCCGGACCCCGGGGCCGTTGAGGGCGCCCGCTGCGAAAGGACTCTCTGGCCGGCTTGGTCTTTGGCCGACGAGAAACGGGCTGTTCCGCGAAGGAATTGCCGAGCGAAAGGGGGTTTTTGGGCCAGAATCCTGGAGAACTGCCTTGGCACCCTGAATGAGGTACAATCGCTGCGGTGGGGAGTATAGCTCCTGGAGGGTCCGTATGCCGGTTTATGAGTATGTATGTGAAGACTGTGGCCGAGAGTTTGATGCGCTGCGCGCCATGCAGCAGGCGGATGCGCCCTTGAGATGCGAGGCCTGCGGCGGCGAGCACAACCAGAGGAAGCTGTCGCTATTCTTTGCCCAGAGTTCGGGCCGGAGCGTGCCGGGCACCAGCGCGGGCAGCTGTGCCGGCTGCGCCGGTGGTAGTTGCAGCACCTGCTCGAACTAGGAGCAAGGTCACAGGGGATGGCTTCGCACGGGCTCGGGCGACCCCTTCCCGGGGAACGCCGGTGGCGCGGCCCCAAAACGGGCAGTCCTGCCCGTTTTTCTATTCTTCTCTTGGCAAAGCCCTTGACATCAGCGGGTCGCTGGGTGTAGCATGTCAAGACACCCCCTCCCCCCCGGGGGGGGCATGCCGGGAGGCCCGCATGCAGGACCCTGAAGAGACCCTCAAGCGATTGAAGAATGCGGCCGGCCATCTGGAGGGAGTCATCAAGATGGTCGAGCGCGACGCGTACTGCGTGGATGTCATCCGCCAGATCCAGGCGGTGCAGGCCTCGCTCAACAAGGTGAGCACGCACATCCTCGACAACCACCTGCATTCTTGCGTGACCACGGCGATACGCGGGGACAGCCCGGACGAGAGGGAGCGAGTTCTGCGCGAGATCGCCGAGGTGTTTGAGATGTCCTCCAGGGTTTGATGAAGAGCGCGGAAAGGAAGGGGAAAAGGAGATGACCAGCGTGAGCTATACGGTGCCGAACATCTCGTGCCTGCACTGCATCCACACCATCCAGAGCGAAGTCGGGCGGTTGTCCGGGGTGCGCCAAGTGGAGGCCGACCTGGCCACAAAGAAGGTCAGTGTGGCCTTCGATGCGCCGGCGACAGAGGAGCAGATTCTTTCCCTACTGAAGGAGATCAATTACGCCCCGGCCGGGACCTAGGCCAACGTAGCAGGAAGGTGTTGCTTGCAGACAGAGCAAATCACTCTCCCCATCCTGGGGATGACCTGCGCCAACTGCGTCGCCACGATCGAACGCAACGTGAAGCGTCTTCCGGGGGTTGCCTCCGCCTCGGTCAATCTGGCATCGGAGCGGGCCGTTGTGGAATATGACCCCGACCTGCTGGATCAGGAGGCGATCATCGCGAAGATCCGCTCGGCCGGATACGATGTGGCCACGGGTCAGGCCAATCTGCCCCTGCGTCGGATCGGTGATGACAGTGACGCGCGCCGCATCGAAAAGCGACTGCGGGCTCGCCGGGGGGTCCTGGAGGCGAAGGTCTCCTGGGCGACCGAGCAGGCCGTGGTCCGCTACTTGCCGACCGAAGTCAGCCAGGCGGACCTGCGACGAGACATCGCCTCTGCGGGCTTTGAGATCCTCGAAACGGAGGGTCCTCTGGAGGACGCGGAGGCGGCGGCCCGCCAGCGGGAGATTGCCCACCAACGCCACCGCCTGGTGGTGGGGTTGATCTTTACCCTGCCTCTTCTTGCGCTTGCCATGGGAAGAGATTTTGGCTTGATTCCTGCGGCCTGGGGCCGGTTGGCCTCTTTCAACTGGATCCTCTTCGCCCTGGCCACGCCCGTCCAGTTCTACGTAGGCTGGCAGTATTACCTGGGGGGCTACAAAGCGCTGCGCAATGGGTCGGCCAACATGGACGTCCTCATCGCGATGGGCTCCTCCGTGGCGTACTTCTATTCCCTGCCGGTGTTGTTGGGATGGCTGCGGGGCCCGGTGTACTTTGATACCGCGGCGGTGATTGTCACCCTCATCGTGCTGGGCAAGTACCTTGAAGCGCGCGCCAAGGGGCGCACCTCGGATGCCCTGCGCAAGCTGATGGGCTTGCAGACCCCTACCGCGCGCGTCGTTCGGGAAGGAAAGGAGTTGGATCTTGCCGTCGACCAAGTTTGTGTCGGGGACAAGGTCCTGGTTCGGCCGGGAGAGAGGATTCCCGTGGATGGGGTGGTCGTCGAGGGACGATCCGCGGTCGACGAGTCGATGATCAGCGGTGAGCCGATGCCCGTCTCGAAAGGACCAGGCGATCCGGTGATTGGGGCTACCCTCAACCGACAGGGCTCCTTCCTCTTTGAGGCGACCAAAGTCGGAAGGGACACGGCGCTGGCTCAGATCATCCGCCTGGTGGAGGAAGCCCAGGGCAGCAAGGCTCCGGTCCAGCGCATGGCGGACCGGATCTCGGCTGTGTTTGTCCCGGTCGTGATCGGCCTCGCCGCTATCACTTTTCTAGGCTGGTTCTTCTGGGGCCCGGCCCCCAGCGGGGATGCGACCCGCCTCACGCAAGCACTCCTTCCAACCGTCGCGGTCTTGGTGATCGCCTGTCCCTGTGCGCTCGGGCTGGCGACCCCCACGGCGGTGATGGTGGGCACGGGTAAGGGTGCTCAGATGGGGATCCTCATCCGGGACGCGGAATCCCTGGAGAATGCCGGTCGAGTCACGATCGTGGCGCTGGACAAGACCGGTACCGTCACGCGGGGCCTGCCGACCGTAACCGATGTCTATCCATACGCCTGGGAACAGGGTGAAGAAGAATTCCTGCGCTTGGCGGCCTCCGCGGAGAGAAACTCGGAACACCCTTTGGGCGAGGCGATCGTAGCTGCCGCTGGTTCGCGAGGGGTGCCCCTGGCGCAACCCGAGGCCTTCCAGGCGGAGATGGGCAAAGGCGTTCAGGCGACGGTGGAGGGGCACGACATTCGGATCGGCAGCCAGCGCTACCTGGAGGCGGTAGGTGCCAGTCCCGATGGTCTCCTGGCTGAAGTCGAACGACTTGAAGCTGAAGCCAAGACCGTGATGATGGTCTCCATTGATCGGCGCGTGGCGGGTCTGGTCGCCGTGGCCGACAGCCTCAAAGAGGGCTCGGCGCAGGCGATTGCTGAGCTGCGCAAGATGGGCCTGGGCGTGGTGCTCCTGACCGGGGACAATCGCCAATCGGCCGAGGCGATCGGACTCCAGGTGGGAGTGAGCCAGGTGCTCTCTGGCGTCTTGCCCGCCGACAAGGCGGCCGAAATCAAGCGGTTGCAGGCCCGCGGAGAACGGGTGGCCATGGTGGGCGACGGGATCAATGACGCTCCGGCGCTTGCCCAAGCGGATGTCGGCATCGCGATCGGCACAGGGACTGACATCGCCATGGCGGCAGCGCCCTTGACTCTCATTGGGGGCGATCTGAGGGGGGTAGCGCGCGCCATTTCTCTCTCGCGCGGCACGCTGCGGACCATCCGCCAGAATCTCTTCTGGGCCTTCTTCTATAATCTCCTGCTCATCCCGGCGGCCGCGGCGGGTCTTCTGAACCCGATGGTTGCGGCGGGCGCCATGGCCTTTAGCTCCGTATTCGTTGTTACCAACAGCTTGCGCCTACGCGGCTTTCGCCCCGGCTGAAGATCCAGATCTTGACCTCCTTTTCCCGAGTTGTGGTTGAAGCCGGAGCGCAGCGGGCGGCAAGCTCCGGCTTTTCATTGGGGAGGAGCAGCCGAGAGGGAGATGGATGGCACGCGGGCCGGTGGGCGGCTTGGGCCCGGGCCTCAAGGACAGGGGGCCCCACGGCCTGCGTGGAGCCGGCAGACTCAAGGGGCGGCGGGTCCATGGCCCTTCAAGGGAGGCGAGGGTGAAGGCACCCCAACCCTGCGGTCGAGCGGAATCGAATTCGCCCCGGCCCTGGAGGAAGTGGATTGCGATAGGAATCCAATCCTGGGGATTCGCTGCGGGCCATGCGAGGTCTCTTGGGCTTGCTTTTGACTGGCGAATCAAGTAGACTTCGCCTGAGCCTCATATGAGGGGGCCCGAAATGTCATCGGGACGGGAAAAAGCCCTGGAAGTTGCAATCAATCAAATTCGCAAGCAGTTTGGCGAGGGGGCGGTCATGCGCCTGGGCGAGGCAGCCCATTTGCCAGTTGAGGTCATCCCCACGGGATCGCTGGCCCTCGACTTGGCCTTGGGGGTTGGGGGCATTCCCCGCGGTCGCGTGACAGAGATCTTCGGGCCGGAGGCCTCCGGCAAGACCACTCTCTGTCAGCACATTGTTGCCGAAGCGCAGAAGCGCGGAGGCAATTGTGCCTACATTGACATGGAGCACGCTCTCGACCCGACTTATGCAGGTCGGTGTGGCGTGAATACCGATGATCTTTACATCGCCCAGCCCGACACGGGTGAGCAGGCGCTCGAAATCGGCGAGACCTTGGTTCGCTCGGGTGCCGTGGACGTGGTGGTGGTCGATTCGGTGGCCGCGCTCGTGCCGCGGGCAGAGATTGAAGGGGATATGGGCGACGCCACCATGGGCATGCAGGCACGCCTCATGAGCCAAGCGCTGCGCAAGCTGTCGGGGGCGATCAAACAGTCCAACGCGTGCATGATCTTCACCAATCAATTGCGCCAGAAGATTGGGGTGATGTTCGGCAATCCGGAGACCACCACGGGGGGCATGGCCCTCAAGTTCTACGCCTCCCTGCGCTTGGATGTCCGCAGAATTCAGTCGATCAAGGCCGGTGCGGAGGTCGTGGGCAGCCGCACGCGCGTGAGGGTGGTCAAGAACAAAGTCGCGCCTCCCTTCCGGGAGGCGGAATTCGACATCATGTACAACGAGGGGATCTCCAGGGAGGGAGATCTGATCGACATTGGGACCCAGATGGGATTGATTGCCAAGCGAGGCGCCTTCTTTTCATTCGGAGAGACTCGCATCGGGCAAGGCCGGGAGAACGCCAAGCAGTATTTGAAGGAACATCCGGATTTGGCCGCCCAAATTGAGCAGGCCATTCGGGAACAGATTCTCTCGAACCGGGAGGCGATGAAGTTCGGGGCCTCCTCCGACGAGGAAGGAAAGGTAGAAGAAGAGGCAACCTAAGCGCGCGGACGGTATGGCGGATGGAGGCGGCGCGAGAGACGGCTTGCACAGAACCCCTGGGACGGATTGGTCCGCCCCTCTCAGATTTGAGAATCGGTGGAACCATTCGGAAAGGGAAAGGGCAAGTTCTGACGCTCGGACATGATTCTCGCGAGGATTGCTCCGGATGGTTTCCGATGCGCCGGGTCTCGGCAGGTTGAGGTCGCCTGAGACCGGCGTGCTAGCCTGAGAAGACGGCGCCGATCGCGAGCGATCGGCGGTGATTGGTTCTTGATGCAGCCGCATCCCGCTGACGGGTTGGCGGCTGCTTGCATTTCGATACGGTGATGGCAACTCAGATCCGAGGACTTCGGCTCAGAACAGGTTCCAAGCAGGTCGAGGTCGAGCTGAGCGATGGCCGCTCTCTGACCCTGACCCCGCTGGTGGCCGCGGAGCTGCACCGGGGCGAGACGCTCGGTGCGGAAGACATCGAACACCTCCGGTCGCGGGATCGGGAGGAAAGGCTGCTGGGACGATGTCTGGCACTGATCGCCAGGAGGCCGCGCTCCCGGCAGGAAATGGCGCAGTACCTGCGCCGTCGCCGGGTTGATTCTGGCCTGGCGGATCGAGTCCTGAGCCGACTGGACGAGCGAGGCCTGGTGGACGACGCAGAGTTCGCGCGCGCCTGGGTGGAGAACCGCTTGGCGCTTCATCCCCGATCGGAGCGGGCCCTGAGTCAAGAGTTGCGCCTGAAGGGGATCGCCCCCGAGCTGGCCGCCGAGGCGCTTGCGGGTGTCGATGAGGAAGAGGCCGCTTTGCGGCTGGCTCGCAGCAAGGCGGCGCGTTGGCGGGATTGCGAGAAACTCGAGTTTGAAAGACGGCTCGGCAGTTTCCTGGGGCGGCGCGGCTTTTCTTATGAGATTATCCATTCCGTGCTGGACGGACTGTATCTGGAACTACGGTCAGAGGATCCCGGGCCCGGGGAAAAGACCGCCTGACGGGTGTTTGCAGCGGCAGGTGGAAGCAGGGGCCCACTCAACTGAGAAAGCGAGGCAAGACCATGATACCGACCCTGATTGGGGGAGTTCTGGCGGTCCTGGGGGTCGCCCTTGGCTTAGGGCTGGGTTATGCATACCGCCAGCATCTCTTGGATGTGGCGTCGCAGGAACGGCGGACCCAGCTCCAAAAGGAGTTGGATGACGCGCATGCGCGGGCCCAGCAAGTTGAGTTGCAGGCGCGGGATTCCGCCATCCGTATGCGCGACGAGGCGGAGGCGGAAATTGGGCGGCGGCGGACAGACTTGGGCCGCGAAGAGGAACGGCTGCAGCGGCGGCGGGCTGAGGTGGAGAACAAGTTGGAGCGCACCGAACAACGGGAGCAGGCGCTCAACAAGCGACAGAGCGCACTGGATAAACGCACGAACGAACTGGACAAGATGCACGCCGACCGGCTGGCGGAGTTGCAGCGCGTTGCGAACATGAGCGTGGAGGAGGCCAAGGCCCTGTTGGTTGCGGAGGTTGAGCAGGATGCGCGAGCCGACATGGCGCGAACCATCCGTCAAGTCGAGGAGGAAGCCCGCGCCGAGGGCGAGCACCGGGCGCGCGAAATCATTTCGGATGCTGTCCAGCGCGTCGCTTCTGAGCATGTGGCCGAGGTCGCCGTTTCGGTCGTGCCCTTGCCCAGTGAGGAGATGAAGGGACGCATCATCGGTCGCAACGGTCGCAACATCCGCGCCTTTGAGCAGGCGGCAGGCGTCGACGTGATCGTGGATGACACACCCGAGGCTGTCACCATCTCCTCCTTCGACCCGGTCCGGCGGGAGGTCGCGCGCCGCGGATTGGCCAAGCTCATCCTGGACGGGAGAATCCACCCGGCCCATATTGAAAAGGTGCTGGAGGATTCGCGCACGGAGGTCGAGCAAGTGATTCTGGAGGAAGGCGAGCGTGCCGGTTTTGAGGCTGGCGTTCCGGGGCTGCATCCGGAGATCCTCAAGAAACTGGGAACCCTGAAGTTCCGCACCTCGTATGGCCAGAACCAGCACCAGCATGCGATCGAAACAGCGCTCATTGCGGGGATCATTGCCGCCGAGCTGGGGGCCGACGTGGCCCTGGCCAAGGCCGGCGGGCTACTGCATGACTTGGGCAAAGCGATGGACCATGACGTGGAGGGAACCCACGCCATGATCGGGGCCGAGTTTGCGCATCGCTACGGAGTCAACCCCCGCGTGGCCAACATCATCGCCTCCCATCACCACGAGGTGGATCAGGAATGCGTCGAGGCGGTGATTGTTGAGGCGGCGGATGCCATCTCGGGAGCCCGGCCGGGTGCCCGGCGCGAGAACCTGGAGCAATACGTCAAGCGGATCCGCACTTTGGAGGAAATGGCCACCTCTTTCCCAGGCGTGGTTGAGGCGTACGCCCTGCAAGCGGGCCGTGAAGTTCGGATTATCGTCAAGCCGGAGGAACTGGATGATCTCGCCGCGGTGCGCCTGGCCCGCGACATCGCCCGCAAAATTGAGGAGGGCCTGCAGTACCCTGGCCAGATCAAGGTGACCGTGATCCGGGAAACCCGCGCCGTGGACTACGCCAAGTAGCCAATTCGCGCGGGCGCAGGGTGAATGGCCTAGGGCAGCGCCGGCTGTCCGTAGAGGAACCAGAAGTCTGGCCGAGGGAAGGCTGACTTCAGGCGGGAATCCCAGAGGAATTCGCCCTCGCGGAAGCGGGAACGGAGCTCGCGGTCGAGCCTCCCGACCTCGCGGCGATGGGTCGCGTCGAGCAGGGCGGATTCGGGCTGGGAGGCCAGCAAGGCGAGCAGGACGCGCTCGCGAATATCCTCGGGGTAACGGTCAAGATTGGGCCGGGGGGATTCGGCCAGGTCCTCGAGGTAAGAACGCCAGAGGTTCAGATGGCTTCTGGCTTCCGCGACGATCTTCCGGGCGACGACGCTCGCCCAGCGCGCGCGCAGGGCCTGGATGCGGGAGATCGATCTCTCAAGAACCATCGCGTCGGAAGCGGGCAGGGAACGTTCGAGGGCGCCGAGCCGGACCCTTGCCAGAACCAGCCCCCCCGTGGACAGAAGAGGCAGCGCAGGCTGGCCGCGCTTGGATTGCATCGGCCAGTAGATCTCCTTGGATAGCAAGTAGTCCTCGAACTCTTCCGCAGCGGCCTGAACAAAAGCCAAGTCCGAGTCGGGAACGTATGCCTGGCGGCCCCATCGGTCGTCCCCTGCCATCGGACCCTCAGGCGGTGCCCCCCAGGGTCCTGCGGATGTTGTCGAGCAGGGTGCTCAGGCGAACGGGTTTGACCAGGTAGCCCCATCCCAAGGCTCGGCCGGTCTGCTGATCCTCGGGGGATCCCCGCGCTGTGAAAAAGAGAATGGGAGGAGCAGGCGTGTGCTGCGCAACCAGGCGACGAGCGACCTCAAATCCGTCCAGGTCCGGCAGCATCACATCCAGGACGATCATGTCCGGGTCCTCTTCGGGAACCTTGCGCAGAGCCTCCTCGCCGGAAAGGCACTCGATGACTTCGTACCCGGCTCGTTCCAGGGTCAGGGAGATCAGCTTGAGTGTGTCTGGCTCGTCGTCAACCACCAGGATGCGAGACATTCAGATTCCCCCCGGGCAAGCAAAGGATCGGATCGGGATGAGAGGGTTGGGAGCCGGAACTCATTGTACGTCAGGTTGGTGGGGGCGGGACTCGGCCCGCCGGCCGCTTCGGCCGGGAGGATCCTCGCCTCTCTATTCGCCGTAGAGCGCACGCCGGGCACGTTTGACTTTGGCCTCCCCAAGCGGAAGGGCCTTCGGGTCGGCGATCTCCGCGTACAAGCTCTCGTCGTACTCCCGGGTGCGGATGACGACCGGCATGGGCACCGCATGCCCCAGGATCAGAGCCTGCTGTCGGGTGTCCAGCCGGGCAAGCACCTCGCGCAGCGCGGCGGCCCCTGAAATCCCGGAGAAGACCGCGCGGATATCCGCCTCGTTGTCCAGCAGACAGGTCAAGCGCGTACCAATCTGGCTCATGACCTCTTCTTCAATCGCACTCGGACGTTGGTCCACCACGAGCAGGGTCACATTGTATTTGCGAAGCTCGCGGGCAATCACGCCGAAGATGGTGTGCCCAGCAACCTGGGGGTGGAGAAACTTGTGGGCCTCTTCAATCACGATGACCAGGGGCCTGGGCTCTTCGGCTCGCCCTCCGGCGGCAAGGTTCTTGCGCAGGACGTAGCTCTTGTGAATCCGGCGGGTCAGAAAGTTGGCGACCAGGATGTACGCCTCGAGCATGCTCTCATAGGTCCCGAACTCGAGGACCACGCTGATCCCCGCGTTCAGTCGTGCGAAGATCTGTTCCGTCAGGTCCTCGGCCAAAGGTCCGGGCTGAAGGAACTTCAATCGGTTGAAGAACTCAAACTTCCGGCGGATCGCCCCAAGCGTTCCGGGATAGAGACGCTCACTTTCGGTGAGTTCCTTGAGCTCCTCGCTCTCTTCCTCGGCCAGGAGCTTGCGGATCCAATCCCGGCCGAGCTTGCGGTGCAGGTAGTAGAGGGCTCCGACCTGGATCTCGGTCAAATCCATCAGCCCGGCGAGTAACTCGACATCTTCGGGCTCGATCTGTTGCAGGCTGAGACGCAGCTCCCCATCCACCTTGCTGCCGCGGTGACGGGAGGTCTCGGGATCCAGGGTAATCACGCTCACTCGCCCGTCGGTGAAGAGCTGCCGCAGGCCCTTGAACTCGCGTCCGGCCTCGTCGCGCACGCTCCAGCCGTAGTCGTTGTGCATGTCGAAGATCAGGCAGGAGGCCAGGCCAGAGCGGATGACTCCCGCCAGCAGGATGCGCGTAATAAAGGATTTCCCGGTGCCGCTCTTGCCGAACACCCCCGAGGAGCGCTCAACCAACTTGCCCAGGTCCAAGTTAACTCGGACTCGATCCATCTCCAAGGGAGAGCCCACGGGAAAGTGCTGGCGATCCTGGGGGCCGAAAACCAGGTTGACTTCCGCCTCTTCTGCCTCGTAGACCGGGGCAAAGTGAGCCGGGATCGTCTTGAGAGGCCTTGGCTCTCCCGCCCCTTGTCCGAGCACGAGCATCGGGGTGACGTGCATGATTCCATACGCCACCGTGCCTCGATACACTTGCTTGGTCAGGACATCATCCGGCGAGGGCAGGTAGTTGGCCAACTCCGGGCGGGAGGACTCGAGGCTCAAATCCGTGATCAGGCCAAAAAACCGCTGGCCGGTTTCCCCTTCGACGACCACGTACCGTCCGACCGCGAGGCCTTCCATCACGGTTTGCGCGTCGAGCTTCACCTCCAAGCCCTTGGAAAGCGAACCTCCCACAACCATGCCGAGTGGGCGCCGGACTTGGCCCAAGGGAGGTCGGCCGAGAAAGGCATCCAGGTCGTTGGGCTCCATGGAATCTCACCTTGCAAAGCGTCGTAGAAGGGAATCGAGTCGGCGCAGATCCTGCGCCAGCAAGCGCGACAACTCGCGGAAGGCCTCCCGGCGGAATTCAAGCTGGTCTGGCTCGTCCAGAGCGGCTAGTGCGTGGCCCAACGAAGCGACCAGGGCCTCATCCGGGATTTGAGCGTCCAGAAGGAGTTGGACAAAGCCCATCTGCCACCCTCGCGCTCCTCCCGCCAGGAACCTCTTGAGTTCCTTGGGGTCACAGGGGCGGATCGCCTGGAGGGCCAGGGCTGGCTGGGGAGGCAGACGATGATGGCCCATACCCTGTGCATCGAAGTAACCGACATGGACCACCCGCACCTCGATCGGCAGAACCCGCTTTTGCCGCTGATCCTCAATGTACTCCTCCCGGACGTCGGCCGAGACCAGCTGGCGAACGAAAGGGTCCTCTTCAAAACGAATGTCCGCGATTGTGCCCAGCACCTTCGGAGATGGGGCGGGGGCAGCCGCCTCGGCTTGCACTCGAACGAACGCGCCAAACTCGGGGATCTCGAACCCGAGCACCCGGCAGCCCAGGCTAAACCCCGCAACATCGGAGCGCAAGACGCGACCCACCAGTCCGCGCTCCGCAACTAGATCAACTGGCACGTTTCCTCCCCTTTCTCGGCCGCCGCGAGGTAGGCGCAACCGGCTGGCCCGAGACCCGGCCCGGGGGCCCCACCCACTTGCGGGCAGCAAGCCTCCGCAGGTTCCAATGACTTCTAGGTTATCACACTCACGGGCGTTTGGGGCCGGCTCGTGCCAGCGGCCGCTGGGGGAAGACGGTCCGTGCCGGAGCAGCGGACCCCTTGTCTCAATGCGGGTGAGGGAGCGGCCGCTTCTAGCCCAACTTTCCCTATTCGCGCGTCAAATTGACCAATTTCGACGTTTCAACCGGAGAAACATTGAGGGTTCTTCGGGTTTTGTTCGTTTTGGGCTGTAGTGCAGACCTTGGTTCTTGAATTGCCGTTTGAGTTCTGCGAGAATGGGATCATGTTTCTGGCAGAATCCAAACGGCGCAAAGATGGAAAAGATCATCGCTATTATCGCATCGTTGAGAGCCGTCGTGGCCGGGGCGGACGTTCGAGCCAACGGACGTTGCTGTACCTGGGAGAAATCAACGATAGCCAAAAAGCGGCCTGGATCCGTTCCATTGATGTGGTGATGGAACCCCGGATGCGGGTTCCGGGGGAACGAGAGCGTCGACAGATCGCGCTCTTCCCGGAAGACCGGCCAGTACCGGAGGGAGTGGATAACGGTGTTCAACTTCGGATGAGCCAGTTGGAACTCCGTCATCCTCGGCAGTGGGGAGCTTGCTGGCTGGCCTGCCAGGTGTGGGACCTGTTGGAGTTAGGGAAATTCTGGCGAGAACATCTGCCGCCCAGCCGCAAAGGGACACTCTGGTGCCATGTGCTGGAAACCCTGGTGAGTTATCGACTGATTGAGCCCGGGAGCGAATGGCGGCTGCATCGGTATTGGTACGAACATAGCGCCATGGGAGATTTGCTGGGAGACGATTTTGGGATTGCGGCGAAGAATACGCTCTACCGATGCCACGATAAGCTCTTGGAGCACAAGGAGGCCCTGTTTCAGCATCTGCGGGGGAAATGGGAAGGTCTCTTTGGGGCCAAGTTCGACGTTCTGCTCTACGATTTGACGAGCACCTACTTCGAAAGCGATCCGCGGTCCGACGACAAACGCGCTTTTGGCTACAGCCGCGACAAACGCAGTGACTGCCTCCAGGTAGTCATTGCCCTAGTGGTGGCACCGGAAGGATTTCCTCTGGCCTATGAAGTGCTGCCGGGGAATACGCAAGATAAGCAGACCTTGCGGGATATGCTGAAACGGATCGCGGAACGGTATGGGAAGGCCGAACGGGTATGGATTATGGATCGCGGGATCCCCACCGAGGAAGTCTTGGCGGAAATGCGGGAGGCCGAGGTTCCCGTTCGCTACCTGGTGGGCACTCCGCGAGGCCATTTGACGCGCTATGAAGTGGAGTTGTCCGCCCTTCCCTGGGAGAGGGTGCGCCCCAATGTGCGCGTGAAGATCCTGCCAGCGGACGGGGAAGTGTATGTCCTGGCCGAGAGCGGCGAGCGGAGGTTGAAGGAGCGAGGCATTCGTCTTCGAAAGCTGCGCGCTTTGTTGTCCCGGCTGGAAGAGCTACGCCACCAGAAGACCAACGACCGGGATGCGTTGTTGAAAAAGATTGGCGCCGCAGAAAACGAAGCGGGAAGTTTGGCGCGCTTGATCGAGATCACCCTCCCTGCCATGGGCGAGCCGATTAATGCCCGCACGTTTCATTGGCGGATTAATCTCGAGAAATATCGTCGCCTCCAAAGCCGGGATGGCCGCTATCTGCTGCAAACCAATCAAGCAGCAGACGACCCCGCCGTTTTATGGAAACAATATATGACGCTGACGGAAGTGGAGGAGGCGTTTCGCAATCTGAAGGGCGATCTGGCCATTCGACCGATCCATCATCAGCTGGAAAGCCGGATTGAAGCGCACATCTTCATTTCCTTTCTCGCCTACTGCCTGCATGTCACGCTGCGGCAGATGGCGAAGACCCGTGCGCCGGGATTGACGCCGCGCTCCATTTTGGAACAGATGCGCCAAATCCAGATGGTCGATATCTATGTCCCCACGACGGATGGCCGCGAATTGCGAATGTCCCGATATACAACACCGGAAAAGCCACAGCAACTGCTCTTGGCCCAATTGCAATTACAGCTTCCACCCCAACCTCCGCCGGAAATCTCATCTGTCCAGGCAAGATCCTGTGATGCAGACCTTTTCGAAAAACATGGGTTTTTTGGCGTGCTTTCTTGATTCTTAACCCCGAATAGGGAAAGTCCGGCTAGATGAGGTCGACTTGTTTAGCCACCCGTTGAAAGATGTCCAGGACTTGGTCGAGCTGAGCGTCGGTGTGGGTAGCCATGTAGCTGGTGCGCAGCAGCTGACCCCCCTCCGGGACGGCCGGAACGACGACGGGGTTAACGAACACCCCGTTGTCAAACAAGAGTTTCCACATTTGGATGGTGCGTGCTTCGTCTCCCACCATGATCGGGATGATGGGGCTTTCGGAGTTCCCTGTGTTCAGGCCCATTTGGTGGTAGCCCTCACGCATGCGGACTCCGATCTGATTGATCCGCTCGATTCGTTCGGGTTCCGAGCGCATGATTTCGAGCGCGGCCAGGGCGGCCGCCGCGTTGGCTGGCGGAATGCTGGCGCTGAACATCAGGGAGCGGGCATGATGCTTGATGTAGTGGATCACCGTATCGTCGCCGGCGATGAACCCCCCCAGGGAGGCGAAGGATTTGCTGAAGGTGGACATGATAATGTCCACCTGGGGGGTGAGCTGGAAGTGCGCGGCGGTGCCCCGACCTCCCCCCAAGACCCCCAGGGCGTGAGCATCGTCCACCATCAGGCGGGCACCGAACTTCTTGCACAACGCGGTCAATTGGGGCAGGGGGGCAATGTCGCCTCCCATGCTATACAGGCCGTCGACCACGACCAGGCGTCCCTTCGGGTCAGGAAGGCCAGCGAGGATTCGCTCCAGGTCGGCCATGTCGTTGTGGCGGAAACGTTTTGTTTCTCCCCAGGCCAGGCGGGCCCCATCCACGATGCTGGCATGGTCCTCCTTGTCGAGGATCACGACGTCACCGCGATCGACCATGGCGCTGATGGTGCCGAGGTTGGTCTGCATTCCTGTGGAGAAGACCAGACCGGCCTCTTTTCCCACCCATTGGGCCAGCTCCCGCTCGAGTTGTTCGTGCATCTCCAGGGTCCCGTTCAGGAACCGAGACCCGGTACAGCTCGTGCCATAACGATGAATGGCATCGATGGCAGCTTGGCGCACCTTAGGGTGCGTGGTGAGGCCGAGATAGTTGTTGGAACCGCACATGATCAGGCGGTGGCCGCGGAAGACCGCCACGGTCCCCTCGTTTTCAGTGAGTGGGATGAAGTACGGATAGATGCCTGCCGCGATGGCGTCCCGCGCAATCGTGAACCCGGCGCACTTTGCAAAGATGTCCATCAGAACAAGCCTCCCGCGCACGCGGCTGGGATTATCGGGCCGCCGCGCGCATCTTCTTCTGGGCTCTGGCAACCAGATAGTTCTCCGCCAGCTGCAACACCGCCCGCCCCAGGCCGCTCAGCCAGAAAACTGCCTTTCCCTGAAATCCAGGCATGATCATGTATTGGCCGTGCTCAATCCCGTGCAGGATGGATTCGGCGATGGCTTGCGGGCTGGCCAAGCCGACGGCTCCGGCTACGTACTCGGTCTCGAAGGGCCGGTGTTGCCTGTCGAAAGCCAGTTGAGGGGTGTCTGTGTCCGGCGGAAAAACGACCGAGACACGGATTCCGTGGGATTTCATCTCCGCGCGCAGAACCTCGGAGAAGACATATACCGCGGATTTCGCTGGAGCATAGGCACTGTACCCAAACCCGCCGAAGAACCCGACCACGGAGGAGATGTTCACAATCTGTCCCGAGCCGCGGGCGATCATCCCCGGTAGCACGGCCTTGACGGTGTGAACCGTTCCGAAATAGTCGATATCCATCATTTCACGAAAGGCGGAAACGGCCAGTTCCTGGACATAGCCGGGCTGCACCTCTCCGGCCGAGTTGATGAGAATATCGGGCAGGCCGATCGAGTTGACCACGGTTTCCACCATGGCGGAGACTTGGCGCTCATCGGACACGTCGGCTTTCGAAAACCCAAAGCGTTGATCCTCCCGCAACTTGTGTCCTTCAACCTCGGCCAGCGCGGAGCGAAGCCGTTCCTCCCCACGCGCCACCAGCCAGACGTGAGCACCCTTTCGGGACAGCTCACGGGCGGTTGCCAGGCCAATGCCACTCGACCCGCCGGTCACCAGCGCGACCTTACCAGAGAACTCCATGGACGCTCCCTCCTGTGGGCTGCTACTCGGCCAAGGCCGCCCTCGCCCAGGATGGTCTGGCTGGGGTCTGCGAAGTACCCTCTGCTCCCCTAATAAAACACCGCAGGGTGCCTTTGGGCGCGCCACGCAACCTGGCGGGGAACCTAATGAGATCCATGTCGATACCGGGCCTTCCATTTTTGGGCCAACTTCTCAGAGGGCTCGGCTTCCAGGCCCTCGGCCATCAGCCCGGACAAGATCATCTCTTCCAAGCGGCGTTTTTCCTCGCCGCGCACCACCGCTTCTTCGTCAGCCCGGATGAGCGCGTAGGGGTAAGGATCACTGAGGGTCACGCGGCATTGGTCCAGAACAACCGTGTGCACCATCTCCACGAGACCCCCTGACCTCGCCACCCACTCCGGGATGTCCAGCCGTGCGATGGAGGCCGAGTCACGGCCTACGTTCAGATAGAAGAAGTGGGTGCTGTGAGTTGTGTCCGGCAGGTAAGAGAGAGGAGTCTGCCGATAGAGCTCGTTGGCCTCCGAGGAATACTCGAACACGGCAGAGCGCTCACCGGGCTCAAGCAGGCAGGCGAACACGTCCCGGTCGGCGAGCGGTCGGAAGGGATCAGGGAGATCGTGGAGAGCCCGGGAGGGCGCAGGGGAGCGCAGGTAGTTTTCCAGGTCAGACGGCGAGACCTGAGCCAGGCCAAGCAGGGCGAGCACCGGAGATCCCCACGGCCTGGACACATACCCGGTCACCGGAACCTGCTTCTCGCCGAGATTGTCCAGGAAGGCCAGGTATTGCCTTTCGAGCTGGGACCTCTCTTCGGTGCGAATCCCTTCGCGCAGGGCATTCAGGGGCAAACTCCCATCCAGAAGGCCCAACAAGGGGGGCCGGCTGGAGGCCGCAGGGTATCGGCCCGACTCGGCCAGGCACAAGGCCGACAGCAGGGCGAGTTCTCCCAAGGATCGCCTGGCATTCAGCGCGGCTGGCGAGAGGATTTCCCCGCCGGGGCAGAGGCGGTCTTCGTCCACCACCAGCTCGGCGGCCGAGCCGGAGTCGGTTTCCCCCTGTCCGAGCCGGGCGATGAAATAGCCCATGTTGAGGGCATAGTATAGGGCAGGCGCGTGCCGATCGGGATAGATCTGCGATCCGTCCACGGCGACGACGGTGGCCCGGGGTGGCATAGGGCCGGCCGGGGCGCGCAAATCCAGGCTTTCGTCGGTTGGGATCGCCCCGTGCCATTGGGCTCGGGCAGCCCGCTTGGCCTTCGACGAAAGGTCATGATCTGGAGCAGCGCGATGGAGTGCGTCGATGCTCCCTGGCAGCCGCGCCTTTCTTTCGCGGGCGCGATCCGCACTGTGAAGCTTGGCCTGCTCAATCTGATCGGTCAGCTGGTGGAGTTGAAGGGTCATGGATCCGCCCGCAATTTCGGGATTCGCGCTCCCTCTTTGACCTGGATTATAGCCGCAGGCTCCCCTTGCCCACAGGGCATTCGCTCGCGATCCCGCAGGCCGTCCCTGGGGTCGGTGGAGAGAACGGTACGGTGGAGCCGGGTCCCCGAATCAGAGCTCTTGGCAGTGATAGAATTCCCCATCGTCCCCCCGTCTTGAGGGAAATTCGAGACCTGCCCGGGCTCTCCGTTGTGAACCCGCTAGCGCAGGCCAGGGCCAAGCCGCCCCCTGCAGAATGGCCCAGAATGAACGCCGAGACCGCGAATGATCCCATGGTTGATCTAACCCAAGTTCAGCGGACAGCCCGTTCCCTTCAAGAAAGCATTGCCAAGGTGATTGTTGGCAAGGGACCAGCGGTCGAGCTCCTGCTCGTTGCCCTCCTGACCCCCGGTCATGTTTTGATTGAAGACATCCCGGGAATCGGCAAGACCACCTTGGCCAAATCCCTGGCACGCTCGTTGGGGTGCCGATTCCAACGGATCCAATTCACGCCGGATCTCCTCCCTTCCGACATCACCGGGGTCAGCGTTTTCAACCAGAAAGTGGCCGAATTCGAGTTCCGCGCCGGGCCGATCATGGCGCAGATCGTCTTGGCCGATGAGATCAATCGCGCCGGACCGCGGACCCAATCGGCCTTGCTCGAGGCGATGGAGGAGCGCCAGGTGACCGTAGACGGGGTGACCTACCGCCTCCCCCAGCCCTTCTTGGTTCTGGCCACTCAAAACCCGATCGAGATGGAGGGGACCTTCCCCCTGCCCGAAGCTCAGGTCGACCGGTTCCTGATGCGGATCTCCCTCGGTTATCCGGATCGGGAAGAGGAGCGGACCATTCTCCGCCGCCATGCGACGACCGATCCGCTCGAGGGCCTTCAGCCGGTCGCCTCGGCGGAAGAGATCCTGCAACTCGCGGCCCGCTGTCGATTGGTATATGTGAGCCCATTGATCGAAGACTACATCCTGGCCTTGGTGCGGGCAACTCGCGAGGAGCATTCGCTTGACCTCGGGGTGAGCCCGCGGGGATCGATTGCCCTGCACCAAACCGCACGATGCCTGGCCGCCCTGCACGGCCGTGCCTTCGTCGTGCCGGATGACGTCCAGGCGCTGGTCCTTCCCGTCCTCACTCATCGCTTGATCCTCTCCAGTCAAGCCCGGCTTCGCGCTCGAACTGCAAAGGACATCCTGACCGAGGTCGTTTCGCGAGTGCCCGTGCCAGTGGAGGAACGCTGGTCGGAGGCGAAGGCTTGACGAGTCCGGCGAGAGTGTTTCTGCCACTGGTCTTGATGGTCTTTGGAGGACTGCTCGGAAACCGCGCCCTGCTCTTGCTCGGAGTTCTCCTGATTCTCCTGGCCGGACTGTCGGCACTGTGGGGGCGCTATTGTCTCCAGGCGGTGAGCTACGTTCGAAGGTTGGGGACGACTCATCTTCCCTTCGGGGAAGAGACAGACCTGTGGATTGAGATCGAGAACGTCAAGCCGCTGCCCCTGGCTTGGCTGGAGGCGGAGGAGGAATTCCCTTCGCAACTGACCGTGCGCGGCCACCCTGAGGTTGCTGGGCCGGAGGGGACCAGACACCTTCTGGAGCATCGGTTCACCTTGCGGGCCTACGAGCGGTTGAAGCGGCGCTGCGTGATTCGCGGGGAGGAAAGGGGAGCCTACGACATCGGGCCGACCGTTCTCTATTCCGGGGACCTCTTCGGATTCCACACCCGTTCGCGGAGGGTGGAGGCTCGCGAGCACCTTGTGGTTTTTCCCAAGGTGCTTCCCTTGCAGGTGCTGCCGACCCAAGCCGGCCGTCCCGTGGGAGACTACCGCAGCCCTCGCAGGATTCTGGAGGACCCTCTGCTCTTGGCGGGGGCCCGGGAGTACCGGGCGGGCGAGGGTCTGCGCCATGTGCACTGGAAAGCGACCGCTCGACGAGGTTCTCTGCAGACGAAGTCCTACGACGCCAGCGCTTCCGCCCAGCTGGTCCTGATGGTCAACGGCCAGACCCTGGAACCCTACTTTGCAGGGACCTTGCACGAGCGCTTTGAGGCCCTTCTCGTGACGGCGGCCTCGCTGGCCGCCGCCGGACTTCGCTCGGGTCATCCGGTGGGTCTGTATTCCAATGCCATCGTGCGCAGTTCACGGGACCTCACTCGGCTGTCCGCCTCGCGCCACCCCTCTCAGTTGGTGCGCATCCTGGAGGCGTTGGGAGAGACCACGCCTTTTGTGCTGGTGCCGTTCGAGAAACTCTTGGCGGCGGAGGTTCCCTCCCTGCCGTACGGCGCCACATTGCTGGTCGTGACGGCCCTGGTCAACGACCGCATTCTCGCTGCCATGCTCAACGTTCGCCGGCGGGGCCATCCGCTGGGCATGGTCTTCCTGGAGGAGGCCACCCCCCCCAGCATTCCGGCAGAGATTCCCTTCCACAGCGTGGATCCCAATTGGCGGGGCCGTGAAGCGCTCGAGTTCGCTTGATCCCCTGGCCCTGGCCCTGGCGGCAGGATGGCAGCCGGTCGGCAGTTTGTACCTGTGGCTGCTCTGGGCAGTGCGCATGATCGGCGGGAAACAAGCTCTCAGCGAGCCGTCCCTGGGAGTCATGCTCGGCGTCGTAACTGCGGCGGTCTTGCTCATTCGCCTTAATCTGGGGAGCACCCGGCTGGCCCTCCGCAGGCCCACTTCCTGGGTGATCGCGGGCATGGTTGTGGTCGCCAGTGGAGTGGCCTCGGGGGCCTCTTCCCCGCTCTTCCTCGCGGCGATGTTTCGAGGGCATGACTGGCGGGCCGCCGCCGACTTGCTCGTGGTTTTGGTCGGATCCCTGCTGCTGTTGGCTTGGGGTTTCCGGGTGGGGGGCGCGCAAATCGCACAGGAAGGGGTGGCCCAGTCGCTTTCGCGCGGCAGCTGGACTGTGTTGGTCCTGTTCCTGCTGACCGTTTCCTTTCCCGTGGTCCAGTCCCGCGAAATGCTGATCCCCGTCCTGCTGATTTTCCTCAGCGGGACCGCGGGCCTGGCCCTGGCAAACTTCGCACGGGTTCGTCCCGGATCGGCCCCGGGGGTTGTCTCCCACGGATTGGATCGATACTGGATCTGGACCGTGACCGCTGTCGCGGCGCTCCTACTCCTGGCGGGGCTCGTCCTGACCGGCTGGATGGGGACGCAAAGTTTTGCGCAGATCATTACCCTCTTCCTGATCCTGCTCGCCGCGCTCTTCACCGGACTGTCGTGGGTGATCGTTGCCTTGGGGGTCGTCGTGTTTCTTCTGATCTACCCCCTCTTCCAGTACCTGCCACGCCTCTTCGGTCCCCTCGTCCTACCAACCCCTGTGGCGACCCCACCCGCTCCTGGAACTTCGGAAGCAGCGGGGCAGGTTGCCGCCAATCCCATCGTAGTCACCTTCTTCGAGCTGGGGGGATACTTCCTGGCCATTGCCATTTTGGCCGCGCTTGTCCTGGTGGTGTTTCTGCTGAGACGGCGGGCCGAGACATCCCGGCCCGCCGTGGAGGAGGAAACGCGGGAAGGCCTTTTTTCAGCCGACCTGCTCCGCCAGCAAGTCAGCCGCCTGCTGGGCCGATTGCGCCGGCCCCGAGCGGCGATCCTGCCCCCCTATGTGGAATTGCCAGTGGATGAAGACGCCCGGACCCGGATTCGGCGTGCCTACCAAGGCCTGTTGGCCTGGGCTGCCGAACGCGGACGGCCGCGGCAGCCAGGAGAAACTCCCCTGCGGTATCGCCAAATCCTGGCGAGGGAGTTCCCCCACCAGCGGAGGGAGATCACGAATCTCACCGACCTCTATGCCCCGGCTCGCTATGGCCCAGAGGACCCGCCTCCCGAAGCCGCCCGAAGGGCGGAGGATCTCTCCCGGCTTCTGTGGGGCGGGACGGAACCCCCTCCCCCGCGGAAGCCTGCCGGTCAAGACGAGTAGACCAGCTGGCCTCGCTGCATGACCCACTTCACCAGGTTCGTCCCGTACTGATACCCGAGGTGCAAGTAGCTCGGAACCTCGAGAGCCATCAGGTCGGCCTGTTTCCCGGGAGTAAGGCTGCCCAGCTGTTCCTCTCGACGCAACGCGGCCGCCGCGTTGATGGTCGAGGCCGCAATGGCTTGGGCGGGGGTCAAACGAAGGTATCGGCAGGCGATGGCGATGATCATCTGCATGCTCTCGCACGGGCTGGTTCCCGGATTCAAATCCGAGGCTAGGGCCAGAAGGGCATTGGCTTCGAGGAGCTGATGGGCGGGGGTGAAGGACAACTCTCCTAGCCCAAAGGGCGTGCCGGGCAGGCTGACGGCCACAGTGGAAGATGGGCCCAGGGCCTGGATATCCTCCCAGGGGGTGACCACCAGGTGGTCGGCGGAGGCCGCACCCAGCTCGACGGCGAGCCTCGCGGCCCCCAGGGTTTCGAATTCATCCGCATGGATCTTGAGAAGGTACCCAAGGTCGCGGGCCCTCTCGAGGATTCTGCGCGCCTGATCCAGGCCGAACGCTCCCTTTTCGCAAAAGACATCGGCAAAGAGGGGTTCCGGATCACCCACGAGGGTACGCCATCGGAGCATGGCCTCCGGGAGCATCGTCTCGATTACCACGCGAACGTAATCCTCCGGACGGGAGGCGTATTCCTCCGGAAGAGCATGAGCGGGCAGGAACGTGGCCACCAACGTCATGGGCACGAGCTGGCGCAGTCGCGCAATGGCTTCGAGCATTCGCAATTCGGTCTCCAACTCCAGGCCGTAGCCGGTCTTGATTTCGCAGGTTGTTGTTCCGTGCGCCAGCATATGTTTGAGCCTCGGGAGCGTCTCCTGGACCAGCTGGTCCGTCGAGGCCTGCCGCGTGTGGCGCACGGTCGAGAGAATGCCTCCGCCCGCCGCGAGGATCTCGGAATAGCTTTCGCCGGCGATTCCCCGTTGAAACTCCTCGGTCCGATCGCCGGTCCACATCGCGTGAGTATGGGAATCGACGAAGCCCGGCATGAGGATGAGCCCGTGCGCGTCGATTTGCTGGTCCGCTGTGTGGCGACTGAGCAAATCGCGGGTGGGGCCCACTTCGACAATCCTCCCCTCGCGGATGGCCAACCCCCCGTCTGGCAGGAGCTGCAAGTCGCCCAGGCTTCTTCCGCGTTGGGCTCGCGGAGTGAGGGCCAGGAGTTGCCTGGCAGAGTGGATGAGCGTATCAACCTTCATTGCGTCCCGATGCCTTTCCGCAGTCCCAGGAAGGGCAGTTGCGCCCGCCCTCGGGGATGCCGTATAATGCCGACCAAGTCGCCCTCGGGCCCGGGCCTTCGATCCCGAATATCTCCCCAGGGGAACCGAAGGCGGGGAAGCCACATCCAGAAACAGACAAGGAGGAGATCATGCAATTCGGGCTGGCCTTTTCCTACCCGTTTCAAGACAAGGATTGGATCAAGAAAGTGGGCATCGCGGCGCTGGTGTCGATCATTCCGATCGCGGGGCAGATCATCGTCCTCGGTTGGGGCTTGGAGATCACCCGGCGCGTTATCCGCAAGGATCCCACCCCTCTGCCGGATTGGAGTGACTTCGGTGGCCATGTCGTGCGGGGAATCCAGGGCTTCGTCATCGCCCTCGTGTACGCGCTTCCGCTGATCCTTCTGGTCATCTGCCAGAACGTGCTCACCTTTGGCGTGCGGGCCATCAGTTCCTCCAGTTACAGCGGTGCGGCGTTTTCCGGTCTGGCGGCGGCTGTGAGCGTGTGCTTCGGCTGCGTGACGTTCCTGTACTCGCTGGCCATGGCCTTTGTCCTCCCCGCGGCCTTCGGGAGCTTCGCGGCCAGCGGCCAACTGGGGAGCGCTTTCCGATTCGGCGAAGTCTTCGCCCTCGTCCGCGCTGCCCCGGCACCTTTTCTGATAGCCCTCCTGGGCGTGATTGTCTCAGGGATCATCGGGGGCCTGGGAGTGATTGTCTGCGTAATCGGGGTGTTCGTCACCTATGCATACTCCATGGCGGTGGATGGGCACTTGTGGGGCCAGGCCTACAGCCAGGGCGTAGCTGCCCGAGGCGCTCAACCTGCAGGAGCGTGAGTTCTTTCCTCGGCCAAAACCCTTCGGCGGAGCCAGGCGCGATCCTGGCTCCGCGCGTTTCTGCATCGGGGGCCCCGCGGCGCCGACGGATTAGGGGGGAAATCCCCTCTGCCCCTGCTTCTCCAGTGCGAACGGCACGGTCTGCTCCCCCAGGCGGTCCGTTGGCCCCTCGCGGACAAAGAGCAGGAGAACGACCAGGCCGAGAACGTCCAGTACCGCCGCGGCGCTTCCGTTGGCCAGAATCCCCATCGCAAACAGAGCTGGCCCAAGGAGATCTCCGACCACCCGTCCCCCGGAGGCCGCTGCCGCAAACCCCGCCAGCAGGGTGGCCCGGGCCTCGGGCACCAGTTCGGTCATAATCGAGATCGTGGTCACCGTGGTGAATTCGAAACTCACGTAGAAGACGACCAGGGCTCCGATGGCGCCGGCCACCGTCCTTCCGAGGGTGGGGATCAAGAGACAGGCGACCGCGTTGAGGCCGATGCCGAACCCGGCCGCGCGACGCTTGCCCAGACGGTCCGAGAAGAGGGCCACCAATCCCTCGCCGCTCCACTCGGCCAGGCCGATCAGGGCGGTGGCCGCTCCCAACGCGGCCACCTTCAGGCCAAAGGATTGCTCCATCCAGGTCCCATACACAATGTTGATCGACTCGTTGGCGGCCAACGCCAGGAAGCCAAATGCGAGACCGGCGGCTGCCGGGACGCGAGAAAAGGCGGCCCTCAGCCCGGCCAGCAAGTGCGGCGCGGACCCAGGCCGCGCCGGAGTACTGCTCATCAAACGCCAAACGCAGAGGGCGCCGCCGAGCCCGAGCAGCCCAAGCAGAGGGAAGGGCGAGGCCCACCCGGATCGGGCAATCAGCCAGCCGATCACAGGCATCCCCAACAAGTAGGCCCACGACCAGCCAAACTCGGTGATCGCGATGGCCATCCCCCGGCGCGTGTAGTGGACCTGGTCGCCGAGATAGGCCTGAACCGAGGCCATGAAGGTGAGGCGTCCGGCTCCGACCAGGAGCAGGCCCACGAACAGCGACAGGTACGTGGGCCAGAAGGCCACCAAGGCCAGTCCGGCGCTGAACAGAATACAACCCAGGACGGCCCCCCTTTTCCGTCCCCACAGGTCTCCGATCGCACCGACGAGCGGCCCAGCCACCCCCAGGGTGGACCGTGCGGCAACCGCAAGCGAGATCCTGGCCAAATCCACCCCCAGGCCCTGAGCGAAAAAGGGCAGGAAGGGGTAGACCATGCGATAGCCGCTGTTGATCACGGTCTCGGCGATCGAGATCCCCATGATCTGAAACCGCATCCGCATCGGCTTGGGAGGGGCCATGCTGGATCAAGGGACGCCCGAACGCTCGGCAAGTGGGTGGGTCACAGCCCGGCAGGTCGGATCTTGCCCCCAGAACTCTGGCGGGCAGGTGAGGACGGCGGCCGGAGGCCGAAACGCAGATCTCTCCGCATGCTGCAACCTAGGTAGAGGCTTCGGTGCGGGGTCGTGCATTTCGATAAGCTGGCCCCAAGTGGGGCTCAACCTTTGGTGCCCGTGTCGGCAGGCGGGTGTAGCTCGCGCCGGGGAGGGGAGCATCGGCCGACATTCGCACTGCGGCAGTTGGGAAGCCTAGCTTCATGTGCGGGATTGTAACCCGCCCAGCGGGCCGCCGTAGCGCGCAAATCCCCTCGTTGGAATCGCGCCGAACGAGCGTCCGCGGGCGGGGACTTGGCATCACTTCAACATGGGCATCCGCAAGCCGTAGCGTTTCGCAGCCGAAATGGCCTCCGGGTAGCCGGCATCCGCGTGTCGCACCACCCCCAGCCCTGGGTCGGTCGTCAGCACCCTTTCGAGGCGGCGAGCCGCTTCCGGAGTCCCGTCTGCCACAATCACCTGCCCTGCGTGCTGAGAATAGCCGATGCCCACTCCCCCGCCGTGATGGAACGAGACCCAAGTCGCTCCGCCGACCGCGTTAACCAGCGCGTTGAGGATGGGCCAATCGGAGATGGCGTCACTTCCATCCAGCATTCCTTCGGTCTCGCGGTTGGGAGAGGCCACCGAACCGGCATCCAGGTGGTCGCGACCGATGACGATCGGGGCCTCCACCTCACCGCGGGCCACCATCTCGTTGAAGCGCAACCCAGCTCGCGCCCGCTCTCCGTACCCAAGCCAGCAGATCCGGGCGGGGAGACCCTGAAATCTCACTTTTTCCCGGGCCAGGCTCAGCCAACGCAGAAGGGCCTGATTCTGAGGGAACAAGTCCAGGATCGCCTGGTCGGTCTTGTAGATGTCCTCGGGGTTTCCCGACAGCGCGACCCAGCGGAAGGGGCCCTTGCCCTCGCAGAAGAGAGGGCGAATGTAAGCGGGCACGAAGCCCGGGAACTCAAAAGCCTCCCTCACCCCCGCATCGTAAGCCCTCTGGCGCAGGTTGTTGCCGTAGTCGAACACCTCAGCCCCCTGTCGTTGGAAGGCGAGCATGGCTCTCACATGCTTGCCCATGGCGGCCAGGGACTGTTGCTCATACTCTTTCGGGGCACGGTCGCGGAGGGCAGCCGCTTCGTCGAGGGTGAGACTGTCCGGGACGTAGGAGAGCACATCGTGGGCCGGGGTCTGGTCCGTGACGATATCGGGAATGACGCCTCGCATGGCCAGCTGCGTGAAGATATCCGCCGCGTTCGCAATCAGGCCGATCGATTTCGGTTCCTTCTCTGCCCTGGCTTCCTCCACGAGGGTCATGGCCTCCTCAAGATCCTCAACCACCGTGTCGAGATAGCCGGTTTGGAGCCGGCGACGCGCACGGGCGGGGTCCACTTCCACGATCAACCCCACCCCTTCATTCATCGTAATGGCCAGCGGTTGGGCTCCCCCCATTCCTCCCAGCCCGGCGGTGAGCACGAATTTGCCACGCAACGAAGGCCAGCCACGCTTGCGGGCTGCGGCAGCAAAGGTCTCGTATGTCCCCTGAAGGATTCCTTGAGTGCCGATGTAGATCCAGGAACCGGCCGTCATCTGCCCAAACATGGTGAGGCCCTGAGCGGAGAGTTCGTCGAACTTCTCCTGGGTGGCCCAATGGGGGACGAGGTTGGAGTTGGCCAGGAGCACGCGCGGGGCGTCTCGGTGGGTCTTGAAGATGGCGACCGGCTTGCCGGATTGCACCAGAAGAGTCTCGTCATCCTCAAGCTCTCGCAGCGAAGCCACAATCGCATCAAAGCACTCCCAATTCCGAGCCGCCTGCCCGCGCCCGCCGTACACCACCAACTCCTCCGGTCGTTCGGCCACGTCCGGATCGAGGTTGTTCATCAGCATGCGCAGCGCCGCTTCCTGGGGCCAGCCCTTGCACGAGATCTTCCTTCCGCGTGGGGCTCGAATGGTTCTGGTCATGAGACTCTCCAGGTCGAGGTGAAATTTCGGACCGGCTGAACTCCTACCAGCGGTCCCAGTGGACGACCTTGTCAAGCGAGGTCCGCCCGGACGGTCGCAGTCCAGCTTTGAATGCGGTCTCGTCCCGAGGATAGCCAAAGGAAATGGCCACGTTGGGAAAAGAGTCCGCCGGGATGCCTAGCAGGTCGCGGGCGGCCGCGGGCTCATAGAGGCTTGCCAGACAGGAACCAATGCCCAGCTCAAGGGCGGCCAGTTGCATATAGGCGGCGGCTTGGCCCGCATCAAAGGGTATTGACCAGCGTTCGGCTGGGTCGGGCGTGACGATGACCACTCCCAGCGCCGCCCCCGCCAAGTGACCCGCAAAGGGACCCAGACGCGCCAAGGCCTCCAGCGTCTCGCGATTCTGGAGGGCCACAAACTGCCATGGCTGAGAGTTCTTCCAGGATTGTGCCCGCCTTCCCGCGTTCAGGATGGTACGAACAGCCTCGGGGGGAAGCGGGGTGGGTTTGAATTCACGGATAGCTCGCTTCGGATGAATGGCCTCGAGGACCTCCATGCCCAACTCCTTTCCGATGGTAGGCTAGCGTCAGCCGAGATGCTCGAGAGGAAGTCGAACGGGGCCCCCAGCCGTCGGCCGCTGCCCGGCCACGCGCAGCTCAGCGCGGCCTCGAAGGCAGTCTGAGGGGACTTACGAGGCGTCGTTCAGTCGAGAGTGGGTCGCTTGATCTCTGGCAGCGGGCGCAGGTAGACGTTGCGGGAATCAAACTCGTCGATGTAGCCCGAATTGCGCAGGTTCTCGAGTTCGTAGTCCTGCAATTCGTGGCCGAACTTACCCTCCCGCAGGAAGTCGCCGGTCACAATATCCTGCAAATTGCCCTCGCCCCAATCCACCACAATGGTGCCGTCCTGCAAGGCATAGACCCATTCCCGATGAATTGGCGTTCCCGTGATCATGGTGTGCCTCCCTGGGCCTCAAGCGTTCCGCCGCGCAAGCGGCCAACGGCCACAATCTATCGACGGGATGACCTCTCACACAAAAATCCGGCGAGGGAAGCTTAATTTCAGTGTACCACAAAGGTTGGCCACAGGCCCCATGCCACGAGCTTGCATCGGAATCGCCACGCGGGTGCAATAAGCGCCGTCCCTCGCAGGGAGGACGGCGCTTTTTTGCCGCAAATCCGGTTGTCAGGCCACCCCCCTTCGGCCTGCGACGCACCCTCAAGCCGCTTCTGCCGCCCTGGCCAGGGGCTTCAGGACCTGCGAGAAGCGAGTGGCCCGCAGTTTATCTACCAACTCTTCTTGAAGCTCGCACCAAAGCGGGCTGAGGGCACACTCCTTGCCGAAGGGGCAGTCGGCAGAATCGAGCGCGCACTCATTGATCTGGATCGGCCCATCGATGGCCTCAATCACCTCGAGCAGGCTGATCTCGGACGCAGATCGGGCCAAGGTAACGCCTCCCCGCGCTCCGCGGGAGGTCTGCACCAGTCCCGCGACGGACAGCTGCGAGATGATCTTGGCCAGGAAAGAGGGCGGGATATGCTTTTCGCGGGCAATCAAGTTCGTCGGAGATCGGCCGTCGCCCTCCCGCTCGGCCAAATAGAGAATTGCCCGGATCGCGTAGTCAGCCTGGCGTGTGATTTCCATGAGAACCTACTCTTCTTGCCTATCTTGGCTTTTGCGGATGAAAAATGTCAACTTGAAGTGTAGAGGGCATCCGCGGGGTGCTCAAGTGACAGAGATCACGGGCGGCGCGTGACCTTAAGCGACCCACATTGCCGGAAAAGGGACCTGGGCGGATTTCGTAACGTTTTTCTGAGCGCGGCAGGTTCCGGCAGTCCGCTTCTTGCCTGTCCGTGCGCGCCGGGTTTTCTCTTGTGGTATCATCGCGGGCACTCGCGCTGGACGATCTTCCCTCGACATCTCCTCGAGAAGGTGAACGTGTGAACGACATATGTGTGGTCGGGGTTGGCTACGTAGGCCTCGTGACCGCTGCTGGCTTTGCCGACCTCGGCAACCGCGTGGTCGCGCTTGACATCAACGAAGAACGCATCGAAAAGCTCAGGCAAGGGATCCTTCCCATCTACGAGCCGGGGCTGGAGGAACTGGTTCGGCGGAATGTCGGAGCGGGCCGGCTTTCCTTCACCAGTTCTTATCCGGAGGGGCTGAGGCAGGCGCAATTCGTCTTTATTGCTGTGGGCACCCCAGAGGGGGTGGATGGGGAAGCCGACCTGCGCTACGTCCAGGCGGCCGCCCAGTCCATCGCGCGGGTGATGTCCCATGACTTGATCGTGGTCAACAAATCCACTGTGCCCGTAGGCACAGGCGACTGGGTGTCGGAAATCATACGCGCCAACCAGCCCAACCCAATCCGCTTTGCAGTTGTCTCTTGCCCCGAGTTCCTGCGAGAAGGTTCGGCTATCCAGGACTTTCTCAACCCGGCGCGCACCGTCCTCGGCTCCCTGGACCAGGAAGCGGCCCACCAAGTCGCGCAACTACACCTGCCCTTGCGTGCTCCGATCATGATCACAGATCTGCGCACCGCGGAGATGATCAAGTACGCCTCCAATGCTTTCCTGGCGGCCAAGGTCTCCTTCATCAACGAGATTGCCAACATCTGTGAGGCGCTGGGGGCCGACGTCAAGGAGGTGGCGGCAGGGATGGGCTATGACCCCCGCATCGGCAGGTTCTTCCTGGACGCCGGGATTGGGTACGGAGGATCCTGTTTTCCCAAGGATGTCAAGGCTCTGGCCCATATGGCCCAGATCAAGGGGCGGCACCCGCAGCTGCTGCGCGCGGTGATGGAGATCAATGAGGATCGTATCGAGCGGGTTGTGGAAAGAGTGCAGGAAGTGTTGGGCGACTTGCGAGGCAAGACTCTTGGAATTCTCGGTCTGGCCTTCAAGCCCAACACCGACGATATGCGGGAGGCTCCCTCGATCCGAATTGCCGCCCGGCTTCAAGAGGCAGGAGCCCAGGTGCGGGCCTACGATCCGGTGGCGATGGAGAATGCAGCCCGAGTCATGCCGGGCGTGCAAATGGCCGCGGATGCCTACAGTCTGGCCGAGCGCTGCGACGCCCTGCTGGTATGCACGGAATGGAATGAGTTTCGCCAGCTGGACTTCGAGCGGCTGCGAGAGCTCATGCGTCGCCCGATTCTCGTGGATGGCCGCAACCTGTATGATCCAGCGGAGATGCGAGCTCTTGGCTTCCACTATCGAGGCCTCGGGAGAGGCTCGGATGGACCCTTGGAGGGTTCAGCCCAAACCGCTCCGCCCTCCGCATTGGAGAGGGGAGTATGACCCCCGGCCGCATCCACCGAGCGAGATTGCGCAACGGCCTGCAGGTCCTGCTGAAGGAGATCCGCACCGCGCCGATTGTGAGCGTGTGGCTCTGGTACCGAGTCGGCTCGCGCAATGAGCGCGCCGGCCTGACCGGCGTCTCCCACTGGGTCGAACACATGCAGTTCAAGGGAACTCCCACCTATCCGGTAGGGAGCCTGGATCGGGCGATCTCTCGAGAAGGCGGAATCTGGAACGCGATGACCTGGTTGGACTGGACCGCCTACTATGAGACCCTGCCCGCGGATCGTCTGGACCTGGCCCTGCGCATCGAGTCCGATCGAATGGTTAACAGCCTATTCGCTCCCAGAGAAGTGACCTCGGAACGAACCGTGATCATTTCGGAGCGGCAGGGAAATGAGAATGAACCCACTTTCCGCCTCTCGGAGGAAGTCCAGGCCTCCGCCTTTCGGGTGCATTCGTACCACCATGAGGTCATCGGAGATGTGTCCGACCTGGCCTCCATGACCCGGGAAGACCTGATCCGGCATTATCACAACTTCTATGTTCCCAGCAACGCGGTGCTCACCCTGGCCGGAGATTTTCAGTGGCGTCCGGTCCTCGACCGGGTCCGGGAGTTGTTCGGGAGTGTCCCCGCCGGGACGCCGCCTGCGCCCTTGACGCGGCCGGAGCCGCCCCAGCATGGAGAACGCCGCGTGATGGTCGAGGGCCCCGGAGAGACTTCCTTCGTCGAGGTGGCCTACCATGTCCCCTCGGCGGCCGAGGCCGACTTCTTTCCCCTGGTGGTCCTCGACTCCATTCTGGCCGGACCGAGCAATTTGAACCTGTTCGGGAGCGGGATTTCCAACAAGACCTCCCGTCTGTATCGGGCGCTGGTGGACACGGAGCTGGCCGCCGGGGTGAGCGGGGCCATGGCCGCCACTTTGGACCCTTACGTCTATACTCTCACCGCAACCGTGCGCAGCGGGAGGACGCCCGAGCAAGTGTTGAGTGCGCTGGACCAAGAGCTGCGACATCTGTTGGAGGAGCCCGTTCAGGAGGAAGAGCTGATGCGGGCGGTCAAGCAGGCTCGTGCCATATTCGCCTTTGGGAGCGAAACCGTCACCAACCAGGCCTTCTGGATGGGATATGCGGAGATGTTCGCTAACTACGGCTGGTTCGAGACCTACCTGCAGAAGCTGGAGTCCGTTCGAGCGGAAGATGTCTCGCGGGTGGCTCGCAAATTCCTTTCTAAGAGGAATCGCATCGTCGGCTTCTACCTTCCCAGCGAAGGCGCGGCGGAGATCTGACTCTTATCCATCCCCTTTCGGAGAACCAGGATGCCTCGCGCGAGCTCCCGCAAATCCCGTCCCCGCCGACCTCCAAAGAGGACCCCGGTCCGGCCTCCCAGACCCCGGCCCAACCTGCCTCAGCTCGATCCGCGCAGCCTGCCGGGGCCCCATTCGGTTGTGCGGGAAAGACTCTCCAACGGGATCACCGTTCTCATCCGTGAAAACTTCCTGAGTCCCTCCGTGGTCATTCAGGGCACCTGTTGGGCGGGGGGGCTAGACGAAGCGGAGGAAAAGGCGGGTTTGGCCAGCCTGACAGCCGCCTGCCTGATGCGCGGGACCGAGAGGCGCAGCTTTCATCAGATCTACGATACCTTGGAATCGGTGGGCGCCTCGCTTGCGTTCGGGTCTGGAATGCACACCACCTCCTTCTACGCGCGTTCCCTAGCGGAGGATTGTGCCACCGTTGCGGAGCTGGCGGCCGAGGCCCTGCAAACCCCATCCTTTCCACCCGATCAGGTGGAACGCACGCGGGGGGAGTACCTGACCGACCTGGCGATCCGGCAGGAAGACACCGGGGCACGGGCTCAACTCGCGTTCAATTCCTTAGCCTACCCGGGACATCCTTACGCGCATGACGACGAGGGCTCCCTGGAAACGATCCGTGGAATCACTCGAGATGAACTGGCGGAGTTTCACCAAACCCACTACGGCCCGCGCGACATGCTGGTTTCGATCGCTGGGGCCGTCCATAGCGCTCGGGCCCTCTCCCTCCTCGAGAAACACTTTGGAGGCTGGACCAACCCGGGCCAGCCGGCGCGTCCGACCCTCCCAGCGGCACCCCGCCTCGAACGCATCGTTCAGAACCGGGTAACCCTTCCGGGCAAGAGCCAGGCCGACTTGGTGATTGGCGCTCCCGGGCCGGCCCGGACCGCAGGCGACTATGTCCCCGCCATGCTGGGGAACAACATCCTCGGTCGCTTCGGCATGTTCGGCCGGATCGGCGAGGCGGTGCGCGAATCAGAGGGGTTGGCCTACTATTCCCTCAGCACTCTCAGCGGGGGCCTGGGACCAGGACCGTGGATGGTGGTCGCGGGGATCAGTCCCCGCAATCTGCAACGGGCGATCGAGCTCATTCGCCGAGAAATTGAGCGGTTTGTGCAGGCCCGAGTTACTCAGAGTGAGCTGATCGACAATCAGGCCAGCCTCATTGGCCGGCTTCCCCTTCAGCTTGAGTCCAACGATGGAGTGGCGGCCGCACTGATGAACCTCGAGCTCTTTGGCCTCGGCCTGGATTACTACCAGCGCTACCCTCAGATCATCAGCAGCGTCACGCGTGATGAGATCTTGGAGAGCGCTCGCCGCTACCTTCATCCGGATCGGCTGGCGATAGGGATTGCTGGCCCTCTGGACGAGTCCTAGCCCCTCGGCCGTGGCCGTTCTGCGATCCTCTCATGATTAGGGTGGGCATTGACCTGGTTCCGATTCCGCGCCTGGAGCAGGCGGTGGTCCGTTGGGGATCACGTTTCCTTGAGCGGGTCTTCACGGCTCAGGAGCTGCTGGATTGTGGGAATCGAAGTCAGTCGCTGGCTGCTCGGTTTGCTGCCAAGGAGGCCGCCGCCAAAGCTCTGGGAACGGGCCTGATGGCAGGAATTGGCTGGTGCGAGATCGAAATCGTGTCCGCAACGGCGGGCCAGCCCCAGTTGCGGTTGCATGGGGCCGCCCAACGCCAGGCTTTCCATCTGGGGCTGGAGGAATGGGCGGTCAGCCTTTCCCACTCGGGCGACCAGGCCCTGGCAGTTGTCATAGCCCAATCGAAGGGTTGAGCCGTTGCCTACCATTGAGCAGGCCAGAGGGTGGTACAGCTCCCGTGACCCCGTCCATGGCTTCGATCATGTCTTGCGCGTCCTGGTTCTTGCCGAACGGATTGGACGCAGGGAAGGAGCAGACCTGGAGATTCTGCGGGCGGCCGTCCTCCTTCACGACACTTGCCGGGACGGGCCCGGAGGCTTGGCGGGGGGGAACCATCAGGAGGCCTCGGCCGAATTCGCAAGGGATGTTCTCGCTCGGGACCAATGGCCGCCCGAGAGAATCGACCGGGTTCTGCATTGCATTCGGACCCACCGCTTTCGCTCCTCGTCCGCCCCTCCCCAAACGCGGGAGGCCAAGGTTCTGTTTGACGCGGACAAGCTTGACGCGATCGGAGCCGTGGGCGTAGCGCGCGCCGTGGCATTTGCGGCGCTGGCCCATCAGCCAATCTATGCAGCCCCGTCGGCCACCTTCCGGGAGGAAGGGAGGCTGGAACCCAACGAGCCTCACAGCGCTTATCACGAGTACGTGTTCAAATTGCGGCAAATCCCCGACCGACTTCAGACGCCCACCGGCAAGCGCCTGGCGATGAACCGGCTTCGCTTCTTGAACCAGTTCTTTGAGCGCTTGGTCAACGAAAGCGAAGGGCGCCTGTAAGCTGGGCCATTGGGGCCCGCACGAGGTGGGACCATGGGCCCCTCAGCCACTCCCGCAGCGGGTGCATGCGGGCCGGGGCGGCCCCAGCTCCCAGCTGACCGAAAACAGAGCCTCGCAGGGATCCGCCCTAGGGCAGGCAACCCGATAAGGGCGGATCATGGTCCCCACGGCTCGCCGAAAACCGGCAAATCGGCGAGGTACATCGGCCCTCCCCAACTTATTAGGGCGAAGCGAGTGCTTCAGCGACAGTCTCCTGGCATCGTTCGCCAGATTCTGCCGCCGCCAGAAAAAAGTCCGTCCAACGGCGCGAACGTCTGGCGCGCTTCTCTCAAAAGTGCAGGCCGCGCAGGGCGAGATCCGATGGCGAGGGAACGGCCAATCGCCGGCCTCCAGGGTTCTGCTCCGGCTCATTCCGGCGGCCGGTACCCTTCCGACTAGCGGCTCGCGGGTTCGATGGCTGGTTTCTCCGCAACGAGCACCATCTGATCTGAATCCTCCTCCAGGGGTTCATGATCGTAGCCCCCAAAGATGTTCCGAATTCTGAGACCGTTGGATTCCAACAGACTCACCAATTCGTCCGGGAAGGAATAGCGGAGGGTCATGGGGACCGTGGTTCGTGAGAGCCGGCCCTGATCATCGATCTCGTCATAAAACCAGGTGACGTGGCCGTGTTGCGTGTTGCGCTCCAGCAGGAAGGAGGAGAACACTTGGATCGTGCAGCCCCGCTCCTCATCCCTCATGATTCGCTCCAGGAGCAGCCCCTCCCGGGAGGCTGCGTACACCTCCGCTGGGTTGGGAAGATCAAAGGCGAACCATCCACCGGGCTCAAGGTGCCGCTGGATGGACTGGAGAGCGGCCGACTGTTCGGCGCGCGTCAGCAGATCGGCGAAGGTGTTGAAAGGCATAAGGACCAGCTCGAACGCTCGCTTCAGGTCTAAGGCAGTGAAATCCTGGAGGATCAGTTCAATATGATTCCTGAGTTCGGGGCGGGAATCCAGGCGGGCTCGGGCTCGCGTGAGCATGGCCGCAGAGCGGTCGACCCCGACTACGGCGTGACCTTCGCGCGCCAATTGGAGCAGGACGCGGCCGGTGCCGCAACCCAACTCGACGATCGGGTCCTGGCGCTGCTGCGCCAGCTCGAGCCAGAACGGCAGGTCCTCGGTAAGGTCCGCGTTCTGGAGATCGTAGTATCGAACCAGGAACTGATAGGGATCGTTCAAGGTCATGGGCGTCCTCTGGCAGAGAGGCTGGGATGGGTCGGGGGAGGGCTAGACCCGCGAAGGATTCTGTGGAGGTCGTTGGGATTGCTTGACCCGAGTTTGGGAGAGCATTATACTCTCGACCGCCCGGGGTGTGGCGCAGTTGGTAGCGCACCGCGTTTGGGACGCGGGGGTCGGCGGTTCAAGTCCGCCCACCCCGACTGAATACCCGGGACCTCCGGGTACTTTGCGGGCGTCGCCAAGTGGCAAGGCATCAGCCTTCCAAGCTGACACCGCGGGTTCGAATCCCGTCGCCCGCTCTCCCCTCCATTCGCCAGGGCGGAGGAAGCCCTCCATCGCAAGGCCGATTCCATCTGGCGGCGGGGAGGGGGACACTCCCTGTGGAGTCGTACCGAGCGGGGCCCGTAGCTCAACGGCAGAGCACCTCCCTCATAAGGAGCGGGTTGATGGTTCGAGTCCATCCGGGCCCATAGTCACCTCCGGTTGGCGCCCCCGCACTCGCTCAGCTTTTTTCGCCGCCAAAAAGGTCCATCCATTCGTCGAGTTCCGCCGAGGCCTCTTCGGAGGCCTCAATCTTGGGCTCCTCCCGGAGAGCCTTCCTCATGACTTGGGCAAATCGTTCGGAGGCCAGCGTGCGCGCCCCGCGAGACCCTGCGCCCTGGGCCAGCTCCCGATCGGAGGTCACGACGGTCCAGTTACCGGGATCTCGGAGTTGCCGCAGGTAGTGGAGGAGCGCGTCATCGGCCGCTCGGGGCGGGCGGACAAAGTGCACCTCGACCGCCCCGCGGGCGAGGGAAGGGCTGGGCGACACGCCGCGGTCAAAGAAGACGACCACGTGGCGCCGGGCCCGGTTTGCAAATCTTTCCAGAAGGGCCAGGAGCTTGCGCTCGTCCTCGGGGTCACTGAGCGATAGACCGGAGAAACGCCCGATTAGGTTGTGCCCATCGATCAAGTAAGGCACCCGAGTACCCTCGTCGCCGAAGGGAAGCCGCGTTGCCCGGCTCGCTCGCGGGTGATACACTGGCCGCGGGCCGATGGTGGCCGGAATGGAGAGGTGCCTCATGCCGCGGCGCTGGCTATTCTACCTCGCCCTGAATGCCTTGGTCTCCGCAACGGTCACTCTGACAGTCCTGTTCCTTTGGCAGCGTGCAGAGGCGCCCCCGAAGGAGGTTCGGACCCCCAAAGGTTTGGCGCCCGCCAGCTCTCCTTTGCCAACCCTTGAGCGCATCACTCCCACCCCGAAAATGTATGCGATCCAGTCGGGGGACACGTTGAGCACGATCGCGAATGAGTATGGGGTGACCGTCGACGCCCTCCTGGCGGCGAACCAGTTGGGCGACCCCAATCGCTTGGAGGTGGGTCAAGTGATCCTGATCCCGCCCTCAGGGCCTACGGAAACTCCGGCGCCCCGAGCCAGCATCACCCCCCAGTTGGGCGAGCCGTATCCTTGGCCGCGCGTCGCACAGATCCGGGCGGCGGGGGACTTGTTGGAGGAGGCGGTCGAGGTCGACAATCCGGGACCTGGCTTTGACTTGACGGGATGGCGCCTTCACTCTATGACCGGCGCGGACTTCGTTTTCCCGGCATTCTCGTTGCAGACGGGGGGCGCAGTCTGGGTGCATACGGAAAAGGGCACAGATACCTCGACTGACCTGTACTGGGGCAGCTCGAAATCGGTCTGGCAAACGGGCGAGGAAATCCTGCTCCTCGACAATCTTGGGCGGGTGAGATACTCCGGCTGGGTGCCCTAGTCTGGGCCAACAGGTGGCGGTACTCGTCGCGGCGAGATGACCTGTCTCCCCGGCCGTCCCGGACAGCAAAGCAGCAGCCGGCCTCGTTTGGAGCCCGCTTGTCATGGCCGGGTCCAGATCCAATCCACGTTCCGGCTAGGACGCAAACCCAGAGAACAGGATGGCGCCCGGACCGCACCCGGGCACTCTTATGACTCCTCCGCGTGAGCGTCCATGAGGGTCGGGGAAACTGGACCGTGATGGAATCCCAAGAGCAAACGCCGCGGTCGGCATGCTCGCGACTCGAGCGTGGTCGGCGGCTGGCAGGCTCCCCTGTTCCCACCCTGGCGAGCATCGCGAGACGAGACCACAAAATGGGGTCAGCGAGACTTCTCCCTGCCGAACAACCCTCGGGTCGGCCAAGAGTGGGAGTTCCTTCCCACGGCTTCCGCGACTCTCCTGTCCGACTGGCGGATGGAACCCGACTCCCTCAGTGCCCTCTCCCTGCCCCCCCAGAGGGTCCTCCCTCTCGGAGGTGCGCCTGGGCGAATGTCCGGGGAGCGCTGGATGGGCGGCGCTCACCTACCTTGGCAACCCGGCCCGCAACAAGAAATGATCCGCGCTCGAGTGAAGACGGGCCGCGGCCTGTAGGGTTTCTGGCAGGTTCTCGCCGAGGCCTGAGGCGGAGCATCTTGTCAAGAGATTGCCAGTCTGCTACACTCCGGCTCGGAGCCGAGTCATGACCCAAGCGCTGTACAACAAGCTTCGACCCCAGGTCTGGGACGAGGTGGTTGGTCAGAACCACATTGTGCAGACCTTGCGCAATGCCGTGCGGGCTCAAAAGGTGGCCCATGCATATCTGTTTGCCGGGCCTCGAGGAACCGGCAAGACGACGGTCGCCCGAATCCTGGCCAAGGCTGTGAATTGCGCCTCCGAGGATCTCGGGACGCGACCCTGCAATCGGTGCAAAGCGTGTATCTCTGTCAATGAAGGGCGCTATTTGGACCTGATCGAGATTGATGCCGCTTCCAACACGAGCGTCGAGGATGTTCGCGACTTGCGCGAGCGAGTTACTCTGGCGCCCAACGAGGGGGGGCGGAAGGTCTATCTCATCGACGAGGTCCACATGCTCTCAACAGCGGCCTTCAATGCGCTGCTGAAGACCCTGGAAGAGCCGCCCTCCCATGTACTCTTCATCCTGGCGACGACGGAAATCCACAAGCTCCCAGCCACCGTGGTTTCGCGTTGCCAACGCCACGAATTTCATCGGCTCGGTGGGGAAGAGATCGCTTCCTATCTCAGAAAAGTGGCAGAGGCGGAGAGGATCGATGCCTCGCCAGAGGCTTTGCGCACCATTGCGCGTCAGGCGACAGGTAGCCTTCGGGACGCGCTGTCCCTGCTTGATCAGATGGCCTCGCTGGGTGGCCACATCTCGCAGGAAGCTGTGCTCTCCCTGCTGGGGGCTGCCGCCTGGCAGGCGACGCAAGACTTGGTCATGTGCCTGGCGAGAGGAGACCTGGGCGAAGGGCTCCGCCTCATTCACGCGACCATTGATTCTGGGGCCGACACTCGCCAATTCGCCCGTCAGATCGTGGACTACCTTCGGGGCGTGCTTCTGGAACAAATGGGGAGCGAGGACCTAGTTGAGGCGCCGGCCGAGACCCAAGCGGCGATGGGAGAGATGGCCCGATTGATGGGCCTGAGCCAAATCGTGAGGGCTATTCGGGCCTTCAATGTCGCGGCCGCGGACACTCGGGTCGGATGGCGCCCCGAGCTCCCTCTTGAGTTGGCTTTTCTTGAGACCGTGGGTGTCGAGGGGGGAGCCAAGGGCGGCGCGGTCCCTCCTGCGACCTCTGCCGCCCAGGCCGGCACCGCTACAAATGAGCGGCGACCCCCTTTGGGGTTGGGGCAAGAGCCAACGGTCCGAACTCCAGCGAACCACGGGCAAGCTCCAGCGACCCGGGTGAGGGACGAGAAGGCCGCGATGCCGGAATCCCGCCGGGGACCCGGCCTTTCTCTCACCCGCATCAGCGAGATCTGGCCGCGGGTTCTTTCCTTGCTTCGCGAGCGCGACACGCGGGCCCACACCCTTTTTGGGCAGGGGCACCTTTACTCCTTCGAGGGAGAGGTGCTCAGCCTTACCTTCGAGAGCGAGTTGCCCCGAGCCAAGGCGGCCCGACCCGAGACAGTTGCGGCCGTGCAAGGGGTCTTGGCGGAGGTAATTGGCAAGCCGCTTCGGGTGCGCTGTGTTCTGGGCCGCCCCAGTGGATCAGGGGGCCTGCCTGAGCGCATCGAAGGCGGAATGGTGGATACGGCGACCCGCGAACTGGGAGCCCATTCGATCGATTTACCCTGATCGGCGAGAGAGAACCATGGCCAAAGGGCGCAAGCCTCCTCTTCCCTCCTCCTCCGGGCCCGCAAAGGCGCATCAGGTTCGCCGGCTGGAGGAGCAAGTTGCGCAGGTGCAAGACCTACTGGCCCACGAGACCGTGACCGTGAGAGTGGGTGGCGGCGCGGTGACGATGGTGATGAGCGGGGATCAGAAATGCCAGGCGGTGGAGGTTTCTGCGGAGTTCCTCCAGTCTACGGAGGCGGACGTGGTCGGGGATCTTCTCAAGGCGGCGATCAATCAGGCCCTCGAGGCTTCGCGCGACCTGGCCGCCAGGAGACTGGGCATCCTGGCTGGAGGATTCACCTCGTCCTAACGCGGGCTTCGCCAGATTCGAGTCTTCATTCAAACCTATGCCGATCCCCAAGTCAATATCCCGCCTCACGGAAGAATTGATGCGTCTGCCCGGCATCGGACCGAAGACGGCCGCCCGGCTGACTTTTCATCTCCTGCGGAGTCCGGAGGGAGAGGTGCAGGCGCTGGGGGAGGCGATTCTCGAGCTGCGTCGGAGCACTCGCTTCTGCTCTCGCTGCTTCAACATCACGGATGCAAATGAGGATCCTTGCCAGATTTGTCTCGATGAGGCTCGCGATGCGGGCCAGGTGTGTGTGGTGGAAGCCCCGCTGGATGTCCTGGCCCTGGAGCGCACCCGCAGTTACCACGGGATGTACCATGTCCTGCACGGGGCCATTTCGCCGGTCGAGGGAATCGGGCCAGAGGACTTGCGGATCCGCGAGTTGATTGATCGCGTGCGAGCGGGCAGCATCCGTGAAGTGATCTTTGCAACCAACCCCTCGATGGAAGGTGAAGCGACGTTAATGTACCTGAGCAAGCAGCTGGAGGGAATGGGGGTAAAGATGACAAGGCTGGCGCGCGGCCTACCGATTGGCGGCGACCTTGAGTACGCGGATGAGAACACCCTGGCGCGCGCCATCGAGGGACGTTCCGAGTTGTAAAGGCAGTCTCTGCGAGCGGCAGCCCATTTCTTTCAAAGGAGGATCAGTGGCAATTCGGAACCGGGCTTCACTTATCATACTCAGTGTTTGGATCGGCTTAACAATGGCGTGCTCCTTCCCGCTTTTCAACCTCGGCCCCAATTCGGGCGGCGGAGGCGGGGTTACTGCCGTGCCGCCGCAGGCCTCCCCGAACGTGCCCTCCGCGCCGACGACGGCGCCCCCGACCGAAACGAGCGCGCCGCTCCCGAGCGATACACCCACCACCGCCCCCCCAACCGCCACCTCCTCGCCCCCGATGGTCAGCCCGATCGACAAGGACGTGGCCTGTCGCTTCGGGCCGGGTGATGTCTACTCGATTGAGGGATCGTTGGCCGTTGGCCAAACCGTGCCGATCCAGGGCAGGGACTCGCCTGGGGGCTGGTGGTACATCCAGAATCCCGGCCATGCTGGGCGGTACTGCTGGGTTGCTTCCTCCGCCACGCAGACACAAGGGGACACCAGCATCGTGGCGGTCGTGCCTCCCCCTGTACCCTTTGTCGATTATGTCGGCGTGGACCTGAGTCCCTCGAGCAAGGACATTGCGTGCGGGACCTTCCCCTACACATTCGGTGTGAACTTCAAGATTGAATACAATGGCCCGATCACGCTCACCTTCCAGCGTATCAAGAGCGACGGCCACACGGCTCCTGCGGAGACCTATACCTTCTCTGCATCCGGGACGCAATCCTACTTGGACTCCTACCGGGTGGGGGCGACGGGCAGCTACTGGTTCAAGGTCCAGGTTACCAGCCCCAATTCGATTTCCGGTCAAGGTTCGGCGAAGATGACTTGCCATTAGGGCAAGCGGCTGAGGCCGCGCAGTCGAACCTCCGCTTAAGTGCCCTCACCCGTCGGGCGACCTGCGAGCCGGCGGGTGAGTTGCTTGCTTGGCGCCGGGATGGGCCGGAAGGGGTGCCGGGCAAGCCCCCTGCCGGGCGGCCCAAGCGCGAATCCCCAATTTGGACTGGGGGCGGCGTAATCCTCCCGTTTCGCGGCGGGCAGGACCTAGAAGTCTGGCCGAAAAGTAAATCTGCGATCAAGCCCGCGTGTTGTCATTGGCGGTGATGACAGGAGGGCTTGATGCTTGGGAAGCGATCCCCTCAGCGCGGAATGTTTGAAGCGGATCATGTGTACCTCGATTTCGTTGGGCGGGACTCGTTCTATGGCTTCTTGGCCACTGAGCGAGGGAACCTGTTTCGGGATGAGGACTTTGGCCGGCTGTATCCTGACCCGTGCGCTCAGGACGGGTTGTCCGGACAATGGGCGCAACAGCGTGCCGCCGAGCCTTTTGGCGACAGCCTTGCTGCTGCAGGCACATGATCGGGCGTCGGACGACGAAGCCAAGGCCCGTGCCGACTTTGATATGCGCTGGAAGGTGGCGCTGGGGATCAGGATAGATGAGCGTCCCTTTGCCACACCGTCCCAGTGTTCCTCGGGAAGAGCACTCTGCAATTGTTCCGAGCCCAGCTCATCCTTCACGATCACATTCGGGCGATCTTTCAGCGCAGTCTGGAATACGCCCAGGAGAGCGGGTTCCCCCGGAACCCGCATCTGGGGTTCCTGCAGGGGCGGAAGATGAAAGTGGTGCTTGACACAACCCCCATTCTCGGCCGTGGGGCAGTGAAAGATACATACAACCTGCTTGCGGATGGAATCAAGAAGTTGATCTGGGCATTGGCCAAGAATGCGGCGGGGGCGCAGCCCGATGTATGGGCGCGGCAACAGGGACTGGGACGACGCTACTATGCTTCGAGCGTGAAGGGCGAGGCGGAGATCGACCCTCGGCCCGACCACTGAGGGCGGGTTGGAGCGACGAGAAGGCACGTACCGAGTTCTTGAAATCGATCGTGGCCGACGCCGACCGTCTGCTGGAGACCGCCCGGCAAATGCTGAAACAGGTCCCGGTGGAGAGCAACCAAGAGAAGGCCATTCTCGAAGCGGCGCAGCTCCTGGCACAGCTGCTTTTGCAGGATGTGGAACGGCCAGCTGGGGGTCCCGGTCCTTCCGGGGAGCAGGGGGATCCACGCCTGAAGCAAGGGGTGACCCCGGACCGGATCGTCTCGGTCCAGGACCCCGAGATGCGCCATGGGCATCCTGGCCCGGACGCCAGGACGGGCAAGAGCGCGAGCAAACGGTTCGTGGGCTTCAAAGCGGCCGTGGCCGTGGATCCGGATAGTCAACTGATCACCGCCGTGGATATGCTGAGCGCGAATGCGGTGGACAGCGAGCGAGCATTGGAACTGGTGCAAGCGAGTGAGGCGAACACCGGGATCGAAGTCGAAGAGACGATCGGGGACCCTGGCCCGCGCGCCCAGGATACGCTTTGTCAAGAGGGGATTCTGAGCGATGGCGCGCAGGCATGTCGGGGCCGAGCGGCTTGCTTCGGCTCCGGTGACGCGCTTGCTTTTGTGGGTGGGAGGCCCATCGTACGTCGTGTCTCCGGCCTTGAGCCAGAGTGATTCGGATTCAGACTTCAGGTACGTGGAAGGCTTCTGAGCGCTCGCTGACGCAAGTGATAGCCGTCGTCGTAGCGTTCGCCGGTTTGCCAGAGCTTCCAGGCAATGGCTAGCCAACGGTTAGCCAAGCAACGAAAGGCGTGGCTCTGGGTACGGCAGTGGGGGCGAACACTCTCGAAGTAAGCGTTCGCCCAGGCAGACTCGCGGAGTGAACAACGAGCCCACTGCACCGCGACCTGGCGAAGCTCCTGATCGCAGGCATAGCGAAAGTTGACGGTTCTGCGTTTGCCTGAGCTCCTTGTCACCGGGCATGTGCCCGCCAGCGCCTGCACACTGGCGGGCGAGGCAAACCGTCTGCGGTCATCCCCGAATTTGGCCAGCAGGGAGGGTGCCAAGAGATCTCCCGCCCCTGGCAGTGAGCCGAAGACAGCGGCGTCGGGATGTTGTCGGAACAAATCTCTCAAGCCGCGCATGGCTGCCTTTTTGGCCTGGGTGAGTTCGAGGAGCAGGCCAGCCAGCAACACTGCTTCTTGCCGGTAGATCTGGGAAATCTCTGGGCTGGCTTCTGGATAGGGGGCTTGCAGACGGCCGAAACTCCGAGCCAGGGCGTCACGGCGGGTGTAGCGGTGTCGCCGGCCGAAGTCCTGGAAGGTTTCCAGGGTCAGTTCGGCTGCCTCCTGGGGCGTGGGGTATGTTTCCAGGAAATACAGCCCAATCTGGCCGGTGGGCTCACTGAAGACATGAAGTGCCAGCGGGTAGTAGCGAGCCAGCACGGCCTGCAGGCGATTGGACAGGCGCACACTGCTCTCGGTGAGATGATGGATCAAACTGACCTTAGCCCGAATCCGACGGGTAAGCAGCGTGTCGCGGGACCAGGGCTGGAGACGATTTCGGTCGGTGCGCAGAATGTCGGCAATGACGAAGGCATCGCTGGGATCCGAACGGGCGCCGCTCTGGCGGTAGCGCTCCCGGCTGCGCTGCACCATTTTCGGTGGCAAGACGTAGATCTGGGTGTAGTCTCGATCCCAGAGGAAATCCACCAGAAGGTTGTGTGCGGTCTCCAACCCGACCAGACATTCTGGCGCTTCAACGCCCAGTTGCTGTCGCGTGGCGTCCAGCTGGAGGAAACCTTCCGGGCGGTGGGAAAGCGTGAGCTGGGCGACGAGGGTCCCAGCCTCGTTGAGGAACGCGGCGTCGTGCTTGGCTTGGCTCCAATCAATCCCGAGATATACTGGCATTGGCACCTCCTAGGCTTCTGGCCAGAGGCCCGACGGCGTTGGGCTGGCGATCGTGGTCCCGTTAAGGCGCTCATGGCGCGATACGCTTTGGACGGTGCCGCCAGGCGGACCTGGGGGACAATCCTGGGCTGGCGCTCGCAGCGCAGGGCGGGCTGGGTCCTCATTCCCAGGTCAGACGCCGACGGGGTAGACGGACGATGGCTGACTCCCTCGTCTGTTCTACCCCGTCAGTCAATCCAAGTCCACTCTACAGTAACGGGGCGGGCTGTGCCTTTGGGGATGGCGCCACGCGTCAGATCTTCGAGCAAGCCGGGCGCAAACTGGTAGCGAGGGTCGCCCACCCAGACAACCAGGGCCAGTTCACCAAGGAGGCATTCCTGATCGATCTCGAAGCCGGGACCCTGGTCCCCGGGTCCCAGGGGACGTGCACCTGTCCAGCGGGAGAGGTGACCCACACGACGGTCCCCTGTGGCGCCCACAAGGATCGCAATGGTCGAACGATCTCCCAGCGGGCGTTTCAGTTCGAGGGGGCAGTGTGTGACGAGTGCTTGTTGCGCAAGGCGTGCACGCGAGCCCGTCTGGGCCAGGGTCGGGTGGTGATGATCCATCCGCAGGAACGCCTGATCCAAGAGGCCCGGGCTTTGCAAGCCAGTCCGTAGTTCTGCGAGTACCGCGAGAAGCGGCAAGCCGCCGAGCACCGCATCGGGCGGCTGATCCAGTTGGGAGTTCGCCAATCGCGCTACTTCGGACAAGCTAAGACTCTCTTCCAAGTGATGATCGCAGCGACCGTGGCCAACCTTACGCTCACCGCTACGAAGATGATGAAGATGAGGCCCCGAAGCGGGGGCAAGGGCATCACGTCTTCTTTGTTGTCTATGCTCTGCCGTGCATTCCGGGCCTTTCCCGCTATCCGGTTGCGCCCGTTGGGCCCTGGGCTTCGGATTCCGGCCTTATTCCGCCCGCCGCAACCAGCTTTCCGGCTGGACTTCTAGGGGCACCTTGACAACGGTCGGGCGGGGTGGGATAATACCTGTACACCCGCAAGTTCGTCCGCCTCCGCAATGCGGAGAGACGTGTACAACCGAATAGTCTGGAGGGCGAACACAAACCAGCCGCAGTGGCCGCTGGTTTGTGAGGCGGCCGATGTGCAGATTTGCATATCGGCTCTAGCTGTCTTCGGGCTTGACGGCGGGTAGCGAGGCGTGGTAGCATTGCGTTTCGCCTAGACCTGAACCTTAACAACTGAAGAGTGATAGGAAGAGCATGGGTCTCAGTGGTTCCTGAACTCCCTCGCATCTTCGGATGCGAACAGTTCCTTATGGAGAGTTCGATCCTGGCTCAGGATGAACGCTGGCGGCGTGCATAATACATGCAAGTCGAACGAGGGGCCTTTTGTAGCAATACAGAGGGTTCCGAGTGGCGAATGGGTGAGTAACACGTAGGCGACCTGCCCCAAAGTGGGGAATAACAGCTCGAAAGGGCTGCTAATACCGCATGTGGTCTTCGGGGTTAGAGGCCTGAAGACTAAAGCAGCAATGCGCTTTGGGAGGGGCCTGCGGCCCATCAGGTAGTTGGTGGGGTAATGGCCTACCAAGCCGATGACGGGTAGGGGGCCTGAGAGGGTGGTCCCCCACACTGGCACTGAAACACGGGCCAGACACCTACGGGTGGCAGCAGTAGGGAATATTGCACAATGGGCGAAAGCCTGATGCAGCAACGCCGCGTGCGCGATGAAGGCCTTCGGGTCGTAAAGCGCTTTTCGGGGGGATGAGGAAGGACAGTACCCCCGGAATAAGTCTCGGCTAACTACGTGCCAGCAGCCGCGGTAAAACGTAGGAGGCGAGCGTTATCCGGATTTACTGGGC
>Ga0208039_1000004_pt1:0-45000 | contig 368411 bp, 318 predicted proteins | sample June2015DPH_20_1_2_FD_184722 | JGI IMG/M metagenome (GOLD analysis project Ga0208039, IMG submission 184722) | Peatland microbial communities from SPRUCE experiment site at the Marcell Experimental Forest, Minnesota, USA - June2015DPH_20_150... | ecosystem: Environmental > Terrestrial... | reverse complement strand
CGGCGGTGGGGCTGAACGTGCCGGTCGTGATCACATATCCCCGCACCGCTTTGTCAGTGCGCAGCATCCCCGCGTGAAGTTGCCGCAAGGTATCCCGGTCTACCTCTCGCACCGGGCGCGGGAGGCAGACAGCGACCTCCTGCAACCCGGCTGGATTCTCCAGGAGAAGGTCCAGGCCCGACTCTGCGGCTCGCCCGCCTACGGCCGCTTGGTAGCCTCGCATTCGGAACAGGACCGCCACGAACACCTTGAAGGCCTCAGGCGAAAGGCCCTCAAGGTCCTGCTCAAAAGGGGAAGGAGTCTCTCCGTATCGTATCAGCCCTTCCTCCCGCCCCCACAGAAGCGTCAAGCCGACCAGGGCACCTAAAGTCAAGGCCGAAAACAGGGCGTCTCCGAAACTGAGGGTCACGCTCAGGTTGCCCCTCGGCCACAGGGCTGAGGAGTAGAGACGGACCCCTACCAGGAGGGTCCAGAGCACGATGAGTTCAGCCGCAGGGGCCATGAGCGCTTGATACAAAGGTCGCTCCCGCTGGCCAAGATCGCCACGAGCACGATAGGCGAGGGGGTCCTGACGCGCTCCCGTGCGGTACCAGCCCATGAGCGGCAAAGCCACCTGGACCGCGACCGGGATGAGCAGCAGCCATCCAAACCAGGGCTGAAGAAGGAAGTTCAGGATATCGAGGAAAACATCAAAGCCGGTCATTTTGCCCTCCCCGGGCTTCCTCGCCGCCCTCGCAGGGGCTAGCTGGAGCCCGACCTTCCCTTGTCTCTTGCCTTAATTATCCGCAGGTGAGGCCTGGAAGGGTGGTTGCAATTGCCTTGCTGATCCCCCTCCCGGCAGGACAGCCAGCCCGAATCCAGCGGATTCCTGGGGAGAAAGGCCCGCGGCGTGCACGTTGCCTGCAATGCTTGCCCCCAGCTTGTATGACGATTGCAATAGGCCTCTGAGGTTGGTAGAAGGGCACCCGGAAGAAAAGGATGCGGCGCTCGGAAAAGCGCCGCATCCAGGCCTCATCCCGCAGGGAAAAGAACCCCTGGCACAACTTGGCCGGCCATCTACCCCACCGAAGCCGGGCCAGGCGCGGGGTGCAAAGGCAGGACCATGCTGGCCCGCGGAGTCTGGCTGAAGTCGAAGTCGGCACTTAGGTCCCCCAGCTGCGGGGCGTCCTCCCGCACATCCGGGCGAGAGTCCGGGCGCCCATCCACCTTCGGGTCGATCCGCTCTCCGCTGAGGAAGTCATCCTCGATGAACTTCAGGTAGGCATCGAAGCTCAGGACCTGGGGGTCGATGTACCCCCGCTTGGCATAGGGGCTGATGACGATCCCCGGCGCCCGCAGCCCGTATCCATTTTGGTCGACCGCCGGGGGGACCACATGGTCATAGAAGCCCCCCCAATCATCCCAGGAGAGGAAGATCGCCGAGCTGCTCCAATCGGGTCCTTGCATGACCGCATTGATCAAGCCGGTGACATACGCCTGGCCAACGCTGACCAGCGCCGGAGGGTGCTCACTGTCAGCCCCATTCGGGACAACCCAGGACACGGCGGGCAGGCTTCCGTCCTTTGCCGCCTTGTAGAAGAGCGACAAATCCTGGACATTGCTGGTCTGCCCATCCTGCTTTACCGTGTCAAAATCCGGCAGGGGGTTCCAGATCCCCGGCACCGTTGCCTTCTGCGGGATGGGGGCGCATGTCATTTGCCCGTCGTCCTCACAATCGGGCTCGCTGCCTTGCGCCAGGTAGTACGCCCAGCTCACATTGTCTTGGTGGAGCAGGTAAGTCAAATCCGTCCAGGCGAAGTCCGCCCCAGCGGTCACCGTCCCGTGGGTGCCCCCCGGATTGTTGAGATCACTCTTGCAGCTCATGGGGTCTCCCCGGACCGAGCAGGTTGCTGACCAGGCCGAGACCATGAAGAGGTGGGCAGGCAGACTCCAGGAGGCGTTCGGTTCGAACATGTGATCCTGCAGGACAAAGTTCTCGGCATACGCCCAGTAATTGGGGATCTCACGTGCATCGTGATACCCCATCACGTCGGTGCCGCCGGAGAGCCGGCAGGTCGGATCATTGGGGTCCGCGCACTTCTGGCGGGCCCGGCCCACTTGGGTGATGAAGCCATCCATCTTGCCGCTGTCGATGTCAGCCACGGCATTGCTGGAGCCGTGAGGCCCTCCATGGTTGAGGTCGTGAGGGTCGTAATAGGGCCGGACGCAGGCATGTGTCACCGGGTCTGGCACGCAAACCGCGGGCACTCCGTCCTTCATGGGGATCCCGTCCGCCCCGGGAAACGTGCCGAAGTAGGAGTCAAAGGAACGGTTCTCCTGCATGATGACAACTATGTGCTGGATCTTGTGGATTCCGCTCAGGCCCGAACTGGCGGGCGAGGAGGCTGTGGAGGTTGGGCCAGGGGTGGCTTCTCCCAGGCTCGGAACGAGCTGAGTGAGTTGCGACTGGGCGTAACCACCGAGATCGACGCCGGCACAGGCGGGTCCCAAGGTAAGTACCGCAAGGATCACAATCCATCGTTTGCGCGCATTCATGGTGTCCCTCTGGCGATCTTCGTGTCCGAGGGTACCATACCTCAATCCCATATGGTGGGGGTGAACGCAGTGCAAAATCTGTGTAACCGCGGTGAGTTGGGCATGAGAATCCCTTCGAGCCGGGGCTCGATGGGAATCCTTTGGGAGAACGGCTAGGGTGGAGAGGGCCGAGTCGGCGGTAGCGTCCTCGGGCCGGATCGCCCGCGCTCCCTGGGTGGGAGACCTCGGGGGCGCGAGTCCCTCTCCAAACGCCCGTGGGTTTGTCCGCGAGGCTAGCGCGAGAAGGCCGTTCGGCAAGGGAGCAATCGAGTCCCGTCTAGCCGGGTTGGGGAGTCCCCTTGGCGGGGAGGTCGTGAAGAGGGATCACGCCTGAAGCGCAACGGCCCGGTTCGGTACTCCTCGAGCGAAACGCAACGCGGCGCCAGCCTAGGCGCTGCGTTCGAGCCGCTGCTGGGGCATTGGGACCGCCCCATCCGGCATGTTCCCCTTATCTCAGCTCGGAGGCAGGCGCAGGCTGAGCCCGGGGTGGGAGGAGGAGCGGAGTCCTGGACGCTTGGTTGAAGTCAAGAACGCTGATGAGATTTCCAAGTCTCCCTCTCTAGGGTTGCGTCTTGCGAGTATCTTGAGCATCTCGCGTGGGGTGCCCGAGATGGGTCGGGCGGACTCATCCTCTTCGGGCAGCGCGCAAAGGTGCCTGCCCAGAGCCCCAGGATGAGGCACATGAGCATGGTCGAGTTGCCTTACCTACTTGCAAGACGGAACGCAGGCAGTAGCGGACAGCAAGAGCTCTGTCGCCCCCTCTAAGAGAAAGAGAAATGAGATCGAATTGCGTTGCGGCACGTTGCTGAGGAGGGGTTCTTCGGTCTGGAGGCTCTGGCAGTGCTCGGAAGAAGGGCAAGGGAGGAAGGTCTGGGAGTCCCTATGGCCGAAGGTGCTGATCCAGAAAGCGTACCACCCGCGCGAGGTATTGTTCGGGGAACCCCTCGTCAACGTTGCGGTGGCTGGCCTGTGAAACGCTCCAGACTTCCTTCGGCTCCCCCGCCGCACCGGTCAGTTCCCGGAATTCACTCATCGGCAGGTAGGGATCGTGTTCGCCGTGGATGAAGAAAATCGGGCGAGGGCTGATCTTACCAACCCAATCCACGGGCTGAAACCGGAAGAGATTTGCCCCGACCCGAAGGCTCGTGATCGTCACGGCGAGCCAGGCCAGCGGCGAACAGAGCCCTGGGGGAATCCCCCTCTCGTGCATTCCCTCCCGTAAGGCAGTCGTGAGCCGCGCAAACCCCCCGTCGCTGATCACGGCCCCAACTTCGGGACACAGCGGCGCGACCAGCATGGCGACCACGCCTCCCATCGAGAATCCGAGCAGGCCAATTTGGCGCATCCCTTTCTGGATAACCCAGCGGACCGCGCCCAGCACGTCCCGCCGCTCCAAGTACCCCAGGCTGCTGACCGTGCCGTCGCTCCTGCCGTGCGCACGGAAATCGAACATGAGGAGGTTAAGACCGGCGGCATGCAGGGCCGGGGCATATTTCACATCGGGATCCATGCTCCCGGACTTGCCATGCAGGAGGATCACGGCGCGGGCAGATCCCTGGGCCGGAATCCACCATCCCCGCAGCGTCAGTCCGTCGGAGGCGGGAAAGCTCACCTCCTCATACGCCAGGTTGTACTCAGAGGGACTGCGATCCTGCTGGCGCGGGCGACGCGACGTGACCTGCAGAGATAGCACCCCTCCCAGTCCGAGCACCAACAGGCTGGCCGCAACCACTAGGAGTGCGATTCCCAAGCCTAGCAGCATGAGGCGCATCCCCTGGGTTCCTCTGGCTGGGTCGGCCGTCGCTGAGTGCGAGCCAGAGGGGCTTGGCCCTTCCTTGAACCATCGGGCCCCCCACGGCCCACCTGGAGGGGCGGGACCCGGGGCGGTGCGAAGGTGGTCTGAGGGGATTGCGCTGGTCTGCCTGCTCTGCTCGCCTCACCACGATCAATTATTGGCGGGCGTGGAGGTGCAATGGGTGGGAGGTCGTCTTCGCGCGGCCATCGAATTTTGTCACGATCTTCAGCACGGGCCGCGAGGCTGGGCGGGGCTCTGTTCCTGCGGGGTATTCGGGGGAGAGGCATCGGTCTATTGGCGCAGAGGATGTTGCCGGAGCCACTCTTGATTCGGGTCAGTTTCTTGCATGAGGCCGGCCCTCAGATTGACCGGCTGACAATGCTCACTTGTCGGCTCCCGTTTTGCTTCCCCCCCGGGGCACGCCATCGGAGTTTAGCACCCCGATCCGCGCGCTGTCAATCGAAGGCGCATGTTGTGGCGGGCAGGCCATCGAACCGGGGTCTCGATGCGCTGAGATTTGCGGATTGTACCGGGCCGAAGTAGACTTGCGCCTTCTTCGGCGCTTTCCTCCAACCCAATCCGGGATCCTCCGTCCGAAGTCGAGGTTGTCATGAGCTCAACTGCTGCACCGGCCGCCCCTGCCGCCCCTGCCGCCCCTGCCGCCCGCCCCTTGCGCATCCTGGACTACCTCACTCTCAACGTGTACTGGTTCGCCCTTTCCTTCCTGTGGAACTCGATGGGGCCGATCCTGCTCCCGGTGGTTGTCGCTTTGCTGGTACCGCAGAGCCAGAAGGGCAGTGCCCTGGGCTTGATCTCGGCCATTGGCCTCATCATTGCCGTTATCGTTCAGCCTGCCGCAGGGGCTTGGACGGACGCGCATGTGACGCGCTGGGGCAAGCGTCGCCCTTACATCGTCGGGGGAACTCTCTTCGACGTGGTCTTCCTGATGGGGATGGCCTTCGCCCCGGGCTATGGCTGGCTCCTGATCACCTACGTTCTCCTGCAAACGTCATCCAACATCGCGCACGGGCCGTACCAGGGCTATATCCCCGAATTGGTTCCGGAACGGAAGCGCGGTTCCGTGACGGGGGTGAAGCAATTCCTCGAAATCGCTGGCATCATCCTCACCTCGTTGGCGACCGGGTACCTTGTCGGCCAGGGCAAGATCGCATGGGCTTTTGGCGCCATCATCCTGGTGTTGCTGATCTCCATGTTGCTCACCGCCCTGTTTGTCTCGGAACGGCCTTTTCAGGGGGCTCCACCCGCGTCGGCCCCGGCCCCCGCTCAGACCTCGCGGGGCGGGGGTCTGTCGGCCTCCCTGCGAGCCCTTTTCCACAGTCGAGATTTCTTTCTCTGGTTGATTTCGAGATTGCTCATCTTGCTGGGTATGAATTTGGTTCGCAACTATGCTTTGTACTTCTTGCAGGACGTACTTCACTCCGCCAATCCCGCGGGAGAGGTGAGCTACCTCCTGGCCATCATCGCCTTGGCCATTGCCGTGGTTGCATACCCGGCGGGGTGGCTGAGTGACCGCATTGGCCGCAAAGGCCTAAACCTTGCCTCTGGGGTGCTGGGCGCATTGGGTGCGGTCCTGATGACCCAGGCCACCCGCCTGTCTCTGGTCCTCATCTTCGGAGCGTTGATCGGCCTCAGCATCGGCATCTTCTTGAGCGTGAACTGGGCCTGGGCGGCCGACCTTCTGCCTTCCCAGGAGGGGGGCCGCTACCTGGGGATCTCGAACATCGCAACGGCCGGGTCCGGGGTCTTGGCCGGGGCAGGCGGTTTCTTGCTGGATGCCCTCCGTCCTCATTCGGCGCATCTCGCCTACAACGTTCTGTTTCTCATCGCCGCGCTCTGCTACGCAATCGGAAGTGTCATGATGGTGCCCGTGCGGGACACCCGCCCGCGCAGGGGGTGAGGAGTTTGCCCGTCGAACCGGGAGCGATGACCCCAGCGGTTGCTTGGCGGCCAGAGGGTGGATTGAAACGGCCGCCGGCTCAGGGCCTCGGCAGAATCGGACTCCGCAGGGAATCCGGAAGGCAGTCCGCGATAGCGTGCATTACGCACTCGCCAACCTGCACATCCAGATCGTGCCGGCGGCAGGGGAATCGCGCCGGGAGTCGGTAGGGCTCGCCGAAGCGCAAGCAGAGAGAGTCCCCCTGCTCAAATCCTGCGACCGGCAAAATGGTCAGGCCACTGTTCGCAAGGTGGTTGATGAAGCGGCCAACGCCCGACGGGGGCATGATCATTTGCCCCGGCGGGGGGTCCATCCCCTCTGGGGCGAAGCCGAGCACGGGTCTGGCTGTGGCACGAACCCAGGTTAGAACGCGGCGAACGGCCTGGGCGCGCTGGGCCTCCTCCCCGGGCCTGGGCGGCATGGGCGGCATGTTGACGAAGCCGTAGACGCGCGCGATCCTGCCGAAGAGCCATTGAGACAGCGGCGTGAGAGTCCGGCTCCGAAATGGATCTGGATAGGTCCAGGCGCCGGTCATCACCCAGCTCATGTTGACAGGCAGCCGGGAGGCGATCGCGATCGGTATCCACCAAACGCCAAAGCCCGGCCGGTGAAAATGGTTCATCGTGATCAGCCACCCCCTGGCCGGAGGGTCTTCACCCTCCAAAGCGGGAAGGGGAAAGAGGGCGGGAACCTCGCCGATGATTGCCAATTTGGATATGCCCCGCACCAGCCAGCGGGAGTCCGCCGCAAAGCTCCGGCGAATCCCAAGAAGGGCACTCAGAAGTATCGCTGGGAGGATCCCCGGGGGAAACCCATAACGGGGAAGGGCAAAAGGACCCGGAAGGGCTTGCGCCGCCTGCTCCTCCAGGGGCCCATTGCCCGGATCGGATTGGGAAGGGATACCTCGCATGCTTTCCCCGGAACAAGTGTATAGGAAGAGGGGGCAAGTGTCCATGAGGCGGATCATTGGGCGCGCCCGGAGGGCGGGGCGCGTGCAGTTGTGGTACATTTGATCATTCCGCATTTCTCCCAGGTTTCTCTTATGAATCTGCAACGCCTCGAGCGACTATCTGCCCACCTTGCAACGGCCAAGGTGGATGCGGTGGCCCTTGTTCCCGGACCGAATCTCTTCTACCTCACGGGCCTGTCATTTCACTTGATGGAGCGTCCGGTTGTCGCGATCTTCCCTCGCTCGGGAGATCCAGTCATCATTCTTCCAGAACTGGAGATTGGAAAGCTTCAGCAGGATGAAGTGGGTCTCCGACCCTTCCCCTATGCGGAGGATGAGGCTTCGCGGACGGCCGCCTTCCAAGCCGCCGCGCGCTCCCTGAAGACCTTGCAGCCGCGGCTGGCGGTTGAGTATCGGCGCATGCGCCTGATCGAACTGGATCTGCTGGAGGCGGCATTTCAAAAGGTCGAGCGCGCAAACGGGGATCCTCTCCTGTACAACTTGAGAGCCTGCAAGGACGAGCGGGAGCTGGAAGCCATGCGCGAAGCCGTCCGGATCGCAGAGCAGGCGATCCGCAATGCCATGCCTCGGCTGCGCGCGGGTGTGACGGAAAGAGAATTTGCTGCGGAGATCATGCTCCAATCCATTCGCGCGGGGTCGGATGTCGAACTCCCTTTTGCTCCGATCGTCGCCTTTGGGCCGAACTCGGCTCTGCCCCATGCGGTTCCAACGGAACGCAAGCTGGCTCACGATGAATTGGTTCTCCTTGATTGGGGCGCGACGTGCCGCGGATACGCGTCCGATGTGACTCGAACCTATGTGGCTGGAGAGATCGATGGGCGGCTACGAATGGCTTTCGAGGCGGTTCGCGCGGCGAATGAGGCCGGCCGCCAAGCCATCGGACCAGGGGTATCGGCTGAGCAAGTGGACCGGGCGGCCCGTCGGGTGATCCGGGAGGCCGGATTTGGCCTCCAATTTGTGCATCGCACGGGCCATGGGCTCGGCCTGGAGGCCCACGAGGAGCCGTACATCCGGGAGGGCAATGCCGAGCCGCTCCTGCCCGGGATGACCTTCACCGTGGAACCCGGTGTCTACCTCCATGGCCAGGGCGGAATTCGCATCGAGGACGATGTGTGCGTGACAGAGCAGGGCGCCGAGGTGCTGACCTCCCTGCCGCGAGGTCTTCAGCAGGTCGAGGCCTAGACCAAGGATTTTGGCGAGCGTCCGTGCTTTCCCCATTGGGGTCCCAGGAATGACATCGGAGACACTGCACGCCATGCTGACACCCGAGGGCAACCAGCCCTGGTTCTTATTGGGGGGGCCGGTGGGGTGCCTTTTGGTTCACGGATTCACCGGCGCGCCCAACGAGATGCGCGGCCTCGGGAACTATCTCAACCGAAGAGGCTACACCGTTCTGGGCGTCCGGCTTTTTGCTCACGGGACGAGACCCAGCGACATGGTCCGAGCACGGTGGAGAGACTGGGTCGCTTCGTGTGAGGATGGTTACTGGATTCTGAACGGCGCCGCGCGGAAGATCGTCGTGATGGGCCTTTCGATGGGAGCCCTGCTGAGCCTGGAGCTGGCCTCTCGCTTGCCCGTCCGGGGCGTGGTGGCCCTGAGTACCCCCATTCGGTTGCCCAAGGATTGGCGCCTTCGCTATGCCCGCTGGTTGTCTGTCCTTGTTCCTCGCGTGGGCAAGGGCCCGTCCGACTGGGTCGATCCGAACGCAGCCAAGGATCACCTCGACTACCCGGGCTACCCGGTGCGTGCCATCGCCGAGATGGATGCCCTCGTGCGTCACACCCGGGATCGACTTTCCAGCGTGAAGGCTCCCGTTCTGGTTGTTCAGTCCCGAGCAGACCAGAGCGTTGCGCCCGAGGGCGCCGAGGAGCTCTTTGGGGCGCTGCGCCCGGGCCGCAAGGAACTGCTCTGGGTTGAACGCTCGGGTCATGTTGTGACTGAGGATGTGGAACATCGCCGCGTTTGGAGAGCGTGTGCAGAATGGGTGCACTCCGTTTGCCGAGATGATCTGGCGTGAGTTCCGACCTTCGCCGGGTCGCCCTTTCCCTCTTCATTTGGGGCCTGGGCGAGGGAACCTTCCTGTACATCCAGCCACTCTACATTCGCAGTCTGGGCGCCTCGCCCGCGCAAATTGGCGCGGTGCTGGGGATTGCCTCGGTGGGAACCGTGCTTTTTCACGTCCCGGCGGGATATCTTGGCGATCGGCTGGGGCGCAGGCCGGTCATGCTAGCCGGTTGGTGGCTGGGACTCCTGGCCGCGCTGGTGATGTACTTTGCTCCGGGTCTGTCCCTTTTCACGGTGGGGATCACCCTGTACTTCTCGACGGCCTTTGTCACCCCGGTTTTCAACTCGTACGTCGCCTCCAGTCGCGGTGCGCTCAGCATGGAACGAGCGATCACCGCGGTGGCGGCAATCTACGGGGCCGGAGCCGTAGCCTCTCCGGCACTTGGCGGCCTGATCGCAGCCCATTTTGGCCTGCGGACGGTCTATGGGGTGGCTAGTCTGCTTTTCGTCCTTTCAACGGCGGTATTGATGCCGATCTCCCCCCAGGCACCCTCCAACACCCGCGGTCCCTACCTGGGCGGATCGCTTGCGCTGAACCGGGATTTCCTGCGGTTGTTGGTGCTGGTGCTGACGGCGGGATTGGCCATGTATATCAGCATTCCTCTGGCGCCGAATTTCCTCCAACGGGTCCATGCCGTGCCCGTTGAGACGATCGGCCTGCTGGGCTCTGCCAACGCATTGGGTCTGGTTGTCTTCAACTCCCTGCTTGGGACACATCACCCTCGCCGGGGCTGGATCCTGGCGCAAGGAATGCTCCTCAGTTCCTGTCTGCTGCTATGGCTCGGGACCGGCTTGCCGTTCTACCTCTTGGGCTACTTCCTCCGCGCAGGCTTCGGGGTGGCTCGCTCGCTTTCAACCTCCCTGGTTGGGCGGGTGGTCGAGGGAAACGGGATGGGGCTGGCGTTTGGGCTCTCCGAAACGGTCAACGCCGTGGCGATGGTCACGGCGCCCATTGTTGCAGGTCTTCTCTTCGAGAGCCAACCCTCGCTGCCGTTTCAGGTCAGTACGGTCCTTGTGGCCCTAACGATGCTTCTCACCTGGGGTCTCGCTCCTGCCTCCGGCCACGGGTCGAGCCTGCCCATTCCCGAACCACGGCTGCCCGGATGACTGTCCGCCCGGGAGCACTGAGGTCTCAGATTTCAGAGGAACCGTGAGAGAGGAGGGGAATGGGTGGTTTGCTGGAATGGGGTGCTCTGGTTGTCAGGCAGGCTCAGTCCCTGGGGCCTGGCTTGCTCCTGCCCGCGCAGTTATTCACTCTTCTCGGCCGGGAAGAGTTCCTTCTGTTCCTCGTGACCCTCATCTATTGGTGCCTGGATGCCTCCCTGGGAATCCGCCTGGCGTTTCTCTTGGTCAGCGTAGATGGTCTGACTGGGCTGCTTAAGCTTGTTTTTCACATGCCGCGCCCTTACTGGTACGATCCGGCGGTTCGCGTGCTCTCAACAGAGGCTTCGTACGGATTGCCCTCCGGCCATGCCTCGGTGGCCTCGGCGGTTGGGCTTTTCTTCGCCAAGCGGATCAGTCGCTGGTGGGCCTGGGTCTTGGCCGGGTTCATCGTCCTGGCCATCTCCCTGTCGCGCATCTACCTGGGGGTACACTTCCCAACGGATGTGGCCGCGGGATGGATGGTCGGAGTCCTCACCTGGCTTGTTTTCATCTGGATTCTCCCCAGAGCGGAGGCTTGGGTCAGCCGGGCCAAGCTCATATCCCAGCTTTCCCTGGCGCTCGTGGGCTCTCTGCTCCTCCTGGTCCTTTCCGGAGGGACCCTCTGGGCTCTGGCCTCCCATGCGGATCCGCCCGAATGGGCGATTACGGCGTCCCGAGGTGTGCCCGGGAGCTACCCGAATCCCCGCTCGCCAAATGATCTGGTCGCGGCTGCCGGACTTTTGCTTGGGCTGGGTGCGGGGGCGGCGCTGTCGCGCCGATACGCTCGCTACCAGGCCCAAGGCAGTCTGAGCAAGCGCGCGCTCAGGTTCCTGATTGGAATGTCTGGGATCCTGGTGTGGGCAGGGGGCCTCGCCCTAGTTCTCCCGGCGGCTCCCTCATGGAGCGGCCTTACCCTTCTGTATCTTCGCTCCGCAATTACCGGATTCTGGGCCTTGTACCTGGCCCCCGTCATCTTCTTGCGGCTGGGGCTTGCAAAGCAACCCGAGTAGCTATGGGTTGGCGCGGCCTTTGCAACCTCCCTTAGGCCGCGCCTCAAGCGGGTAGTGGCGATTCGTTGGGGGCTTGATATGTTCTAGCGAACCGGAGACCAACCCGAGGGAGCGTCTCCCGGGGGACCGGCAAGACTGGCAAGGAGGATCTGTGGTGAGAAGAAACGCAATCCAAGCGTTGGCCGGGCTCGGCCTGGCATGGGTGATGACCGGGTGCCTGGGTGTGCAGCTCACGCCCCCCCAGGCAACGGAGATCCCAAGCCCGCAGGCAACTCTTCCCTTGACCAACACACCTGCATCCACGGCCTCAGGGTTGCCCCCGACTGCGACGAAAGCCATTCCATCGGCAACTCCAACGCTGGTCCCTACGGCCAGCCAGGGTCCAGGTCCTCTCTCGAGCGCGCCCGCCAGCGTCCAGGATTTGGATTTCATCAATGCGAGTCGGGGCTGGGTGCTGGGCACGGCCTGTGACGCCTCCGGAGTCTGCAGCCCATCGGTCTACACGACGGACGACGGCGGCCGAACATGGTCCGCTCTGGCCCAACCCGTGTCCCCGCAACCCACACCTACCCCCGCTGCCCAAGGTCCTGCGGTTCCGGGCAAGGACGTCAGCCAAGTCCGGTTCCTGGATGCCCAGCGGGGATGGGTGTTCGGTCCGGGATTCTTCTCCACGATCGACGGGGGCAAGTCCTGGTTGGATCAGAACCCGGTCGGGGAAATCGCTGCCCTGGAGGTTGCCGGCGGAACGGCGTGGGCCCTCCAGCGCAGTTGCACGGATTTGACCCAGTGCACCTTTGAGTTGCTGGCCTTTGGGGGGGCGAACGCAGGCTGGCAAGCCTTGAGCGTGCAACCTCAGCTCTTGGGCGTCGAGGCGAAAATGGCGCGACCCACCGCCCGCGATGCCTGGATCCTCTCCTGGATCGGGGGAGCTCCGAGCAATCTGGTGGTCACCCATGACGGCGGGGCAAGTTGGAAAGAACTGGCCTCACCCTGTGTGTCCTCCTTCGAGACGGCCATGGCGGCGCTGGATGCGAATCACGTCTGGGTCTTGTGTGGCGGAGACCACGGCATGGGCCTGCAGGAGAAGTCCCTCTTTGTTTCCGGGGACGGAGGCAATCACTGGGATCTGGCGGCTTCGGCCTCCATCAATGGGGGCAGCACCCTGCCGATCTCGGGCTATGTGGCGGGCCTCTCCCTGACCTCCTCGCAGGTGGGTTGGATGGGTCTCGCCCAGGGCACCTTGTACCGGAGCGGGGATGGCGGACAAGCTTGGAAACCTGTGCTTTCGAGCGAAGCGATATCGGCCGGTGTCGGCGTGGAGCACGTATTTTTCGTGGATCCTAAGACGGGCTGGGCGGCCTCGGGGGACCAGGTCTACTCGACCACGGATGGCGGCACCCACTGGATGTCCGTTCCGGTCCAATAGGTCCACGGCTTGCAGGCTTTCCGTCTGGCTTGGGCGGCCGTAGGCGCAATAGAGAGCGCGGAGGATGGTCTCCGCGCTCTTTTCTTCCCACTCGCAAGGGCTGGCCTGGGATTCGGCTATTGCGGCGAATGACCCAGAATCTCCTCCCGCAGCAGCCAGGCGCCCCCTCGGTCGTCCACATCGCGGGGCGCTCGATCGTAGTAGAGCACAAACACACGCCCCGCCCCGGTCCTCACTCGAAAGTACGTCTTCCCCACTCCCCAGGATCCTCTCTCGGACGGGATCTGGACTGGCGGGCCCGGCCGCTCCACTTCGGCCTGTCCCCGCCGGCGGTACGTGTGCCATTCCGCCAAGACCTCGAGGATCTGGTAGGTCACTCCCCTCCATTCGAATCTGGAAGGGCATTTGGGTTTCTTGAGGAGAAGAGGGTCTTCCTCAAATCCAACCCGAATCGGTTCGCCAATGAATCGGGAGGTCTCCATGGCGCTTGGCACGGGTGGCTTGCGGAGGCCAGTCGGCGGTATCGGTGCCTGGAATGGAGTTCCGCTAGGATCCCTTGATAAAATCCTCCAGGTGCTGATGGGCCTCGTCGTCCGTAAACTGCTTGGGAGGCGTCTTCATAAAGTACGAGGAAGGTGCTTCCACGGCGCCCTTCAGTCCCCGGTCCAGGGCGATCTTGGCGCATCGAATGGCATCCATGACCACGCCCGCGGAGTTGGGGGAATCCCAGACTTCCAGTTTCAGTTCCAGGTTGAGAGGCACATTGCCAAAGGTTGTCCCTTCCATGCGGATATAGCAGAACTTGCGGTCGGTGAGCCAGGGCACGTAGTCGCTTGGGCCCACGTGCACATCCTGCTCAGGAAGTTTGTAAGGCAGCTGCGAGGTCACGGCGCCCGTCTTGGAGATCTTCTTGCTCTCCAGCCTCTCGCGCTCCAACATGTTGTAGAAGTCGGTATTTCCGCCAAAGTTCAGTTGATAGGTGTGGTCGAGCCGGACGCCCCGATCCACGAAAAGAGAAGTGAGTACGCGATGCACAATCGTGGCCCCCACCTGACTCTTGATGTCGTCGCCGATGACGGGAAGGCCGCGCTGCTCGAACCGCTCCTGCCAATAGGGTTGGCTGGCGATAAAGACGGGAATACAGTTGACGAGCGCGCAGCCCGCCTCGAGCACCTGTTCGACATACCACTTGGTCGCCATCTCTGAGCCCACCGGGAGATAATTCACCACCACGTCCGTTTGCGTTTCCTTCAGGATGCGGACGATATCCGCCGTCGGGCCCGGGGCCTTCTTGACGACCTGGGAGAGGTACTTGCCCAAACCATCGTGGGTCATGCCTCGATACACGGGGATTCCCAGCGAGGGAACATCCGCGAACCGGATCGTGTTGTTAGGATAAGCATAGATGGCCTCGGACAGGTCCTTGCCCACTTTCCCCTCGACCACATCGAAGGCCGCCGTAAATTCAATGTCGCCAATGTGATAGCCGCCCAGGGTGGCATGCATGAGGCCCGGGATCGCGACCCCCTCCGCGGCGTCCTGATAGAAATGAACTCCCTGGACCAGTGAGGAGGCGCAGTTTCCCACGCCGATGATGGCCACTCGGACTTTCCTGTTCGATGTTGCGGACATGCCTTATCCCTCCTAATTGCAGCGCTGTTCATTCCTTCTCGAGAGAATGGCTATGCTATAATCGATTGAGTCAATCCTCTATGGACGTCAATTTCCCACTGGCGGTCGAGAGAGCCCGGCGTCTGGAACGGCTCCTGGAGATCCATCGGGTTCTGGCCACCACGCTGGAACTTCAGCCACTCCTGCAAGCCGTCGTAGATGCGGCCACCGAACTATCGGACAGCGAGTACAGCTGCCTCCTCTTGTTTGACCCGGAGATCCAACAACTCCGCCTCGAGGTGGCTCCCTGGCTGACCCCGGAAGCCATGAAGGTTGTGTCCATTCCGCTGGAACACAGCATCGCCGGCCAGGTGTTCCGGCGGCGAAGGCCTGCCGTGCTCCAAGTGCGAGGACAGGATTCGCGCCCCCTCCAGGCCCTGGGTCAACTGCTCGGCCTGCCGACGAGATCTGTCCTGGCGGTCCCACTCGTCTTTCGCGACAAGTCCATCGGGGTGCTGAAGGCCCTCAACAAGGGAAGCGGTGCTGATTATACTGGGGAAGACGCATCTCTCCTAGAGAGTCTTTCCGTCCAGGCGGCGACCGCGATCGGCAATATCCGCCTGCTGCGTGATGTTCAGGAGGCCTACAAGCAACTCTCCAGCCTGGACTCGGTCAAATCCGACTTCATTGCGATTGCCTCACACGAGTTTCGGACCCCTTTGGGGTTGATCCTGGGTCATGCCGCGTTTCTACGGGAGGGGGCTTCGCCCGAAGTGCGGGACCAGTTGGAAGTCATTGTACGCAATGCGGAACGGTTGAAGAAGATCATCGAGGATCTCTCGAGCCTTACTTACCTGGACCCCAACGCCTCCAAGCTCACCCCCAAGACGTTCTCTGTGCAGGAGGCCCTGGACGACATCCGCCAGCGTTTCGCCCCCACCGCACAGCAGCGCTACATCAACCTGCGGAGCGAATGTACCCCCATCGGGATGCTGCTCGAGGCAGACCGGGAGAAGATATTGCTGGCTCTCGAGAACCTGGTGGATAACGCCCTTTCCTTCACCGGTCCAGGAGGCCATGTGCTCGTGGGTGCGCGGGGGATCCCAGCCGGGGCCGGGGAGCGGTCCGGTTGGGTGGAGTTCGAGGTCGTCGACGATGGGATCGGGATCCCGGCCGACAAGCTGGAGCGCATCTTCGATCGCTTCTATCAAGTCGAGTCGCATCTCCGCAGGCGGCGCGGAGGCCTGGGCCTGGGGCTCTCGGTCGCCAAGTCGATGGTCGACCGCCACGGCGGCCGGATCTGGGCCGAGAGCGTGGTCGGCAAGGGGAGCCGTTTCGCCTTCCGGATGCCCGACCGGCAGGAGGCGGTTGGGGAGGAGCCGCGGACACCGCATTCCTAAGGGGCCCGCCCCGTCCTATTCCCGTCCGAGAAGAGGCCCCGCGCGACTTTCCGGCCGCTCTGACCCGTCCCACGATGGTTGCGGGGCCCAAAAGGGGAGACACCGACCCGGCCGAGCCCTGTTGTGGGCCATCACATTCCCGCGGTGGGCATTGGGGTGTGCGATATAATGTGCACGAATCGGGGCGTGGCTCAGTTCGGTAGAGCGCACGGTTCGGGTCCGTGAGGTCCCGGGTTCAAATCCCGGCGCCCCGACTAAAGGGTACACGGCCAGTCTCGCAGGCTGGCCGTGTGCTTTTTGGTCGGCAAAAAACCGAACCATGGTCGAAGGATAGACCTCACGGCTCGCTCCCCTGTGGAGACAAAAAGATCGGGTTTGCCGTACTCGGAGTTGATCCAGGAGAGAAGTTTTCTTATCTAGTAGACAAATCACATCATCTCAAGCCTGCGAGGGGATGATCCGCTACAAGCAGGCGACCGCCAAGAGCGACCATACCATCTTCGACTACCGCGTCACCTTGAAAAAGCTGCTGTTCCATTTCCCGGACGATCCACCCATCGCCTCGGTCCCGCGTGCCCCCCGGGTGGAGTTTTCTTGCCTGGCTGTCGCAGGAGTATGTGGCGGACCCGGATGGTCTCGCTCCGCGCGAAGCAGCACCCGGGCCAGCCAAATCGGTGAACAATATCCACACCAACCTCTCGGCGCTGTCGCATTGGGCGTTGGATGAGGGGCTGGTCAAGGTCAATGTAATCCGCCAGGTCGAGAGGCCGCTGATCGGAGAGGTGGTCGTCCGGACTTTCACCCCAGAAGAGGTCGAGGCGCTGCTCTAGCGCACAACGGCGACGGCGAAGGATGAGACCCTCCTATTTTGTTTGAATGGCGATTGCAGATGAAAACACTCTTGTGGTATTGGAGTGCAGATCCCATAACATAGGGCATCCGCCAAAGCAGAATGCGTCGCGCCCTGCTCTTTTTATCCTCCCCCAAATGGCGGAGATCGATATTCCCCAGTCGATGGATGCGACCGGGGAGTATTGATTGTAAGATAATAATGGAGTTGTATATGGTCTCGTAGCTCGACAGCCTGTTACGGCTCATTTACGTAACAGGCCTGTCAGATCAAATCCAAGGAGATTTCTTATGAACCCTCTATATATTATCATCGCTGTTGTTGTGGTATTGGCGATTCTGGGCGCAATATTGGGGCCGATTTTTGCCGGCCGCAGACGTTCAGGGCGGTTCCATGATCAATTTGGTGGATCTGAGTATGATCGCACTGTGCAGACCATGGGTAGCGAAAAGAAAGCACAAACAGAGCTGGGTGAACGACGGAAGCATGTTGGGACTCTCAATATTCGTCCACTTTCCACGAGCGAGCGCGAGCGTTATCTGGCTGATTGGACTGCTGTCCAAGCCAAATTTGTCGACCAACCAGGACAGGCGACTGTAGAGGCCGACCACCTGATCATGGAGGTTATGCAGCTTCGTGCCTATCCAGTATCTGATTTTGAGCAGCGGGCGGCCGATATCTCAGTCAGTTATCCTACTTTGGTGAGCAATTACCGCGCCGCGCGGGCGATCGCGATCAAGAATGAGCACCATCAGGCAGATACTGAAGAATTAAGGAAGGCATTGATCTATTACCGGTCTCTGTTCGATGAACTCCTCAAGACAGAGGCAGTCGCTCCAGAAAAGAAAGAAAAGAAATAGAGATGAGTGGACAGTATTTTGTGGAGGACGTATTGGTATCTCGGAGATCGTTGATAGAACGGATAAGGACACGAACAGCCCTGTTGTAGATCCGGATCCTTTTGCGGACAAAGTCTCGGTGGACGCGGCTCTTGTCCACGAGGCTCAAATCCGGAGGGAAACGATAACAACCTGCCGCACTACCGACGCGCTCATGGCTCCTGAGTAGGACTGACCTCACGGCCACCCTGAAATGTCTGGTCGTGAGGTTTCTATTTGTATCTTTTTGAGTTTTGATTTCGGGTCGGTGAGGTCCCGGGTTCAAATCCCGGCGCCCCGACTGCCGTCCTCACGGTTGGCCTCCCATGGCCCTCCATGAGGACGGTGGTGGGACTCGGTCATTCCCCCGCTACGATCCCAATCCTCAAAGCTCCAGCCCTTGCGGCGCATCCGACTGAATCCCCGAATTCAATGTGGCGATGGTCGGAATCATCTGCCAGGGAGGCGTAATCGCCAACAGCCCCGGTCCTGGCACACACTCTGCGAGTATGTCAGTGGCAGACCCCACGTCCGCGCGGGCCATGAAGGCACGAAAAGCGGGCGAAGGCCCCGCAGAAATCCTGATGCAGGCCAGCCCCCCCCTCCGAGCACGCCTCCAATGACCACCTAGCCGCCTTCGGTCCCCGCCGCGGCGCCCTTCTCGAGAAAGGGATCCATACAGCGCCAAGGGGAGTTGTCCACCTCCCGGCCGACCCGTACCAGCAAGGAAAAGGGAGTGCGTTGAGCAAGAACCGGGGCCAGGTGGGCATACGCCTGGGTTGTCTTGCCGGCCGTGACGAGCTCGCCGATGCGCCTTCCGAATTCGTCAGCCTGGCGAGTCCTCATGATGTGGCTATCCTCGAGGACCCACTTGTTGCCGCAGCGCCTTCTTGCAGGGATCGGGCTGATTGCGCGGCCGCGAGGGCGACGGTCCCCTTGTGAAACCCCGCCCTCCTGCCGTTGCCTTGAAGCGCGACAGCGCTTCCAACCCCCTCCGGGGTCTCGACCGATGACGCCCGGGTGAGGCCAAAACCCCACTTCTCGCACTGCGAGCCTCCGCGGGGAGTCAAGGCCCTGGGTCCGCCGCGGCTCACCCCGATCGCTGGCGCGCCCTGCGATTCGTGAGTGCCTGCCTAGCGGTCAGGCGCCTCGTGGTTCAACTTATCCAGAAGTGCAAGCACATCGTTGTTGGTGGGGATATCGCTCATCGAACTGCCATGATGCTCATAGCGAATCCGTCCCTCGCGATCGATCACATACAGCGCCGGCATGCGACCCCACTTGAGGAGATTCACTTCTTGCTCGTAGACATCGGCGACCGTGTGCTTGGGATCGGAGAGGCCAACGAAGGGAATATGCTCCTCCTCCCAGTAGCGCCGGAAGGCGTTCGGCCCATCGGGACCGATCGCCACAACCTCGGCCTGGCGGTCACGGAACTGTTCGTAGTCCTGGCGCAACTGCGCCATGTGCCGGCGGCAGTAGGGTCAGGCAAAGCCGCGGTTGAAGACGAGCACAATGTGCTGGCGGCCGTGATAGTCCGAAAGCCGCACCACCTGCCCCCGCGTGTCTTGCAGGGCGAAGTCAGTAGCGTAGGTGAACTGTGGGACATTGGCCATGGGATACCCTCCCTCAGGGAAGCAACTCCAGGAAGTCCGAAACCGCCTTGAGAAAGCCTGGGGCACATTCCTCTTGCGGGAGGTGTCCGCACCCAGGCAGAATCACGAGTTGCGCAGTAGCTAGCTCGCGCGCGAGGCGAATGCTGTTCTGAGCAGGGACGATGCGATCGTCACCGTCGGTGATCACCAGCGTTGGCTGCCTCACCTTCGCGAGTTGCCCGGAGAGATCCAGGGAGGTGGTTGCGGCGGTGAGTTCCCACAGCGCGCGATCCCAGTTCTCGGCCTGGAGGGGCTTGCGGTAGCCCTGCAAGATCTCTGGCGTGACTCGCGTGGGGTCGTGCCAAGCCTGGAGGATCAGATCCTCACCCCGTGTGGCGGTTGAGCGCACCAGGAACGGCCCCAGGCGGCGCAACTGGGGGGTCTGGGGGAGAGGCGTCGCCCAGCGAGGCGCAGCTCTGCTCTCGTAGATTGCGGGATCCACCCGAATGAGCGCACGCACCCGATCCGGGTATCGGATCGGGTGCCAGCAGCGCGATGGCCCCACCTGCGGAGTGGCCAACCAGGATCGCCTCGTGCTTCCCCCACGCGTCCAGCAGGCTGACAAGGAGATCCGCCTGCGCTTGGATACCGTACGGGCTGCGGCCGGTCCATTCCCCCGGCATCACAGGGCAAGGGGCGGCGCTACTTCAGGGTCTCCGTGACTCCCGGGACTGTCCTGACCTCCACCTTGAATGTCTCTCCCGGCTGATGCAGGATGCGCCGCACGAGTTCGCGCAGTGCGCCGACCAGGAGATGCAGGGGCCCTGAGGCCGAGATGGTCAGGCCTGTGCGTCCGTCCGTTGCTCTGCTTGCAATCCACACGGCCTTGGCCGCAGGCACTTCGGGCAGCTCCGACCACATGCGCAGTACCGTCTGGAACCCGCCCTGCATACGGCCTTCGTAGCCGGCGATCACATCCGGACGCAGCAACAACTCCGTGCGAGTCATCCCAGGACTGAACGCAAACACGCCGACACCGCTCCGGCGATACTCCTGCGCCAGTGACCGGGTGAAGCTGCGGACCCAGGCCTTGCTGGCGCCGTAGGCGTTTTGCATGGGCGCCGGACCGCGCGCGCCCATCCCCAGGACGTTAATCAGCTTCCCTTTGCCTTGCGAGAGAAAGTGGCGTAGGGCCACCGTTGAGCCGTTGTAAACGCCGAGGATATTGGTTTCCATAACCTGCTGGGAACTGGAAGGCGCGACGTCGAGGGAGGGGCCATAGGGCGCAGCCACGCCCGCGTTGTTCACCCAGATATCCAGCGCCCCGCATTCCCTGAGCGCATCCGCCGCCAATCGCTGGACTTGCTCAAGGTCCGCCACATCGCAGGCCCTTCCCCAGACCGCCAAGCCCTGCTGCCGAAGCTGAGCGAGCGCACTTTGAACGCCGGCTTCCGTCCGTCCAGCCAGGACCACCTGGGCGCCTTCCGCGGCAAATGCGCGGGCAATCGCAAGGCCAAGCCCTCGCGTCCCCCCGGTTACGACCGCCACCTTCCCGGCCAGTCTGCCCATCTGAGTTGTCTCCTTCCGCGCCAGACCGAGCTCAATCATACCTTGGGTTCTGCCCGGTCGCTGGCCTCGTCGAGGGATGTCACCTCGGCCTCGGTCAGCTGCCACCCCAGTGTGCAGGCGTTTTCCGGCATCTGACGCGCGTTCTTCGCGCCGGGGATGGGGAGAGCACCCTTGCAGATCACCCAGTTGAGGGCCACCTACTCGGCTTGACCCGCCGCCCGTCGCCTTCAAATCTCCTCTTATCCTCGGGGGGTCCGCAACCATTGGGGGGAACGGAGCACTGCGAGCGGGCCCGTGCCAAGCAATCGCGCAAGAGAGAACTTGACAATGGCTCCCGTTCTGACCTAAAGGCTGGGTTGTTGCGCAGCGATGGTGCCGACGCTCGCACGGTGATAAGAACCGGCGATGCGGATTCGTGAGGTCCCCGACTGACATCCCATGACTCTCCATCTCCAAGGGCAAGCGGAGGTTCTCGGGGTTTCCGTTGGTCGGCTTGGCGGTGCCTCTTTTCGCCTTGATTCGGTCAATGAGCCCCTTCCGCGGGAAGGGCTTCGACGGTCCCAATCCACCTTCTCAATGGTGTGAGCCGCCTGCAGGGTCTGGCTCCCGATCCGGAACCTCACCCTCCATGGCACCCCGACCGCAGGGTAGAATCGGTTCCGAGGGCCACGCGGCCCGCTTTCCAACTGCAGAAAGAGAACCTACCCGCCGTGACCGCTGTCGAAGTTCGCAACCTGCGCCGAGTTTTCAAGGCTCGGATTGGCATCATCCGACGCAAGACCAAAGAGGTGATTGCGGTCGATGGCATTTCCTTCGATGTCGGCCAGGGGGAGCTGTTTGGCCTCTTGGGTCCGAACGGTGCCGGCAAAACGACCACGGTCAAGATGCTCGCCACCCTGCTCATTCCGACCGCAGGGTCGGCCCGCGTGCTGGGAATGGATGTCGTCCGGCAGGCCGAAGCCCTCCGTTCCAGGATCGGATTTGTCCTGGGGGGCGAGCGCGGGGCCTGTACTGGCGCCTTTCGGCCCGGGACAATTTGCGCTACTTCGCCAGCCTGTACCAGATGGACCCGGCCGTTTCCGCGAAACGCATTCCCTATTTGCTCGATCTGGTGGGGATTCTTGATCGATCGGATGAAAAGGTCGAGGGTTTCTCGCGGGGCATGAAGCAAAAGCTTCACGTCGCCCGCACCCTGCTGCACGATCCGGAGCTCCTCTTTCTGGACGAGCCCTCCATGGGCTTGGACCCGGTGTCTGCCCGGGAGATGCGCCAAACGATCCGCGATCTGCAAGCCGAGAAAAAGACGATCCTGCTCACCACCCATTACATGTATGAAACCGACGCCCTTTGCCAGCGCGTGGCCGTGATCAACCAAGGGCGCATTGTTGCGCTTGATACCCCCTCCGATCTCAAGAAGACCGTGAGGGATTTGTCCGTGATTGAACTTGAAGTATTCGGGGTTCCCCTGGAGACACTGTCCCGCTTGCGAACTCTTCCGCTGGTGGATTCCGTCACGGTGGAGAACCGCGATCAGACGCAACTCCTCCGGATCCAGTCCCCCCCGGGATCTCAGGCCGTTCCCCAAGTCATGAGCACGCTCCAGGGGCTGAGAATCGGAAAGATGGTGGTGCGTGAACCGACCTTGGAAGACGCCTACGTACGCTTGGTCGGGGGGGAGCCATGATTCTGGGAAAGCTCAGGGCATACGCCCGAGTGATTGGCGTGGTCATGCAGCTCCATCTCCGACAGACCGCCAGCGACTCATTCATTGTCTTCTCGGTCCTGGTTCAGCCGACAGTGATCGCCATCCTGGGTCTGTGGATGCTGGCGGCTCAGGGCGGGGACTATCGGATTTTCGTCGTGGTGGGGAGCGGGATGACGGGTCTTTGGAGCAGCCTGCTTTTCATCTGCGGAAACAGCCTCACCCACGAGCGCTGGGATGGAACCCTTGAACCTCTGGTGGGGGCCCCCACTCCCATGCCGGTGATTGTTTTCGGCAAGAATATGGCCGCCGTTCTGCTTTCCCTTGGCTCGATGCTCGCGAGCTATCTCCTCGCCTCGGTGCTGTTCGGATATCCGCTCCGAGTGCAATCGCCCGTCTTGTTTGCTGTATCCCTGGTGCTCACGGTGTGGGCCTTTGTCTGTTTTGGGTTAATCCTCGCGCCAATCTTCGTGGTCAGTCCGGGGGTTCAGAATCTACAGAACGGGCTGGAATTCCCGGTGTACATCCTGTGCGGGTTCCTGTTCCCCATTGCTCTTCTCCCCCGATGGACCACGCCGGTTAGCTACCTGCTGGCTCCCTATTGGGCCGCCCAGGCGTTGCACAGCACATCCAGCGGGGGAGTGGGAATGGGCCAGCTGGCCCTGGACTGGGGGATGCTGCTTTTGTTCAGCTCGATTTACTTTGCCCTTTCGGGATGGCTGTTTCGAGTGATGCTTCGGCGGGCTCGGAGCGACGCGACCTTGAGTCTGGAATAGGCCGAATTCCCGCGGGGAGGGGAGAGCCTTGGGGAAAGCAGGCCCAGACAGACTCGAAGAGAGGCCTTGTGAAGGCGGTTTGGTTGGACATTCGGCTCTTCTGGGAGAGCGCGTGGCTCTCGTACGTCGGCCTATTCAGCTGGCTTCGGCCGGGGACCTATCTCGCTTCGAAGATCATCATGCCGCTAGCGCAGATCGTCTTTTTCAGCTTGATCGGCATGTTTGCCTCGGGAAGCCGGGACGTGAGCTTCTATGTGATTGGCAACTCGGTGCAGATTCTCGCGGTGAGCGCCATCTTTGGGGTGAGCATGAGCGTCGGAGGCGAGCGATGGTCAGGAACGCTCTCCTACCTGTTCGGCACGCCTGCGAACCGGCTCATCCTGTTTGTGGGAAGGGCCTTCATGCACATTCTGGACGGGATGATGGGCGTGCTGTTTGCGCTCGGCTGGGGAGTGGTCCTTTTCGGCCTGGATCTCTCGCACACGAGTCCTCCGGCCTTTGGGCTCACCCTGCTGATCACGACAATTAGCACCTCCGGGCTGGGCCTCCTCATGGGTTGTCTGAGCTTGACGGTTGTGGATGTGATGTTTGTCAACAACACGGTCTACTTTGCCCTGCTCATCTTTTCCGGGGCGAACATCCCCTTGGGCACGCTGCCCGCGTGGATACGGGCCATCTCCTTCCTGCTGCCCTTGACTCGCGGAATCGAGGCGGTGCGCATGGTCATTGCGGGGAACAGTCTCTCGCAGGTGGTGCCCCTGCTAGTTGGAGAGCTTCTGGTCGGGTTGGCCTATCTTCTGCTGGGCTACCTCTTCTTCCGCTGGTTCGAATTTCAGGCTCGGCGCCGGGGTACGCTGGAGGCGGTCTGAGCCCGGCCTGCACGCAAGGCAGGATCTGCCCGCGCCCAATCCGTGCAGGACTTGCGTTTCGCGTCCTTCTATTCTCAGTTTTGGCCGCGCCGCCCGACGCTTTCGGATCCCCTCTTTGCCTCGGCTGGGGTTCGGAGGCATTGCGGAGGGAACTGAGCACTGCGAGCGGGGCTTTGCGAGCGGCAGGCCAACACCCTGGCTCTCAAGAATCAGAAGGGTGCCCGCCGCGACCAGAGCGATCCCCAGCGGGCCGGTCAATCTCCCACACAAGAGCCCAGCCGATCGGCTGGGCTCTTGTGACCTTTGCAGCCACGGGAGCATCCCCTTTTGGCCTACTCAGGCAATTCGTACCAGCGCTGGCGTTCGCCGATCCGCGCCCGCGTCTGCCAGCGCAGGGACTTGGGAGCGTCCTCGATCATCCCGTGCAACCTGGCCACATGCTGCTGGAACCCCGGCGATCGCTCCGCGGGAAGTTGCTTGGGAGCCCACTCCAGGCACTTTTCCAGGTTCATCATGACGGTCTTGTACCAGCCCCAGTCCTCTGAGCAGAGCGTCACGATGTGAGTGACGTCGATGGTCTCGGGCTGCCCTGGGCCCCCCAGGTCGTGATCGATCAGCACGGCCGCCAGGCGCCAGAAATCCGGCTCGCTGGCCTCTACATTCTGGAGCTGGCTCAGAAGGAGATCGGCCAGTGGCAGGGTGCCATTATCAAGGTGCAGTCGGCTGCCGATCTCCAGGCGGTGGTACGAGGCCAGGTGGTCGTAGAAGATTTCCACATAAAGACGCGTCTGCGGGTGGGCGAACCGCATGCGCTCACTGCCAAAGAGCGTGTTGAAGCGGGAGTCTCCGACATAGCCCAATCTCTTCAAGGTTGCATCCACCGGCTGTCCGGAGCGAGCGGCTAGCTGGACGGTATCTTCCTCCTCGGGGCGAGTGGGCTTGTCGGCGACGGAGGGACAGCGTATGCGCAGAGCTCCTTCCCCCATGACCCTCAAGACGACTCGGCTCTCGCGCCCCGCCCTCACGATGTCCAAGGCAGCCTGAAGACGCGGTGCTAGGGGGGAGGGAACCGCAACGGCGGGAGGAGCAGGGGTGACAGCCTGGGCCGGGGGCTCAGGCGTCGGTGGACCGGCAGTCTTCTTGGACGGCGCTCCACCCGCCTTGAGCGCCTCCTGCATTCTCTTGACCACCGGATTCGCAGCCAAGTTCAAGAGCGACACGTTGATGTTCGGCGTGCACAGGATGATCAGATATCCTTCGCTGAGATTCTTCACCACCAGTCGGCCCGATTCGTAGGCCAGGTCCATCTCGGTGACCTTGCGGTGCCTGGCCAAACGGAGCCCATCCAGGGTTTTGGCGAGAGTGCGCGAAACGACCAGCAAGGTTTCCTCGGATATGGACTCGGGCAGAACGGAGGCGATCAAGGTTCCATCCGGGCTGCACAGCAGGCTGCCCGTCACCCCAATCACGCCATTGATTTCCTCCAGATAATTGCGCATGACTACTTGACCCCTTCCAGCAAAGTCTCGGCGCGCGAAGCGACCAGCGCGGGCGAGGCTCCCCCCTGGAGAAGCAAGCCGACAAAGTACTCTTTGCTTTTGAGCACCACGATGTGGTCATTGGCCATCGAGACTGTGGCCCGCTTCAGCCGACCCAGCTTCATTGCCTCCCCGGCCTGGACGGCCGCGGCTCCCAGGAAGGCCGCCACCGCTCCCTCTTTCTCCGGATCCCCTTCCAATGTGTGGGCAAGCACCACACCGTCCTCCGCAACCAGGACGGCCCCAGCAACGCCATCAATCTTGGCAAGGATCTGTGCGATTTCGACCATGCCTTTCTCCTTCCTCAGACCGGGCGCCGAAACGAGAGGCCCGCGCCTGTCATTCCTGGGACCATTTTAGCGAAGGCAATCGAATCCCGCTATCCGGATTGGGGGCTGGTGGCCTTTGCCCGAAGGGGCACTTCCGAAGGTTTCTCGACCCACGTTGCAACCTTTGGGCCTCCCGGCTCAACCCTCGACGGAAGGCCGCGTATGCCCAACCTCCAACGGGGTCCCCCCAGGCCAATCCATTCCGTGGAGGATTCACCGGAGAATGGTCGAGCAGGTTCACCCTCCGCCTCCGCTCACCCCTTTGGGAGGCCCCCGCTCGCCCCCGAGACCCTTCGAGCAGGCAGACCTGGTGGCCCGCCCGATGGAGACACCAACTCGCTTGCCGCTATGGGCGGCTTCCCCGCTCTTGGTTCATTCGGTCCAGGATTGAGAGAATCAATGAGACCTCTGGGATATCACGCATCGATCGGCCATAGTGAGCGAATCGGACTCGGCCCCCCAGGTTGACCACCAGAACGGTAGACCCTCGGCTCGTCGGGCCCCACGACCAAGACCTCGGCATTGCGCCTGCGGAACTCTGGGTAATTGTGGCGCAACTGCGCCATGTGCGCGCGGCAGAAGGGTCAACCAAAGCCCTCGTTAAGCACCAGCACGACGTGTTGCCTGCCACGGTAGTCCGAGAGGCGAACTGTCCTTCCCCGCACATCTTCGAGGCAGAAATCCGGGGCTTCGAACCCCACGCGTGCCTTGGGCATGACCCTCCCTCCGTGTCGTTTGACACAAGCTGCGGGGAGGCGGATGGGCCGCCTCCGCGGGAACCACGGGCGGCGCCTGTCGGCGCAACCGACTGGGGGCAGAGGAAATCCCGGCCGCAGGCCTACCGGAGCCATCTGGATGATCGCCCTCCTCTCGCGACAGAAAGTGAAGCGCCAAGCCGCGAGTCATAACCAGGAGGAAATGCAGGGCGGGCGATCTGCTTGGAAGGTCAAGTTGAGGGGAGGTTTGGGTCTAATTGCCCTTAATCAGGATCCCAGCCCCCGCTCGCCGGTAGGGAGAGGCTTTGCGAGCCTCGGGGACAACCCGGCCGAGAGCCCGCCCTGCCGGCTGGGTGAAGCCGTTCGGTGTGTGGGCCGGCGGCCGGACTGGAAGAGACTCACAAGGGATCGCCTTGAAATCGTTCTGGCGCAACGGATCCATGAACGGGACGCCCCTCCGGGGCAGGCCGTTGCGGCGACCCGGATCAGGGCCTCGTCATGGCCGAGGGCTGCTGCAACGCGTTCCCGCTCGAGCTGGCCTCATCCAGAAGCGCCACCTCCTCCGAAGTGAGTCGCCAGCCGAGAGCTCCGGCATTCTCACTGGCTTGGGCCGCATTCTTGGCGCCGGGGATGGGCAGGGCCCCCTTGCAAATCACCCAGTTCAAGGCCACTTGACCCGGTGTTTTCCCCTCATGGGCCTGCCCGATCTCACGCAAGGTCGCCACAAGCAGGGCAGCACGATTCACAAACCCGCCCCATTGCAGCCGCCGATAGGCACCCGGCAAAGGATGCTGCGGCGAATACTTGCCTGTCAGTAGTCCCTGGGCAAGTGGGCTGTAGGCTATGAGGGTTACGCCCAGATCGCGGCACACGCGCTCCAGGCCGGTCCACTCCAGACCTCGGTCCAACAGGTTGTATTGCACCTGGTTCGTTGCCAGGGGGACCCCTCTCCTGGCCAGGGCTTCGTGAGCTCGCTGGGTGAGTTCCGCGCTAAAGTTCGAAACCCCCACGGCCCGGGCGAGGCCCTCCCGGACCGCCTCGGCCATGCCCTGCATCCACATCTCTACCCCGGAATGCGGAATCGGCCGGTGAACTTGGTACAAATCCACAGCTGCGAGGCGCAGCCGGCGCAGGCTGGATTGCAGCGTCCGGACCACGGCGCGAGGGGTCACCCGCCAGGGATAGGGGAAGTATTTGGTGGCAACGATGATCCGCCTGCCGGCACCGAATTCCTGAATGAAACTGCCCAGATACATTTCCGACTGCCCAAATCCATAGGTCTCCGCGGTGTCGAAGAAGTCGATACCCTGCGCGAGGCTGATTCGGAAAGCCTGTCGAATGTCCTCTTGGTGGTAATCCCGGCCGTACCCCCAAAACAGGCGATCTCCCCAGGCCCAGCAACCCGTCCCCAGAGGCAGCACCCTCACGCCACTTTTCCCCAATTCCATCTCTGTCTCGACCACCGATCGCCTCCTTGCGGACAAGTCGTGCAAGGCCTGGGAATCAGCCCTATCCGGCGACCTCGGGTTCAGGGCGGGTATCCGATTTCCAGGAGGTCTTCACCGTTGAAGCAGATCTCTCAAGGCTTCTTGGACCCTTTGAAAGCGGAAGGCAAAGCCAAGATCCGTCAGGCGTCGGGTGGTGGGCCGCTGTCCCTTCAAGAGCGTGTCGGCCAGCTCCCCCAAGACCAACCGCAGGGCGAAGCCCGGGATCCAGAGGACCGCAGGCCTTCCCATCCCCTGAGCCAGGGCCTGGACGAACTCCGCGTTCGTGGGTATCTCCGGAGCCAGAAGGTTATAGGCCCCCTGGGCTCGTTCCTCGGTAAGAAAGAAACGCATGGCCTCGACGAGGTCGGCGATGTGAACCCAGGGAAAGGCTTGACGGCCGGACCCCAGTCGCCCGCCGACAAAAAGTCGAGCCTGGAAATAGAGGGGAAGGAAGGCGCCCCCCTGGCGGCTGAGGACCACCGCGGAACGGGTGACCACGCGGCGCACACCCATGGGCTCCACTTCGGAGGTGGAGGCCTCCCAGGCCGCGCAGACCTGGGCCAGGAAGTCATTCCCTGGCGGCGAGGTCTCCTCCAGTGCGGTTTCGCGCTCGGTCCCGTAATAGCCGACAGCGGAGGATTGGACCAAGACCCTTGGCTTGTGTCTGGCTGCCCGGATGGCTTCGGTCAGGGCAACTCCGCCAAGGGCCCGGCTTTCCAGGATGCGCTTTCTGCGCGCGGAGGTCCATCGCCCCGTGGCGAGATTCTCCCCGACCAGGTTGACCACGGCGTCGGCCTCCTCGACCAAGGGTGCCCAGCCTCTGCTTGTGCGTCCATCCCAAGGGTGCAGCTCGGTTCCCGCAGGCATGGGTCGGGCACGGCCTGGATTCCGGGAAAGCACGATGACCGTATCCCCGCTCGCGAGCAGCCGGGAAGCCAGGGCGTGGCCGATCAGCCCCGTACCCCCCGGGATAAGTACGCGCATCGTCCCTCCTGGTTTGATCAGATCCAGCGTGGCTGCGAGTCGGTGGGCCGCCGAAGGACCCCAAGCCGCGATCGCAGCGCAGGCTGGAGCCAGAGGGTATCGTACCACCACAGGGGTTCGGGACCGGAGCCGATGGATTGCTTGGCGGCAACCCTTTCCCATCGCTCCACAGTGGCGAGGCGGGTGGGGATGGCGGAGCCTTGACCCGGGGTCGAACAGGCCCTCAGGCGCGCCCGTCACCCGCTGGGATCCGTGGGGGCAGAGTTTTCCCTGGCAGCAGGCGGGGGGAGACGCGAGGCTACTTGTGGCCTTCGGCGATTTCGCCAACCTGGCGAAGTAAGCCGAGCAGGAGAACCCCTAATCTGACTGCGCTCGAAGGGGTCACGGAAGCCCCTTCCTTGCCCGCCTTGTTGCGGGCCTGGACATACACGTAGGCCGCCCCCAGTCCAGCCAGTCCGCCCAGGATGGCCCCGATGAGGAGGGCCCGGCCTTGCCCACGACGATTAGCTGAGGAAGGCATGGTTTCCCCCAACGCTATTCATCCCCTCGAAAGGGGAAGTTACGTGCTATGGCACGGAGCGCCCCTTTCACGGATTCTCCGGCCGTTTTCGCCAGGACCAGCGGGGCGCCGATCAGGTCGGCCGCTCGGCGGGTGATCCCGGCCCCGCGCTGAGCCCACTCCTGAAGCATGTCCGCGTAGGGAGGAAGGTTGCCCAGGAGCCAGCCGACCCCGAAGAGCAGGGCGATCGCCAGAACCAGCCCAAGCAGGCCAAGGACAAGCAGGGGCAAGGTGAGGAACGCGACGGAAAGATTTGAGATCGACACGCGGCTGGCATGGCTTCGCATCGCGACCCACAGGAATGCCGCCACGATCAGCAGGGAGCAGCCCGCGATGGGAAGGTAGATTTGTAGGGTCGCCTGTCTTTCCAGGCGATGGCGACCCGTGTGGCGACCCCGCGAGCGCTCTGGCGCGTGCATCCGTCCCTCCGGATCCATTATAAACAGACCGGCGATTCCTGGCGAGCCGGGCGGGGGGGTCGCAGGAGCGGATCGACCACCGGGGCTGCGGCGCGTGGCCTTGGGGTGAGGTGGGCGCCCGCGGGCTATTCCCTCTCCCGGCCCGAAGGGACGCGGTGCGAAAGGCTCGCCACCCTCCCGATCCGTTGGGGGTCGCAGGCGCAGGATTCATTGACTTATCGGCGGCCGATGCGTAGAATTCCTCCGATTCATCCTGGGCCGTGCGTTCGGCCCTGGCCAGAGACGGGGTGGAAGGCCACCTCCCTCCTGGCAGCAGGTAGGAGATGCCCATGCGCAAGGTGATTCTTTCAGACAGAGCACCAAAGGCGATCGGCCCGTACTCCCCGGCCGTTGAGTATGGAAGCCTGGTCTTCACGGCCGGGCAGATCGGGATTGATCCGCAACGAGGCGAGCTGGTCCCGGGCGGGGTTGAAGCGGAGACCCGGCAGGTCATGCGCAACCTCTCCGAATTGCTCGAGACAGCCGGCACCTCGCTAAAGAAGGTCCTCAAGACCACCGTCTTCCTCAAGGATATGGCGGAATTTGGGAGGATGAACGCCGTCTACGGCGAATTCTTCCCAGACTCGCCACCCGCCCGCTCAACCGTTCAGGTTGCGGCGCTGCCGAGGGGAGCGGCGGTCGAGATTGAGTGCATTGCGGCAACGGAATGACGGGGGAGACCGCAGCCACCCTATGACCGGCGGACGGGAATCCATCCTGATCGTTGACGACGAGGCTCACATCGTTGAGCTCGCGCGCATGTATCTGGAGCGCGAGGGTTTCCAGGTGCGGTCCGCGGCGAGCGGGGAGGAGGCCCTAGAGGAAGTCCAAGCCCGCCTGCCCGCGTTGGTCGTGCTGGATGTCATGCTTCCCGGCATCGATGGGTTTGATGTCTGCCGAAGGATCCGCGCGCAGTCGAATGTCCCCATCCTCATGCTCACAGCCCGTGAGGACGATCTGGACAAGATTGTCGGCCTGGAGCTGGGTGCGGACGACTACATGACCAAGCCCTTCAACCCGCGCGAGCTCGTGGCCCGGGTTAAGGCGATCCTGCGGCGGGCGGAAATCTCAGCCTCGCCAGGAGAAGAACCCTTGCACCTGGCGGATCTCAGCATTGATCCGGCCCGCAGGGAGGTGCAGGTGGGAGAACGGGCGCTCGGCCTGCGTGCCAAGGAGTTTGATCTGCTCCTCTGCCTAGCCCAACACCGGGGAATCGTGCTCACGCGTGAGCAGCTACTCAGCTTGGTCTGGGGCTTTGATTTCTACGGACAGACGCGCACCGTGGATGTGCATGTGGCCCATCTGCGGAAGAAGATCGCCGGCTCGGCCGTGCGCCTCGAGACAGTGACCGGCGTAGGATACAAGCTGGTGGTCCCTTCCGGGCATTGACAATCCCCCCATGCTTTCCAGCCTGCGTTCGCGCCTGCTCGCCTCCTATCTCTTCCTGGCCGTCATCGTTCTGATCATCCTCGGCGCGGCACTCCTGATACTGCTCCTGCGTTTCCCGATGCCGACTCGCCAGGTCTACACTCGCCTGGTCCAAGCTCTCGATTCGGCGCAGCCAACCCTGCCTGCCAACGGACAAGATCTGGAGAATCACCTCCACCAAGAGGATCAGGCTTTCGGCCTGCGCTTCTTGGTCGTCGATCGCCAAGGCGCGGTCCTGGCGGACAGCCGACCCGACCAAGGGACCCCCACGAATCTGAGGCGTGTGGCTTTGCCTCTGCTCCGCTCCCGGCTGGGGACTTTCCAGGATCCCCAGGGACGCGAGTGGCTTTTTGCCGCGCAGCCCTTCGGGGGCAAAGATCTCCTGCTGGCCGCCGAGCTTCAGACCCAAGGGAGCCCGCCCAGTGTTCTGGGGGATGAGCTGCTACCCGTTTTCCTGGAAGCGGGTTGTGCGGCCTTCCTTCTCTCGCTGGTGCTGGCTTGGCTCATCTCGCGCTGGGTCTCGCGGCCCTTGCGCCAACTGGCCATGGCCACCCAGCAGGTCGCCGACGGGGACTTCGAGCAAAAGGTGCCGCGGGAAGGCCCAGAGGAGATCCGGGAGCTTGAGGCCTCCTTCCAGGAGATGACGCGGCGGGTCCAGTCCAGCCTGAAGTCGCAGGAAGAGTTGCTGGCGAACGTGTCCCATGAGCTGCGCACCCCTCTGACCTCGATCCGAGGTTTTTCCCAGGCCATCCTGGATGGCACGGCGGGTTCCCCCGAGGCCGTTCACCAGGCAGCCGGCGTGATTCAGCAGGAGTCCGAACGTCTGCAGAGGCTGGTGGAGGGGCTCCTGGACCTCGCGCGCGCCGAGGCGGGGCTGGCGGGCATTCAACGCCGCCGGATGGACTTAGGCCCCGAGATCCAAGCCGCTCTTGAGCGTTTTCAACCCAGAGCCAGGGATGGGGGCATCCACCTGACGGCTCAGATCGACCCCTTGCCTCCCGTGATGGCGGACAGCGACCGAATGGCCCAGGTCTTCGACAACCTGCTCGACAATGCCGTGCGCCATACCCCAGCCGGGGGAAGCGTGGTCCTGCGGGCTTGGCCCCTCCAGGCCGAGGTCCACATTCAAGTCCGGGACACCGGCCCCGGCATTCCCTCGGAGGCCCTGCCGAGGCTGTTTCAGCGCTTTTTCCGCGCCGAGCGAGGGGGGCGCGGAGCTGGCCTGGGATTGGCCATCTGCAAGGAAATCGTGCAGGCACACCGTGGCACGATCGAGGCCGGGAATGACCCGAGCGGAGGTGCTGTCTTCACGGTGCAGCTCCCGATTGCCCCGCCGGAAGGAACCACGCTGGTGATTCGGCGCCGGAGAAGCTGATTTCACGGTTCCCCGGGTGGGGACCCGGCCCGCCAGGAGAGCTTTCCCCTGATGAGGCTGTGGTAGAGTTGGTCATTCTTGATCCGGGTGGTGAGGGATGAAACGCTGGGTGTGGATCCTGATCGGCTGCGGGGGCCTCCTGGCTTGTAGCATGTGCCTGACCCTAGGTGGGGGCGCCGTCTACCTCGGGTTGCTCCTCGCCAGGAATCTTCCCTCCGTCGAAGTCTACCTGACGGAGGCGGCCACCCCCGTCTACCAGCCGCCCAGTCTGACCCCCACGCCGCTGGCTATTGCCAGTCCTGTGGCGGCCCCGGCCGAGGAGAATCTCTCAAGTCTGGAGGGCGCCGCCATTCCCATGTCCGACCTGGTCGACCTGGCCGAGAGACTGGGCGGAAAGCTAGATGTACCGCGCGTGGTCACCACCTCGGCTGAACAAATTCCCCTGGGAACCGTTCAAATGTTCCACGCGAGCAACGCAGACACCGATGAGAACTTTGACGTTGAGGCCGTCCTCCAGTATGCCACCCCCCACGTCTACTTCTGGGTCGAGAAGGGCATAAGCGCCAACGATCAGGACGCACGCGCGCTGGTGGACCGTTTTGAGGAAAAGACTTACCCGACCGATCGGCAGTTCTTCGGCTCCGAGTGGACCCCCGGGGTCGACGGGGATGTGCACCTGTACATTCTCTATGCCAAAAACCTGGGGCGCTCCGTGGCCGGATATTTCTCCTCGCTGGATGAGTATTCTCCGCTGGCCCATCCCCTCTCGAATGCCCATGAGATGTTCTATCTGAACGCAGATGACGCAAACCTGGCGGACGAATATACGGGCGGAGTGCTGGCCCATGAGTTTCAGCACATGATCGCCTGGTACCAGGACCGCAACGAGGATGCCTGGCTGAACGAGGGTGCCTCGGTACTGGCTGAGTTCCTCAACGGCTTCAGCGTGGGTGGATTCGACCACGTGTATGCTCAAAACACGGACCTGCAGCTGGACTTCTGGCCGGACATGCATCAGGAGGACCCTTCCCCGCATTATGGGGCCAGCTTCCTCTTTCTGGATTACTTTCTCAACCGTTTCGGCAGCGCGGCCACCCAGGCCCTGGTACGCGACCCAAAGCACGGCCTGGAGATCGTGGATGACACCCTCCAAGAGCTGGGAGAGAAAGATCCCCAGACCGGGAGACAGATCACGGCCAATGATCTATTTGCTGATTTCTCTGCCGCGCTTTATCTCGACAATCCCGCCGTGGGGGACGGGCGGTTCGCTTTTCCCAACTACCCGCAGGTCCCCCAAGCTCGCGTGACTGAGACCCTCACCAGTTGCCCAACCGGCGTTGAACCGCGGGACGTTGCCCAATACGGGATCGATTACATCCTCATCCGCTGCACAGGGGATTATCACCTGCGTCTGGCAGGCCAGTCGGAGACCCCGGTTCTCTCGGTGGATCCCGCCCAGGGCCAATATGATGTCTGGTCCAACGAGGGCGACGAATCCGACATGACCCTCACCCGAGGCTTCGATCTGCCCCAGACCACGCCGATCACATTCCACTATCTGGCGTGGTTCGACATTGAGAAAGACTATGATTACGCTTACCTGGAGGCCTCCACGGACGGCGGCCAGACATGGCAGACCCTGCACACGCCTTCGGGAACGGACAGCAATCCGCAGGGTAACAACTATGGGTGGGGATACACCGGGAAGAGCGGAGGGGGGGATACCCCGGCCTGGGTGGCGGAGAATGTGGATCTCTCTTCCTACGCAGGGAAGCACATTCTCCTTCGCTTTGAATACATCACGGATCCGGAGGTGAACGGAGAGGGTCTCCTGCTCGACGACTTCTCGATCCCTCAAATTGGATACCATGCGGATTTCGAGCAGGACTGGGGCGGCTGGGAGGCACTAGGTTTTGTGCGCCTCAGCAACCAGATCCCGCAGACCTATCGCGCGCTGCTGATCCTCCAGCAAGCGAACCGGATCAGCGTGCAGCCGATCGCTCTGGATGATCGTGGTTATGGCCAGGCCGATCTCTCTCTCAAATCAGGGGACACGGCGGTGCTCGTGGTCATGGGCACCGCCCGCTTTACACGGCTCAAGGCTCCCTATCAGTACGAGATCACTCCCTGAATCGGGTGAGGCCAATTGGGCGCGCCCTGGGCCGCCGACGCGGAGGATCAGGGGGTTGAAGGCGGGCGAGGGGAGCGCAGTTCTGCCAGCCGGTTTTGGAGCTGCTCACGCCGGGCATCGGCCGCGTGCCGTGCCTCCAAGCGGAGTTGCTCACCGGAGTAGGGAGTAAGGAGCAGGCTCAAGAGGCCCCCCACGAAGATTCCCAAGATCGCGCCGGTGATGAATGAAACATATCTTGACATTGCCCCTGTCTCCTCGAAAGGATGAACGGCCGAATGGGCCGCTTCGGTTTTTTCGCTGAATCTTAGCCGATTATACTGTGACAGACCCTCAACCCTCTGCGCCATATGATCCGATGACCGCCGGCGACCATCTTTCCGCGCTGGTCCATGAACTGACCGCTGGAGACGAGACGATGGCCGAGGCGGCGGCCCTCGCCCTGGCCCTCCAGCCGGGCGCTCTCCCTGCCCTCACCTGTCTCGCGGGCGATCCCTCCCCGGATCGTCGCTGGTGGGCGGTTCGGGCTCTCGCCTCCTTTCATGAAGACGCTGCCATCCGGGCCATCGCTTCGGCGCTGGGAGACCCGGATCTATCGGTCAGGCAATGTGCCCTTCGGGCTCTGGTGGAAAACCCATCGGCGGAGCTGGCCCCCGCCTTGGTGCCCAGGCTGGCCGATCCGGATCCGATCAGCGCGAGACTCGCCGGCGAGGTCCTCTTGAGGATAGGTGCCGAGGCGCTCCCGCAGCTGGTCGGCGTACTTGAAACGGGAACCCCTCCTGCAAGAATCGAAGCGGCGCGGGCTCTAGCGCTGATGAACGACGAGCGGGCAATTGGCCCCTTGTACCGGGCGCTGAGTGATGAGTCGGCCATGGTGTGCCACTGGGCCGAGGAGGGGCTGGAGCGGATGGGCCAGAACTACCTGTTTTTCGCCCCCTAATTCACGAGCAACCCGAGGGTGGTCCCCAAGAGGGAACGGCGCGTCTCCGCTCCGGCGAAACCCCGTGCCCCCATCCGGCCGCCCGTCGTCCGCCCCAGTTGGCCGGAGCGACCGGCCACAGCGGAGGGAAGGGAGCCTTGGCTGGCCCGATCGGCAGGGTGCGGGGCGCGGCCTCAAGCCGCAAGGCGCGTCGGTTTCTGGGGGAGGGCGATCTCCTCGATCCCCCCCATCCAGGGCAGAAGCACTGGCGGTATGAGCACGGTCCCCTCCGGAGTCTGGCCATTTTCAAGCACGGCAATCAGGGTCCTCGGCAGGCCCAGGCCGGAACCATTCAGGGTGTGAACGAACTCGGGATGCGAGCCTCGCCCCGGGCGATAGCGCACATTGGCTCTGCGGGCCTGGAAGTCTCCGCAGTTGGAAACCGAAGAGACTTCCAACCACTCCTCGCAGCCGGGAGCCCACACCTCGACATCGTAGGTCCGCTGAGCGCTGAAGCCGAGGTCACCGGTGCACTGGATCTTGATCCGATAGGCCAGCCCCAGCAGGCGGCAGGTCTGCTCGGCATCGGCGAGCATTCGCTCGAGCTCGTCCTCGGACGTCTGCGGGGTGCAGAACTTGTACATTTCGACCTTGTCAAACTGGTGGCCGCGTTTGATGCCGCGCACATCCCTTCCTGCCGCCATCTTTTCGCGGCGGAAGCAGGGGGTGTAGGCCACGTACCAAAGGGGCAGAACGTCCGCCTCCAAGATCTCGTCCGCGTGAAGGTTGGTCAGAGGCACCTCCGCGGTCGGGACCATCCAGAGATCCTCCTCCGCATCGTGGTAGAGATTGTCGGCGAACTTGGGAAGCTGTCCGGCCGCAAACAGGGCCTGAGAACGGACCAGGAAAGGGGGGTAGGCCTCCTGGTACCCCTGTTGGGCATGCAACTCAAGCATCCAGGCGATCAGGGCCCTTTGGAGCCTCGCCCCGGCTCCGTGGAGCACATAGAAGCGGGAACCGGTCATGCGGGCACCCTGCTCGAAATTGAGGATGCCCAGTTGCGGACCCAGGTCCCAATGCGGCTTCGCGGGAAAGGGGAACTGGCGAGGTTCTCCCTCGTTGCGCACGATCACATTCTCCCCCTCATCCTTGCCGATGGGGGTGCGCGGGTCAGGCAGATTGGGGAGGGTCCCCAGGAGGCGATTGAGCTCCTCTTCGGTTTCCCGCACGCGAGTGTCGACTAATCCGATGCGGTCCCCAACCGACTTCATCTCGTCGATCTTCTCCTGGCGCGCCAAGGCCTCCGGCATCCTCGCAATCTCCTTGCTGACCGTATTCCGCCGGGCTCGGAGCCCCTCGACCTCGCCAAGCAGAGAACGACGCTGGGCGTCCAGCTCCAGGATGCGATCCAGCGGGTCTTCCGCCTGGCGGCTGGCCAACGCCCGGCGGACCTCTTCCGTTTGATTGCGGACAAGATTCAAATCAAGCATTCTGCCTCCCGTTCTCCCAAACAACAATCGGTCCCTTCATCCTGGGTTCCCCAAAGAACCCCGCAGGACGAGGGACCGCTCGTGGTGCCACCCGGGTGTGCTGCCAACAGTTGCCGGCAGCCTCGTTGGGGCTTTAACGGGCCTTCCCGTCCCGCTTGGGCGATCGCGCCGCTCACGGGAGACTGGCCGCTTGGCCGACAGGGTGGAATTCCCCGCTGGACCTGACTGCCTCGCATCCTCCGGCAGCTCTCTGAGAGGCCATCCGGGTACTTTGCCCTGTACAGGTCTTCTTATGCACTCGCTTGTGTGCGCGAGATTGTACATCGAGCCCCCGAGATGTCAAGGAGTCGGGGCGAGATGCGGGGCCAGACGGCCCGGGCCCCGGGCCTTACCTCCTCTTTTTATGCTCGGGGAGTGGAGCTCCCGACGCACGGGTTCTTGCGCTCGTCCAGCCCGAGGGGTTATCGAGCCGACACGAGGCCACGGGTGTCCGCACGGCGAGCGCGAGCAAGGCGCGGCCGCGGCCTCAAGGGACCGGGAGAAATCTCGGGAGGGCCTGGCCCATCAGACCGACGGCCAGGTCTTGGTTTCGGCGCAGGATGCGCACGCCGATTCTCAAGCCCTGCAGCCGCCTGGCCAGTCCTTGAACGTCATCGGTTGCGCCAAAGGTCGATCGCTCAATGAGAATCACGGAGATCTCTAAGCCGCGGCTGCGAAGAATTTGCGCCGCCAGGCTGATCTTCGGATCGCCCGAAGGAGAGATGAGGACCACGGCCGCCCCGCGTGAAAAGCCATTGGCTTCCAGACGGATCACATCCCCGGCCGCGAGCGCACTCTCGGCCTGAACCGCAGAGAGGACTTGCATGATTCGCATGCGCTGGCGCTCTCCTCGATCCGGTTGAATCGCCTCGCGTTCGGGGCCATACGTGAGGAGGCCGACGGAGCGATCGTGGCGCAGAAAGTACTGGGCCAGAGAGGCGGCTGCCGCGATTCCGTATTCCTCGGTTGCGCTGGGCAGGCGGAAGAGGCGGGGCCTGAGCCAGAAGGGCGCGCCTTTGTCCTCCGGCTCTTCCTGCTCAGGGAGCGAACAATGGACCTCTCGGTGCTCGTCCAGGTAGATCCAGACCTCAGACTTGGGATCGAGTTCGAATTCCTTGGAAATGAGATGCCCGCGGCGGGCCGTCGAGGGCCAGTGAATCCGGCTGAGCGAATCACCCGGGGCATAATCTCGCACGCCAGCCGCACTCGGCGTGAGGGCCGACGTCTTGCGCTGCACCGAGGCCCCACCCGGAAGCTGGCTCGGGCCGAGATGGACGACCGGGAGATTCACGACGTACGGCTGGACCAGCAACTCGGAGGTCTTCGTGAACCTTGCCTCGGCCTGGAAAATGCCGAAGGGGTCCACGACCCGCGCCGTGAGAGGTCCCAGGCGGAACCGGCCGCGTCTTCGACAAAGCGTGCGCACAACCCATTGCCTCGCTCGCCCGCCCCCCAGGCCGGTGATCACGGTGGAGGCCCGATGGTCGGGGAGGGTGGACTCATCCCACAGTTCAACCCAGAAGTGAGGCCAGCGGCTGTGATTCTCCAGGGCGAAGCGCTCCTCGAGGATCAGGCCCACGCGGCTCTCCGGACTGCGGAGTTCCCGGCGCAGCACCAGGCCACGCAGGCCGATGCGAACCCACAGCCAGCTCACCGCGAGCAAACCGGCCCACAGGTAGGCCACGCCATAGAAAATGGAGGAACCGGTTTGGAAAGCCGCCAGCAGGCAGGCCGCCAGGAGCACCAAGACGATTCGCCGGCGGATCGTGATCGCCTTGCGCCGCTCCGTGGGGGTATGGCCAGGGTGCGATCCCGCAGAGCGCCCTTGCGACTCAGACATGGGGGTCAGACGGGCCGCCTCAGATCGCCTCCTGGAACCGCCACGGAGCCGAGGATCTCTTGCAGAACCGCGGCGGACGTTGTTCCTTCCAGGCGCGCGGAAGGCTCCAGCAGCAAACGGTGAGCCAGCACTGGAATGGCGAGGGCCTTCACGTCGTCGGGAGTCACATAGTCCCGGCCTCGGGTCGCGGCGCGCGCCTGTGAGGTGCGCATCAGACCCAGGCTGCCCCGCGGACTGGCACCCAGATAGACATCGCTGTACCGACGGGTGTTGTTCACCAGGTCCACAATGTAGTGTTTGACGAGCGGATCGACATAGACCTCGCGCACAGCCATTTGGGCGTCGACAAACTCTCGCGCGTCGGTCACTTGCTGCAGGGTTTCGACGGGGTGGCGAAGCTGTTGGCTCTCGAGGATCCGGACTTCCTCGCTGAGGATTGGGTATCCCAAGCTGATCCGCATGAGGAAGCGATCCAGCTGAGCCTCGGGCAATGGAAAGGTCCCTTCGTACTCAATGGGGTTTTGAGTCGCGAGGACGAGGAAGGGCTCCGGCAAGCGGTGGGTGACGCCGTCCACCGTCACCTGACGTTCATCCATGGCCTCGAGCAGAGCGGCCTGGGTCTTCGGCGTGGCACGATTGATCTCATCGGCCAGGACAATCTGGGCCACGATCGGTCCGGAGCGAAACTCGAACTCGCGAGACTGCTGGTTAAAGATCGAAACGCCGGTCACATCGCTGGGGAGCATGTCTGGCGTGAACTGGATGCGGCGGAAGGAGCCTCCCAGGGAGATTGCCAGGCTCCTGGCAAGCATCGTCTTGCCTACGCCCGGCACGTCCTCAATGAGCAGATGGCCTTGCGACAGGATCCCGATCAGGGCCAACTCCACTTCCGTGCGCTTGCCGATAATGACCCTGCCAACGTTTTCAACGATGCGATCAGCGATTGGCTGGATGCGTTCGAGCATCTCTCACCCCACGATGAATGCCAAATAGGCGAGCCCGACCCACGCATAACGAAGGATGGACCGCCTGGCTTGGCGGGCCGCTTGCAGCAGTCCGGACAATATCATACCGGTTGCGAGGCGTGTGATCCCCAGAGGCTCGCGGAAGGTCGAGAACGGAGCCAGCGCCAGGGTCAGGGCGGAGGCAAAAAGAAACAGGGATTCCAAGGTAGCCTGCTTCCGAACCCATTGCCTCAGGGGGGAGAGGATCCCCCACACGGCTGGCACGAGAATGCTGGGAGCGTAGACGACCGCCAACACGGCCAGGACCAGGGACCCGGACTGCCCTGCGCGCAAGAGTCCGAGGAAAGGCACGAGTTCAATGGGGGTACCCTGGGCCCCCCCACTCCCGATTCCGAACGATCCGAAGGCCAGGTAGAGCCAGACCTGGAAAACCACAAAAGGGACGGCGGGCAGGAGCCGTCGCAGAAATGCCTGCGGTTGGCCTGTGCCTACCCATCCCCAGACTGCCCACGCCAGAACAAAGACCAAGGTTGTTTCTTTCGCAAAAGCGGCCAGAGCAAACACAAGACCCGAACCCGTGGGCAGGCCCCGGTCGTCCAAGAGGATCGCCAGGGCCACCAGGGCGAATGCCAGTGGCTCGCTCAGATCCGTGCGCAGGCTGCCGAGCAGGCCCACCCAGAGGCCAAAGGGGATCGAATGCCAGGGGCTCGCACCTCGATTTCCAAGCAGTTCCGCGGTCAGAAGTGTGGCCACCGCCACGGCGGCGAGGTTTATCCCTAGAAGGGTCCAGGGGAGAATCGTGGGGTTTCCGCCCGACACGACCCGGGCCAGCATGGGATAGAGAATCCGCTGGTATCGGTAGGCGGGGACGTCCAGCCGCGAGGCCACGAGCTGCGGCCGAGGGTCGAGCGCGATGAAATAGTTGAATTGGCCGTCGTATCCTTCGCTGCCATTCAACTGACCGAGAGCGTACCGGCTGCCCAGGTCGGCGAACACCTTCGGGTCCCAATCCGCTCGAGAGAGAACCCAGGCGGCATACCCCGCGCTTAGAAGCAAGACCAGCAAGGCCGGGAGAACCCGTGCAGCAAACCGGCCGTCCAAGAAGCTCGGCTGGGCTGACCGCGCTGGGCTAGCCATGCCCGCTCTCCCTGCGCCGGAATCGCCCACTCAGCCCCAGGCCAGCCAGGGCTGCCAACGTCGCGCCCGACAGCAACGCTCCCCCCCAGAATGACCAGGGTCGATAGCGGAATTCAACCTGGTGATCCCCTGCAGGGATCTGGACCGCGCGGAAGGCGTAATCGGCCCGCAAGATGGGAGCCCAGGACCCGTCGAGAGTCACCTGCCACCCGGGGTAGAAGGCGTCGGAAAGGACCAGATAGCCCGTGCCCTGGGAGTGGATCCAGAGCTGGAGGGCATCGCCCCCCTGGGTTGCGATCTTTTCCACCTTGGGTGGCTGAGCACACTGCGGTGCGCCCTCGCCCTCTCCAGCCTCCAGGATCACCTCTCGGAAGGGATCGAAGTCGGGGGAGAGGACGGCCTGCAGGGCCTGCCCCCCCTCCAGAACCCATCGCGCAGAGCAAACGCCCCAGGCCCGCTCCGGTTCCGTGCCTACTTTCTCCCATCCGCCGGAGTCGAGCAGCAAACCGACGTCCATCATGGCCCAGAGCTTCTGCTGGGCCGCGGGTTGGAGCCTTTCGGTCTCAGCCAGCAATTCCGAGGTCCGGGCTGGAACCAGAGGATCGAAATTGTTGGCCGATGAAATCCCGTCGATCAGCGACACATTCGGCAATTCGTTCTCCCGAACTTGCATCCAGTCCGAGCTGCCCTGAAAAGTGTCAAATCGGAAGAAGCGCTCGTACATCATTTGGTACGCCGCCTGGGAGAGCAGATAGTATCGATGTCCCCCCAGTTCGTTGGCGAGCGTGAGAGCGGACGGGTTGGCCGCTGAGTACAGGCGCGAGCTCGTGGAAGGCACCAGTCCGTAGTCAGCCCAGACGAGATCCGCCGAAATCAGAAGGACAGCAACTATGCTCCCGAAGGGCAGGAGATGCGAGCCGGCCTCATGGGGGCGAACCGAATCGCCCTCCTTGCGCACCGCCAGAAGCCAGAGCAGGCAGGAGGCAGCCCCCAGAACCCCAAGCCGAAAGAAGGCGGCGATGAAGGTCGACTTCACCGGCGTGATCGCCGCGGCTGCGGCGCAGCCGAGGAGGACGGCAATCGACGTAGCGAGCAGCCTCCGGGCCCAGACGGCGCGGGGGCCCTCCGCACGCCGCCAGGCCATGGCACCTTCCCCCGAGAGCAACGCCAGGGCAAACACGGCCCAGATCATCATGCGGGTTGGCGCTTGGAACAGATTGAAGGTGGGCACCCACCGAAACAGGAGAAGAAACACTGGGGATTGTTGGCCCATGGCGAGGATCAGGCTAACCGGGAGCAGGAGGGCAAGGAAGCCGTGGGGCAGGTTGGCGACTCGACTTGGGGAGCCCCGGCGTCTCTTCCACCACCCGACCAGGGCGTACCCGGCAAGCAGGCACGGCAACACCCCGATGTAGATTGCATCCTCCCAGTAGTTGCCATATCCCCAATAGTCCCCGTTCACCGGGTTTCCAAACAGGTTGGGCATCAGAAGGGTGAGAAGGTGCCAGGGCCAGAACGAGTAGGTCAAGCCAGTCGAAACGTCGATTCCCCCTGCTCGCTGTGATTGGAGGAGGTACTCGAAAGTCGGGAGCAGCTGCGCGGCGGAAAGAAGTACGGCCAGGCCGGAACCAAGCGCCAGACGACCCAGGGCCCTGGCGCGTCGCCTCCAGCTCCAGCCTGGCTCCAGCGATCTGGCCGTGATCCACCCGGCCAGCAGGAGCCAGGTGTACCAGCTCGTTTGCAGGTGGCCAGCGAGGATCTGCAGGGCAAGGAGCAGACCGAGGAGGATCGCACTTCCCCGTTCCTCGCGCACCAGCCTTTCTCCTGCCAGGATGATCCAGGGAAGCCAAGCCAGCGCGGCGTTTATGCTCAGGAATCCCGCCCGAGCCACGGGGTAGGCCGAGAGCGAGAAGGCTAGGCCTGCAACGGCCTGTCCAAAGGAATCGATGCCCAGCCGCCGGGCGAGCCGAATCATCCCCCACCCGCCCAGGACGATGTGGGCTGCCAGGAGCCAGCCTTGGGCGTGGTCGAGCGGGAGCACGAACAACAGCCAGTTGGGGGGGTACAGCAGGGCCGATTGCGCGTTTGCCAAGAGTGGTGCACCCATCCCCAGATAGGGGTCCCACAGGGGCAGCTCCCCTTGGGCCACCAGGGCGCGAGCCAGGAATCGCCATGGGTAGAACTGGAGAAGCGGGACGCCCCAGAAGATGACCTGGCCGGCGAAGAGAAGGCGCCAGAAGAGGAGCATGGCAGCGGCCAGGACAGCTAGGAGAGGAAGCTTCGAGACGAGAGTTTCTCTATGCATGGGTTAGGGCGAGCTGGCTCGCCGAGCGGCGCAGTCCGTCCCGTCAGGGCGAGGTACTGCCTCTACGGGCCGGAGGCCGCCTTCACCTGATACACCTGCCAGTCGGAGGCTTGGAACCGCAAAGTAACCGTGCTCATCCGGGCGAGATCATTCTCCAAGGATTGCGACCGCTCGGATGGCCCAAGGATAACCCAGCCGGCGCCGGTCTTGTCAAGAATCTCCTGGCGGAGGGAGGAGGTGCTCCCCGGGGCGAAGAAGGCGCTGACGGACTGGAGCTTTTCCTGGAGAAAAAGGGTTTCCGGCCCGTGCCCAATGTAGGGGATGAGATCCGTGTAGGCCGGCACGGCATTTCCGGTGTCAAAAGAGCAGAGAACCACGCTCCTTGGGTCGGCATTCTGATCAAGCCAGTTCAGGATGCCTACCTCGGAGGCCGGAAGGAATTCTGGAGAGGCGGGTTGCAGCGCGCTGCGGATCGACCCGACATACAAGAGAACGGTGGCAGGAAGGCTCAGGGTCACGAGGAGAATCCGCAGTAGCCGGGGGAAGCCGCGCGGCGCACGCCCTTCGAGATACTCATAGCCTCCCAGCGCCAGGGCCAGCAGGGCGACGAAAAAGCCGTCCGCCAGTCGACGCTGAAGATTGATCGGGAAGTAAACCAGCGCCGGAAAAACCAGAAGCCAACCCACGGGCAGGGCTCCACTCGCCTCCCTGCGGCGCACCACCGCGAAGATCCCAGGAATTGCAAACAGGAGAAGCAGGCTGTAGGAAATCAAGTATTCTGTCGGCGGAGGAGAGGGTAGAAGATTCTGTGAGGTCCACTGACGCAGCACGGGATCCAAGTTGAACGCGGCGGCAGAGTAGACCACGGGCACAAAGGACAAACTCACGGCACGGGCTGCGTGGCCGAAGGCGAGCTGCCATTGGGACGGCCCTCCCCGCAGCCCGCAGGAGCCCGGTGTCTGGCTCTGGCCTCGAAGGCCAATGCGATCTGCGATCGCAATCAGCGCCACGTAAGCAGCCATGACCGCCCAGGCGATGGGCACGGTCAGCGGCTGGAAAAGCCAAGCGCCCAGCAGGGCCGCTCCGGCTTTCCAGCCCCCACCGCGGTCTGCCG